>Ga0302250_1000538_pt1 | contig 35997 bp, 19 predicted proteins | sample AAG_RA_Asp_MG_FD_193536 | JGI IMG/M metagenome (GOLD analysis project Ga0302250, IMG submission 193536) | Enriched activated sludge microbial communities from anaerobic digester in WTTP, New Holstein, Wisconsin, United States - AAG_RA_Asp | ecosystem: Engineered > Bioreactor > Anaerobic >...
CGGAAAAATGGGCGAACGCCCAGTCGTGGATCTGCCGGTGCCAACGGGCATATTTTTCCTCCCCGGTCATGCGCCAGGCCAGCAGGGTGGCGATGACAGCCTCGTTGTGGGGCCACCAGAACTTCATGTCGTGCCAGTATTCCTGAACCGGTTTGTTGTAGAGGTCGCGGAAATAGTAGAGGCCGCCGTACTCGTGGTCCCAGCCGCGCCGCCAGCTCGCCTCGAGCATGCCGAGGCCGAGCTTGCACATCGCGGCATCGCCGCGCCGCCGCGCCTCGTGGAGGATGAACCAGGCGCCTTCGATGGCGTGACCGGGATTGAGGGTGCGGCCGTCGAAATGGTCGATCACCGAACCGTCGGGGGCGACCTGTTCCATGACGCAATCGAGTTCCGGCTTGAAGAACCAGCGGCCGATCTCTCCGATGCAGCGGTCGATCCATCCGCGCAGGTCGGCGTCATCGCCGAGGTTGGCGATCAGCTCCTGCGCGGTGACGATGGTGATCATGCGCGGGGCCAGACCGATGGCAGGGCGGAGATCAGTGAATTTTGGAGGCATGAGGCCGGGGGTGAAATTCCAGCGCACGAAGCGCTCGAATAGATCGCGGGCGCGTTCGGCTGAACGGGCGCTGCCGGCAGCACGGGCATGGGCGGCCCAGGCGATGGCGGCGAAGGACTCGCTGTAGGCGTAGCGGCGTTTGCGTAGTGACTGGCCGGCGCGGTCGGTCAGGAAAAAGAGGCGGCCGTCTGCATCCGTCCCGTGGCGCTCGAGAAATTCCAGGCCGGAACGGGCCCACTCGAGCCACTCGGGGCGGTGCTCGACGGTATTATAGAGGGTGAGCAGCATCCAGGCAATGCGACCCTGGAACCAGACCGATTTGTCGGTATCGAGCAGCGACCCGTCGCGGTCGAGCGCAGTGAAAAAGCCGCCATGCTCGTGGTCGACGCAGCGCGGAAACCAGAAAGGAAGGATGTCGTTGAGCAGGGTGTCGCGGTATAAATCGCGCAGGCCAGCAGCCGTATCAGAGTTCATGCAGCCTCCTTCGCCCGGCGGCGCAGACCGGCCAGGGTGAGTTCATCCGCCTCCGCGGCCGGGCGCGGCAGCAGCAGACTGGCCAGCCAGCCGGTGAGGACGCAGACGCTGACACCGATGACGGGGAAAACCCAGAAGACGGTCAGTTTGGTGTACCAGACCAGGCCGACGCAGAGAGCGCTGGCCAGGGCGCCGGCGAGCGCTCCGGCGCCGTTGGCGCGGCGGAAAAAGATGCCGAGCACGAAGAGTCCTGAGATCGTGCCGCCAAAGAGACCGATGACCTCGAGGAAGGTCTCCCAGAGCGAACGGATGTCGGCCTGCGCCAACACCAGGGCGATGCCCGTGCCCGCGAGCCCGATGATGCCGGTCAGCCATTTGGCGAGTTTGAGACAGGCGGCGTCGGTGGCCTGCGGGCGCAGACAGCGGTGGAAATCGGTTACATAAGCGGTGGCCATGCTGTTGAGGCTGCTGGAGAGGGTCGACTGCGCGGCGGCGAAGATGCCGGCCACGATCAGGCCCGCCACGCCAGCAGGCAGTTCCCTGACAATGAAGAGCGGGAAGATGCTGTCCGTCCTCGGCATCAGGGGATCGAGCTCGCCGGGATGCAGCCTGTAAAAGGCGAAGAGGGCCGTCCCGATCGCGAAGAAGAGGAGCTGGGCGATGGGCGAGATCACGGCGTTGGTCCAGATCGCACGCGCGGCGCTCTTGCGGTCCGCGGTGGTGAGGTAGCGCTGGACGACATCCTGGCTCGCGGTGTAGGAGAAGAGGTTGGAGAAGATAGAGCCGATCATGATGATCCAGCCGCCGGCGACGAGGAGGTCGAAATCCCAGTTCACATTCTGCAGGAAGCGCCCGGCGTCATTGGTCAGCCGGATGATCGTCCCCGTGCCGCCCTCCACGCGCAGGATGATGGTCACCAGGGCCCAGACCGCGCCCCCCATGAGCACGATCGCCTGCGCGACGTCGGTCCAGATCACGGCGCGGATGCCGCCCTCCATGGTGTAGATCACGCACAAGACTCCCATGAGCAGAATCGAAGTGGTCACGCTGATGCGGCTGACCGTCGCCAGGGCCAGGGCGGGCAGGTAGAGCACGATGGCCACGCGCCCGCACTGGAAGAGGATAAAGAGTGCGCTGGCGATCATGCGCGTGGCGAGGTTGAAGCGCCGCTCCAGGTATTCGTAGGCGGAGGTGACGTTGAGGTTGCGATAAAAGGGCAGATAGACCAGGGTCACCAGGGGCGTCAGCAGCAGGTAGCTGTTGGCGAGGATGAGATTCCAGCCGACACTGTAGGATTGGGCGGGGATGGCCATGAAGGTGATCGAGCTGAGCATGGTCGCAAAGATGCTCAGTCCGGCGGCCCACCACGGTACGCTCTGGCCACCGCGGAAAAAGTCATTGGTGGTTTGGTTGCGCTTGCTGAAGCTGGTACCCAGCCAGACCACCGCCGCCAGGTAGAGGATGAGGGTGGCATAGTTGATCCAGCCGAAGGCCGCCTTGCGGGAGGAGAGCTGGAGCGCGCGCACAGCGGGGGTGCGCACACCGGGACGGATCTCGCCGCTGACCAGAAGGTGCCGGCCCTGCCAGTTGACGACCGGAACCGTGACCTGCGGGAAGGCTTCAGTTGTGCCCCAGGGCGTCCAGGTGTCGGTGATGGTGTGGTAGACCAGCATGGCGGAATTGAAGCCGGTGTGGCTGGCGGTCACGCCGTACTGCGCGCCGTCATCGGCGCCGATGAGCAGGAGATGGGACTGGGCCAGCGCCGGCATCGGCGAAGGCGCGGCTGCGGCCGGAAAGGGCAGGTCGGCGATCCGTTTCCATTGCTGCCGTTTGGGATCCCAGGCGTAGCCGTCGGTCAGGTAGGGCCGCTCGCGCGCCGGCTTGCCATCGCCGCCGTTTTTCAATGCGACGCCGCCAATGAGATAGAATTGGCCGGCCTGAACGCCTGCCGCGGCGAGGGTGCGCGGAGGGCCGGGCCAGGCCGGCAGCGCGATCCACTGCGGCTGCACGGCCGCCAGGTCGAGGCTCCAGAAGCGGCCGCTGGCGGAGGTCGCGCCGGGAGTGCTTTCTCCGCCGGCTATATAGACCGTCGTACCGATGAGCGCGCCGCAGCCATTGGCCATCGCTTCCGGCAGGGGCGGCAGGGACTCGGTCTTCAAATCCCCTTGCGGGCTCCAGCTGAGGATGAAAACATCAGTAAAATGGCGGAAGGGGTCACTGCCGCCGGCGCAGAGCACGCCGCGTCCCGGCACTGTGAGGCTGACGCCGTAGCCGCGCGGCGAGGGCAGGCGGCCGGCAGGCTTCCAGTCTCCATCTGGCTTATCCAGAACCCAGATGCGGTCGTTCCACCTTTTCGGGCCTCCCTCCCAGGGCAGTCCATCCGGAAAATTGGCTCCGCCGGCAGCCAGCAGGGCATCGCCGCAGAGCCCGGCGTACATCCCCGCAAAGCCATGGGAGTCCGGCAGGGCCGGAAGGCTGCTCCACTGCCGGGCGTCAGGCGGAGTCTCGGCGCCGGCCGCATGGGCGTGCCGGCCGGAAGGCATTGCCGCTCCGGCCATCAGCATCACGCAGGTGAACCATCGCAGGATCGATCTCGGTCTCATCTGCTGGACTTCCTCTGCAGTCAATATAGTGATCAGAACAAGCTGGACGGGTACAAGCCCAGCAGTGCGAGAACCAATACGCAAGAATGCTTCATCCTATACTCCCTGATTTTTGGGCTGATTGAACCGGTAAGAGAGCCGATGCAGATGAACAGAGGGATCACCGCAGGGTGGGAGCGGCATGCAGGGTCACACGCCCGGCAGGAGTTCACTTGAGCAGGACCATCTTGCGGGTTAAGCGGAAAGCGCCGGCCTGCAGTTGGCAGTAATATACCCCGCCAGGGATAACAACTGCGTTCCACTGGCGGGTATAGGCGCCTGCCGGCAGGTGGCCTGCGAGCAGGAGGTCCACCTCTCTTCCCAGCAGATCAAGCACCCGCAGCGTCACCTGCGCCGGAACCGGTATGGTGAAGGAGATGGTCGTCGCCGGATTGAAGGGATTGGGATAGTTCTGCAAAAGAGCGCCCTCGAGAGGAACCGGGAGAGGCGGCGGCTGCACGCTGCTGGTGTTCAGGCTCGAGGTGTCGACAATCGCCTTGATAATATCGCGATAAACCTGAGCCCCGGTGGCGCGATTGAAAAGGCCCATGCTGTTGTTGCCGGTGGGGCCGTTGTCCCAGTACATCGGCACCAGACCGTGCCGCTCCAGAGAGCGTGTGATGTACTGCATCCAGTAGAGCCGGTAGGCGGCATGCTCCTGATTGCGCGCGGTGCTGCCCAGATTCAGCCGCGCCTGGACGCCATACTCGCCCAGAAGAACGCCGAATCCCTTGTCGATGAATTTAATCTTCATTTTCTTGAACTGGGCATCCGCCCAGGCCTCATTCGCCCAGGTCTCGGTTCTCGCAGGATCGGTTGCGTTCTTGCCCCATTGGGTGATGGTGCTGCTGGAGTTAATGGTAAAGTTGTAGGGATCGTAATAGTGCACTTCCACCAGCAGCCGCGACTGCTGGGCGTCGGCCGGCATGATAAAAAAGCGGTTGGTGTAATCGATATTGGTGTTGTATCCCTGCACGGCCAGATAGCGGTAGGTGTTGCGGCCGCCGGTCGAACGCACCGCATTGACAAAGGTCTGATTATAGCCATTCTGGACCGTATAATATTCGCTGGTGGGTGCATTGTAATCCACATGCACCTCATTGGTGCCCGCGAAAATGAGATAGTCATCGTAGTCCCGGAAGCGCACGGCAATCTGCCGCCACATGGCCGCCAGCCGTTTGTTCACTTCCTCCTGTTGGTCATTGGTGGGGATGATCCAGCCGTTGTCCCAATGTTCATTGATCATGGCATACATGCCTGCACTGAGGACGTAATTCACTACATCCTCGACGCGGTTGAGCCAGAGGGGATCGATGGTATAGCTGGCCTGATCCGTGAACCGGCTCCAGGCGACGGGGATGCGCACCGACTTGAAACCGGCTGCTTTCACCGAATCGATAAGCCGCTGCGTCACCTTGGGATTGCCCCATGCGGTCTCGCCACCGATCGCTTCAAGGGAGTTGCCAAGATTCCATCCCGGCACCATCTCCTGAGACAGGGCGTAGGAACTGATATCGCGCATATCCGTGTGGTCCGGCGGGATGCTGTCGGCCATGGCCGGGGCCGTAAGGCCGCCTGCTGCGTCGCCGGCGGCAAAAGCCGGTGTACAGATCAGAACGATGCACGCAAGCGGCCTGGCGATATAGAGCAACTTTCTCATTGCATTTTCTTCCTGGAATGATGACTCCATGCGGCGTTGCAGGGCTGCCGGACCTCCCGGCAGCCCGTCTGAGCCGGGGCCTCTTGCCGGTACCCTCATCGCTAATTGAATGCCGGTAAATTAGCCAATCAGCCTCTGATAATCAAGCACAATTTGTATCAGGAATAGTGCAGGCGGCATCGCGGCGAGAATAACTTGCACAGGAATCAGGATCGGACAAGGATGAAGACACTCTTGAATAGACTGGAGGAACTCCGGAGCTGCCTGCTTCCGGCAATGGTCAAGCTCGCTTCCTCTCCGCAGCAAGCTTGTGGAGCAGGAGCGCTCCCGTTAACAGCAGCAGGGGGGCTGAAAGGGCGCCGGGGAAGAAGCGCGCAAAGAGCATCGCGGCCGTCAGATGGTAAAGTCCGTTCAATACCTCGGCGCAGGCTGCAATCCACGCCGCTGTCACGGCCCAGCGGCGCCTCTCCTCATAAAAGGGAACCACAGCCAGAAGAGCTGCAATGACGACGATATTCATCATCGCAAAGATCTCAGACCTCATCTCCAGCTGCATAAAGCTCGAGATGATGGCGGGAGGTGCTACATCGGCTTTTGCGGCAAAATCGTAAAGGTGGAAATAGATCTCCTCCATGCTGTGGAGCGCCTGCGCCATGCCGAGGAGAAGGAGAAGTTTGCCGGGTTTGGTCATATGAGCTCCGGGATTGGACAACTGTAAGGCAGTCCTCAGGCGGAAACGATCTCTATTCTGGCCAGGGACATGATCTTCATACGATCCGAAATATTCATCCCCAACCTTTTCCAGAGCGGATATTTCTTCTTGTGCTCGGCAAACATGGTCATGTTTTCAAGAACCTTGATCCCCGGCTGCCATTTCTCGATCTCATGGATATCATCGATCCCCCATTTCGCCCTTGCCCCTTCGTTCATGCCGCCTTCTTTCAGCACTCTCTGATTGGTGATCTCGATCCCTTTTTTCGAACTGTAATCAAAGGCCATTTCGACTTGGCCGAATTCCTAGGCGATGGCGCGCAAAAGGTGTCTGACCTGAGCTTCTTCGAAATAATAGATCACGCCGCCCATCAGGATAAAAACCTCTTTTCTCGCCGTGATTTTTTTGTACCATTCTCCGGAGAGCGCTGATGCACCGATAAAAACCCTGTTCTCTTGTTCAGACAGAAATTTTTTACGCAGCTCGATCACCTCGGGAAAATCGATTTCGTACCAGTGTGCCTTGCCGTTGTTCACCCTGTCGCAGGTCGTATCCAGGCCGCAGCCGAGATTGATGATCGTGGCCTCGGGGTATTGCGCCAGATGCTCAATGATCCTTTCATCGAAGAAGATGCTGCGGGCGATCCAGGCCGCGCGTGAGAGAGGATTGACGCTTTTTTCAAGTTTGCCGAAATCGTAATCAAGGTTCCTGACGATCTCCTCCGCTTTATGGTCGACCAGCAGCGGCTTTTGCTTTTGATTTTCGACAAATCTTCCCCACAGCGGCAGCAGCAGGGTTTCCTGCACCTTTTCCAGATGGATTTTTTCCGGGCTCATCGTTTGACCTTTTTCTCTTTGTGCATAGTGTGATTCATCCATAAATACCAGGAGCTTTTGAATCTGTTCGAGGAGTGCCCCTTCCCAGCAGGGGCAGCAGCACGTAGAGAAATACAGCGATTAATTGCTGTAATAGTGGCACGAGGGAGGATGGGCGGATTCCGATCCCTGTGGAGCAATCCCGAAAGTTTAATTGATCCCTATAGCGATCAGCTGATTCAATCGATCAAGATGTGCGACCAAAATATTATGGGACTGGCAGGATGAACATTGCCCATCATTCTACTTGAGCAGCGTCAATCGCAGCGATTTTATCTGTCTCCCCGCTCTTAAAACGGCAATATAGGTGCCACTAGCCGCCGGTATACCTGCATCCGAATCACCAGTCCAGAGGATTTTATGTTTGCCCTTCATAGGTGCCGCCATCCGCCATTGTCTCACCAGTTGTCCCGCGAGATTATACACAGATAGAGAATATTCACCGCCCTCGATTCTATGGGGAAGATCGAAATAAAAAGTCGTCTGCGGATTAAAGGGATTGGGCGCGGCCGCGAATTGCATCGTGCTGTCAGCCAGGGTAAAAGTTGGCTCAACCGGCGTGCTGCCCTTCCTGGTTTCATCCACAAATTCCGGCACATAATAGGGCGCCAGGTTGTCCGGGACCAGAAAGGCGGTGTAGGGGGATAGCAGGCCTGTTTCCAGACTGAGTGCGATCATGTCGCCAATCAGCCAATTGTTTTGATAACTTCTTGACCATTTTTCTATCAGATGGCCGTAAAAAGCCTTGTACAGGTGCTCGGTCCCGGGCTGAACATCTGCTGCTGGAATGGTAAATTCCTTCCGGGTTGTGGTCTCCAGCGTGTTGGCAATGATCGTCACGGACATGGGGAACTCGCCATGCAGCCTGCCGGTCTGAATCACCGGGAAGTCCAGGGGATAATAGCCCTCGAAGGGGGTATGGTCCTCGCGGTCAAAGGTATAGCCATTTTGCATCCGGGTTTGAACTTCAACTTCCTTGTAATGCATTACCTTGTCGAAAAAAAGCGCTGCCAGGGCGGTTTTCAGGGGGTGAAAGCGGTAGAAAAAGAGATTGCCACCGGATATTCGCGTCAGTTCGGAGAGAAACGTAAAACTGGTATTGCCGTACCCATAATCCGAGTAATAGGTCATGCTATAAACATTCTCCAGGTCGAGCACGTGCAGGATGGTCTTGTCGGGAAACAACGCCAGGATCTCTCGGGCATACTTCCTGGCTTCCTCCGTTCCGGAAGGAAAATCCGCGCGATTGGAAATCCACACGATTTCACCCGTGCCATTTTGCTGCAGAAAGTCCTTCGCCGCCACCAGCAGATCCTGGGAAAAGTTGATATTGAGGAAGGTATGGCCCCAAAATGGGCTGAAAATTTGATCCAGGTTTTCCTGGGTAGCCGCCAGCCATGAGGCACTACCGGCTACGGGATGTGCAAGGGAAACAATGATGGAGACAGAGTCGCGAGGGCTCAGTGAACGCTCCATGGTCTCCTTGAGGCTTCCCAACAACAGCTCTGCTGTGAGACCGCTGCTGTTGCTGGGATTATAGTCCACAAGGGTGAGAATTTTTCGCGGCTGATTGCTGCCGGGCAGGACCGGCAGATAAACGGCAAGCTGATAAAACGTCTCTGTTCCTTGTGTAAATGTTGCGATGAAATAATCCCCTTTGATGGGTGTGGGCATGATCAATTCGGCAAAATCGCCATATTTTACGGGGAAGGTGGTTTCCCAAACCCTGTCTCGGGGAAAATGGCGGAAGCGGAGATTTTCCATGCCGACGAGATGGACAGAATCAGGGGATTGGTGATAAAAGTAAAGCAGTCGCACCGTATCGGCACCCCCTGCTTCGGTAGTGAGCTGAGGCAAGGGTAACCAGGTCCGCAAATGACCGCTGGAGGGCCGCGCCGGTACAAGATACTGGATCATGATACGTTGTTTTTCAAAGCGCATGATGGGGAAGAGGCGCAGACTAAAAGAGACAATACCATTACGGTCCGGCAAGGAGCGGGTGAGCAAGGCCGGCTCCCGGACGGGACTGCTTTTTTCGTCGAATAACTGTTCAGCGGTCCATTTATCCAGCAGCATGGCGCTGATGACTGAATCCCCTTTCCAGTAGAAGAGATTGTATAGAGCAACCTCTTCCGGCATCTGAAAGGACCACTCAAGTTCCAGTTCATTATAGTTCTTGAAAAACCAGGAATTGAAATCATAGGCAAAGGTGATATGGATCTGATGCTCGATATAGGCGCCGCGATCATGAACTATATTGACCACATCTTCGACGCGGACATTATCGTCACGATGTTCCGGATAGCCTGCTTCGTAGACGCTGATGCGGGTGGCGGATGCGGAGGTGCACAGCGTCAGGCCTAAAAGAATGAAATTTCCGATTCGCATGTCAGACCTCATTCTTATTTCAGGCAGGTGATCTTGATGATCCTTGTTTGCCCACCCCATCTAACCTGGACAAAATAGAGCCCGGTGCCAACGGATTCGTACTGATCGTCTTCGCCATTCCAGGTCAGATGCAGACTGCTTTCACCCGCGGGCAGGAGTTGCTGCCATGCGCGTATCATTCGTCCGAGAACCGTAAATATGCGTATGGTCACACGCTTGTCCTGATCGGAGGAGACGCCGTTAAGTAAAATTTGCGTTTGTGCATTGAAAGGATTGGGGTATGCCGCCAGGTCAAATCGACCGGGTTTGACCGGTTCGTCTGCTTCCAGCGCCAGAGAGTCCGTCTTTTCCAGGCGTTTAAATGCTGCATAGCCTTCCGCAGAGGGTACGACAAAACCGCAATAGGGACTGACAAAGTGGTTTTCTTTGGAAATGCGGCCGATCTGATCGATCAGCCCCCAGGCCTGCGGCTGTTTGAGCAGCTCCTTGACATGTTGCGCATGCCATAATGTTTTTAATTGTTTGACCTGGGCGAGATAGAGGGTATCGCGAACAGGAATTTGTTTGTGGTACCACTCCCCGTCAACATTGCCATAGAAATCGGTGGTGAACGGGGTATGGCCTATTACACGGCCCATTTCTATGTAGGGAAAAAGCACGGGATAGTGCGATCGTTCGGGATGAAACTTGTATTGGCCACTGCAATATCCGCCGGCCGGGAAGGGATCGATTTCCATAAGATCGAGTGCAGGTGAAAAGAGATCAGCCAGCGCTAAAGATAACTGATATTGTCCCAAATTGTCCGTTCTAACCAGGCCGCCGCCGGTAAGCCGCGTCAGATTTTCAAACAGATAGTCATTGCCGCGATAATAACGTCCATTGATGTAATAACTTTGTCCGCGATATGGATTCCCGCAAGCGAGTATCTTTATCTTGACCGCATGTTCAAGACTGTCGAGAGAAAGGGCGATCATATCATTGGCTTTGGCAACAGGATACGCATCCCGTTCCGAATCGGTGATCAGCCAGATCTCTCCGTCAGTCCTTTCCCGGTTAAAAAAAGCGGTTGCGGATCGCAAAAGCTGCGGCAGCGCGCTCATTTGTGGAATGGGATAGTTCCGCATGGCGGCGATCAGGTTTGTTGTGTTCTCTGTTGAGGCAGGTATGAATCGCTCCCGAAGATATTTGGGCTGCAGCTGATCGATAACCAGGACATTGATCGAATCCACAGAGGCCAGGCTGCGCCGGCTGATGTCGGCAAAATGGTCAAGAACAAAGTCCCTGTCGTAACGGTCGTCATTGTCCAAACCCAGATCATAAAGAACCAGGATCTTTTTCGGGGTTCTTTCCGAGGGCTGTACGGGGGGCAAGGAGGTGATCTGATAATACCCGTCATTGCCATCGAGATAGCAGGCCAATTGAGGCGTATCTTCTGCCGGATTGGGCCAACGAATATCAAGGCTTCCCCACGAGGATCTACCCTGATAGGAGGTCCGCCACCACCCTGAAGGCAGCTTGGCAAAAGGGGGAAACCGATAGGCGGAGGTTTGATCGGTAAATACGGGCTGGTTATCCGGGTGCTGCACATCAAGGAAGTTATAGCTGATGGGACGGTCATCCCAATAACTGATCAGATTTGAGGAAGTGACTGACGCATAGGCATAATCCAGAAGTAAATAGTTCTTCTGCAGATAAGTGATGGATAGTGCGAACGGCTTTTCGTAATAGATCGGGGAAATCTCCAGCTGAAAACGGCTCCATGTGTTGCCGTCATATTCTCTGAAAACCTGCTGCCGCAGCAGGCACCGTGGTTTGCTTTTATCCGCATCGTTGAAAAGAGTTTCTGCGGTCAGCACATCTTGCGGGCTGGCTTCGATCCATGCTGTTTCGGTGCGGATCGATGTTTGAACTATGATGGCATCATTCGGCATGTATAGGGTCATAATAAAACGGAAGGGCTGGTCACTCGGCCGGGCGCCCCACCAGTTGGCGCACATGACATATTCCACGCTGATGTTGAATTCGGAATAACCCAGATAGACACCTTGATAAATATCTGTCGTATTGGCGTAAAAGGAACTCCAATATTCCGATGGATCGTTGATACCATACGCATAGATATCTGCTGCTGGTGCAGTGCGGTTGGACATCAGCAGCAACAGGAAGGGCAGATAGATCTTTTTCAAAATATCCTCCCCTGGCAACAATGGAATGATGAAAAAAGATGGGTACAATTAGATCAGATGGCAGAATGAACAATGGGAAAGAAAGTATTGATATACCTTTAATCTAACCAGCCATTGTTCAAAATGCAAACTTTTTTCCCAAACCGGGGCTGTGTATTGATTCATAAAATGTATTTATGCATCAACAGGAGGGGCAGGAACAGAGAAAAAAGAATTGATTTTCTCTATGCCAGTAGCTACATTTGCGCAAATATTGGCCCAGGCCTCTTCGCTGCGCCCGAACGGAGGAATTTCCATGCAGAGAAACCTTCTCATTGTGCTGAGCGCTGTACTCTTTCTCCTGGCGGCTGACTGTTCGGATCCTGAAAAAGTCAACGGACCCGATGAGCCCAAGAACACCTTTGCCCTCGCTCCGGCTGCAGTCTACACGATACCTGCGGGAGGCATGGTTCAGCTCCCGGACAGCATTTCGGGCGGAACCTTCTCTTTCCTTTCCGGAGGGGGCACTCTGAGCGTGGCGCGGATTCTCTCCGGTCCGAAGCCATCCCAACCGGGAATAAGCTTCTGGGTGGAGTACACCGGCTCGAGCCTCGCCCGCCTGGAATTCCCGGACACGCCCGGTGAGATCCAGATGCTTTACGGCTACGGGATCGATCTGGGCAGCATCGACGACGCGACCGGGAGGGTCGAGCGCTGGACCTGCGTGCCGGTGGCCGAGTCGCTGCGCGTCACGCCGGGCACCTCCGCCATCCGCTATGAGCTCATCCTCCCCTTTGACTGGTATCCCCCTTCCCTGAGCGCTGTGGCCAAGGGAGATCCTTTTTCCCCCGAGATCCGCGCCGGCTCGTGGGCCGAAAAATTCGCAGGACTGCTCTCCGGCAGCGGATTGCTGCGCACCACCGGGGCGGCCTCTCCGGGAGCATCCGGCCCAACCCACACCGGTTTCAAGGCCTATCACCTCGCGCGCATCCCGCAGAACAGCACCTCCGCCCAGCGCCACGCGGCGGCCGTACGGCAAGCCTGGGGGTATTTCAGCGCCATACTCGACTCTCTCCCCTCCACTGTAGCCGGGCGCATAACGACCCAGGTGGCCTCCGGAGCGGCCTACGAGCCGACCTTTTATAACAGCGAGGACCACAAATACAAGGGCTTCCTTTACCTCACCGACCTGGTTCCGATCACCCGGCCAATGATCTTTCTCGGTCCATCCTCAACCGACCATACCGTCGCCCATGAGGTGGGACATTTTATGAACCACATCCTCTGCGGCGAGTCGCGCTATCTGGTGCTGGAGGCGCAGGCACCCGCCGAGCACATTCCGGGCATGGCGCACCCCGGGCGAGCCATGATGGTGGAAGATTACGCCCACTTCAGCGACTACTTTTGCACCGGCACCATCCTGAATGCCAATCCTGAAGAACCCTGGAGCATGTTCCAGAGCTTTACGGCCAGCACGGGGCTCTCTCCCAGCGCGGTGGACTGGCCCAGTCTTGAAGGGTTCGGCGCCGTCCTCCTCACCGCTCTCGTCCGCCGCTCCCCCACCATCCGCTCCTCCGCAGGCCAGCAGGAGGATTTTCCCGTCATCGGGGCGAGCTTCGGCGATGTCTGGATGTTGACGGCGAGCGGAGCGCCCGGCATGGGCGCCCTGCGCGATACCGTAGAGGCCTTTCTTGGTCGCAGAGGCCAAAAGGCGCTGTTGCCGGTGCTCGGGGAGCGCATCGGCTGGCGCTATAATGCCAAGGGCCGCCTGGTCAATGAAGAAGGCAAACCGGTCTCGGGGGCGAAGGTGCAGGCCGTTTGCACGGCGGGTGGGCGGACCTGGCGCACCCCCGGAACGGTCAGGACCGGCGCCGACGGCCGCTTCAGCCTCTCCCGCCTCTTTCCGGGAGAATCGGCGTTACGCGTCTGGCAGGATAAAGACTCCAGCGACGTCACTATCACTATCCCCTGGTCCCGCCCCACCAATCAGGAGGTCGACCTGGGCGATCTGACTGTGGGCGGCGCACTCCTCAAGCTGCTGCGCAAAACCCGGTGGATCGATATCGAGTTCGAGGGAGAAATTCGCTACAGCGACGGCTACACCCGGGGAGGTATCCTGCTCACCAGCTTTATGGATAACTATGATCCACCGCTCTGGAATGGAACCAGCTTCAGTCTGGAAAAGAGCGTCACCTTCCCCAGCGGCTCCGTCCGCGTCGCTGTGCAGGGGAAGGTCAATGCGACCGGACGCCTGCTCGAATCGCTGCACGCCACCTATGCGGTGACGAGCCGGGATTACAACATCAACCAGCTCTTCGATCTGCGCGATATCGAGGTGGAGTATTATGACGAGGATGCGGTCTGGTACGGATTGGAGGGCGCTGTTGCGCAACAGCACGTTGACCAGATGATCAATGACACGACCTATCCCGGCCAGCCGACCGTATCGATCTCATCGGTCAACTGGCTGAGCACGGCTGCGCCCCCGAAGGTGATCATTGAATTCAATATCAAATGACTCGCCTTGATTTTATCTCAGCGTTACCCAGTCCTCCAGCACCCCCGTGCCGCCGATGAAATTCTCACCGGCGCAGGTGAGGGGATGGGCGTCGCGCTCCGCCCGGCTGATGATGACGTCGCTGCGATCGGCCAGCCCGCGCGCTTGATAGCGCTGAAAGAGAGCGTCGGTCATAACATCAAACCAGGAGATCAGCCTGCGTCGATAGGGGGTGATGAGGGCGACCGCGATGTCGGAATAGGTGCGGCCGCTGAAGTGGGTGCCAAGCAGCTCACCAGCGCTGACCTGGCGGCCCTCCGCCAGGGTGGAATCGGCCAGGAGGAGATGGAAGATGCAGAACTGGAAGTCGGGATACTCTTCAGAGCGGATCCAGAGCTGGGTGCCGAGGAACTCCTCGAAGCGCCAGACCACAGTGCCGTTGACCGGGGAGAAAATGCGGGCAGTCTCCCAGCCGTCGGAGCCGTCCAGCCAGAAATAGTGCTTCATGCTCCGGCAATCCTCGTCATCGTCGGAATAGTCGTGGCCAACCGCAGAGCGGAATTTCGATATTTTATACACCCGGTCGAAATCGATATAGTTGACGTCGACAAAGCGGGGGATGCCCCAGCCCTCGATGTCCCAGTGGCAGTTCAGAACCGTCCAGTTTTCAAGATGGCCCGCACTGGTGAAGAGTCCGCCGCTGCAGGTGAGGGGATCGGTGTCGCGCGCCTCTTTGCTGATGATGAACTCGCTCGCATTGGCAATGCCGCATTCGCCATAGGTGAACCAGAGGGAATCGGTGATGATGTCGAACCAGGAGATCAGCCGCCTGCCCCAGGTGGTGTTGACGCTGACCGCGATAGCGGTGGGGGTTTGACGCTCCACATAGCTGCCGACGCTCTCTCCGGCGCGGACTGAGCCGCCTACGCGCAGGGTTTCGAGGGGGCTGAGATTGAAAAGGTGGAACTCGACATCGGGATATTCCTGCGCCTGGATGACCAGTTCCAGAACCGGCTGGTTCTGAACGATGCGGACGATCTTGCCGTCAACGGGGGAAAAGAGGGGGAGGCTCGCCCACTCCAGGTCGGGGCGGGGCTCGAAATAATGCAGCATACTGCGGCAGTGTTCGAGATCATCCGAGTAATCCCCGCCGGCAGCGGAGCGGAACCGGGAGATCCGCGCCATCCTCCCGACATCGATGAAATTGGCCCGGACGAAGCGGGGGAGGGGATTTTTATCCAGATCATAGCCCGTCGGCGAGGCCGGGCTATCCTCACCCCCGCACCTCATGCCGGCGGCCGCCAGCATGAGCAGGGCCGCCCAGCTAAACAAGTTCAAGCGCCATTTTTTCATGGTCTCCTCCTCTCTTTCCAGGTGCAGACCACGGCCTGTTCAGAAAATATTCAACCTCGCTTTGATGCGCGCATATTCGGCCTGGACCGCCTCGGTGCCGTACTGGCGCTCGAGGGCACGGACCGTGAAATGGCCGGTGGCGATCGACTGGAAATGGTCCATGAAGAGGTAGTTGATCGCCGCGCCGCTGGCGGCGCCGATCACCGGCACAGCCTGGGCCGCCGCCTTTTCGGAGATGATCACCTCGAAACGGGAGGCGATGCGGACGATAAAGCGCACGATGACGGGTGCTCCCTCCTCGACCAATCCCCTTTCAGCGATGAAACCGCTCGTCTCCGAGATCAGCTTGGCGAGGACGGCGCGTACCGCAAAATAGCCGGTTTCAGCCGCGTCATCGGAGGCGCGGCGCTTGCTGCCAAGGGCGAAAACGCTCATGCAGTTGAGCTGGGTATCGAGTTTGTTCACATCCTCGCCCAGGCTCTTGGCGATTTCGGCGATGGAGCGGAGCATGATCGTGGTCGAGGCCGGCAGCTCCACCGCCAGGCCGCCCAGGCCGAAGAAACCGCCGACGGCGCCGCTGAGGGTGACCGCGCCCTTGTGAAATATTTTCCGGGGTTCGCCCCGGTGACGGGGCTCCAGGGTGGCGACGGCGATCTCGAGGGCCTTGCGAATGGCTTTGGTGGTCGCTCCCGAAATCATCCGGTTGGCCATATCGGGAAGCCTTTTGACCGCCCACTCAACAGGCATGCCGATGATGTCGGTGATCCTGGCCGTCCATGAAGGGTATTCAAGAAGCATGACCGCCTCTTCGAGCCTTTCGATATCTTTGGGGTGCATGGCGGATCCTTTCGATGCGGGCTGTTCCTCAGCCCTCAAAGTATAAACATTCATCAGGAAAATATCAAGAGGAAAGGCATCCCTTTACATCCGGACCTTATTAACGAGGCCCTCTTCAAAGAGTGATCGTCCGGTTTCCCTGCGTGGCCGCGGCTTTCGCCTTCAGATGCGTCCGTCCGAAGCGGTCGCGAGGACGGAAGAGCTTTTTCGCCATCACTTAGAGCTTGCATTTAGGACGCCGGATGGCTATTTTTTTAATCGGGTATTGCATCTGAAAAAACAGGCCGGTGCGCCTTCCGAGGCCTCGCGCCCCTGACCTGGAGGAACACTATTTCGATCTCATCAGAAAAATGGAAAACCTTTCCGGGCTCCTCCCTGCTCCTCAGGCTGCCGGAGAACATGCGTCAGACCGTACTGACCGTGGTGATCAGCTTTGCGGCGGGGCTCGCGGCGGTCGCCTTTCTCTTTCTGATCAACCTGATATTCGCGCGCAGCTATCTGGCCTTTGCCGCCCGTTCCAAGGGCTATTTCGCCGCCGCCAGCCTGATCATGATCGTCACCACCTCCCTCCTCGTTGGAGTGCTGATGAAATTTTTCGGCGCCGAGGCGGCGGGTAGCGGCATTCCCCAGGTTAAATCGGCCTTCTGGAAGGAGTTGGGCTGGCTGCGGCTGCGGACGGTCGTGATCAAGTTTATCGGCGGGATTCTCAGCATTGGCGGCGGCCAAAGTCTTGGCCGTGAGGGGCCTTCCGTCTATCTTGGCGCCGGCACAGCCTCCAACCTTGCCGGAGCCCTTGGGGTCTCGAGGAGAGAAAGACGAGGTCCGGCCATTGTCGGTGCCTCAGCGGGACTGGCGGCCGCTTTCAACACCCCCCTGGCTGCCGTCACTTTTGCCATCGAGGAGGTGGCCGGGGACCTCAACAGCCGCTTCCTCGGCCGCGTCGTTCTCGGATCGGTGATCGGCGCCCTGGTCGTCTATGGCATCCTCGGCCGCCAGCCCGCCTTTTCCCTGCCCGACGTGGATAAGGTCAGCTGGCTGCACTACGCCGTCGTGCCGGTGGTCGCCTTTTTCGCCGCCGGAAGCGGGGCGCTCTTTCAGCGCATGACCCTGCAGCTGCGCCGCCGGGTGAGCCGTCAGGGGCGCATGCCCGGCTGGCTCATGCCTCTCTGCGGAGGTCTTATCACCTGGATCATCGGGGTGACGCTCTTTTGGACGACAGGGAAGGTGGGAGTATTCGGGCTTGGCTATCAGGACCTCTCAAGCGCCCTGAACAACGCCTTTGACTGGCGGGTGGCTGGCGTGCTGGTCATGGGCAAGCTGGCGGCGACCGCCGCCAGTTACGGTTTCGGCGGCATCGGCGGGATCTTTGCGCCCTCGCTTTTTCTGGGCGGGATGAGCGGCTACTTTCTCGGCGGGCTGGCCGGGATTTGGCTGCCATTGACCCCGGCCGACCGGATTGTCCTCTCGGCGGTCGGAATGAGCGCCTGCCTGGGTGCGATCGTGCGGGCGCCGCTGACTTCGATGCTGATCGTCTTTGAGATGACGCACCAGTTCGCCCTGGTGCCGGGATTGCTGCTCGGCACTTTCATCAGCCAGATTGTTGCCCGCCTCAACGGCCCCCTCAATTTCTACGACGCCCTGCTGGTGCAGGACGGCCACGAGCTGCACAAGGTGCGGCCGCCCCTCGACTTGCACAGCTGGCAAAATCTGCCGGTCGCGGCCCTAGCCAACCCGCGGCCGGTGCTGTTGACAAGCCTGGAGCCAGAGAGGCTAAAGGTGGCGATCTCGGACCATCCCTACGCCTATTTTCCGGTGGTGATTGAGGGTCGGCTGATTGGCGTCGCGGGCCGCCGCGAGATCCTCACGGCCCTTTCAGCGGGAACAGCCCCAGAGCTTCATCCGGCGGTCACCTGTCATGCGGAGCAGACTATACGGGAGGTCGGGAACCAGTTCATCGCCTCCCCGGCCAACATCGTTGTGGTGGTGGATCCGCAGAGCAATGCCGTGACCGGGATCGTCACCCTGCACGACCTGCTGCGGGCTCAGGCCGCGATCGAGAGCTAAGACCAGCCCGCGGGTGCTCACAGGGAAGCCGGAGAGGGCCGGTCTCCTGTTCCAACTTTCCCCTATTTCTTCTTGATCTGCTTCATCGCATTGTTGATAAACCTGCCGAACTCCTTGTCTTTCTTTCTCTTTTCCGCGTAGGACATCTCGTAGTACTCGGACTCTTTTTTCAGTTTGAGATAGCTGTCGTAGCGTGCCTGACTCAGGCTCCCCGCCGCCACCGCCTGGCGCACGGCGCAGCCCGGCTCCTGCACATGGGTGCAGTCGCTGTAGCGGCAGTCGGCGCCGAGTTCGAAAATATCCTCGAAGCCCTGCTCCATGCCCTCGCTGGCGCCGAGGAGCCCCAGTTCGCGCATGCCCGGGGTGTCGATCAGCATGGCGCCATTTTCGAGGCGGATGAGCTGGCGGCGCGAGGTGGTGTGGGTGCCCTCGCCGGTGGCGCTGACCTGGCGGGTCTCGAGGAGCTCGCGGCCGAGCAGGCGGTTGATCAGGGTGGTCTTGCCGACCCCCGAGGAGCCGAGCAGGCAGCAGCTCGTACCTGGCTGCAGGAGGGTGCGGAATTCATCGACACCCGCGCCGGTCTGGTTGCTGAGGGGGATAATCCGGGCGGTGATGCCGGCCGCACGGATGGCTCCGATCATGCGATCCAGTTCCTCGGCCGGGACCAGGTCAATTTTGGTCAGGAGGATGACCGGTTCGACACCACCATCGGCGGCCATGACCAGATAGCGGTCGAGGCGGCGGATGTTGAAATCGAAGTGGCAGGACTGGACGATGAAGGCGATATCGATATTGGCGGCGATGAGCTGGTACTCCACGGTCTGGCCGGCGCGGCGGCGGCGCAGGAAGCTCCGGCGCTCCTGCAGGCTGTGAATGATGGCGGCTGAATCGCTGTCGTAGAGCTGAATACTGACCCGATCACCGACGCCGGGAAGGTCGAGCGGAGAGTCCGCCAGAAACGAAAAACGGCCCGAGAGTTCGGCGGGGAGCTCTCGTTCGTTATGAAGAATCCTGTAGGAGCCGCGATCGACAGCAGAGACGCGCGCTTCCACTTGTCCATCCGGCAGCATGGTTTGATCCATTGGGGAATCCTTTCCGATGTGATAACCTCATCTTACAAATCCGGCGCATAAAAAGCAAGCAATTCCCGCATCAGATTCCGCCCAAAAAGATGACCCCGATCACAAGAGCTGCAAGAGAGTATACGCAGTCAAAGGGTTTCGTCCCTATATTATAATACAGCAGAGAAGACAGCAGGGCGGGCAGGAAGGGCAGCGGACGATGAAGCGGAGCGGTGTTGGTGTGGTGGCCATCATGGTGGGGATTGTGCCCGCCCTGCTGGCACAATCCTCCACGTGGTACTCGCAGGAGGAGGCTGAGCGCAGGCTGGCGCATATCCAGGAAATTGCGGCGGCCAGTAACGGCAGGATAGAGATCACCGTCATCCGCGTGCCTGGTGAAAACGGCGCCAGAATGCATGGTCCACTGGCCGGGCCGGCTCCTGCCGATCTTCAGTCCGCTCCACTCCCGGCCACCCTGAATACCCCCGTGGATGAATCGCCCCTGCTTCTCTCAACGGACACTTTAGCCGCACCGGGCCCCAGCTGCCTACCCTGGGGCGGCGAGTTCACACCCCCTGAAAACCCCAATCTCACCTGGCAGCAGCAGTACGACCGCGCCCTCAGACTTGAGAAATATGGATCATTGCACCGCGCCCTGAGGATTCTGCTGCAGCTCACCTATTCCCATCCCGACCATCCCCGCTGCGGGGAGTGCTATTACCAGATGGGCGAATGCCTCACCGCCCTCGGGCAGCGTCCCCTTGCGCAACGGGCCTACCGCCAGGTGCTGCGCTATCCCGAGTGTGCCTGGTACGGCGATGCCTTGCAGAAGGTGAAGTAGCCGCTTCTTGCAGGAAGCAGCCTTTAACTGTTCAGAATTCCCCTCGTGGTATTTTCCCCTGGTTTCCCGATTCAAGAAAATGAAAAATAGTCAATTTTTCTCTTGACATAAGTTTGAAAATAGGCTATCTTTCAATGTCGAAACGTTTCGACAATAACCATTATTTAAGAGGCTAAATCTATTATAATAAATTGATATAACTAATTTTATAAAATAAAGCGTTTCGATGAATGTAACCATTCGAGAAGTCGCCCGAACTGCGGGAGTAGCGGTTTCCACCGTCTCCCTGGTCCTCAACCGCAAGGGACGCGTCAGCCGCGAAACCGAGCGCAAGGTCCTCGATGCCATCGAAAAACTCCACTATCACCCCCAACGCTCCGCCCGCGGCCTGGTCACACGGCACAGCGGCAACCTCGGCTTTATCCTCAGCACCGACCACTTTTCCAACGCAGAGCCCTTTTACACCAAGATCTTTCTCGGCACGGAATTCGAAGCCCGGTCGCACGATTATTATGTGCTCCTGACCACCATCGAGCAGCAGTTTTCGGAGAAAAGCATCCCCCGTTTCCTGCTGGAAAAAAACGTGGACGGGGTCATCCTCGCCGGCACCGTCCCCCCCAAAATCCTCGAATGCATCAAGGAGCGCGGCCTGCCCTGCGTTCTCATCGACTACTTTCCGCCGGCGGGCAACTATTCGGCCATCCTGATCGACAACGCGGATGGCATCCGCCAGGCGGTCACCCATCTCATCGAAAAGGGCCACCGCGATCTGGTCTTTGTCGGCGGAGACAGCCAGCATCCCGGCATGCGCGAGCGGCGGGATGCATTTCGCCGGATCCTGGCCGAGCATGACCTCGACGCCGATGAAAGGAGAATCTGCGCCGACTCCCTCGCCAGCGGCGCCCAGGAGGGCTATGAGGCCGCCCTCCATTTCCTCAACAACGGGGTTAAACTGACCGCCTTCGTCGCCGCCAACGATGCCATCGCCAGCGGCATCCTGCGCGCCTGCCGCGACCGCAAGCTGCGCATCCCTGAGGATGTCGCCATCACCGGTTTTGATGATGTCGAGACCGCCATCACCGCCCGTCCCACCCTGACCACCCTCCATGTCCCCAAGGAGGAGATGGGCGCTCTGGCGGTCCGCCTGCTGGCCCAGCTCATCGCCGGATCGGCGTCAGCGGGCACCAAGATCGTTGTACCGGTCCAGCTTGTCCCCCGTGAATCGACCTGATCCAGGCAGCTCGAAACAGAACGGCACTTCTCGCCATCACCAGCCCGGTACCAGAGTATCGCAATTACCGCTTGGTTTTAAGTCCGGAGTCACGATATAGCAATGAGAGGAGGTGAGATCGTCATCTCTGTCAAAACGCCATGACGGAGCAGGCTGAGTGCCCAATTTCATACACTCTTATCGGATGGAACGGCCACGGGCTTGCCTCTTTGGCGCATGCATGCATCGCTGTTCACTACCATCAACATGGAGGAGTAGTCATGAACCATTGCAAACATGCCCTGTGGGGTGTATTGATGCTCTGCCTGGGTCTGGCCCTGCAGCCGGCCCTGGCCCAGATCAATACGATTAACAACGGCGGCTTTGAAAACGCCGAACTCCCCGCCAACTGGAACAAGGTCGATGCCAACGATGCGGAGGTCGTTTGGACATCTGATCAATACCGCTCCCCGCTGCGCTCGCTCAAGATTTCCGAGAGCGGCGGTGCCGATGCCCCGGCCTGGCAGTCAGGCAACATGGCCAAACTGGAGTGGAATCCCACCACCGGCATTCCCGCCAACATCGAGATGGTCATCGGCGGCTGGGTGAAAACCGAAAATGTCAACACCTCCCCCTCTTCCCCCGCTGCCGAAATCACCCTCAGTTTCACCTTTTACGACAAGTCCAAAAACATGATCTTCGGCCAGCCCGTCACCATGGCGGTGCCACAGGCGCAAGCCAGCTCCGGGTGGACGGAGATCAAGAACAGCGCCCCGGTCCTCCTGCCGTCGGATGCCGACTCGCTGATCATCACCTTCGCTTTCGGCGCCAATGCCACCGGCACGGTCTGGCTGGATGACCTCTTCATGAAGGTGGCGCCCGGGGCCAGCGGCTGGCTCGGGGATCTTTACAACGCCAATTTCGGCGTGCCGGCGGGCTGGTTCTTCTGGAAGGACCGCATGAGTGAGGGCGAACAGGACTACGGCACCGTCTCCATCACCGACAAATATGCCCACCGCGGCAGCTATTCCCTGTTGATTGCAGACGAAGCCGGAAATCCCGCCGAGGTGGTCGCCATCTCCGACCGCAACCAGGTCGAACCCGGCCGCTCCTATGGTTTCTCCGCCTGGGTCAAGCTGGAGGGAGCCAACCTCAATCCCAAACGGGATATCGAGCAGGCGATCTTTTTCACCATCACCTACCACAGCGGCGAAGCGGGATGGGCGGAAGTGGGTGGAGAGGATTTTGTCGTCATCGATCAGTCCAGGTCAACGACGGACTGGCGGCTCTACTCTTTCACCTTCCGGGTGCCCGACAACGCCTCGCGCATTTCGGTACGCGCGCGCATGCAGCATCAGGCCGTCGGCGAGACCTATTGGGATGATATCCGCATTTATCCCCTCGGCATTGCCAAGGCCAATCTCAATTTCGATGAATCGGTGCAGCCCGCCAACTGGTCCGGCTATGCGCATGGCGACGCTACCGTCGAGTGGGCCTCCGATGCCTGGCGTTCGGCCGAGCGCTCCCTGAAGATCAGCAAGACGGCCGGTACCGCCGATCCCTTGTGGATCTCCGGCAACATGGCCAAGCTGGAATGGAACCCGACCACGGGCATCCCGCCCAGCATCGAGATCGTGGTCGGCGGCTTTGTCAAGACCCAGAATGTCAACATCAATCCGGCGAATGCGGCTCAGGAGGTTCAGCTCGCTTTCTCCTTTTTCGACAAGGACAAGAACATGATCTTCGGCCAGCCGGTCGTGCTCAAGGTCCCGCAAGCGCAGGCGGCCATCGACTGGACCGAGATCAAGAACGATGCCCCTATCGTCCTGCCCACCGATGCCGACAGCCTGGTCATCAGTTTCAGCATGGGAGCGGAGGCCACCGGTACGGTCTGGCTGGATGACATTTTCATGAAGCTGGCGCCCGGGGCGAGCGGCTGGATCGGGGATCTCTACAACGCCAACTTTGGCGTCCCGGCGGGCTGGTTCTTCTGGAAGGGAGGCATGTCGGAGGGCATCGGGGATGAAAAGGGCATCGTCACCATCACCGACAAATACGCCCACAGCGGCACCTACTCCCTGCGCGTCGCCGACAATGCCGCCAACGGGGATGAGGTGGTGGCGATCTCCGACCGCAATCCCGTCCTGCCCGACACCGACTATCTGATCTCCGCCTGGGTCAAGCTGGAGGGGGCCACAGTCAACACCACCAAGGATGTCGAAAAATCGATCCTCTTCACTGTCACCTATCATTCCGACGAGGCCGGCTGGGCCGAGCGGCACGGGGCGGACTTTTTCGTCGTCGACCAGAGCGCAGCCGACCGCGACTGGGCGCTCTACAGCTTCCGCATCCGGACCGAGCCGCTGGACCGGCGCATCTCTATCCGCGCCCGCTTGCAGCATCAGACCACCGGCGATGTTTACTGGGATGATTTTCAGGTCATGCCGATCGCCATGGCCGGGGATGGCATGGGTTTCGAGTCCGACCTGCCCGCCTACTGGACCAAGATCAATGAGGGCGGCTCGACCCTGGCCTGGACCGGCGATGTCGCGCGTTCGCCCCAGCGCAGCCTGATGATCCAGAAGGGTGCGGGCAACGAAACCCCGGCCTGGCAGACCCATGCCAACATGGCCAAACTGCAGTGGAATCCGACCACAGGCATCCCGCCCAGTATTGAAATCGTGGTCGGCGGCTGGGTCAAGACCGAAAATGTCAATGTCAATCCCGCCACTGCCGATGGCGAGATCCACCTCGTCTATACATTTTACGACAAGAGCAAGGCGGTGATCTTCGGCCAACCGGTCGTTCTCAAGGTCCCCCAAGCTCTGGCAACCAGCGACTGGACCGAAATCAAGAACGACGCTCCCATCGTCCTCCCGACCGACGCCGACTCGATGAGCATCCAGTTCGCCTTTGGCGCTGCTGCTACCGGCACGGTCTGGCTGGATGATATATTCATGAAGCTGGCCCCCGGTGCGAGCGGCTGGATCGGGGATCTTTACAATGCCAATTTTGGCGTCCCGTCCGGGTGGTTCTTCTGGAAGGACCATATGAGTGAGGGCGAGATAGATTACGGAACGGTGAGCATCACCCGCGACGCCGCCCACAGCGGGGATTACTCCCTGCTCATCTCGGACGACGAAACCAATCCGGCCGAGGTGGTGGCAATCAGCGACCGCAATCCGATCCTGCCCGGACGTCTCTACACCGTGCAGGCCTGGGTGAAAACCGAGGGTGTAACGGTTAATACCACCCAGGATGTCGAAAAATCGGTCTTTTTCACCCTGACCTATCACACCGGTGAGGAGGGCTGGGCGGAGGTCGGCGGCACCGATTTCTTTGTCGTCGACCAGAGCGTGACGGACAAGGACTGGACGCTCTACAATTTCACCGTTGCGCCTCCAGCCAACGCCACGCGCATGTCCATCCGGGCGCGTCTGCAGCATCAGGCCACCGGCAAGGTCTACTGGGATGATTTCGCTGTGGTCGAGGGCAACGTGACCCGGGTTCCCGGCCAGGGCAATTCTGCTGCGCCGGCGGTCTATCGTCTGGCCCAGAACTATCCCAATCCCTTCAATCCCGAGACGCGGATCACCTTCTCCATCCCGCAGGACAGTCGGGTCCAGCTGGCGGTCTATGATCTGCTCGGCAATCCCGTCCGCACCCTGATCTCGGCCAAAATGGCCGCAGGTGAACACCAGGTCATCTGGGATGGACGGGACGACAGCGGCCGGATGGCCTCCTCCGGCATCTATTTCTATATCCTGGAGAGCAAAGACGCACGCATGATGCGCAAGATGACCCTGCTCAAGTAAAACCGCGCGTGCCACGCATCCGTCCGGGTGCGTGGCACGCAGACTTTGGGAGTTACCCATGCGACTTTTACCTGTTTATTGGCTGCTGGCCGCGAGCTGTTTTCTGGCCGCGCCGCTGCAGGCCGGGACCACCGGCAAAATCGTCGGCCGCGTCGCGGACGCCGGGTCCAGGGAAAGTTTGCCCGGCGTCAATGTCATCGTCGAGGGGACGAGCCTCGGCGCCGTCACCGACCTGGAGGGGCAGTATCTCATCCTGCGGGTGCCACCGGGCAGCTATACCCTGCGCGCCAAACTGCTCGGCTATACCGACATGAGCTACGACCGGGTGCAGATCTCGATCGACAAGACCACCACCGTCGATTTCAGTCTCTCGCAGACCGTGCTGCAGACCGGTCAGACCATCACCGTCACCGCCTCCAAGCCCCTGGTCGAACGCGACCTCACCTCCACCGTGGCCACGGTCAATTCCGAGATGATCGGCCGCCTGCCGGTCGACAACATGCAGGACGTCATCAACCTGCAGGCCGGCGTGGTCGACGGCCACTTTCGCGGCGGCCGCAGCGGCGAGGTCGGCTACCTCATCGACGGCATCTCCATCAACGATGTCTATTCCGGCAGCTCCGCCGTGCAGGTGGAGAATACCGCAGTGCAGGAGCTGCAGGTGATCAGCGGCACCTTCAACGCCGAGTATGGCCAGGCGATGTCCGGCATCGTCAACGTGGTCACCAAGGAGGGCGGCGAAAACTATCACGGCTCGCTCACCAGCTACGTCGGGGATTACGTCAGCTCGCATACCGACATCTTCTGGAACATCGATGCCTTCAACCCGATCTACAATCTCGAGGGCACCCTGAGTGGGCCGGTACCGGTCACCCGCAACCGCCTCACCTTTTTCGCCTCGGGGCGTTATTATGACAACGAAGGCGCCCTCTACGGACGGCGGGTCTTCCTCCCCTCCGATTCAGCCAACTTTCCCAGCAGTGATGTGCGCGACTGGTACATCGAGTCCCACGGCACAGGCCGCCGCTTTGCCTCACAGGAGGATTTCAGCCGCTACGCCGACAGCCTCAAGCAAGGCGCCGATTTCGCCGCCATGCGCCCGAGCCGGCGCTGGACCGGACAAATCAAGCTCGCCTGGAAGCTCTCCGATGCCAACAAGCTCGAATACGAGGGGCTGGTGCAGAAGCAGCGCTACCGGGAATACGATCACCAGTTCCGCTACAATCCGGACGGCGATTTCTGGCGCCACCAGACGGGCTGGAACAATGGCTTGACCTGGACCTCGGTCCTGAACCATCGCAATTTCTTCACCGTCAAGATGGCGCGCTTTTACACCGACTACAAGCAGTATGTCTATGAGGATCCCGACGATGCGCGCTATGTCAATCCCAAGCTGCTCGATGCGGCCAGCGGCAACGCCTTTCTCAGCGGCGGCCAGCAGATGTGGCATTTCCTGCGCAACACCACCACCAGCGTCGGCAAGGTCGATTTCACCTCACAGGCGACCAATGAGCATCAGCTCAAGGCGGGCCTGGAGTATCGCCAGCACCGCATGTGGCTGCGCGCCTTCGAGATCCGCCTCAACCGCGACACCCAGTGGAAGCCCTACGTTCCCGCGGTGACGAAGAATGTTCAGAACAACGACGAATATCTCCTCCACCCTCTCGAGGTTTCTGCGTACGTACAGGACAAGATTGAACTGGCCTACATGGTCGTCAATGCGGGGGTGCGCTACGATTATTTCAAGTCGGATGGCATCGTACCGGTCGATTTTCTCCAGCCTGCGGCCTCTCCGCTGCGCACGCCCAAAACGAGCCAGCAGATCAGCCCGCGCTTCGGCCTCTCCTATCCCGTCACCGACCGCGGGGCGATTCACATCTCTTACGGCCATTTCTTCCAGATCCCCAATTTCGAGTTCCTTTTCTCCAATCCCGATTTCGAGCTCTACGCCACCTCCGATTACGGGAGCACCTCGCCCCCCGAGCGGGTGCCCAACACCATCGGCAACGCCGAACTCAAGCCGCAAAAGACCACCATCTACGAAATCGGCCTGCAGCAGCAGCTGGGCGCGGATCTTTCCCTGGAGGTGACCGCCTATTTCAAGGATATCCGCAATCTCCTCGGTACGGAGATCCTCCATACCACGACCGGCATCCGTTATGCGCGCTATATCAACCGGGATTACGGCGGGGTCAAGGGTTTGACCTTCGCCTTTGAGAAGCGGCTGACGGGCGGGTTCGGAGCGACGGTCGATTATACGTATCAGATCGCGCGTGGGGACGCCTCCGATCCAGCCTCCGCTTTTCTCGATGCGGAAGCGGGGCGCGAACCGCAGAAGCAGCTGGTCCCCCTCAACTGGGACCGCACCCACAGCCTCAATCTTTCGCTCACGGCCGGCGACGCCAGGGTCTGGTCCGCCAGCCTGATCGGCCGTCTCGGCAGCGGTCTACCCTATACCCCGACGCAGCAGAATGTGCGCACGGCGGTGGAGAACAGCGAGCGCAAGCCCGCTTTTATGAACTTCGACTTTTACGCCTATCGCAATTTCAGGGTGGGCGGGCAGAATCTCAATGCCTTTGTCAGGGTCTACAATCTCCTCGATCAGAAGAACGAGCTGGATGTCTACAGCGACACCGGCCGCGCCAACTATACCCTGTCGGCGCTCGCCTCGGGCACGATTTTCGGCGTCAACAGCCTCTCCGACTATCTGGCCCGGCCCAACTTTTATTCCGATCCGCGGCAAGTCCTGGCGGGCATCGGGCTGGAATTCTGAAACAAAACAAGAGAGTGTCGATTATGAGTCGCCTGAAAATAGTCTGCTGCCTGCTTTTGGCCTGGTCCCTGCCCCTGCTCTGGGCTCAGCGCAAGCCCGACCCGAATGTCGGCGCCCTGGCCAATACGCGCTGGGGCACCATGGACGGCAACGTGGTGCGCACGGTTTTCGCCAACCATGGCGAGATCGCCAACTGGGATGAGCCGGCCTGGCCTTCCGGTGAGTGGCCCAAGGGAAGCGGCCACACCTACGTCGACGGCGTCGCCCTCATCGTCGCGACCCCCATCGTCGATATCCACGGCAAGCGCTATCACGACGTCGTCACACGCTATCGCGAGGACATGTCGACTTCGCCGGAGGGGATCCCCTGGGGGTTCGCCCCGCTGCCGGGCTATTTCAATCCCGACGTCAAGACCAACATCCATAACTATCCGGCGATGAGCAACGATCCGACCACCTGGCCGCTCACCTGGCCCGATCAGGATGCGGAGTGGAACGGACAGTGGAACGGCTTTTTCGGCCGGGGCAAGACCAACGCCGATCTCGAGGCCTATTTCGTCTTCGATGATGATCCGGATGAAAAGTATCTCTACTATCCCGATCCCTCGGACTCGTCCCGCCGCGGGCTGGGCATCGAGGTCGCCTCCCGCCTCTTTCAGTGGAACCAAGTGCTCGCCCAGGACTGCATCTTTTCCATCTATTTCATCACCAACGAGGGTAAAAGGGATTATGACAGCACCTATTTCGCCTTTCATATCGACTGGGGCATCGGCGGCCACGATGATTCAGCCGACGATGCCGGCAGCTACGACCTCGACCTCGATATCGCCTGGGCTTTCGACGGCAACGGCTACGGCAGTCCCAACAACTGGGCGCCGGTCGGCGTCGCCGGCTTCGCCTTTCTCGAAAGCCCCGGCATCTTCAGGGACAGCCGCGACAACGACAACGACGGTCTGATCAACGAGCGACGCGACAGCGGGCCCGGGGTTTTTCTTAATGCCTATCCCTACGGCATCGATGACATCAGGGCCTTTCAAAACTTTTATGCCGATCGTGAGATCAGGCCGCACTGGTCCGGTGACGAGAACATCAACTGGGATCCCTACAGCGATCTGAACCAGAACGGGCAGCGGGACGAAGGCGAGCCCCTGAATGATGATCTCGGCGCCGACGGCCTCGGCAGCAACGACGGCAACTATACCGGACCTGATGAGGGCGAAGGGGACGGCATCCCGACCCCCGGCGAACCCGATTTCGATTACCTCGACAAGGATGAATCGGACCAGATCGGCCTCACCGGCTTTCAGGTCTTCGTCCTCCACGAATACAAAATGGAGTACGACGAAGCCTACTGGAACGGCCTGAAATCGGCGCCCCCGCCGCGTGAAAAACTGGTGCAGAACACCAATCTGGGCATGTTTTTCAGCTCCGGCCCCTTCGGCCTGAAGGCGGGCGATACCCAGTTCTACTCCATGTCCCTCCTCTTCGGTGAGGATCAAAACCAGCTCGCCCGGGCGAAAAAGACCGTTCAGCAGATCTATAACGCCACCTATCAGTTCGCCCGGCCGCCCGACAAATCGCGCCTGACCGCCGTGCCCGGCGACGGCAGGGTTGTGCTCTACTGGGACGACAAGGCGGAAAAATCCTGGGACCCCTTCCTGCAGGAGCATGATTTCGAGGGCTACCGCATCTACCGCACCACTGATGCCGAGTTCTCCGAGGCCCAGGTCATCACCGACGCCTACGGCAAGGCCCGCTTCCGCAAGTATATCGCCGAATTTGATCTCGCCAACGGCATCAAGGGGCTCCACCCCATCGACATCGAGGGGATCAAATTCGACCTCGGCGAGGACACCGGTCTGCGTCACTATTATGTCGATACCAATGTCGACAACGGCCAGACCTATTACTATGCCGTGGTCCCCTATGACCGGGGGCTGGCGACGGTCTCGTCGACCGGCGAGATCTCCGGCATCTCCCCCTCCGAGGCCTCCAGCGTCATCCGCGTCAGTGCCGCCGGGGTGGTGGAGTATGTCGACATCAACTGCGCCGTGGTCACCCCGCGCGCTCCCTCGGCGGGCTACCAGCCGCCCCAACTGGCGGGCGGCATCGAGCACCAGGGCCCCGGCACCGGTCATATCGAGGTTGAGCTGCTCGACGCCGATGCCCTGCAGGATAACGCCACCTATGAGGTGATCTTTCATGACACCTCGGCCTTCGCGCTCAACCGTCAGGCGGCCTTCGACTGCATCAACACCACTTCCCAGACCGCACTGCTGGAAGGGGAGCAGCTGGAGGAGGGCCTCGGCATCACACCGGTGGTCGAAGGCATGGTGGTTCATGTCAGCGGCGACACCGCCTGCCAGGTCATCGAGGCCGAGACCGGCTGGGTCAAGGGCGCTCACAGCTGGGGCTTCCGCGTGGGCAAGAATCCCAGCCTGAGCGGACGTTTCGTCCCCTACCCCGCCGATTTCGAGATCAGCTTTTATGATCACATCGTCGACACCTCGCTCGCACTGCTCTTCGGCCAGACGGCATCGCCGGTGCACTTTATGATCTACAATGCCACCGAGGCGAGGACAATGGACTTTCTTTTCGGCGACAAGGACAAGGACGGCCTCTTCTCGCCGGGGGACTCGGTCACCATCGTCGTCGGGCTCAGGCTGGGTGAACCGCTGCCCACGCCCAGATCGAAATTCAAGACCGCCTGGACCTTCTTCTACGACCAGGCTGCGGGGGGCAGTGACCGGCCGGCTTCCGGCGATATCTTCCGCGCGCGGACCAGCAAGCCCTTCCGCGATGGCGAAACCTTCCGTTTCACCATTCAGGGCGCGCGCGAAAGCGTCAGCCAGGCCAGCGAGAGACTCTCCGGGATCACCGTGGTCCCCAATCCCTACTGCGCCGCCGCCAGCTGGGAGCCGCGCAATCCCTTCCGTTTCGGCCGTGGCGAGCGCCGCATCTTCTTCAACCACCTGCCCGCCCGCTGCACCATCCGCATCTATACTGTGCGGGGCTATCTGGTCAATACCATCGAGCACGACAGCAGCCTCGACGATGGCTCCGAGAGCTGGGATCTGGTTTCCAAGGACGGAATGGACATCGCCTACGGCGTCTACCTCTTCCAGGTCGATGCCCCCGGTGTCGGCACCCATATCGACAAATTCGCGGTCATCAAGTGACCTGCCGTTGAACATTTTACGGACTCGCTTATGAAAAAGATCGTCATTGTCACTCTCCTGCTGCTGACGGCCGCGGGGCTTCGCGCCGGGGATGTCGCCAAGGTCGGCGTCACCGCCGCCCCCTTCCTCTCCATCGGCGTCGGCGCCAGGGCGACCGGCATGGGCGGGGCTTTCGTCGGCACCGCCGACGACGCCAGCGCCCTTTACTGGAATCCCGCCGGCATCGCCCGCAGCGGGGATATCCAGCTGCTGCTTATGCATACCCGCTGGCTGGCCGATCTGAAATTCAATTACGCCGGCTTTTCCCTCCCCCTGGGCGCATTCGGCAGCATCGGGGCCTCGCTCACCTCTCTCGATTACGGCGACATGCCCGTGCGCACCACCGACCAGCCGGACGGCACCGGCGAGATCTTTTCCTCCAGCGATCTCGCCATCGGCCTCAGTTATGCCCGCAGCCTGACCGATCGCTTCTCCATCGGCTTTAATGTCAAATATATCACCCAGAGCATATGGCACGAGAACGCCGACGGCTTTGCCATCGATTTCGGCACCCTCTTCGTCACCGGACTGCGCGGCCTGCGCATCGGGGCGGCTCTGACCAACTTCGGCACCGATATGCGCATGGAGGGCAAAGACCTCCTGGTCTACCAGGACATCAACCCCAACATCCTCGGCAACAACGACCGCATCCCGGCTGATTTGCAAACCGGTTCATGGGCCCTGCCTCTGAGCTTTCAGTTTGGCCTGGCCATGGAGCCCTGGAAGAGTCCCCTGCACCGGCTCACCGTCGCGGCCGACGCCATCCATCCCAGCGACAATACCGAATCGGTCAATCTGGGCATGGAGTACGGTTTCCGGGAGATGCTCTTCCTTCGCGCCGGCTACCGCGATCTCTTTTTGCGGGACCGCGAGCAGGGTTTCACCCTGGGGGCGGGATTTGCCAGCCGGAATCTGGGCAATCTCCTGATCCAGCTGGATTATGCCTATGCCGATTTCGGCCGGCTCGAAAACGCCCAGCGCTTCTCCTTCAGCCTGGCCTTTTAAGGGGCGGCATGGACGCCATCGTCATCGAAAATCCGGGAATGGCCCTCAGCCGGCTGGTTGCCGACCAGAAGCCCGCGGCCAGCCCAGCCCCGTTCATGGAAGAGGGTATTACATGATCGGCAAATTATCGCATCGAACTGCGGTTGTGGGGCTTGTACTTCTGGGCTCCTTCGCCGCCTGCGGTGCGGGTGAGAAGGAGGAGTCCTGGCGCTCCCTATCTGTGAATTTCAACGAAATGCGCGGCCAGATAGAGGTCGGCGGGCCTTATGCCGGCGCAGAGTTTCACGACAGCCGGCCGCTGCCGGCCCGGATCAGCTTTTACTACCCCGTGGCCAACAGCATCGATCTGAGCACCGACTACTGGCGGCGCGGCGAATCGCGCCCGCTGCGCTTTGCCCTGAAGCATGACGGCCGGAGCGATTCCCTCGGCGCCGCGCCCTGGGCTTATCGCTATACGCCCTGGTGGATCGAGTTTCAGCAGCACAATCCTGAATACCTCTGTTCCATCCGCTACCGTTTCTGCCGGACGCTGCCGGTCATGGTCCTGCAGCTCGAGCTGACCAATGCGAAAGACCGGGCGCGTTCCTTTGAGCTTGAGGGCACGCTGGAGTGGATCTTGCGCACCTGCCAGACCTATGCATGGATGCGGCCGGCGCGCGTCGCCTGCGCTCTGCAGAATCCGGCCGTTCCGGCTTCCGGCTGCACTCTGGTGACGGCCGCCTGGGATGCCCCTGAGACCGGTTCAGCCCTGGTTTTCGTCGCCAACGCCGGGGCCTTGCCCGCAGCCAGCGCCGGTGTCGACTCCCTCCACCTGAGCTACCAGAAAAAGCTGCGGCCGGGTGAAGAGTGGCGGATCGTCCTGCTGATCGGCTCCTGCCGTCAGGGTGAAGCGGAGGCCGTCGCCGCGCGCGCCTTCCGGGAATGGCAGGATGAGGCCACAGCCTTTGAGGAAGAGGCAGGGCGTTATGCCGCCGGTCCTCTGCTGCAGGTGCCCGACGCCGGGCTGACGGAGACCGCCATGTGGTCCCGGGCGGTGATGGCGGCCAACCGCCACTATCTCGACGGCCGCATTGTCCCGATGCCCTGCCCGGCCGAATACAATTTCTTTTTCACCCACGACCTCCTGCTCACCGACCTGGGCGCCGTCTTTTTCGACTGTGAGCGCGTACGCAATGACCTCCTTTATGTGCAGAGCCTGGCCAGAGCCGATTCCGTCCTGCCGCACGCCTATTACTGGCGCGATACCGGCTTTCAGACCGAGTTCTGTTCCACTGACAACTGGAACCACCTCTGGTTCATACTCCTGAGCGCCTCCTACCTGCGTCACAGCGGCGACACCGCCACCATGCAGCTGCTGGCGCCCATGCTGACGAAAAGTCTGCGCATGATGCTCGAAAACCGCGGCGCCGACGATCTCATGTACGCCTGGCAGCCCGACTGGTGGGACATCGGCCACTCCTGGGGCGCCCGCGCCTACATCACCATCCTCACCGTCCGCGCCCTGCGCGAGTACGCCTTCATGGGCGGGCAGCTGGGATGGCCTGAAGCGGAGCTCACGCGGCATCTCGAGCTGGCGGAGCGCCTGCAGCAGCAGCTCGGCGAGCGGCTTTGGGACGACGAAGCCGGCTTCCTCTTCAACGGGCTCGCAGGCGGTGCCACCGACCGCCACTATTACGCCGGCTCGCTGCTGGCCGCCGCCTGGAAGCTCCTGGATGAAGAACGCTCCGCCCGCCTCATGAAAACCGCCGCTGCGGAGCTGCTCGACCGCTGCCTCGGCATCCGCATCGCCGCGCCGATGGACTTTGACCAGAATGACGAGCTTTACGAATTCCTGCCCGGCCAGGTCGGCGCCCGCGGCCTCTACCTCAACGGCGGGGTTTGGCCCCACGGCATCGTCTGGTATGGACTCGGCTGGCTGGCCGCCGGTCAGCCCGACTCGGCCCGGGAAGTCCTGAAGCAGTACCTGACCCTCGAGGGCATCCGCCGCTCGCCCCTGGGCCAGCCCGCCTTTTTCGAATATCGTAACGCGGATCCCGCCTCACCGCGCTATGGCGAGATCGACAAGCCCACCTTTCTCTGGACCGGCGGCTGGTTCCTGCACGCTCTCTATCAGCTGGCCGGGATGCGGGAGAGCGAATGGAACCTCTCCTTCGATCCCGGGCTTCCGCAGGAATGGCGGAAGCTGCGCTACGAGGTGATGCTCAACGGGCGAAGGGTCGAGGTGGCCTGGCGCGGCGAGGGCAGGTGGTTCAGACAAATCAAGGCCGATGGACGGCCGTCTTATACCACGGTCATGCCCTCCTCCGCGGGTGCATCACCTTTGTACAAGCTCGTCCTCGAGCGCGGCGAACCGCACACCCCTTATCTGGCCTCCGCCAACACAGCGGTCGAATCGGTAGAGCTCGATTCGCGGAACAAGAGCCTGCGCATCAAAGTTCCGGGCTTCGCCGGACGGACGGTGGAGCTGGCCATCGTCTCGCCCTGGGAACCGCTCCGGGAGGCAAGTGCCGGCAGGGAGATTTCAGTGACCCGCCACGGCCGGGTGCGGGAAATACTGCTCCGCGCCAGACTGAAAGAGGGACGGGAAGAGATTGACATCAATTTTAATAAAGGGAGGGATTGATCGCCTCATGAAGCCGCTCCCCGTTAAGAAAAGTCCCTGCCTTCACCGGTTCTGGATTATGCTCGTGCTCAGTGCTGGAGTGCTGCTGGTCGGCTGCGAGAGCGGGTCGCGCGGTAAGGCCGGGCATGCGGGGCTGGTCTACTGGCCGGCGGCCAATGCCCAGGAGATCGAGCTGGCCGGGCTGGCGGCGGCGGAGTGGAATGCGGCCCACCCGGACGTGCCGGTGACCGTACAGCCCATCCCCGAGAGCCAGTCCACCGAGGAGGTGCTGCTGGCGGCGGTGGTGGGCAAAACCACCCCGGATGTCTGCTCGAACATCTGGCCGGGGGTGGTCGGACAGTTTGTCCGCGCCGGGGCTCTGGTGGCGCTGGATTCCTTTGCCGATTTTGATTCCGTGGCCGCCGCGCGGCTGCCGGAGGGGCAGCGCGAGGTCTTTCAGTATGACGACGGCCGGCTCTACCAGATGCCCTGGAAGACCAATCCGATCATGATGGAGTATAATGTGCGGCGGCTGCAGGAAGCCGGTTTCACGCACCCTCCCGCCACCTACTCCGAATTCATCCGCGCCGGCCAGGCCCTGACACGCGATCTGACCGGCGACGGCCAACCCGATCAATGGATGCTCTATGTCGATATCAACGTCAAATGGTGGCTGCGCTACTTCGATTTTTATACCTTTTATCTGGCGGCCTCGGGCGGCCAGACCCTGATTAAAAACCGGCAGGTGACCTTTGACAATAGGGCCGCAGTCGAGGTCTTCCGCTTCTTCCGCCGCTGTTTCGAGCTCGGCATCTTCCCCAGGGCCTCCTTTCAGGGCGATACTTTCCTGGCCGGCCAGGTGGCCACGCACATCACCGGCCCGTGGAACATCGCCCATGTCAACAAATTCAAACCGGCGGATTTTGAATTCGATTACGCGCCGGTCCCGCTGCCCGACAGCGCCGCGGGTCCGGTGGTGACCTATGGCGACCCGAAAAACATCGCCATCTTTTCCACCTGTCAAAATCCCCGCGCGGCGTGGGAATTCGTCAAGTTTCTGGTCTCGCGCCGGCAGGATCTGGCGCTGCTGCGGATCGCCAGCCAGCTGCCGATCCGCCGTGATTTATTGTCGGATTCGTTGTATATGCCCTATTTCAAAGAGTATCCCAAAATGGTGCGCTTTGCCGAACAGGCCCCGCGCACCCGTGGAGTGGACTCCGCTCCCGAGCTGCGCGAGGTCTTCGATGCG
>Ga0302250_1000539_pt1 | contig 35972 bp, 36 predicted proteins | sample AAG_RA_Asp_MG_FD_193536 | JGI IMG/M metagenome (GOLD analysis project Ga0302250, IMG submission 193536) | Enriched activated sludge microbial communities from anaerobic digester in WTTP, New Holstein, Wisconsin, United States - AAG_RA_Asp | ecosystem: Engineered > Bioreactor > Anaerobic >...
AGCGTTCGTTCTGAGCCAGGATCAAACTCTCCAGTTTGTATTCCTGTATCAAAAAACACTAACTCAAATACATTACGGTAAAACGCCCGCAATCATCTTACTGCTATCTGGTTGTCAAAGACCGAACTCCGTTACAGCGGAAAATGGAAGATAGCAAATCTGTCTCTTGCTGTCAACACATTTTTTAAAGCGTTTTTCTTCGAAACAAAAGAGCCGTTGCTGCAAACAGACGAACCTTATACACAGACCACCCGTCCTCCGTCAACAAAAAAATGCATCAAAAAATTTCATAGAATCTGCCGGCTCCCAACTTGTGAATCTTCATAAGATTTGTCGAGCCGCGGGCCTCGACCGGCGTACCCATAATGATCACCACAATATCACCCTTACGAAAGCCGGCAGCCAGTAATGCCTGCTCTGCCACACTTATCTGCTGATCCATATGATCCATGATTTCAACTGATTTGGTCTGCACCCCCCAATAGATGGAGAGCTTACGTCTGATATGCTCAGAGTTGCTGAAGGCGATGATCGGAATATGCGGTCGAAACCGCGATATTAGAGCCGCAGTGCTGCCAGACTGCGTAAAAACGGCGATAGCCTTAGCCTTGAGACTTGCCGAGACGCGGCAGGCCGCTTCGCCCACCGCCTGAGCAATACTTGGGGTGGTCAGAATCGACGTATCACTATGGCTACCGAAACCGGCCTGCTCAACATCCCGTGCAATGCGTACCATGGTTTCCACCGCTTCAACAGGATGAGCGCCAGAAGCGGTTTCGCCCGACAGCATGATTGCGTCAGTGCCATCAATAATGGCGTTGGCCACGTCCGAGGTCTCAGCCCGGGTAGGTCGCGGGTTGACAATCATCGACTCCAGCATCTGGGTGGCCGTGATCACCGGTTTGCCTGCTGCATTACAGGCCTGAATGATCTTCTTCTGGATCAACGGGACCTTCTCGGCCTGAATCTCCACTCCCAGATCGCCGCGGGCCACCATGACAGCATCGGCAACCTTAAGGATCTTGTTGAAACTACGCAATGCCTCTGGTTTTTCAATCTTGGCCACCACCGGCAGGTGCTTGCCGGCCTGGTAGATGATCCGCTTAATCCCTTCAACATCCTCGGCAGTCCGTACAAAGGAGAGCGCCACATAATCCACGTCAGCGCCAAGACAAAACTGGAGATCCAACAGATCCTTCTCCGTCAAGGAGGGTGCCGACACCTTGACCCCGGGCAGATTGATGCCCTTATTGTTTTTGAGCAAGCCGCCACTGACTACCGTGCAGCGTACCTGCTGACCCTGCACGGCAAGCACCTTGAGTTCCATCAGGCCGTCATCCAGCAGGATGCGGGAACCGGTGGCAACATCCTGCGGCAGGGCCTGATAGATGGTTGGAATAACGCCATCGGCCCCCAGGCGTTCCTCCGTGGTGATGACCACCTCCTGCCCTTTCTCCAGCCGCATCCCATCACCAAGCATCTTGCCGGTGCGAATCTTGGGGCCCTGCAAGTCGGCCAGAATCCCCGCCTGCTTGCCGTGCCGCAACGATGCTGCCCGGATCAGTTCAATCAACCGTGTTTTCTCGGCATGGTCGCCATGGGAGAAGTTAAGCCGGAACAGATCCACCCCGGCCTGAAGCAAACGCCCGATCGTCTCCGGTGTATTACTGGCCGGCCCCAACGTTGCCACGATCTTGGTTTTTCTCTTTTCTCTCTGCATGCAAACTCTCCGTAATCAGGCGTGCACCGCCTCGTGGTGGACATCAAGCGCTGCTTCTTTCATGGCTTCACTCAAGGTAGGATGAGCGTGGAACTGCATCCCCAGTCCGTGGGCCGTCGAACCACACCGCAGGGCGGTCACCGCCTCCGCGATCATATCCGAAGCCCGTGGTCCCACAATATGCACACCAAGCAACTGATCGGTCTCGGCATGGGCCAAGACCTTGACAAAGCCTTCGGTCTCGTCCATGGCCCGGGCTCGGCCATTGCCCAAAAAATTGAACTTCCCGACCCGGTACGGTAGTGCCGCGTCCTTTAACTGCTCTTCGGTTTTGCCCACCGAGGCACCTTCCGGCCAGGTATAGACCACGCCGGGCAGGCAGCCGTAAGCAACAACCGTCGCCTTGCCGGCCATCCGCTCGACACAGGCCGCCCCTTCCTCGGAGGCCTTATGAGCCAGCATTGGCCCGTCAATCAGATCGCCAATGGCATAAATGCCGGGGATCGAGGTCTGATAGTCTGCATCCACGGCAACTCTGCCGTTCTCCAAAATCCTGCCACGTAACATATCGAAGCCCAACCCAGCCAATGCCGGACGCCGGCCGACCGAGACCAGCAGCCGATCACACTCCAGCGCACCGCGATCCTCACCGGCCTCAAACTGTACGACCGCCGACTTGCTCTGGCGTTGCAGGCCGGTTACCCGCACCCCCAACCTGAACTCGATGCCTTGCTTTTTAAGTGCCCGCTGCAGGGCAGCGGCAGCCTGACGGTCCATGGAAGGCAACAGCTCAGGCAGCATCTCCAGCACGGTCACCCGACTCCCCAACCTGCGCCAGACGGAGCCCAGCTCCAAACCTATATAGCCACCGCCAACCACCACCAGATGTTCAGGAACCCGAGCAAAGCCCAACGCCTCTTTTGCGCTGACCACCAGTTCACCGTCAAAGGGAATCTGCGGCACTGCAATCGCTTCGCTGCCGGTGGCCAGCAAAACCTTGGGGGCGATCAACAGCTGTCCGGATTCAGAAACGGGCTGGCCTTCGGATTGATCGGCCGGTTCAAACGCCACCTGCTGAAGCCCGGCGCCATCCGGTCCTTTCAGCCTGGCAACGCCGTGAAACAGGCGGACCTTGTTTTTTTTAAACAGATACGCCACGCCATCAGTCAGACGTTTGACCACTTCATCCTTGCGGGCCAGCATGGTTGCAAGATTCAGGCGCGGTGGATCAATCTCAATACCATGATTGGCAAACCTCTCCCGTGCTACGGCAAAATGTTCACTGGAATCCAGTAACGCCTTGCTGGGGATACAGCCCTCGTTGAGACAAACCCCACCCAGTGTCGCCCGCTTTTCAACCACCGCCACCTTCGTGCCAAGCTGGCTGGCCCGAATAGCGGCCACGTAACCGCCAGGCCCGGCACCGATTACGATCAAATCATAGATTTCCGTCATGACAATGTCACTCCCACCTAACGCGGTCTGGTCTGCACGAACAGGCTGTCCTCATACAACATAAAGCCTAATTTGGTGGCAATTCCCTTGAAATAATCCACCAGGTCAAAACCGTTGATGGTCGTCTGGGCTGACAGCTCGTGCTGGATCACGTCACGCCGCACCAGGGTCCGAGTACCGTCACGAAAGCTCCTGGCATCCACCTTGTCTGAGATGGTCGGCACCGGCAACGGCCGTTCGCTGGCAAACAGCTTGACCACATCAGTGCCAAAGGGCGGTTCCACCACAATCTCCCAGCTATCCCGTTCACCCGGCACGGTATGGATCCGGCCACTGGCCAAAGGCGCCTCCTGCTGGCCTGGCCCAGGGTACAGCTGACTGACTTCGTTCTGGGCGTTGATTCCATAGAGATAGACATACAGCGGCTTCGCCACCTGGATCAAAAACTGCACCTTCTCGCCAGCCCGATAGACCTGAAAGCGGTCACCCTTGGTGGTGTTCAGTTTCACCTGTTGCTGTGTCCCTTGGCCGGCCACATCGGCCACCATCGCCAATGTTCCTGCAGCCTGGTTAACGGTGTTGTAGGGGATTAAACTGCGATCGATGCTTTCTTCAGCACTACCCAGCACCCCGCCTTTCAGATTCTTGAGGGTCATAGCCACCGTGACCCGACCGGACCCCTCCAGGTAATAACCGTCCAGGACAGCATCAGCACCGCTGAACAGGGCAGCGCTGGTCTCAAGATTCTTGACCTCTTTTGCCTTGGCAGCCAAGCCGCGGGTATTGGAGAGCGAGCGGGTCACCGGCTGTTCTTCCAGCACCTCAAACTGCTGGCTGTTGACCAGATAGCTCCTGGCCTTGGCGGTCAAGTATTCGGAGAATTCAGAGGCATACCGTCCCTTGCGCTCCACCACCGGATTGATGAACACCTTCAGGCCATTTCGATTGCCACTGGTTTTCTGCACCAGCCGCTTGACCCGGCTGTCCAACGATTCACTGAAACTGTCCTTGGGCAGTTTGGCCATCGGCAGGGCCGCCGCCAAACTTTTACAACCACTGCTCTCCTTGGCGGGGCAATACTTCACAAACACCCGCAGTCTGTCGCCATCCCGCTGGTAGCTGGCCCCCACCGCCAGATCAGCCTCTTCCATAAAATCGCTGAAGCTGAACCCGGCTGCCGACAGTGAGCTCTCCAGCTCGTTCACCAGAAAGGCCGACAGGTTAGAGTTCTCCCCCGTCACGGTATCCTTGACATTGGCTTTATCCAGATAGAGTTTTTTGGCTCCCCCGGACTTGTCCTGCAACTCCGCTGCTACGCCAGAGGCCAGCTCCTTGAGCGAGGCAGGCTCAGATGACCAGAAGGCATGCGACGCCCCTCCTGACAGCAACACCAGCAACATCGGCAATATTAAAAGGCGAGTGTACATAGAGCTGATCCCTTTCCGTACGAGGTGTGCCGCCCCTACGGCCCTTTGTCTTTGCTGCCTGCGGTAAGAACATGACACTCTTTGATAATGGTCTTTAGATAGGCAAGGCTGCGTTTTACTTTGCTGTCAACAGTACGGGTAGTAAGCAAACCGCTGTAGCAGGCGTCAAAAGCATAAAAGATATGTTTGGCTGGAATGGCACAGGAGATGTCATCTTTTAGCTGGCTCATGCGTGAAACCTCCGGCAGTTGAAGATATACAGTACCTTTGGTTCAGTGGGGCGTCAAGGAAGGCGGCATACATACGTGGTACCAAGGCACCTCATAGTGCTGTTTACCACACCACCTTCAAACCGTGCTTTCGGTAGGCAGCACAGGCTTTATCCTGTGACACAAAGGTGAGTTTATGGCTGATAGCTTGCCAGATCAGTAAACGATCAAAGGGGTCTTTATGCTCAAGTCTCGGAAGGTTATGAAAGGTGGCAGCATCCTCCGCTGCAAGCGGCAGAAGCTCGAAACCGGTTTGGTGAATCAGATCAGGAAAGGCATCGGGCACTACCCCTTGCAGATCAAGCTTACCAATGGAGTATTTGAGGGAAATTTCCCAAAAGGATATCACGCTGACATAGACCGTCTGCTGCGGGTCTTTCAACAGGGGCAGGGCAGCAGCGCCAAGCCGGTTTGGCTCAAAAAGCGACCAAAGCACTGCATGGGTATCAAGCAGGCAGTTCATGATGCCAGCAGCTCATCATCAGTAAGCTTAAAGCCATCCCTTACAACACAGGTTGCCTTGCCTGACAGCAGGCCAAGGCTGCGCTCCTTTTTTTGGGCATAACGGGAAAAGGGTACCAACACGGCAATCTTCTCTTTCCGTTTGCCAAAACTGATCACAATCTCCTCACCCTTCTGCACCAATTCCAGAGCATCTGAAAAATGGGATTTTACCTCTGCCACGGTCATGGTTTGCATGGTCGCACCTCCATCTGATGCCATCATCTATTTTGCGTGACATGTTGTCAAGAAAAACAGAAAGCGGGGCTAGCACCCCGCTTTCTGCTGTAACAATCCCGCCTGAGATCCCTACCCTTTGCTGAGGTGTTCCCGCCCAAAGGGGGACATCTGGCGCAGCCGGGCAATGATCGGCGGCAGTTCCTTGATGACCGTATCGATCTCGGCATCGGTCGTATAGCGCGACAAAGAAAATCGGATCGAACCGTGGGCACAGGTGAACGGCACCCCCATGGCCCGCAGCACGTGAGAGGGCTCCAGGGAACCGGAGGTACAAGCGCTACCCGAAGAGGCGCAGATGCCCAACTCGGACAAAAGCAGCAGAATCGCCTCGCCCTCCACAAACTCAAAGGCGATCGAGGTGGTGTTGGGTAGCCGCTCGGCGCCGTCGCCGTTGATGCGGGCGTTGGGGATGGCGGCCATCAAGGCATCCTGCAGCCGGTCGCGCTTGGCCTTGACCGTGGTGTTTTCGGCCTGCATTTGCTGACCGGCAAGCTCACACGCCTTACCTAACGCGATAATGGCCGCCGCGTTCTCGGTGCCGGCCCGCCGGCTCTGTTCCTGATGTCCTCCCACCAGCAACGGCCGAAAGGGAGTACCCCGGCGCAGATAGAGGGCGCCGATCCCCTTGGGGGCATGCAGCTTATGGCCGGAGAGTGACAACATATCAATCTGCGAGGCGGCCATATTGAGCGGGATTTTGCCCACGGCCTGGACCGCATCGGTATGGAACAGGGCACCCCTGGCCTTGGCAATTGCGGCGGCCTCCTCCACCGGGAAGATCACACCGGTCTCGTTGTTGGCCCACATGAACGAGACAATGGCAGTATCATCATCAATGGCCCGCTGGTACTCATCCATATCCAGACGGCCGGCACCGTCCACCCCGATCTCGGTAACCCGGTAGCCCTTCTGACGCAGGTTGCGGCACTGGGTCAACACCGCTGGGTGTTCGACCCGGCTGGTAATGACGTGACGACGGTCCGGCAGCACCTCAAGGGCGGAACGGATGGCGGCGTTGTCGCTCTCGGTACCGCAGGCGGTAAAGATGATCTCATCCGGGGTGGCTCCCAGCAGTGCGGCCACCCGCTTGCGGGCCTCTGTCACCTTGCCCTGCACCTGACCACCAAAAAAATGCATCGAACTGGGGTTGCCATACAGCTCACAAAAATAGGGCCGCATCTCTTCAAAGACCGCCTCATCCACCTTGGTGGTGGCGTTGTTGTCCAGATAGATCTCCTTCACGCAGCCACCTCCTGCACCCGCAGATCATCATGCACCAGCTCACGCAACTTCATCTCCACAAAACGGGCGGTGTTGCCGGAGGAAGCGCAGCCGGCACAGGCCTTACGAAAGGCGATCTGCACGTTATCACCATCGATATCCACCAGCTCCAGATCACCACCGTCGGCCATCAGCATCGGACGGATGTCGCGCTCCAGCACTTCCTGCACCAACTGCATCTTCTTCAGATTGGAAAGCTTGCCGGTCTTGGGCTGCGACTGAGCAGTCTGCTGTCCCATCACTTCGGCAATCAACTCCTTGATCTTGGGGATACAACCGCCGCAGGCGCCACCGGCCTTGGTAAAGTGGGTCACCTGCTCGGCAGTGGTCAGCTTGTTGGTCTCGATCACCTTCTTGATGAAGGTATCCGTGATACCGAAGCATTTGCACACCAAGGTCCCCTCGTAGTCGGGATAGGCATGACCGTGATCATGCTCGGCATCATGTTCAGGCACCTCCAGACCACGGTACTTGAAAATCGCCACCTCCAGAGCCTCCTGCCCCATCACCGAACAATGCATCTTCTCTTCCGGCAGGCCACCCAGAAACTCGGCAATATCCTGGTTACTGACTGCCAGGGCTTCATCAAGTGTCTTGCCTTTCACCATCTCGGTCAGGGCCGAGGAAGAGGCGATAGCGCTGGCGCAACCAAAGGTCTGAAACTTGGCGTCAACAATCTTTTCCTTGTTGTCATCCAGCTTGAGATACAACTTGAGGGCATCGCCACAGGCCAGACTGCCAACTTCACCGACAGCATCGGCATCCGGTATCTCACCAACATTCCTGGGATTCAGGAAATGATCTTTTACTTTCGGTGTGTAATCCCACATAACGTACTTCCTCCGGTTAATTTCAGCGATCTATTGGTACAACCTGAAGCGAACATAGCATCTTCAGACAAACCATTCATTTGTCCTGCATCAAATTTGATCAGATCAGCCCAGGATAAAATGCCTGCCGGCGGCCATAACTTCCGTCAGGCGGGCCTCACTGTTCGCCTCGCCGTACAGCCGCACCACCGGTTCAGTGCCGGACTTGCGGAACAACATCCAGGCCCCGTCCTCGAGCAGCAGCTTGACACCATCGATGGTTACCACCTCTTTCACCTTGCTGCCCGCAATCTCGGCAGGCACGGCAGTCACCTTCTGGCCATAGGCGCGCTCCAGCTCCGGAGAGAGATGCAGATTATCACGCCGGGTCACAAAACGTCCCACCTCGCCATACAACCTCTCCAGCAATTCGCGTACCGTCTTTCCTTCACGGGCAACCATCTCAGCCACCAGGAAACAGGCCAGGATGCCGTCCTTCTCAGGCACATGGCCCTTGATGGTCAGTCCGGCGCTTTCCTCACCGCCGATCACAATCTTGTCCTGGCTGATCAACTCACCGATATACTTGAAACCGACCGGCGTTTCATATACCGGCACACCATGTTTCTTGGCGACGGCATCGACAAAATGGGAGGTGGCAACGCTGCGTGCCACACCGCCGGACAGCTTGCGCACCCGAATCAGGTAATCCAGCAGCAAGGCGATAATATAGTTCGGCTCAATGTAGCTGCCATCAGCATCCAGAATGCCAAAACGATCAGCATCGCCATCGGTGGCCAAACCCAACTGGATGGTCGGATCATTCTTGACCAGCTTAATAAAATCAGGGATATGAGCCTCAGATGGCTCCGGTGGCTGACCGCCAAAATACGGATCAAGGTGATCGTTGATAATGCTGTAAGGGATTGAACGTGTCTTGAGAGGTTGATCCAGATAGCCCCGGGCGGTGCCGTACAATGGATTAAGCCCAAGTTTGCCGATCTTTTTCAGGGCATCAAAATCGACCTTCTGCTCCAATGCCGAAAGATACGCCGGCCGGGGATCAATCACGTCAACCAGCCCCCGGGACTTAGCCTCCTCAAGCGGAACCTCGCGATAACAGACCTCACCCAGCATCTGATTGGCGCGCTGTTCAATATCCTTGGTAGTCTCAGGCAGGGCTGGCCCCCCCCAGGCCGGTGAAAACTTGATGCCGTTGTATTCCGGCGGATTATGGCTGGCTGTAAAATTAATCCCGCCAGCGGCACCGCGCCGCAAAATCTCAAAAGAGATCACCGGAGTCGGTACATCGCGGCCACACAGAAACGACTTTATACCGGCACCAGCCAACACCTCAGCTGCCTCAGCGGCAAACCTGGCACCCATGAAACGGGTGTCGCGTCCGATCACAACCCCTTTGTCTGCCTCGCCTGCCGCCCGCAAATGATCTGCAATGGCCTGAGTCACGGTCTTGACCGAATCAAAGACAAAATCCTCGCAGAGGATGCCACGCCATCCCGAAGTACCGAAGCTGATATGGCTCATGTCGCCTCCCTGGCAGATTTAATAGGACAGCTTTTATCTTTAAACACTAATACAGTGTGTTGATGCCGTCAAGATAAACAGCCGCGCAACCATGCATCCAAAGTGGCCAGCGTCAATTGTTTTTGCTGTTGACTTTTTCTTTTCGAAATTGCTACAGTTTACTTCTGTCTTAGCTGAATCATATTGGAGGAGGATGAAGGATGCAGTGTCAAACCGTGCTTGCAGGTACCGAATGTACCTTTTGGGGTAAACAAGGATGTGTATTTCCTGAAGGTTCCTGTCAGACTATTGTAGAAAATTGTGAAGGATGTGAGCGGATCGTTACCGGCACCATCGGACAGGTCTGCAGTGCCTATCCGGCACCGGCCAAGAAATGGGCCAACGGCATCTGCAACTTCGCCACCCACGTAAAGGTTGAGATCAAGGTGGAAGACATCAAGGTCAACCCCCTCAAGGCCTCCAAAAAGGCCTCTGGCGGCGGCAAAAAGAAGTAACACCACACCAATGGTACAGCGAAAAAAAGGGGGCCTTGGAGCCCCCTTTTTTTCTCATCCGGAGCACAGCAACATGGCCTTTGACAGCCTCTCCTGCCCTGCCTGCGGCGCAGCAGTCCGCAGCTACCGCAATCCGATCCCTACGGTGGACGTCATAATCGAGCTTAACGGGAGTATTGTGCTGATTGAGCGGCGCAATCCGCCCTGCGGATGGGCGTTACCGGGTGGTTTTGTGGACTACGGCGAGACGTTGGAGCAGGCAGCTCTACGCGAAGCCCGTGAAGAAACCTCACTGGAGATACACAACTTACAACTGCTCGGCTGTTATTCGGATCCGGCCCGAGATAGCCGGATGCATACGATCACCACAGTTTTTGTTGCCCAGGGCAGCGGCACCCCCCATGCTGCCGACGACGCTGTCAACCTGAAGCTGTTTACTGCTGACCACCTGCCAACCAACCTCTGCTTTGACCACGAAACAATACTACGAGACTATCTTCTCCAGAACCAACGGGCATCAGGATAGGCTGTCCCAGTTTTTACGCAACACCTCCAGGGCCTGATCAGCCGGCAACGGCTTACTGAGCAGGAACCCCTGCACTTGATCGCAGTTGTTCTCCCGTAAAAACTCCATCTGTTCCTCGGTCTCCACCCCCTCGGCTATCACCTTAAGCTTAAGGCTGCTGCCCATGGCAATGATGGCGGTGGCAATGGCTGCATCGGTGGCGCTCTTCTCCACATCGCGCACAAAACTCTTGTCAATCTTGAGGGTGTTAACCGTGAACCGTTTCAGGTGAGACAGGGAGGAATAGCCGGTACCAAAATCATCAATCGAGATATGAATACCGAGGTTGGTGATCTCGTTCAGCACTGATACGGCATAATCGGGATTTTGCATAATTACGCTCTCGGTAATCTCGAACTCCAGACAATCGGCCGGCATACCGGTGTCAGCCAGGACAGCCCGCACCAGATCGAGCAAGCGGGTATGCTGCAACTGGTAGCCGGAAAGGTTAACCGCCATCCGCAGCCCTTGCAAGCCCTGACCACCCCACTCCATATTCTGGCGGCAGGCCTCACGCAAGACCCATTCACCCAGCTCCATAATCAGGCCACTTTCCTCAGCCAGCTGGATGAACTCGGTGGGGGAAAGCAGTCCCAGCATAGGGTGCTGCCAACGGACCAACGCCTCCATGGCAATAATTTTGCCGCTGGAAACATCCATCTTGGGTTGGTAAAAGAGTCGAAACTCCTGACGATCCAGACCTTTGCGCATCGAATTGGCAATCGTAAAACGGCGGGAGGCGTTCTGATCCATGTCACCGGCAAAAAACTGGTAATTGTTCCGTCCCAGTGCCTTGGCATGATACATGGCGATGTCAGCCTTCTGTATCATAGACTCAATATCGCTTTCATCGTCAGGATAGACAGAAATACCGCCGCTGGTGGTCACGAACAGTTCGTGATTGTGTATGAAAAAGGGCTGCATCAACGCATCCAGCACCTTATCGGCCAGATGCTGTATATCGGTACGGTCGGCGACATTGACCAGCAGAATTATAAACTCGTCGCCACCGATCCTGGCCACCGTGTCAGTCTCCCGCAGACAACCTTTCAGGCGCTGGGCTATCGAGCGCAACAACTCATCCCCAACGGCGTGCCCCAAGGTATCATTGATGATCTTGAAACGATCCAGGTCGATAAACATCAGGGCAAAACGGGTCTGCATCCGATGGGCAAAGGCCTTGGCCTGCTGCATCCGGTCGTAGAGCAGGACCCGGTTAGGCAGACCGGTGAGCATATCATGATGGGCGAGCTTCAACAGCTCCAGCTTGGCAAGGTTACGTTCGGTCACGTCATGACAAACACCCCAAACGAGCTGTTCCTGGTTGCCTTCAACACAGCCCGTCAGACTGACTTCCAGATCAATCCTGCGCTCAAGGGCTGAGGAGAAAAAAGGTAACTCAAAGTGGCCACTGTTTTTTCCTGCCGCGGCTGCTGCAAACTGCTGCCGCAGTATTTCCCGACCTTCGTAATCGACCAGCTCAAACAAGGCAGCTGTGCCGAACGCCTCTCGGCTGATCCCCAACAGAGTGTGACCGACCTGGTTCAGATACAACAAGGTACCATCGAGCCTGCAGCAGAAAATCAGGTCATGGGCAGAGGTGATGAATCCCAGCAGGGCCTCTTCACTCTGCTGCACCTTGAGTTGGTCGTCACGGATCTTACCCATCAAAAAGGCGCCGGAAAAGGCTATGATTGCATTCAATCCAGCGACCCAGAACCACATCAGCACCTCAAACAGTACCGACGGGTCGTTCTCTTCCGTGAACGGCATCCGGATCATCGGGATCAGATCGGCATCCTCTGCGATCAGCAGCAGACCATACAACAGTGCGCCAATGGCGCCTATGCCCCACACTTCCCGTTTTTTGTCAAACAGGAAGGCCGCTTCCAGCGTCACCAGCAGGTACGCCGGCCAGAACCAGCTGACCACCCCGCCACTCCAGTGTACCGCTGCAGTGACAAACATCAGATCCAGCACTACTTGCGCATAGATCACCAGACGGCAGCTCTGCCAGGTCGAACAGGGCAACGATATCAGTGGATAGGCAACTGCAAAAAACAGGACGGTCCACTTGAGAGAACTGCTCCACTGCCCAAGGTGAAGCATCGGTAATTCAATGCCTGCAGGCACCAGTAATAAATCGGCAAACAGGATATACAACCCGAGCAAGGCCAGCATCAGCCAACGCACACGTACCATCAGCGACACCCGCACACACTGCTCGGCCAAACGATCCCTGATACTGCGCCGTTCATCATTGCTCTGCAGTAGGCGAGACAGCGGACCAAACCAGGCCGTGCGCGAACTATCTTCTGCTTCGGGAAAGAATGGCTCCATGTGCCGTTACACCTTTAAAAAACGGGGCTGTGCTGCTTGAATAAGGAATCCATGTTCCGCAGCAAGACGATAAAAAAGATTGAGCCCTGTCAGATGTCGCTGATCAAGTCGATAGGTGATATGTCGCCAGTAATCGGCCAGCCGGTCAGCTCCCATCCAGCTGGACTCGTCAGCACGGGCAGCCAGCTCTGCAGCCTGCTGCGGCAGATGATCCCGGGCGTTATCCAACAAGCCCAACAGGTTGCGGAGGTGATTTCGCTTGGTGTCTGCTGCTCGTTGCGTAACCTGCCACAGGGCATACACAAACGGCAGGCCGGTCATCTCACGCCAACAGGCACCCAGATCGTAACAATACGGGGCCTGATCTGCCATGGCCGCCTGAAGGGCGGTGTCACCGATCAATAACACAGCTGGAGCCTGTGCTAAGGCCTGCTGCCACGGTAGCGTGCTGCGCTCAACGCTGCAGCCGGAAAGCCCCCAGTGGCGGGCCAGCAGAATCTGTAGCAGCACCACCGAGGTGGCCGACTCAGCCGTCACCAGTAACCGTTCACCCCCAAGCTGTTCAGCCGGTCGGTTAGACAACAACAACACGCTCTGCACCGGCCCATCGGAACCGATACAATGGCCCGGCAGCACCTGGTAGCTATCAGCATGACGCGCAAACTCGATGGACGACGAGATACAGACATCGATCTGTCCATCGGACAGGGCGACATTGAGCTCCGCTGGAACACCATAGCGCAACGCAACCCCTGAACCCGGCAACCGGTCACCAATCTGCAGCAAAAGCGGACTGCAATTGGCATACTTGATCCAGCCAACCTGTAGCATCAGTTCACCTGCCTGTAGAGCTGTTCCGCATCCCGCTCCACCATCCGGATCTGCTGGCGATCCAGCAGTTCACCGGTAACCTTCCACAGCTGGGTGACGGCGTTGGCATAAGCAGTCTGCGCTTTGATCTGGTTATTCTTTGCCGTGGCCAGGTCATGCTCGACATCCAGCACATCCTTGTTGGTGGCCAGGCCCACCTCGGCCTTGCGCGCAAAGGCCTTGAAGCGCTCTTCAGCAAAGGCACGGCCGCGGTCAGCCACCTCCAGCTGTTTGTAGTTAGCCTCAACGGCGCGCACCGCAGCGCGAACCTCGTTGCTGACCAATTCTTGCTGGTTACGTAGCCTGAGAGCCGCCTGCTCGACCTTGAGGCGATTTTTGCGGTAGTCGTTGTCTGCGGCACGATTGCCCAACGGGAAGGCCAACGCAAGACCTACGTTCCAGTTCGGATACTCCCCCGAACCAAGCCGGTCCACGTCTTTGGGATAGGTACCAGCCAGGCCGGTGGTGGCCGCTGAAGCCGACAACGTTACATCAGGCAGGGTGCGGTTATGCGAAACCCTGGTCTGTAATTCCAGCAGTTCCAGATTCCGCTTCAGTTCCCTGATCTCCGGACGCAACTCAAGGGCAAGCCGGATCAGATCCTGCTCTGACACCTCATAACGTGCCTTGGATGGCGTCTCAGCGATCACCACTAGAGCGGTACGATCCAGCTGCAGTAGCTGACGCAGCAGATCGGTCTGGTCACTCACTGCACGCTCAGCGTCGATCAGTTCCTTTTCCCGTGACGCCACCCCGTATTCGGCGTTCAGTATCTCCATGGCCGGCATCACCCCGGCCTTCACCCGGGCCTGGGTTTCTGTCAAGATTTTACGCGCCAGCTCAAGGGACACCTTCTTGACCTCAAGCTCTTCACGCAGGCTGTACAGCGTATAATACTCATTGCGAACCTGGGCCACCATAGCACTCAGCCTGGTGTTGAACTGCTCGATCGAGGCATACTTGCCGAGACGAGCCGTATCTATGGCCAGCTCAGTGGCCTCACGCCCGAAGTTTTTCAGCAACGGTTGACTGACGGTCAACCCCAGGCTGGAGTACCAGTAAGAATCGAGCCCCACGGTAGTAGTCGCATCAGTGCGGCTGTAGCTGTTGTTAAACCCCAGGCTCACCGTTCCGCCGGTAAAAAACAGCTGGCTGATACCGGCATTCAGCTGGGTACTGCGGTCTGCCTGTCTGTCTGGCGGCGAAAGGTAAAACGAGCTTGCGTTGGTAACGTCGGCATACGACGCCAACAGCTGGAGTGTGGGATCATAAATGCCACGGCTTTTCTGATATTCGGCTTCCTGCTGGGCCGGGGTATAGCGTTCGGCACGTACCTCCAGATTATTCTCCACCGCCGTCTTGATTGCATCGGCCAGAGTCAGGCGGATGACCGGCGGTTCACTGGCCTGAGCCACTGACCGACACGACAGCACCATCACTAGACACAGCATCAGTACTCGCACCACACTCCACCTCACAGACAGGCTGGGCGCCCCAAAACAGAAAAAGGGCGGGACCCCTGTCCCGCCCTTATACCACAGATTATATTCAGGTTTATATATCTTTGTTTTCCACATAATCCAGGTAATCGTCTGCTGACAGCAATCCCTTCAACTCTTCCGGATCATCCAGGCTTATTTCCAGCAGCCAACCGCCGTCATAGGGATCATCATTGACCAGAGACGGGTTATCGAGCAGTTCGTGGTTTACCTCCAGCACCGTGCCGCTGAATGGTGCATACAGATCAGCCACTGTTTTACGGGCCTCAATGGTACCCATCGAGTCCTCCTGCTCCACCTCATCCCCGACCTCGGGCAGCTCCAGCGAGGCCACCAGACCCAACTCTTCTTGAGCATAATCGGTCAGCCCCACCACCGCCCGATCTCCTTCTACACGGATCCAGATATGCTCCCGTGAATACTTGAGTTCTTCAGGAAAATCCATGAATCCCTACTCCAGCACGATCCGCTCAAGGAACGACGTATCCACATCTCCCTCGATAAAATCCTTGTTGGTCATGATCCGCTTATGGAAAAAGACGGTGGTCTTGATCCCTTCGATGATGTACTCATCCAGGGCCCGCGCCATACGACGGATGGCATCCTGGCGGGTTTCGGCGTGCACAATCAGCTTACCGATCATCGAATCATAGTGCGGTACCACGGTGTATTGGTCATACACAAAGGAATCAACCCGCACCCCGAGGCCACCCGGTTGATGATAGGCGGTGATCTTACCGGGACAGGGGGTAAACTTGAAGGGATCTTCGGCATTAATCCGACACTCAATGGCATGACCGGTGATCTTGATATCTTCCTGTTTGTAACGCAACGGCAAGCCAGCAGCAGAACGAATCTGCTCACGGATCAGGTCCACACCGGTAATCATCTCGGTGACCGGGTGTTCCACCTGGATGCGGGTATTCATTTCCATAAAATAGAATTCACCGTTTTTATCCAGCAGGAACTCCACCGTACCGACGCTGGAGTAATTGACCGCCTTGGCTGCCTTGATGGCTGCCTCCCCCATGGCGGTACGGGTCTCCGGCTTCAGCACCGGACAGGGGGCCTCTTCGATGATCTTCTGGTGACGACGTTGGATGGAGCAATCCCGCTCCCCCAGATGGATGCAGTTGCCGTGCTTGTCGGCCAGCACCTGAATCTCGACGTGACGTGGCTGTTCACAGTACTTTTCGATATACACATCGGGATTGCCGAAGCCAGCCTGGGCCTCTGCCTTGGCCGTGGCATAGGCGTTGGCCAGGGTTGCCTGAGAGTGGACGATCTTCATACCCCGTCCACCGCCGCCGGCAGTGGCCTTGATGATCACGGGAAAACCGATCTGCTTGGCGATCTTGACCGCCTCGTCCACCGACTTCACGTTTTCCTTGGTACCGGGCAGGATCGGTACGCCATGCTCGATCACCGCCTGACGGGCCGAGATCTTGTCGCCCATCACCCGCATGCTCTCTGCAGAGGGACCGATGAAGGTGATGCCACACTGTTCACATATCTCAGCAAACTTGGCATTTTCCGACAGGAAACCATAGCCGGGATGGATCGCCTCGGCATCGGTCAGCTCAGCTGCACTGATGATGGCGTTGATGTTCAGGTAGCTCTGACTGCTGGGGGCCGGCCCGATACAGACCGACTCATCCGCCAGCTTGACATGCAGCGACTCGGCGTCGGCCGTGGAATAGACCGCAACGGTCTTAATCCCCAGCTCCTTACAGGCCCGTATCACCCGTATGGCGATCTCGCCCCGGTTGGCGATAAGTATTTTATGGAACATAGGAACTCCTAGAGCTTCTCGACAACGAACAGCGCTTGACCAAATTCGACCGGCTGGGCATTTTCGACGCAGATCTTGACAATCTTGCACTTGAACTCTGCTTCGATCTCATTAAAAAGTTTCATCGCTTCCACCAGACAGATCACTTGACCTTTTTCCACCACCTGGCCCACCTCACAAAAGGGAGCAGCCTCCGGCGAAGCGGCGCGGTAGAAGGTGCCCACGATCGGGGAATTAATGGTTTCACCGCTCTCAACTGCAGCGGCAGGTGCCGCAACAGCAGCTGCCGCCGGTGCAGCGGCTACCGGAGCTGCTGCCATCGGGACCGCTGCCTGCATATAGGTTGCTGGGGCTGCCATCTGGATAATTCCCGATTGCTGCCCTCGCTTGATGACGATCTTCTCATCGGCATTATCCATCTCAAATTCGGTAATATCGGTCTCAGTAATCACTTTTATCAACAGTTTCAGATCCTTGATTTCCATTCCTAGCTCCTTCCCTCACAATCACATAGATAACGTACGCAATGGCGATTATGCCGCACCATCAGACAACCATCAATTTCTTCGTAACCCCGGTCAACAACCGGCAACCATTACCGGTCACCGCCACCGTGTCCTCAATCCGCACCCCACCCCAGCCGGGGATGTAGATGCCGGGCTCAACGGTGACCACCATCCCTTCATCCAGCACAGCCTCGCTGCGTGGTGACAGGGTCGGTTTTTCATGAATCTCAAGCCCGACACCATGTCCCAGACCGTGACCGAAAAAATCACCAAAACCCTGTTCACGGATATACTCACGGGCTACGGCATCCAGCTCCTTGCAGCTGATACCGGGACGGACCGCCGCAACGGCCCGATCATGGGCCTCCAGCACAACATCATAAATCTGCTGCTGGCGCTGATCAAGCCGCCCAACTCCGATGGTCACCGTTTCGTCGGAATGGTAACCGTTCAGCACCGCTCCGAAATCAATGGTCACCAGCTCACCGGACTGAATCTGCTTGTTGCTGGCCCGACCATGGGGCATAGCTCCCCGTTCACCGGAAGCGACGATGAAATCAAAACCAGGAGCTTCGGCACCGCTACGCCGCATGGCAATCTCAAGCTCCAGGGCCAGATCAGCCTCGACCAGACCAGGTCGAATTAGCGGTAATACCGACTGCAGGGCCTGTGAAGCGAGGCTGGCAACATCCGCCAGTGCTTCCAGTTCACGCTGGTCCTTACGAGCCCGAATCTCATCAAGCTCAGCCGGTAAGGCCACCAGCGTCGCCCCTGGCAACTGCTGCTGCAACTCCTGCTGAGTACTTACCAGGCAGTGGGCCGCTTCAAAACCGATCCGCTGCCAGCCCTGTTCGTTATGCAGCTGGGCCAGTGCTTCGTGACGCTGGCCATGCTCAAGCACCGCCAGTCCGACTACCTCTTGCCGCGCCTGGAGCGTGTAGCGGGAGTCACAGATGAGCCACCCCTGATCACGGGTCAACACCAGCAAGCCGCTGGAACCACTGAAACCGGCCAGGTAACGCAGGTTGGGGAGGTGCTCCACCACCAGACAATCGAGCTGTTCGCGGTCGAACCACGGGGTTAGTCGGGAGCGCCTGTCTTTTAGCATAACTGAAAGCGGCACCTCAACTGAATTCTGATTAGTTAGCGAGAGCAAACGAAAATTCAACCTTACCGGCTTTTACTATGATTAAAAAGCGCTCGTAGTCCCAGCAGATAACTGTCCATTCCAAAGCCACAAATCTGTCCGACCGCTAAAGGCGCCAGATAGCTGTGATGCCGAAACGGTTCGCGTTGGTGGATGTTGGAGAGATGAACTTCGACAAAGGGGATGCCGGTTGCAGCCAAGGCGTCTCGCAGGGCGACGCTGGTATGGGTGTAGGCGGCAGGGTTGATCAGGATGCCATCATAGCAGCCGATGGCCCCTTGGATCGCATCCACCAACGCACCTTCGCTGTTTGACTGGAAGCTGGTCAGACAACAGCCGAGTTCTGACGCAGTTTGCTGTAGAGCGTCATTTATCGTCTCCAGCGTCAGAGTCCCATAAATTTCAGGCTCCCGTTGGCCGAGCAGATTCAGATTGGGGCCATGTATAACCAGAATACGTTGCATCGTTCTATTCAATGGACTTGATCATGGATAAGGCGTTAGCACGCAACAGATAGCGGGCTTTACCCACATTGCCGTCACGGCTGAGCACAAAGGCGGCAAACAACTCCTCATTGATCACACGCAGAATCATGCAGGACTGCTTGGTGGTGATGGTTATCTCTTCCATGTCACCGGCACCCACCACCTCGACCGTGCGTTGAATCTCCTTAATCACCGTCGCATACTCAACGGTCATCATCTGCACGTCAAAACCGGGACGTCCCTGCAGCACCTCATCGATGGCGATGCAATCGTAACCCATCAACATCACGGCATGGGCGCCTTCAACCTGCTGGATCATCCCTGACAGCATAGTTCTCAACGACATTCGCGCAACCTCCGGATGTTTTCCAGCCAGCCTTCCAGCACCGGCAGCACGCTGCCGGCATCAGCAGCCCCCTGCGGCGGCACTGCGGCCAATGCAGCAGACTGCCCACTGGTTGGCTGCGTCGTTGAACCAGCCGCAAGCACCTCTTTTTCCAGCTCGGCAAGCCGTGCTGCCGCCGCTGCGTTACCGGGCTCAGTGGCCAGGATATTGCGGTAGATGTCGGCCGCCTTATCGGTAAAACCCTGTGAGACGTACAGCTCGGCCAGGGTACCGGTAACCAACGGGTCCCGGCCGCCCTGCGCAGCTGTTGGCCAGGCAGCGTCCACTGAGGTCACTTCCGCAGACTCGCCAGCCGGCGATTCCGCCCCACTGACGGAAACCCCGGACCACGGGTCGGCCACCTGCCGCAGCGGTGGTTTTACCCGCTCCACCAGCCGATCATCTTCCGGCTCGGCAACAATATCGCTCTCGCTGAGTTCAATCAGCTCAAGCTCATCGTCGCCAAGACTGATCCCCCCCTGCAATGCCTGCAACGCACGGCGAGCCTGCTGCAAACGCTCCTCAAGGGCCTTGATCTCTTGCTGCAACGCTTCCGGTGAATGCTGCATACGTCCCGTCACCTCCCCGCAACACAGGTTTCGGCCAATTGGGCCGGGGTGAACTCCCGCACGGCGTGGGCCCCTAGGCCCTGATTACAGATATACTGAATAATACCGGCCCGACTCTTCTTGTCCTGGGTCAAGGCAGCTATCAACTCGTCACGGTCTGCCGGCGGCATTTCAGTGGGCAAACCCAAGCCGTGCAACAACGCCACAACACGCTCACGATCATCAGCACTGCACAGGCCCTCTCGCTCGGAGATCTGCGCTGCCAGCGTCATACCGATCGAAATCGCTTCGCCATGCACCAGACCGGCATAGCCGGCCAGGGCCTCAAAGGCATGGCCCAGGGTGTGACCATAATTCAACACCGCCCGCAGACCGGCCTCATGCTCATCCTGCTCCACCACCCAGGCCTTGAGGGCGCAGCAGCGCGCCACCACGGTGATGATCAACTCACGATCACGGGCCAGCAGCCGCTCCAGATTGGCCTCCAGCAGCTCAAAGAACGCCCGGTCCAGCACCACCCCGTACTTGATCACCTCTGCCAGACCAGCCCGGTATTCTCGCTCCGGCAGCGTTGTCAGGGTATCCACATCGGCCAGCACCAGCCGTGGCTGGTGGAAGGCGCCGATCAGATTCTTGCCGCGGGGGTGGTCGATACCGGTCTTGCCCCCCACACTGCTATCCACTTGTGCCAGCAGGGTGGTTGGCAGCTGCACGAACGGGATGCCCCGCAGGTAGGAGGCAGCGGCAAAACCGGCCAGATCACCCACCACACCGCCGCCCAGCGCCACAACAAAACAGCGCCGGTCAATCCCGGCCTCGATCAATTGGTCATAGACCTGATGCAAGGTCTGGCTGGTCTTGTAGGCCTCGCCATCGGGAATCTGGATCAGCAGCGGCTGATAACCGGCCGCTGCCAGTGAGGCCGTGACCGTTTCGGCATACAGGCCGGCCACCGTGGGATTAGTCACCACCGCTGCGCGGCCGGTAAGTCCCACTTCACGGCAGTGCTTGCCCGCTTCAGCAAGTATGCCGGCGTCTATCAGTATGCTATAGCTTTGCGGCCCAAGCTGGACCGGAATCAACGCCATCACTACCCCTTGGAAAGCCGCTTAAGCACCTCGGCGGCCACATCTTCCACTGATTTCCCAACGGTGTCAATTCTTATGTCGCTATCAGCGTAGCAGTGTTCGCGTTCCTGCAGCAAACGTTCAAGCCTGGCCACGCGCTCCGCTTCTTCGCCTTGCAACAGGGGGCGATCATTGCAGGCAGCCAAACGCGCCGCCAGCAGTTCCAGCGAGGCGGTCAGATTGACCACCGGGCCAATCAATCGCATCAGGCGACGGTTTTCAGGATCAATCACCGCGCCGCCGCCGGTGGAAAGCACCACTCGCTCACGTCCAACCAGATTTACCAGCTGCTGCTGTTCCAGCACCCGAAAGGCCGGCTCTCCCTCTTCGGCAAAGATGGCGTTGATGCTCTTGCCGGCCTGCTCAACAATCAGGGCATCCAGATCAATAAACGCCCAACCCAGCTGCTGCGCCAGTAAGCGTCCGACGCTGGTCTTGCCGCTGCCCATCGGGCCGGTTAAGACAATGCTGTCCGACATCAGAAGGTGCGCACCGTAGCCAGGTAACCATCCAGATTACGCCGCAGCTCTTCGATCGAATCACCGCCAAACTTTTCCTGCAGGGCGCTGGCCAGCTCGATGGCCACCACTGCCTCGGCCACCACCAGGGCAGCCGGCACGGCACAGGTATCGGAGCGCTCCACCGAGGCCTCATAGGGCTGATGATCCGCCAGATCCACCGAACGCAGCGGCGTGTACAGGGTGGGGATCGGCTTCATGGCGGCCCGCACCACCAGCGGCTCACCGTTGCTCATGCCCCCCTCCAGACCACCGGCACGATTGGTGGGACGGACATAGGCGGTTGCGGCGCCACGCTCCAACGCAGCGGGATCGTAGGTTATCTCATCGTGTACCTGGGAACCGGGCCGACGGGCGGCCTCAAAGCCGAGCCCTACCTCAACCCCCTTGATGGCCTGAATGCTCATCAGCGCCATGGCCAGCCGGGCATCAAGCTTACGGTCCCATTGCACGTGGCTGCCCAGACCGGGCGGCAGCCCCAGCACCTGCACCTCCACCACGCCACCCAGCGTATCTCCAGCGGCCTTGGTGTGATCGATCAGACGCTTCATCTCGGCCTCGGCTGCCGGATCGCAGCAAAACAGCTCCGAGGCAGCCGCCTGCTGCCACAGCTGCTGGTACGGGACAGCCGGTGCCGACGCCATCACACCGCCCAGCTCAGTCACATAACCGCCGATGGTAATACCACAGGCCTTGAGCAACTGGCGGGCCACGGCGCCCACCGCCACCCGCACTGCGGTCTCGCGGGCACTGGAACGCTCCAAGATATTACGCACATCCCGCTGGGCATACTTCATGGCGCCGTCCAGGTCGGCATGACCGGGCCGCGGACGGGTCACCGCTTCGGCCTTGCCGGTATGTTCCACCAAGGGCGACATCTTCTCAAGCCAGTTTTCCCAGTCACGGTTTTTCACCACCAGGGTCAGCGGCGAACCGAGGGTCGTGCCCCAGCGCACACCCGACAGAATCTCGACCCGGTCCTGCTCGATCTTCATCCGATCGCCACGGCCATAACCCTGCTGCCGCCGCGCCAATTGCTCGTCCAGCATGGCCGGGGCCAGCTCCAGGTTGGCCGGTAGCCCTTCGATAATAGCGGTCAGTTGGGGGCCATGGGATTCCCCGGCGGTAAAATAACGCATGGTCTGTCTCACTCCTGTGCCTCTTGCAAAAGTGTATTCAGCAAACCGAATAAAGTTGATTTAACGGCATAAAAGTCGAGCTTCAAGGACAACCATCTGATATTATTAGTTTGCACGACAAACAATAGTCAGGAGACCGTCAATGAAGCTCAAAGAAAGAATATCATGGTTGATGGGGACAGTACAGCAAAGCCTGTTCCCCCATCTTGATGAATGCCTGCCGACCCCGCTAACCGAGCGGGAGAAGCAGCCGGTCAAGATCCTTGAGCTGATTCAGATTGAGAGGTTCGTTCCCGTCACCGCCAACCGGCAATGGCTTGGACGACCGATCAAAGAGCGTGAAGCGATTGCCCGTGCCTTCATTGCCAAGGCGGTCATGAATTTCTGGAAGGGATCAACAGCCTGATCCAGGCAGCCAAAGCACGGGCACGAGGGTATCGCAACCCCAAGAATCTGATCACCATGGCCTACCTGATCGCAGGTAAGCTCAGATTCAACACGCTATACACTCAACCAACTTGAAACGACGAAGAGCCAACGAACTGCAAAGCTCAAGACTTTTGCAAGAGGCTCAATCTGGCTGAAAATGACCTGCGTATGACCAAAGTTCAGCAGAAGATATCAGGTTGCTTTCGGTCGTTTGAAGGTGCCAGGGTGTTCTGCCGAATCAGGAGTTACCTTTCTACCTGTAGAAAACACGGCGTTACTGCGTTTGAAGCACTGCGATTGTTATTTCAAGGAACATGGCCAAACTTTATGACGGTTCAGAGTGCTGAATAGTTACGATCTGATTTGCTCTGCACGCCCTACCACAGGGCGGGAGGGGATGACTGCCGAGCAGGTTCTGCGCTGCGCCATCCTGAAGCAGTATCGCCAACTCACCTACGAAGAGCTGGCCTTTCATCTGGAAGACTCAGATGCCTTTCGCGTATTCTCCCTTCTGGAGATGGGACAGTACCCCGGTAAGTCTATTCTCCAGGAGAACATCAAGTCCCTGCGGGAAGAGACCTGGGAGACGATTCACCGGGAAATCATCGGCTACGCACGGGCAGCAAAGATCGAAACCGTGAACAGGGTTGATAAAATCGAGATAGAGGGATCAAGGCGCCGAGAATGGCCGGTTTTCTGCTCTCTTCGCGCCGGCGGCTGCCATGGCCTTGATCTTCCAGTTGTCACAGGCGGACCTACTTATTTCGACGAGGAGCCACTATTTTTTTGTGATTCACTATGTTTTGTCAACATTCTTCGCCGATATTCCACTATTTCTTTGCGAAGAGAGGAAAGTTTTGCAACTTTTTCATCAATCATATCAATGTGCTGATCCAGAACTCTGACAAGCTCCGGAATTAATTGCTCCGTCCTTTTTGCATCCCCATAGACCCTGTACAGATCCTGCATCTCCTTGATGGTAAGCCCCATATCCTTTAACTTAATGATAAATTTAATCCTTCTGACCATGTAGGGCGTATATCCCCGGTTGGCCCTGCCAAAACGGTCTACTGATTCTATAATTCCGACTTCTTCCCAGTAACGCAGTGTTCGTGTGGAAATTTTCAAACTTTTACAAAGCTCGCCAATTGATGTGATCTCCTCAGATTCCAGGTTATTACCGTTCATTTTCAAGCCTTTCAGCTGGGTTTAAGGTTTTACTCCAACAATTACTTCAGCCAACTTATAACGTTAATGCAATAAAAATGATACCCGAAAGTCAAGTCAGGCCATTGCAAGCCACATAAAACACTGTTATACAAAAATAATACTTTATAAACGGATACTTAAAAAGTCGACCCAATTTCACAATCAACAAATATTAACATGGTTAAAAAAATTATTGACATGCACGTAAACGAGATATAAATAGACGCAACATCGTGTATACGCAGAATATACAGTTTTGGCTGGTGCAAAATACTGTGTGCATTACCAACTAAAAACATCTACACGCAGGAGTTTTTTAACCCTTGCGTAAATGTTAAATGGGAGGGCGTTATGTCAGAGTTTCTCAGTCGGATCAGGAAGAAGAGTCTGCATTCGAAAATAATGCAGGCTGAGGACACCATTCCGTTCTTTAAAAACGGTATGGATTTGGCGTGGTCAGGGTTTACACCGGTGGGATACCCAAAAGTGGTCCCGTTGGCGCTGGCGGATTACGTTGAACAAAACAACCTGCAGGGCAAGATGCGTTTCAATCTGTTTATCGGCGCATCCATCGGTCAAGAGGTTGAAGATCGCTGGGCATCCTTGCAGATGACTGACAAGCGCTGGCCCTACCAGACCGGCAAGGTCATTCAAAAACAGGTTAACGATGGTTCGGTCAGGATGGGAGACAAGCACCTCTCACTGTACGCGCAGGATCTGGGGTACGGTTACTACACCAAAGAGCGCGGCGGCGGATTTGACCTTGGTCTGGTCGAGGCATCCGGCATTGCCGAGGATGGCAGTATCATTCTGGCCGGTTCAATCGGCTCTGCAACCGAGGTGATTCAATTTTCTGACAAGCTGATCATTGAAATCAACACCGCCATTCCTTCCTTTGAAGGTCTGCATGACATCGTCATGCTGGAAAAACCACCCTTCCGCAAGCCGTATCTGATCAGCCGTGTTGATGACCGCATCGGTACACTGCATGTGCCCTGTGACCATGACAAGATCATTGCGATTGTTGAATCGCAAAAGCCTGATAAAGGCCGCGCGCTTGGTCCACCGGATGAAATTTCTGAATTGATCGCCGGCAATATTCTTGATTTCTTCATGGCAGAAGTGAAGGCCGGGCGGTTGCCCAAAAATCTGCTGCCGCTGCAGTCCGGGGTCGGCAATATCGCCAATGCCGTTGTTGGCGGCCTGGTGAATGGCCCGTTCAGTAACCTGAATGTCTGGACAGAGGTTATTCAGGACACCATGCTTGATTTCTTCGACTCCGGTAAGTTGAACTTTGCGTCATCAACCTCGTTGTCCCTTTCAGAACCAGGCTTTGAGCGCCTCTACAATAACTGGGGAAAATACACCAGCAAGGTTGTACTCCGGCCAATGCAGGTCAGCAACCACCCGGAACCGATCCGTCGCCTTGGTGTCATTGCCATGAACACGCCGGTTGAGTTTGATATCTACGCCCATGCCAACTCAACCCTGGTGGGCGGCACACGGATGGTGAACGGCATCGGTGGTTCAGGTGACTTCCTGAGAAACGCCGGCCTGTCGATCATGCATACGCCTTCCACCCGGCCTTCAAAAAATGACCCGACCGGCATTACCTGCGTTGTTCCGTTTGCAACCCACGTTGACCACACAGAACACGACCTTGATATCCTGGTAACCGAACAGGGGCTGGCCGACCTGCGCGGCTTGTGCCCACGGGAGCGCGCCCGTGAGATTATCAGCAAGTGCGCCCACCCTGATTACCGTCCGATCCTGACCGAGTACTACGAGCGTGCGGAAAAAGACTGTTGCGCACGTGGCGTGGGACATGAACCGCACATGCTCTTCAAGGTGTTCAAGATGCAGGAATATCTGGCAACCAACGGTACCATGAAAATCAAGAGCTGGGACTAAGCAGATGGCTCCTAAAACCAGTAAATTCACACATAAATATGAGGTGCAGAATATCCATTTTGTACTGGATATCCTGCAGTTCCTCAGTGTGTCCCGCACTGGCAAAAGCCTGGCAACCTTTGTTGAAAAAATGCCTGAAACCAGCAAAAACAAGGTGTTCAGAATATTGCATACGCTTGAAACCCACGAGTTCATCACAAAAAGCAGTGACGGTGAATATCTGCTGGGACCATGGGCATACAAAATGGCGCGCGGCATACTCACCAACACCCATAATATTTCAATGATGCGTTCAGTACAGGAACAACTGGCAGCCAAGACCCAGGAGGCAGTCTATCTTGGCATTTTAAAGGATGATGAGGCGCTGCTGACGGAGCTGGTGGAATGCAAAAAAATCGTGAGGGCGGCCAACTGCATAGGTGAATCATTTCGAGTTACGACCGGCACGCTGATCGGCAGCACCCCAATCTGCCAGATCTATGTCGGTAAAGACACCCTTATGGCAGATGTAACCACCGTATCGGCACTGTTTACCAGCAGCAATGGCGTATCTCCGGTTGCTCTGGTGCTGGTAGCCCCGTCATGCAGGATTTCGGAGGTGCGTATAACCAATGATCTGCATGCCATCCTTTCAGCCTATGAACTGAGCCTGTCAGCACTGTACGGGTTGGAGCGCACCAGCCAGACGGTTAGCTCCGGCAAGCAAAGTATGCAGAACCGGGCTAAAACTGAATCAGGCGTGGAAGACGCTGCACAGATACCAGCCATACCAAAGCAGCAAAGAAACGTAGTAAGTGGTAGTCAAACTTATAGGAAATTGGAGGCTAACTATGTCAGGGCAAACGTATGATTGGACCAGTATTGCAAAAAATCCAAAATATCTGGAACTGAAGCAAAAGAAGCGGGTTTTTCTGTTCAGCTGGTGGATAGGATCAACGTTTTACTATTTCCTGCTTTCCATTTTGTCGGCATATGCGCCGAGCCTGTTTAAGATCAAGATGATAGGGGTAGTAAATTTTGGCTATCTATTCATACTTTCACAGTTTGTTATGTGTTTTGTTGTTGCTCTGGTTTACACCAAGGTTGCCAACAATCAATTTGATCGATTGACTGATGAACTGGTCAAGAGTCTTCAAAAGGAGGGATCGATATGATAGTCAGATTTTTCTTTGTTAGCCTTTTTATGGTCCTATGCTACACAAACACCCTAGGCGCAGAGCCAGTAAAACCGGTAGTAGCCGGAACCCCGAATGCTGCTGTCCAAGCTACCTCTGTTATCGCTCCTCTAGCGCAACCCGTCGCAGCCACAGTTGCAAAGCCGCTAGAAATTCAAAAGACTGCAGCGCCTGCCCCCAACAAGGTAAAGCCCAACCGGGGCATTACCATAGGGATGTTCGGAGTGATTATTGGTATTACCCTGTGCGTTGTGGTCTGGGCAGCTAAAAAGACCACGACTGCAGCAGATTTTTATGCTGCAGGCGGCGGTATCACCGGCCTGCAAAACGGTTGGGCCATTGCCGGTGACTATATGTCTGCCGCGTCGTTTCTGGGAATGTCAGGACTTATCTCACTCTATGGCATTGACGGCTTCATGTATGCCGTTGGACCCGCCTTTTCCTTCATTGCAATCCTGTTACTAATAGCAGAACCATGTAGAAATGCAGGCAAATTTACACTGGGCGACATTTTGTCATTCCGCACTTCAGCCAAACCGGTTCGTGCAGTGGCTGCTGTATCCACTGTTACAGTTTCTCTGTTTTATCTTATTGCCCAGATGGTGGGTGCCGGTAAGTTGATGCAGGTGTTGCTGGATATTCCTTATAAAGTGTCGGTCATCGGTGTCGGTATACTGATGGTTGGCTATGTTGTATTCGGCGGCATGAAAGCTACAACCTGGGTGCAGATTATCAAGGCAGGATTATTGATGAGCGGGACGGTTCTGCTTGCCTTTCTAGTCATGGTAAAAGCAGGCTTTAACCCGGTAACCTTATTTTCGGATGTGGTTAAAAGCCCGCAGATTCAGGATCATATTCGTATAAACCTCCTGAAAGATGCTATTCCCAAAGAGGGCTTTGATTATGGTCAACGTTTTCTGGAGCCTGGGCTTTTTTTGAAAAACCCTCTTGACCAGATCTCTCTTGGCGTTGCCTGGGCCTTGGGAGCAGCCGGCCTCCCCCATATCCTGATGCGTTTTTTTACGGTTCCAAGCGCAAAGGAAGCTCGTAAATCGATTGTTATTGCACTGTTTATCAATTCCAGCTTTTTCTTTCTGATTAACCTGATCGGCTTTGGTGCGGCCCTCTACCTAACCCCGCAATTAATCAGCTCCGTTGATAAAGGCGGCAACATGGCAACCCTGCTGCTGGCCCAGCTGCTGGGTGGTGGAGCTGGCTCTTTGGGAGGCGATATCTTCCTGGCCTTTATCTGCGCTGTGGCCTTTGCAACTATTCTGGCAGTTGTCTCCGGACTGGTGTTGGCAGCTTCAGCAGCAATTGCGCATGACGTATATGTCAATATTATAATGGATGGTAAGGCCGACCAACACACCCAGGTAAAGGTGGCAAAGATTACCTCTCTCGTTGTTGGCGTCTCTGCTATTGTAATGGGTCTGATGGCTGAAAAAGAAAATGTTGTTGCTTTTGTGGCTCTAGCCTTTGCTGTAGCAGCTTCAGGCAACTTTCCCGTTCTGATCCTCTCCCTGTTCTGGCGCAGATTTAATACCGCAGGTGTTCTCAGTGGTCTTCTGGTGGGTACCATAACGACTCTTGGTCTGGTCATGGTATCGCCGGTTATGACCTATCCCCAGCAGATTGCAAATGACGCTAAAAAGATCATTACAGCTCTGGAAACCAAACAGTCTGGTGGCGCTGTTTTAGATGCCAAGGAGTTGAAGATCTTAGAAAAGGCACAGGCTGATTTCAATAAAAACGATGGCGGCACCTCTATGATGGGGCTAAAGGCACCTTTGTTTCCGTTAAAGAACCCAGGTCTTGTTTCTGCCCCGATCGGCTTTATAGCTGCCATTTTAGGCGCGCTTCTTTTCAGAGAAAAACGTGCTGAAGATATGTTTGATGAAATAGAAGTACGTCAAATTACAGGGATCGAAATTACTAGAGCCTCTGATCACTAGTCGTTTCAGAGAAATACGCGAGCGGCAATGATAACGCCGTTCCCGTACTAAACTTTGTCTTCAAAGGGGGTTAGTTATGTCAAGCGCAGAACGAGCCGGTGATGAAGGTGTCAGCCTTTTGTATAACCTGAGCAAGGAAGAGCTGGTCAAGATTATTGTCGATGATGCCAAGAACTGGCTGGCCCATGACGGACTCTGGTTTCAGGCGATTGAGCGGCGTTATGGCATTGATGTGGCCGTTGACGCTGATATTGAGGCATGGCGTTATTTTACCGTGATTGAGGCAAAGCGGATCATGGAGCGCCTGGGCATGAAGCCGGGCGGTGGCATCCCCGCCCTGGTTGAATGTCTGAAACACCGCTTTTATGCCCGATTGAACCTGCAGGAAAGCTCTGAAGTGACCGATACCCGGGCTGTTTTCAAAATGCTTGACTGCCGCGTACAGTCAGCCCGTAAACGCAAGGGGCTGGCAGATCACCCCTGCAAGTCGGTTGGCATCGTCGAGTACGGAGAGTTTGCCAGAACGATTGATCCACGCATTACCACCCGTTGTATCGCCTGCCCGCCAGACCCCCATCCTGAAGAATATTGGTGTGCCTGGGAGTTTACGCTGCAGGATTAATTCAATCGCAGAGGAGACATGCAATGCAGGATTTTATTGAAACATACAAACCAAAACATAAAGTACGTTTTGTTACCGCCACCAGCCTGTTTGACGGACATGACGTATCAATAAATATAATCAGGAGAATCCTGCAGGCATCCGGTGCAGAGGTTATTCATCTGGGGCATAACCGCTCTGTTGATGAGATCGTGACCGCAGCGATTCAGGAAGATGCCCACGGCATCAGCATCAGCAGCTATCAGGGCGGGCATGTTGCTTTCTTTAAATACACCATGGAGCTGTTGCGTGAGCGCAATGCAGGGCATATCAAGGTTTTTGGCGGCGGCGGCGGCGTTATCATCCCTGAAGAGATCAAGGAAATAGAAGGGTACGGAGTTGCCAAGATATTTTCTCCGGAAGACGGTCGCCGGATGGGGTTGCAGGGCATGATCAACTACATGCTTGAGCAGTGTGACTACGATCTGGTCCGCGATCCTGAAGAGGAGCTGAATAAGCTGAAGGATCAGGATATCCGGGCCATCAATACCATCATTACGCTGGCTGAGGATTCAGTGCATGCCGGTAATGAAAGTGGTTACGGCAGGTTGAGGGAGCGAGTAAAAACCATGGTCTGCCCGGTCCCGGTGGTGGGTATCACCGGTACCGGTGGCGCCGGCAAGAGTTCACTCTGTGATGAACTGGTGCTGCGCTTCATGCGGGATTTCCCAGACAAAAGTGTGGCCATTCTGGCAGTGGATCCGTCACGCCAGCGGACCGGCGGTGCCCTTCTAGGGGACCGGATCAGGATGAACTCCATTGCCGGAAAACGGGTCTACATGCGCTCTCTTGCCACGCGGGATTCCCGTTCTGAACTCTCCCTGGCCATTCAGGATGCCCTTGATGTGGTACGGGCGTCCGGATTTGATCTGGTTATTATTGAAACATCCGGCATCGGTCAGGGAGACGCCTCGGTGGTGCCGATCTGTGACCTTTCACTGTATGTCATGACGTCCGAGTTCGGTGCGCCGACCCAGCTGGAAAAGATCGATATGCTTGATTTTGCCGACCTGGTTGCCATCAACAAGTTTGAACGCAAAGGGTCTGAAGATGCCCTGCGTAATGTCAAGAAACAGTATCGTCGTAACCGGGTGATGTTTGATACACCGGATGAACAGATTCCGGTCTACGGCACCATTGCCTCGCAGTTCAATGATCCGGGCACATCGGTGCTCTATCTGGCACTGATTGAAAAATTGAACGAAAAGAAACAGCTTGGCTGGAAATCAAAGCTGGTAATCACGGAGCGTGACAGCCTGAGCAAGACGGTGATACCTACCGACAGGATTCATTACCTGGGGGAAATAGCCCAGACCGTTCGTAATTATCGCAAGAACGTACGTCAACAGAGTGAGGTTGCCCGTTCTCTCGCGCAGCTACGCGCTGCTACGGTACTGGTTCAGGAAGGCTCTGCCGCTGCTCTCGAGCTGCACGGGCTTGTCAAGGCCGCTGAACAGAAGCTCCATGATGTGCCAAGACAGCTGCTTGGGTGCTGGGACGAGCTGAAGGATGCCTATACCCGGGATGCGCTGGTTACCAAGGTGCGCGACAAGGAGATCATGACCGACCTGTTCACGACCAGTCTTTCAGGCACCAGAATCCCGAGGGTCAGTCTGCCCAAGTTTACAGATCACGGCGACATCCTGACTTGGCTGATGCTGGAGAACCTGCCTGGGTATTTTCCGTACACTGCCGGAGTATTTCCGTTTAAGCGGACTGAAGAGGATCCGAAACGACAATTTGCGGGGGAGGGGAGTCCGGAAAGAACCAACCGGCGTTTCCATTATCTCTGTCAGGATGACGGGGCCAAAAGGCTCTCCACTGCCTTTGACAGTGTTACACTCTATGGAGCGGACCCGGACTATCCTCCTGACATTTACGGCAAGGTGGGCGAGAGCGGTGTCTCTATCTGCACGGTGGAAGATATGCGGAAGCTGTTTGCGGGATTCGATCTGTGCGCACCCTCAACCAGTGTATCCATGACCATCAATGGCCCGGCGCCGGCCATGTTGGCCATGTTTTTCAATGTTGCCATTGACCAGCAGGTCAAGCAGTTCAAAATCAAGCATGAGCGCAGCCCGAACGACTCAGAGTATCAGAAGATCAAGGCCGATACACTGCAGAATGTCCGCGGCACGGTACAGGCCGATATCCTCAAGGAAGACCAGGGACAGAACACCTGTCTGTTCTCAATTGATTTTGCCCTGAAAATGATGGGGGACATGCAGCAGTACTTCATAGACCATAAGGTGCGTAACTACTATTCAGTCTCTATCAGTGGCTACCATATTGCCGAAGCCGGCGCCAACCCGATCACCCAGCTGGCGCTGACTCTGTCAAACGGTTTTACCTACGTTGAATACTACCTTTCCCGCGGTATGCATATTGATGATTTTGCCCCCAATCTGTCGTTTTTCTTCAGTAACGGTCTTGACCCCGAGTATTCGGTCATTGGCAGGGTGGCCAGACGGATCTGGGCGATTACCATGCGTGATAAATATTGCGCCAATGAACGCAGCCAGAAACTGAAATATCATATTCAAACCTCGGGTCGCTCACTGCATGCCCAGGAAATGGCATTCAACGATATCCGTACTACCTTGCAGGCTCTGATCGCCATTTATGACAACTGCAACTCACTGCATACCAACGCCTACGACGAAGCCGTGACCACACCAACGGAAGAGTCGGTGCGTCGCGCCATGGCAATCCAGATGATCATTACCAAGGAATTCGGGTTAACCAAAAACGAGAATCCGGTCCAAGGCTCTTTTATCATCGAAGAACTGACTGATCTGGTGGAAGAGGCGGTGATGATGGAGTTTGAGCGCCTTGATCATCGCGGCGGTGTGCTGGGAGCCATGGAAACACAGTATCAACGTAGTAAAATCCAGGACGAATCCATGTTGTATGAACACAAAAAACACAATGGTGAACTGCCCATTATCGGTGTCAATACATTCCTGAACCCCCGTGCTAAGGAGGAGGGATACGACATACCGGGTGAGCTTGCCCGTGCAACGATTGAAGAAAAAGAGCAACAGATTGCCAACCTGCGTGAATTCCAGGAGGTTCATAAGGACAAAGCGCCCATTGCCCTTGAGCAGCTGAAAGAAGTGGCTGTAAGTGGCGGGAACATCTTTGAAGCGATGATGGAGACCGTTAAATACGCTTCGCTGGGGCAGATTACTCAGGCCCTGTTTGAAGTTGGTGGCCGTTACCGGAGAAATATGTAGGATAAATCAGCCATAAGGAGGCTAAAACTATGCTTAACGAGCTGATCAAGACCAGAAAAGAAGGTCGGATTGCCTGGATTACCCTGAATCGTCCTGAAGCAATGAATACATTTACGGTGGCGTATGCCGATCAACTTGATGCAGCACTTAAACGTTTCGACGATGACCCTGATGTGCTGGTTATTATTGTGGAAGGTGCCGGTAAAAATTTCTGTACTGGTATCGGCCTTGATCAATTCCCGCCGCGGACACAGCAGGAAGCCCGTGATTTCCTGTATCGGATCGATGCATTCTACGGCACTCTGTCCCGTATGAAAAAGGTTACCATTGCCTCGGTGCATGGCTATGCCCTGGCCAACGGCGCCGGCCTGGCCGTTGCCTGTGACCTTACCGTTGCAGCAGAAACAGCGGTCTTTGGAACGACAGCAATCAATGTAGGTCTAATCTGTTTGGGACCTGCCGCTGTTTTGATCCAGAATATCGGTAAAAAGAAGGTGCTTGAGATGGTGCTGACTGGCGATATGCTCAGTGCCGGCGAAGCACAGCGGCTAGGATTGGTCAATAAAGTTGTTCCGGAGCAGGAGTTGGCGTCTGCAACCCTTGAACTTGCAAACAAACTTGCTGCAAAGAGCCCAGTTGCGCTCAGAAACGGTAAGGAGGGCCTGAACCGTTTGCCAGATTTACCGCACCAGCAAGCACTTGATCTGATGGACGACCTTTTCTCTTCACTGGCTGCCACCGAAGATGCTGTTGAAGGGGTGAACGCCTTTGTCGACAAGCGCAAGCCGGTGTGGAAAGGGAGATAGTCTGATCTGAAACCTGAGGAGGAAGCAGAGATGGACATTTTTCAGGTAATCCGTGACAGGCGTAGTATCCGCAAGTACAAGAACACTCCTGTTGAGCAGGAAAAAATAGAGCAGATTCTGAATGCGGCCCGTTTGGCGCCGTCTTGGAAAAATATGCAGTGTTGGCGGTTTTTGGTGGTCAGCGATCCTGCCTGGCGCAGTGCGCTGCTGGATGCCTTTCCCGATGACAATCCAGGCAAAAAGGCGATTGCTGCTGCGCCGGTAGTTATTCTGGTTTGCGCCGACCCATCGGAATCGGATATAGAAAACGGCATTGCCTATTATATCGCGGATACTGCAATTGCCTTCGAGCATCTCTGCCTTGCAGCCCATGCGGTTGGACTAGGTACTTGCTGGATGGGGTGGTATGACGAGCAGGCAATAAAGAGAATGTTTAATATACCTGAGCAGATCAGGGTCGTAGGTGTGACACCCTTAGGTTACCCTGATCAGGAACCCAAAGCCCGCCCCCGTAAAGAACTCGAAGAAATCGCGTTTTATGATTGCTGGACCAATGGCTGATTGCAAGACAAAGGAGTAACAGCATGTTAATTCAGTCTGAAATATACGGACGCATAACAAAAATGCAGGTAAAACTTAAAGAGCTAGAGCTTGATGGCGCACTGTTCATCTATCCGATAGATGTTTATTACTTTACAGGCACACGACAAAATGCTTCGTTGTGGATGCCCACTGAAGGCGAACCGGTCCTGCTGGTTCGAAAGAGCTTTGCGCGAGCCAAAGAAGAGAGCCAGCTGGAGGATATTCGTCCGTTCCCGTCTAGTAAAGAATTCGCATCCGTTATTCCAGAGGATGTAACGAAGATTGGCATGACGTTCGACGTTATTCCAGTTCAGCAGTTGCACTTTTATACCAAGCTGCTTCCTGGGCGAAATTTTGTCGATATTACGGCGCCGTACCGTGCAATCCGCTCGGTGAAGTCTCCGTATGAGCTTGAACAATTACGGCAAAGTGGAACATCTCTTTGTTCCGTCTTCGAACAGGTACCTGCTTTCCTGAGGCCTGGAATGACCGAGCTTGAATTGGCAGCGGATTTTGAGCTGCGACTACGTAAAGCCGGGAGTGAAGGGTATATACGGATGCGTGCATTCAATCAGGAGCTGTTTCAGGGGTTAGCGGTTTCTGGTGGAGGGGCAACGTATGGTTTTTTTGATGGTGCTGTTACCGGTAAAGGCCTGTCAAATGCGTCTCCACATGGCTCGTCAAAAGATGTCTTACGTGAAAATGCTCCCATTCTGATAGACTACACAGGTGTGCACAACGGTTACATCACCGACATGACGAGAATATTTGCGGTCGGTCGGTTTGAAGAAGACATGCTGCGTGCCTTTGATGTCTCACTAAAAATTCAAAATCATCTTCAAAACGGACTCAAGCCCGGCGCTGTCTGTGAGGAATTGTTTCATCAAGCTCTCGCTATTGCCGAGTCATCAGGTTTTGGGTCTTATTTTATGGGGATGCCTGGTGAGCAGGCTAAATTTGTCGGCCATGGGGTAGGACTTGAACTTGATGAGCTCCCTATTATTGCCCAAGGATTTAAAATACCTCTCCAGGAAGGTAATGTGATCGCGATTGAACCGAAGTTTGTCTTTCCTGGTAGGGGCGTTATTGGTATCGAGAATACCTTTGCTGTAACAGAGAGTGGTGGAAGAAAACTAACTGATATTCCAGATGATATAGCCTATTTATAGAGATGATTTCATTGGTGGCATTATACCTTGTTTCCGTCCGGAAACTGTAACATTCTGATATTTATATCAAAACCCGTATATTTTGTTTTTGTTCTTTCTCCATTTGTGATATTGTTTCGACGCAATTGTCTGGTATTGTTACACTATTACCTATGG
>Ga0302250_1000541_pt1 | contig 35949 bp, 23 predicted proteins | sample AAG_RA_Asp_MG_FD_193536 | JGI IMG/M metagenome (GOLD analysis project Ga0302250, IMG submission 193536) | Enriched activated sludge microbial communities from anaerobic digester in WTTP, New Holstein, Wisconsin, United States - AAG_RA_Asp | ecosystem: Engineered > Bioreactor > Anaerobic >...
GAGACCGTCGGCCATCGCTTTGTCGACCTCAGCGAACCGACTCACGGAGTCGCCCTGCTCAACAACGGCAAATACGGCCACAAGGTTCTCGATCGCACCATCGACCTCAATCTGCTGCGCGCTCCCACCTCCCCCGATCCTGATGCCGACCGCGGCGAGCATGATTTTGTCTACAGCCTGCTCCCCCACGCCGGCGCCCTGGAGGAATCGGCAGTCTACGCTGAGGCGGCCCAGCTCAACCAGCCGCTCGCCCTCTTTGAGGACCGGAGCGGACGGGTGGATTTTCCCTGCCGGCTGGAAAATGAGGCGGCGATCCTCTCGGTCCTCAAGAAAGCGGAGGGGGATGATGCCATCATCCTCCGCCTCTATGAGCCGCGCGGACGCCGCGCCTCGACCCGGCTGCTCCTCACCGATCCCGGCCGGCGCGTTTTTGCCACCGATCTGCTTGAACGGGAGATTGGCGAACTGCCACAGCGGGAAGGCGCAGTCGCACTCGATTTCGGCCCCTTCGAGATTAAAACCCTGAAGCTCGTCTGACGCGGCGGATCCCCCCCGGCGGCCCCTCCCGGCTGTTCCGGCCGGCGCCGCCTCTTCACCCCAACCGGGAGTCCTCCATGCGCAAGCTGCTCCTCCTCGTGACCATCATCCTGGGGGCGGCCTGCGCCCCCTCCGGGGAAAGCCTCATTCCAGCGGGCGAACTGCGCCGCGCCGTGCACGCGCAGCTGCCAATTCAGAAGGAGCTGTCCCGGCCTCGCCAACAGGAGCTCTTTGGCGTTTTCTCGCAAAAGCTCACTGCGGCCGAGCGCTCAGCCCTTGAGTGGCTCTACGCCTGGATGCCCCTCAGCGACCTCGCCGACTATGACGGGGAATTTTACCTGCGCCAGGTGCACACCACCCTGCAGGTTCGCGAGGAGATGGCCTGGGGCCGCACCCTTCCGGCCGACCTTTTTCTGCACTTTGTCCTTCCCCTGCGCGTCAACAATGAGAACCTCGACTCCGCCCGGGTGGTGCTGTCTGGCCTGCTCAGGGAGCGGGTGCGCGGCATGACCATGCGCGAGGCCGCCCTCGAGGTCAATCACTGGTGTCACGAGCATGTCACCTACCGCGGTTCGGACATGCGCACCAGCGCCCCCCTGGCGACCATGCGCAGCGCGATCGGCCGCTGCGGGGAGGAGTCGGTCTTCACCGTCGCCGCCCTGCGTGCAGTGGGTATCCCCGCCCGTCAGGTCTACACGCCGCGCTGGGCGCACAGCGACGACAACCATGCCTGGGTGGAACTCTGGGCCGACGGAGAGTGGTACTATCTCGGGGCCTGCGAACCCGAACCTGACCTCAATATGGGCTGGTTCACCGAACCGGCGCGGCGGGCCATGCTCGTCCACACCCGGGTGCAGGGACCCTGGGCAGGTGGTGAGGAGGTGCTCGCAACTTCGCCCCGCCACCGTGAGATCAATCTGCTCGAGCGTTATGCCATGACCAGGCCCCTGGTGGTGAGAACGCTCGATGGAGCCGACCGTCCTCTTGCCGGCGCAAACGTCTCCTTCCGTCTCTATAACTATGCCGAGTTCTATCCACTGGCGCGGCGCACCAGCGATGCGGAAGGATTCTGCACTTTCTGCACCGGGCGCGGTGACCTCCTGATCTGGGCGCATCGGGACTCCCTCATCGGCTTTTCCCGCGCGGCCGGAGCGGATACTGTGACTGTGATTCTGCGCCCGCGCGCCCCGCGCGAGGAGATCTTTGAACTCGATTTTAATCCGCCCCTCGCCCGGCCGCCCCTGCCCGATACCATTCCGGCGGAGGCGCGCGGGCGCCATGCCCGCCGCCTCGCCCGCGAAGACAGCCTGCGCAGGGCCTGCGAGTCGACCTTTATGGACTCCCTTTCCAGCGCGCGGCTCGCCGCTGAGAGCGGTCTCGAGCCCGTTCCGGTCTGGCGAATCATCCGCAGCAGCCGCGGCAACCACGAGGAGATCGCCCGCTTCATCAGCGCCGGGGCCACTCGCAATCGCTCTCTCGTGCTCCCGCTCCTGCAGATGGTCACGGAGAAGGACCTGCGCGACGCCCGCGCGGAGATCCTCCTCGATCACCTGCCCTCTCACATCCCCGGCACAAAACTGCCCGACGGGATTTATGAGCAATATCTGCTCAATCCGCGTGTCCGCAACGAGGCCCTGACCCCCTGGCGCCGGCTGCTCCAGGAGGGCATGAGCCGGGAAACAGGCCAATCAGTGGTCGCAAGCCCCGGGATGCTGGCCGCCTGGGTCGAGAAGAATATCCGCCTGGAGGCTGACGCCAACTATTACGGGGTGCCCCTGACTCCCCGGGGCGTCTGGGAGCTGCGGGCGGCTGATGCACTTTCGCGGGATATCTTTCTGGTTGCGCTCTGCCGCAGCATGAACATCCCCGCCCGCCTCGATCCCGCCTTCGAACGGCCCCAGTACTACGATCTGTCGCACCAGGGCTGGCGGGATTTTGGTGAAGACCCCGCCGCCATTCAGGCCGGCAGCCGCCTGACTCTGGCCAACCGGGAGGCGACGATCAGCCGGCCGGAGTACTGGCGCCATTTCACCCTGGCCCGCCTGGAGGGCGGGGAGTATAAAACCCTGGAACTGGAGGGGATTGATTTCAGCGAAGGGAGGGGGATGCTCGAGCTTCCCGCCGGCAATTATCTTCTTGTCACCGGCCGCCGCCTGCAGAGCGGTGCGGTCCTCGCCCGCCTGCACTTCTTCGACCTCGCCCCCGGGGGGCAGCGCTCGATCGATCTGGTCTGGCGCCGCAGCGGGGAGCCGCTCAAGCCCCTCGCCCGACTGCCTGGCGGTCTCATGCTGACGGACAGGCGCGGGCGCCGGCTCGACCTTGCGGAGCTGGCCAGGCCGCAGGGACTGATCCTCGCCTGGCTCGACCCCGGCCGTGAACCCTCACAGCATATCCTGCGCGAATGGCATGAGCTCAAGCAACTCTACGAGGCATGGGGGGGAAGGATAGCCGCCGTGATGGCGGCTGGCGGTGAGGGCCGATTGGGGGCCTATTCGCTGCCCAGGCAGCTGTTGGTGGTACAGGATGAGCATGACGGGGTGCGGAGGCGGCTGGGTGAGGCCCTTGCTGGGGAGCTGTCGGTTTTTCCGGTCCTGGTCTATGTGAATCCCGCCGGCGAAATCCTGTGGATGAATCAGGGCTATCAGGTCGGCCTGGGCGACCGGCTGCTGCAGGTGATCACCGCAGCGCAGGAGCGTTGACCGCCCCCGGGCTATGGGCGGCAGGCATTGCGCCGGCGCGCACCTGACGGCCGAACTGCGCCAGCGGGGGGTAAAGGGCCAAACTGTCCTGCTTCGAACTCCAGATCGTGAAGAGGTGGCCGAGCATGTCGGGATGGTTCAAGGCCTGGCTGTAATTGATAAAGGCGCGAACCGCCTCGATCTTTTTCCAGCTGGTCGGCAGCACGCGGAACCCCTTGTCGATAAAGAGGGGCAGTGAGGGGTATTCCTCGCGCGGCTCGTAATGCCAGTCGCAGATGATAATATCCTTAGGGATGCTGTCGATCGCTGCGGCGGTGCCGTTTTTCGAAGCCTCCCATTCGCCCAGATTGTACTTCTCTCCGTCGATGAGGCGGTCTCCCCACATCATCATCCCTTTGTCCCGTTTTTTCACGATATGTTCATAGAGGTCGTTCACCGCCCCGGCGAAGACGGAAGCGGGATTCTTGCCGAGGGTGGAAGGCGAGAGGCTGTCCCCGATGAGAAATACCTCGTCCATGCCGACATGGATCATGTCGGCGTCGAAGGCCTTGATCAACTCGTCGAGCAGATCGAAGATCATGGCATGGACTGCGGGATTGAGAGGGTCCCATTCCCGGCAGTAGATCCCCTGGTTGCCCGGATAGGCGCCCGGGGTGAGGTCGAATTCGGGATAGCGGGTGAGCAGGGCATAGGTGGTTCCGGCCCAGGATTGGTGGCCGAAACACTGAAACTGGGGCACCAGCTCGATGTTCTGGCGCCGGCAAGCCTTGGTGAGCCATTTGGCCCCGGCGCGGGTGATGGGTTGACCGGTGCCGCACAACTCGGGGTGGGACTGGTAATCGAAATTATAGTCAACCTCGAGGATGAGCATATTGACGCCCGCTTCGGCGAGGGCCGGCAGCTGGCTTTCGAGGCGGATGAGACTCGAGTCCGAGGTGAAGCCGAGAAGGTGGAGGGCGCACCATGGTTCGGCTTTTTTACCGGAGGCGGCCGGTAGGGCGGTGGCGAGCAGGAGGGTGAGTAAAAGGGCGATGCCGGGTCTCTTTTTCATGTCAAATCCTCAGATAACGTCCTGAACGCTGCATCGCTGCGGTGAGCCAGGTTCCTGCGAGGGCGAAGATCAGCGATCGCCAGAATCCGGTGGCAAAGCCGGCGCCCAGCATGCCGTAGAGGCTGCGGCCGTCCGCCATCACCGGAAGCATGCCGATGAGCAGGTAAAAGATGGGGCCCAGGATGAAGGCGAAGAGAGCGTTCTGGCCGGCAGTGGCGAGCATGCGCGTGCCAGTGGTGAGCCCGCGGCCGTCGACGATCCAGTAGATCAGTGCGAAGAGCAGGGCGGTCCAGGCGGAGCTGATCAGGCACCAGGGCGGTGTCGCCGCGTTTTTGTTATAGATGAAAAGGGGACTGAGATTGCTGAGCGAGTGCAAAAGTACGGCGATCGTTCCCAGGATCAGGGCGAAGAGGAAAATAATGCGCAGCCGCACTGCCAGAGGTTGGTCCGTGCTGAAGAGGAGGATGCTGAGCAGGGTTCCGGAGGCGGTGATGGCCGGCTGGGATCCGAGCACCGAAGCGATGCCGATCCACGAGCTGAGGGGGCCGAGGAAGGCAATCTGGCCGCTACGGTCGGCGAAATAGAGCAGATAGAGCAGGATGATCGCGGCGGCGAATCCGGCCGGCCGGCGCCGGATCACCAGGTAGAGCAGGGCGGTCACCAGATAGGACCAGCCGATCAGGCCGAGGATGCCCCACCAGTGCGGTCGCAGTCCGGCTCCCCCCTCGCTGCGGTAGGCGAAGGCCAGGGCGGCCAGGATGACGATGCCGATAATCCTGCGCGCCCAGACAATGCGCCGGCGTTCGGCCCCCGAGGCCAGCCAGATCATGACCGCGCTGCCGTAGAACAGGAGCTGCCACAAACGCGGGTCGATGTGACCCTTGCTGGCGATGCTCTCGGTGTTCACCATCAGCACCCCCATCAAAAGCAGGCTGAGGGTGCGGGTGAGGATGTGGCCGGCGATGCGGATTTTGGACTCGCCGCGCCCAAGCCGCTTTTCCAGGGCGATGGGCAGCGAAAGACCGACGATGAAGAGAAAGGCGGGAAAGACGAGATCGACGAAGGTATAGCCGTCGGCGGTGGAGGGCGAGATGTGCTTCATCCAGCCCGGCGCACCGGTCACGCCGGCCAGATCGTTGACGAAGAGCATGACCAGCACGGTAAGACCCCGCGCCACGTCGATGGAGCGGATGCGGTTTGCAGTCAAGAAGCTGATGGGCGCTGCCATGGGCGGAATCCCTTTTGGCTCGATCACGATCGTGTATCAGTGGCCGGGCAGCTGCCTCCTGCCGCGTCGCAGTAATATAGGGATTCCGCCCTGAAAAAACAAATGCAATATTGCCCAGGTTCAGGGCATTCTGACGTCAGCCCCAAGGCCTCTGCTCTTCAGCCCCTTCAGCAGGGCCCGGATGTTGAACCAGCCCAAAATCCACGAAACCACGGTCACAACCAGAAAGACGAGTATGTTCAGGGTGGATTGCGGATCCAGCGGCCACCAGGGCAGGATTTTCATCAGCCAGGCCCAGATCGCCGGAAAAGCGAAGAACAGGGCGATTTTAACGAGCAGGAGAATGATCTCTTTTAGGCTCATTTCTACTCTCCTATATTTATTATGTCTGATATCGGAATACTTAAGCACCAACAAGTGAAATATAAACAATTCAAGGACCGCTGTCAAATGGATTCGGAAAAGAGATGTTAAACCTGCCACAGAATCTGAATCCCACGTGGAGGTAATCAACTCACAGGATTGGGATATGCTGAGCAAGGTATTAGGTGGGGACCAGATTTCGGGGGAGTCGCGGGGCAAGATTTAAGGTGGGGACCAGATTTCGGGGCACCCTGCACGAAAACTGCTTGAAATTGACAAAGGGGATGGATATTTTATATTTTAAGCTCATTATAAACGGAGGACCCTATGAACCACAGCTGTCTGATGATTTCTACTCTCCTGGTGATGGCGGCCGCCGCTTTCGCCCAGGAATCAGCCAAACTCATCAAGTTCCCCGCCCCGGACAAGAACGGCGGCATACCTCTCATGCAGGCGCTCAACCAACGCCACTCCACCCGTGACCTCGCCGACAAGAAACTGACCAAGGAGCTCCTGGGCAATCTCTGCTGGGCGGCCTTCGGGATCAACCGCGAGGACGGCCGCCGCACCGCCCCCTCCGCCCGCAACTGGCAGGAGATCAGCCTCTATCTGGCCATGGAGGAGGGCCTCTATCTCTACGACGCCGCTGAACACGCCCTCAAACTGGTGGTGGCACAGGATCTGCGCAAACTGACCGGCATGCAGGAGTTTGTCGCCACGGCGCCGCTTAATGTCGTCTATGTGGCTGACACCCAAAAAACCGGCGCCCGCCCGGGTGATGATGCCCTCCTCTACCTCGGCGCCGACTGCGGCTTCATCGCGGAAAATGTCTATCTCTACTGCGCCTCGACGGGTTTGGCAACGGTCGTGCGCGGCATGGTCGGCCGCGAGGAACTCGCCAAAGCGATGCAGCTCGAGCCGCAGCACAAGATCCTGCTCTCGCAAACGGTCGGGTTCCCGAAATAATCCCTCACCATGCGTGCATCATGGCAACAAGGAGAAAGACAAGATGAGCAAATCATTGCTGGCTATCGCCATGATCATTGCCTCTACCTGGTCTCCCGGGGCTCCGGAATGCATCCAGGCCGCACCTGAGCCCGCTCAGAAAAGATCGTCATCACCGGTTCCCGATCCCCTGGTTCTGGTCAGGGTGAAAGAGCCCAACGAAGGCGCCTTTTCTTTGCTCATGCCCAAGGGCTGGATCTCCCAGGGGGGCATCTTTTACGTCGATCCCAACACCACCAACGGTTATGCCAATTCGGTCGGACCCAAGGGCAATTTTCTCGTCAAGCGGGACCAGGACGGGACGGTGATGATCCATTGGCTGCCGGATTTCTGGTACTGCGATACCCGCTACAGTCCGGCCGGCCAGATGGGGCTCTTCCCGCCGGGCTCCTACTACAACGGCATGATGGTCGCACCCTGCCCTACCGCCGCCAACTTTCTGCTGCAGTTCGTCTTCCCCCAGATCCGTCCGGATGTAACCGGATTTCAGCTGCTCGCCACCGAACCGCTGCCCAAAGTGGCGGCAAAGCATCGGGCGCAGTCGGCTGTGCCGGGTGCGGCCTACGACGCGGTGCGGCTGACCGTCCGTTACACCCAGAACGGTGTGACCTACAAGGAGCAGATGAGCTGCGTCATCGAGAACCTGGGCCAGGCTGCAGCCGGGATGTGGCAGAACAAGGAGACCGTTTGCGTCCGGGCGCCTCTTGCAGAGTTTTCGGAATGGGAAAAGGTTGGCGCGATGATCTATATCTCAGCCCGCTTTGATCCGAACTGGGTGGCCGCCGCCGCGCGCGCTACCGCACAGCGCACCCAGAACGCCCAGGCCACCCAGCGCTATATCCAGGATGTCGACCGCCAAATCGTCGAAAACCGGCAGCGCACCAACGCCGAAATCCGCCACGAGGATTACTTGATGCTCACCGGCCAGGAGGACTATGTCAATCCCCATACCGGTGAGACCGAGATCCGGCCGGACGGCTGGAAGTACCACTGGGAAAACTCGAACGGCGAGGTGATTGTCTCCAACCTCAATGACTATGATCCCAATCACGACGACGGCGTCCGCCTGGTCAAGGATTTCAAACGCAGCCAGGTGCGGGCGCGCTGAGCGGGGCGCTGGCAGCGGAAAAGGAGTTCGGAACCGGCAACTTTTTGCGTCCGGCTGAAAAGATTCCGATCCTCCACTAGCACTTGTTCGCAGCTGTGAATGCAAAAGCCCGCGCAGGCATGCCTGCGCGGGCTTTATTATTACTGCGGATTCCGGTTCAGTTGAAAGTCACACCAAAGCGGAAGGGGAAAAAGGAGGTCGTGCCTCCATCGGTAAATCCTGCTTTGAGGCCGATATCCATAAAGATGGCCGCGTGCTCCTCCACGGCAATGTTAAGGCCGATGCCAGCCCCCGCCCCGAGGGCGGTCTTGCTGCTTTTCGGCTCGCTGCGGTCGGTACCGATGGGGCCCCAGTATTGGATTTCGTTCTGGCTGAAATGAAAGAGTCCGGCCTCGGCGAAGAGGTAGGGGACAAAGCGCTGATCGCCTTGGGGCGGAAATTTTGTTTTAAGATGGAGGAAAAGGGTGAGGATGGAGGCATCACCGCCATCGGCCGAGGATTCGAATTCATCCTGATCCTTGAGTTCCAGGGTGTTGAGGTAGCCCTGGATATCGAAGGAAAAGGCGTTGTAGCTGCCATCTAGACTCAGTTCCACCCGCTCGCCGAAACTCTTACCGATGGCGCCGCCGATGTTCCACCCTGAGAGATGTATATCCTTGAACTCCTGCGGAGCCACCGGGCTCGATATGCCCATGTAGAGCCTTGTCGTTGGGCGGAAGGGTAGTCCGGCCGAGGCCGGGAGGGCTATAAAGAACAGCAGGGCTGCAGCTGCAGCCCGGAACCAATATCTTTTCATAACTTTCTCCTGCCTGGTAAACCGTGTCAATCCCATTGCTGGAACGGCTATAGAATAGCCATTGCCCGGTTAAAATGCAAGTAAAAACAACTCGAGCCGGATTGGCGAAGGTGACATGGAGGCGTACGGGAGCCAGAAACGAGGCGAGCCGCCTCCGGCAAATAATTGTTGCTTCTAACCACTGGAATGATTAAATTCATACTATAAAACGAAAATAGTCGAAAAGGATGAAAATGAGCAAGGACGATATCATCCGCGAGGAGATCATCGCCGCGGCCAAGCGTGTCTTCCAGAAATGGGGCCTTAAAAAGGCGACCATGGAGGAGATCGCGGCCGAGGCGGGCAAAGCCAAGAGCACCCTCTACTACTACTACCAGAGCAAGGAGGAGATCTTTGATGAGGCGATTTTCGCCCATCTGGCCATGATTCTCGCCGATGTCAAAGCCGGTCTCACCGCCGGTTTGCCGGTCAAGGAAAAAATCAAGCGCTATGTCGCCGTCTCCCTAACCGAGATGAAGCACCATGCCCAGATCTACAGCATTGTCTGGGATGAGATTAAAAACAACCGGCGCCTGCTGCGCAAGCTCCGCGAGCGTTTGCAGCAGGAGGAGCGGATTTTTTACCGGGAGATGCTCGAGTCGGGGGTGCAGTCGGGTGAATTCGTCTTTTCCTCGGATAAGGAGCTCATCGCCGCTGCGCATACTTTGGCCGGGTTGATGCGGGCTCTTATCCTCTACCTCTTTCTCGAGGCCGAGGAGAGCGAGCAGATCGACATCGCCGCCCGTCTGATTGCCAACGGTATTTGATTTGACAGGAGATGAGTAGATGAAAAGAGGTAGAATTACTGCCTTGTTTATAACGGCCAGCCTCCTCCTGGCCGGTTGTTCCGGCCGCGATGGTCAGGAGAATATAACTTCCGCACCCGTGCCGGTCAAGGCGGCCCGGCCGCAGCCTTTCAGCGCCGGCCATGCCTTGGCCTACAGCGGCACCATCGAGGCGGGCGAGTCCATTCCCCTCAGCTTTGCCGCTGTGGGCAACGTCGCCCGTGTGCTGGTCGCCGAGGGGGAAGCGGTGCGCAAGGGCCAGCTGCTGGCCGAACTCAACGCTGAAAGCAGCAGGAATGCATGGGAGATGTCCCAGGCGGCCCTGAAGCAGGCCGAGGACGCCTGGAGCCGGCTCAAGCCGATGTACGAGAGCGGCAGCCTGCCGGAGATCAAGTGGATCGAGATCGAGACCAATCTCCAGAAGGCGCGCTCTGCGGCGGCGATCTCGAAAAAGAACCTCGAAGACTGCCGGCTGATCTCCCCGGTCAGCGGGATCGTCGGCCGGAGGGCGATCGACCCCGGCATGGGAGCGATGCCCAACCTGGCCTCGATCACCATCGTCCGCATCGACAGGGTCTTCGCCAAAGTGGCCGTCCCGGAAAATGAGATCGCCCGGGTCGCGCGGGGAGAGCAGGCCCGTCTGCGCATCAGCGCCCTTGAAGGTGCCGAATATACCGGCAGGGTGGAGGAAGTCGGAGTTGTCGCTGATCCCCTTGCTCACAGCTATGCGGTCCGCATCGCTGTGGAAAATCCCGGCCACCGCATCAAGCCGGGGATGATCTGCAGCGCTGTGCTCGAAGATTCGAGCCGCAGCCGCGGTCTGGTCCTTCCCGCCGGGGCCGTGCTGGTTGATGAAAAAGGGATCAATTACCTCTATGTCGTCAACGCGGAGAGCCTGGCGCAGCGTCGGGAGGTGACCATTGGGGCCCTGCTTCAGGAGGGCATCGAGATCCTGAGCGGCCTTGAACCGCACGAGCTGGTCGTTCTCGCCGGCCAGCACAAACTGGGCACGGGTAAGCCCGTCCGTGTCGTGACGAACTGAAGCGGCGGAGAGAATGAACAAGGAAAAGAACACCCTGCTCGGTTTGCTGCTGCGCTATCAGCAGCTGCTCTATCTTCTCGTCGCCATCGGCATTCTGGTCGGCGTTGCCGCCCTGGTGCTGATGCCCCGCGACGAGTACCCCCAGTTCCGCATGCCGCTCGGCATCGTGGTCGGTATCTATCCCGGCGCCTCCTCGGAAAAAGTCGAGACCCAGCTCACTGCCCGCGTTGAACAGCATCTTTTCCAGTACAAGCAGGTCAATCGCGCCAAGACCTATTCTGTCTCGAAAGAGAATGTCATGGCGATCTACCTTCACGTCGACGGCTCCGAGGAGGAACTGGCTGATTTCTATTCCAAACTTCAGGACGGTCTCAACAGCCTCAAGGCCGAGCTGCCTTCGGGTGTGATCTCGCTGACGGCGGACAACGATTTCGGCAGCACCTCGGCGTTACTGCTGGCGGTGAGTTCCTCGAGCCGCAGCTTCAAGGAACTCGAGAGCCATGTCAAGGAGCTGGAAAAAGACGTGCGCCGGGTGGAATCGGTGTCACGGGTCAAACGTTATGGCGCGCAGCGGGAGCAGATCAGCGTCTACCTCGATGACGCCCGGCTGGCCCGGTACGGCATCAAGCCCCTGCAGGTGCTCGCCGCCCTCAAGCCCCCGGCCTCGGTCGCCTATGTCGGGGAGATCGATGATGGCCACCTCACCCGGCCGATCCACATCTCCTCGGCGCTGGCCACCGAGATCGACGTCGCCGGCCAGATCATCTGGTCCGATCCCCAGGGCACGGTTCTGCGCGTCAAGGATGTCGCTCGGGTGGTGCGCGAATATGAGGAGCCGGCATCCACCATCCGCGTCAACGGGGAGAAGTGCCTGATTGTCTCGCTGGAGGCGCGGCCGGGAAAAAACATTGTCGCCTTCGGCCGCGAGGTGGGGGAGGTGACCCGGGATTTTGCCGCCGGACTGCCGCCCGATGTTAAGGTCACCACCATCTCCAATGTGCCCTTCGTGGTCTCCAAATCGGTCGGCAACTTCCTCAAAGAGTTCTGCATCTCGATGCTCTCGGTCGTCGCCGTCACCCTGCTGCTTTTACCGGGGCGAGTGGCGCGCATCGCCGCCCTTTCGATCCCGGCTTCCATCTTCACCGCGCTGGGGATCATGTGGATCTGGGGACTTGACCTGCAGACCGTCTCCCTGGCTGGCCTCATCCTCATCCTCGGCATCACCGTCGACGACGCCATGGTCGTACTCGACAATTATATCGAAAAACTCGACCACGGCATGCTGCCCTTCGAGGCGGGCACCAAGTCGGTGACCGAGCTTTTCAGCTCAGTCCTCTCCGCCACTCTGGTCATCATTTCCTGTTTTCTCCCCATGCCCTTCTTCATGACCGGTACGGGCGAGGATTTCCTCCGTTCGCTCCCCCTGACCATCACTTTTGCCCTGATGGTCTCCTTGCTGGTCGCGGTCACCCTGATCCCGCTGGCCAGTTTCCATCTCATCAAGAGCGGCATCAGCGGACGCAAGACCAGGCGCGGCGGGCGCACCTTCCTTGACCGCATGCAGAACTTTTATAACGGGGTGGTCGATAAGGCCTTCCGGCATAAAAAACTGGTCGTCGCCACCGGCATCCTCTCGCTGGCCGCCGGCCTGCTCCTCCTGGCCACCATCCCGCAGCAGTCTTTTCCCAAGATCGAACGCAACCAGTTCGCGGTCGAGGTTTTCTTGCAGCCCGGCAGTTCCCTGCAGCAGACCGATGGTGTGATGAGGGAACTCGAAAAGATTCTCGCCGCGGATCCGCGCATTGAGGTGATCGCCTCTTTCGTTGGCACCAGTTCGCCCCGCTTCCACACCCTCTACTCGCCCAATTACCCGGCCCGCCATTACGGTCAGATGGTGGTTCTGACCAGCTCGAACAAGTCTACGATCGAGGTGCTGGATGAGTACAGTGAGAGCCTCTACAACCGCTTCCCCAACGCCGATATCAAGTGGAAGCAGCTCTCCTTTGATGTCCAGAAAGCCCCGATCGAAGTGCGGATCTCGGGTGATGAGATCCCTGAACTCAAAAGGACTGGCGAGCAAGTCGCGGAGATCATGCGCTCGATTGCAGGGACCGAATACATCCGCACCGACTGGGGCCAGCCACTGCCGACCGCCGAGCTGCTCCTCAAGCAGGATGAGGCCGCCCGTCTGGGCTACTCCAGTGCGCTGCTCGGCTACTCCCTCATGACCGGCACCGGGGGCTTTCCGGCCGCCACCATCTGGGAGGGGGACTATCCGGTCGCCGTCAAAATCAAGACGGACAAGAAGGTCAAGTCCTCTCCGGACGACGTCCTCGACCAACATGTCACCTCGCCCCTGCTGGCGGTTTCGGTGCCGGTGCGCCAGATCGCCGACCTCAAACCGGGCTGGAGCGAGTCCGATATCGTGCGCCGCAATGGCGTGCGCACCCTGACCGTGCGCTGCGAGGTGAGACGGAACCTCTACCCCTCCCGGATCTTCAAGGAACTGCGGCCCCGTGTTGACCGCATGACGCTGCCGCCGGGAGTCTCCATCGCCTACGGCGGCGACTATCAGGATACCCGGGAGAACATGAACCCCTTTTACTGGTCCCTGGCCACCAGCATCATGCTCATTTTTCTCATCCTCATGGCCCAGTACAAGCGCATCCGCTCGGTGCTGCTGATCATGATGACCCTGCCCCTGAGCGTCTTCGGCGCCGCGTTCGGGGTCTTTCTCACCGGCTATCCTTTTGGGGTCACCGCCTTTGTCGGGGTGATCGGACTGATGGGCATCGTCGTACGCAACGGGGTCATTCTGGTCACCTATGCCGACGAGCTCAGGGCTGAGGGCTACACCGCCGAAGAGGCGGCGATGGCCGCCGGAAAAAGACGGATGCGGCCGATCTTTCTCACCTCCGCCGCTGCGGCGGTGGGCGTCATTCCCATGATCCTGAGCGGATCGACCCTCTGGGGCCCGCCGGCCGCCGCCATCTGCTCCGGGCTCGTCTTCGCCCTGGCGCTCTCGCTCCTGATCATGCCGGTGCTCTATTATTACTTTCACCGCCATCAAGAAAGTGCCCACTCATGAAACGATTATTGTCATATGCCGGGCTGCTCCTCTTGTACATCGTGGGGCCGGCCCGTGCGCAGCAGCCCCTCACCCTCGATGAGGTCCTCCGTCTCGCCCTCGAGAACAATGCCTCCATTCGCAACAGCCGGCTCGAGGGCGAGGCTGCAGAAAAAATCCGCATTGCCGCGGCCACCCGTTATTTCCCCGGCATCAGTGCCGGCGGCCTCTATTTCGACGCCAACCGTGCCCTCTTCGAACTCAGGACCCCCGGGGGCGATCTGCCGGTCTATGACGGCAATCCTGCCAACCTGCTTCACCCCACTGCTTTCGCCTATTTCCCCGGAGGGGAGACCAGCCTGCTTGGGCGGGGGCAGATCGGCTACCTGGACATTGTTCAGCCCCTTTATGCGGGCGGACGGATCGTCAATGGCAACCGCCTCGCCGCTCTGGGACGGGATGCCGCCGCCGACCGCAGCAGTTTGACCCGCGATGACATCATCCTCGCCACCAGCGAGCAGTACTACCGGCTGCTCTCCCTCGATGAGAAACGGGCTACCCTGGGCAGCTATGCCGCCCTCCTCGACCGGCTGATCCGTGAGGTCGGGGATGCCCTCGATGCCGGCCTGATCCTGCGCAACGACCTGCTCAAGGTCCGCCTCAAGCGCAGCGAGGTGCGGCTCGACAGCTCCCGTCTGGAGCACGGGCGCAAGCTTGCAGCCATGGCTCTCTGCCAGCAGATCGGCATCCCCCGCGATTCGACGCTCGTCCTTGCCGGAGGCTGGTCCACGGCCGCTCCTCCGCAGAGCCTTTACGTGGAGCCGGAGAGCGTCCTTAAAAGCCGCAAGGAGTATGCCCTGCTCGAAAAGGGGGTGAGAGCGGCCAGATTGCAGCGTGAGATGAAGCGGGGCGAGCTGCTGCCTCAGGCCGGCATCGGCGCGCGCACCATGGTAGTCAAACTGGATGAGGGGCCGCGTCGCACCCTTGGAATTTTTTACGGCTCCCTGTCGATCCCCCTGTCGGACTGGATCGGCGGCAGCGCTGAACTCGAGGAGCGCCGACTCAGGGAGAAAATCGCTGAAAATGAGCTGCAAAACAGTGCGGAACTCCTTCTGCTCCAGATCGAACAGGCCTGGCAGGAGCTGAGCGACGGTTGGACCCGGATCCAGCTCTGCGAACAGGCCATCCTCCAGGCGGAGGAGAATCTGCGCGTCAATGAGGCGAGCTTTCACAGCGGCCTGACGGCTCTCTCCGAACTGCTCGAGGCCCAGGCCCTGCTTCAAAAAGGCCGGGATGAATGGACCGATGCACGGAGTGAATACATGGTCAAACAATGCCGTTATCTGCAGGCGACCGGGAGGTCTGGCGACCTGCACTGATCCCTCTTTTTGCTCCGGCGTTAAAAGCCCGGGTTATGGCGAAGAACTTTATTTCGCCGGCCCGGGCTTTTTTTGTTCTCTGGCATAACCCTTGCATTTTACCGCTTGCATTCCGTACATAATGATATATATAGATAATTATATCATATACTTAAAGAATATGGTCTTTCCAGGAATTCATTGGAGTTGTATACTCCGCGCCACATTCACTGACCAGGAGAAGGGTACAATGGACGGGTATCAGGGAGGTTCGAGGGGGTACGTGCTGTTTTTGTTCATCATGCTGTTTATTTGCAGCGTACTGCCGGGACATGGCGGGACATCGGGTTTTCAGGAGTATCTGATCCCCGGCCAGGAAAATCTGCTGCGCAGTCATTATGCCTATCTGGATAATGATCCTGTTGTGGGAAATTCGATGCACTGTGTCACCAGCGTGACCGCCAGCACGGATGGCACTATCATCAACTATGATCACTGGGAGAATGGCTACGGGACTCCTGATGAGACCTATACGGTTAACACCGGGCAATTCAAGATTTTCGAGTCGGGCAACATCCCGGCCAATCCGCGCGGCACGGCCACCTTTTACGACGGCGGCGACCGCATCACCATTATCGGCGGCCCGGCTTTTGTTTCCCGCGCCAGCTGGCCCGAAAGCCCCGGTACGGTAATGGCGCTTGCTTTTGAGATTTTGCCCGTCCAGGCCCTTTCGAACGCTTTCGAAATGCCAGTGGGCTCGGACCTCTATCAGAACGACCGCTCCGAACCATTCGCCGATTTCGAGCGCGTGGTCCTGATGGTGCAGTCAACGCGAGACAACAACGCAGTCACCGTATACGGCCCAGACAATGCCGTGATCTATTCAGGCACCCTCAACAAGGGCCAGTCGGCTGTCGACAACGATCTGCGCAATGTCCGCAAGGGTACCCGCGTGATGGCGACCTGGCCGGTCCAGATCCAGTTCCTCACCGCTCTGGAAGTGTCGGGCACCAGTTCCCAGATCAACGGCTTTACCGGACTGCCGACTGCTCTGTGGGGGCGGCGCTATGCGGTCCCCGTCACCAGTTTTCCGGCCAGGAGTTCAAGCCCCGCTTCGCGCACCGATCTTTACATCTACAATCCGAACAGTCAGCCCATAACCGTCACCTACCGTGACAGCACCACTGGCAGCTTTACCATCGCGGCCAAGCAGCTCGCCTCTTTCGCCCTCAAGACCGGGCACTACGTTCCGCGCAATTACGGGGTCGACCTCACCGGCAGTAACACCTTTTGGGGATTCGGCATCGCCGGTACCGGTTACGATTCCTGGGACTGGGGGCTGATCTTTATCCCCAAGGAGTACTGCCGCACCCAGTATGTGGTCGGATGGGCTCCAGGGGATCTTAACAAGACCAACAACTATTCCGCCGTCTTTGTCATGCCCTTCCGCAATTCGTCGACCATTTTCGTCGATTATGACCAGAACGGCACAGTGGACAACACTTATACCGCATCACGGCCGCAGGTGGTGCGCATCGTCGATCCAAACGACCGGGACATGACCGGGGCGCGTATCTGGAGTCCGGATACCCTCGCGATGAATTATGGAGAGATCAGCGGCGACGCCACCGTCACCGGCAGTCCGGCCCTCGATCTGGGTTATACCCTGATCCCCCTTGCCGAACAGTTCGTCGACCAGGTGCTCAGCATTGAAAAAGGGGTCAACATCGACACCGTCATCGTCGGCCACCCGGCCGAATTCACCCTTACTGTGACCACCTACAGCTATCTCGTCGGCGGCATCAAGGTGCGCGATTTCATGCCGACGGGCTGGGATTATGTCGCCGGCTCGGCCGTGGTCTCCTTCTCCAATGGCAATCCCCCCCAGCAGGTCGAGCCCGCCCGAAGTGGAACGGTCGCCGCCGGGCTGACCCTCTTGTGGGATCTCGGTTATACGCTCAATCCCGGCCAGGCCGTCACCATTACCTTCTCCATCTATCCGACGAACACGGCGGCCGACGGGGTGACCGAGAACTGCGCGGAGGTTCAGGGCACCAACAGCGGCAACACCTTCACGGCGGACGGCTGCGGCTTTATCTACAACCAGCCGGCCGGGGATATCGGCGACCGGGTCTGGAACGACCTCAACCGCAACGGCATCCAGGATGCCGGCGAACCCGGCCTGGCCGATGTGAGCGTCGCCCTCTATTCCGCCGGCGGCACCCTCGCGGGCAGCACCACGACCGATTCTGACGGGCGCTACCTCTTCGCCGATCAACTGCCCGGGGATTATTATCTGCAATTCACCGCCCCCGGCGGCTACGCCTTGAGCATCGCTGACCAGGGCGGCAACGATACCCTCGACTCCGACGCCGATCCCGCCACTGGACGCACGGCAGTTACCACACTCATCTCGGGCGAGATCGATCCGGATTGGGATGCGGGTCTCTATGTGGTAGTGCCCGAAATTCATCTGGAAAAATCGACCAATGGTCTGGACGCGGATTTGCCGGCCGGACCCTCGATCCCGGTCGGCGAAGCGGTAACCTGGAGCTATACCGTCACCAATCCCGGGGATGTCCCCCTGAGCGGGGTCACAGTCACCGACAATCAGAGTGGAGTCCAGCCGGTTTATATGAGCGGGGATGACGGCGATAACCTCCTCGAACCGGGTGAAAGCTGGATTTACCAGGCGGCTGGAGTTGCTGCCGCCGGCCAGTACCAGAATATCGGCACGGCCTTCGGCCGCTACAATGGCCAGAGCGTCAGCGATACCGATCCGAGCCACTACTTTGGCGGCCAGGCAGGGATTCTGATCAAGAAATACACCAACGGCGAGGATGCCGATGCCCCGCCGGGACCCATCATCACCCCGGGTGCGGAGGTGAACTGGCGTTACGTCATTACTAACACCGGCAATGTCGCCATCTCCAGTATCCTCGTCAGCGATTCGGAGAGCGGTGTGACCCCTGCCTACCTCAGCGGGGATGATGGCGACGGCCTGCTTAATCCCGGCGAGAGCTGGACCTTCGAAGCGGCCGGCACGGCAGCGGCCGGTCAATATGTCAATGTCGGCACGGTCAACGGCACCGACGTCTACAACCGGCCGGTGAGCGACAACGACCTGGCCCATTATTTCGGCCCGGCGCCGGCCATCCATATTGAAAAGCTGGTCAACGGCGAGGACGCCGATGTGCCCGCCGGACCGGCGATTCCGGTGGGGCATGCGGTGCAGTGGAGCTATATCGTCACCAATCCCGGCAACGTCCCCCTCGGCGATGTCACCGTTACCGACGATCAGGGGGTGACGCCAGTTGTCGTGGATGTCTCCCCGGTTGACGGCTACAATGATGGCGACGCGGACCTTGACCTCCTCCTCGATCCCGGCGAAATCTGGACCTGGATCGCGACCGGCAGCGCCATCGCCGGGCCCTATCTCAACACCGGCACCGCCTCCGGCCGCTATGGTGATCAAGGCGTCTCCAACAGCGATCCCAGCCACTACTTCGGCGGGTTCGCCTCCATCCGTATCGAAAAGAAAACCAATGGCGAGGATGCCGATACGCCCACTGGTCCCGCGATTCTCGTTGGTCAGCCGGTTTTCTGGCGTTATGAGGTGAGCAATCCCGGTAACACGGCGATCCGTGATGTGGTCGTCAGCGACAACCGCGGGATCACTATCACTCCAGCCGATATCGCCCCGGCTGATGGTTTCATCGATGGCGATGCAGACACCGACGGACAGCTTGACCCCAACGAGACCTGGCTCTACGAAGCCGAAGGAACCGCCGAAGTTGGGCAGTATAGCAATACAGGCAAGGCGGAGGGGATCAATACCCTGACCGGCGAAGCAGTCAGCGACGAGGACCTGAGCCATTATTTCGGCGCCTCCCCCTCCATCCACATCAAGAAATACACCAACGGCGAGGATGCCGATATGGCGCCCGGTCCGACGGTTCCGCCGGGGACGGCGATAACCTGGCGTTACGTGGTGACCAATACCGGCAATGTGCCGCTGGAGGATGTCTCTGTCATCGATGATCAGATCGTCGTCGTCCCTGTCTATCTCAGCGGCGATGTCAACAACGACGGACTGCTGGACCTCAGCGAGAGCTGGATATACGAGGCCTACGGCGCTGCCGTCCTTGGCCAGTACAGGAACAATGGCGTCGCCATCGGCCTCTTTGGGGAGGCTGTGTGCCAGGCCCTGGATCCCAGCCACTATTTCTGCGAATGGCCGAGGGCATCCCTCAGCGATTATGTCTGGAACGATCTCAACCGCAACGGCCTCCAGGATCCCGGCGAACCCGGCCTGGCCGATGTGACGGTCACCCTCTACAGCGCTGACGGCACCCTGGCCAGCGGCACGGTGACCAACTCGGATGGCCGCTACCTCTTTGAGAATCTCGTTCCGGGCGATTATTATCTGATCTTCTCCGCCCCTGCCGGCTTTGGCTTCACCTCCGCCGGTGCGGGTGACGGTGACCTCGACTCCGATCCCGATCCGTCCACCGGTCGCACCCTTGTCATCACCCTTGCGCCGGGTGCCAACGATGCCTCACGGGATGCCGGCCTTTATGTGCTGATGCCGGCCATCCGCCTCGAAAAGGCGATCAACGGCGAGGATGCCAATCTGCCGGCCGGGCCTTCGGTGCCGGTGGGCAGTACGGTGACCTGGAGCTACCAGGTCAGCAACCCCGGTGATGTCGCTCTCGCTGGGATCCGGTTGACCGACAGTGACGCCTCCATCACCCCGCTCTACCAGAGCGGCGACGACGGCAACAATCTGCTCGATCCGGGTGAAACCTGGCTCTATTCGGCTACGGCCACTGCTGTACCGGGCCAATATCAGAATGTCGGCACCGCCACCGGGCGCTACCAGGAACAGACCCTCACTGCCAGCGATCCCGCTCACTATTTCGGCGGCCAGGCGGCCATCGGGATTAAAAAAGCGACCAACGGCGAGGATGCCGATGAACAGCCCGGTCCCTACATCACTCCCGGCCAGTCGGTGACCTGGAGCTACCTCATCACCAACCTGGGCAATGTCGCCATCAGCAATCTTCTCGTCACCGACTCGGAGGATGGCGTGACCCCGGCCTACATCAGCGGGGATGACGGCGATGCTCTGCTCAACCCCGGCGAGAGCTGGCTCTACCAGGCCTCCGGAACGGCCCTGGCAGGTCAGTACGGCAATGTCGGTTCGGTCTACGGCACCGACATCTTCAGCCAGCCGGTCACGGCCAGTGACGCCTCGCACTATTTCGGTCCGAGTCCCTCGCTGCGCATCAAAAAAATGACCAACGGCGAGGATGCCGATCTGCCCATCGGCCCCGCCATCCCGGCGGGCCAGCCGGTGTTCTGGAGCTTTGTCGTCACCAATACCGGCAACATCCCCCTTGCCAATGTCACCCTCACTGATGACCAGGGGGTGACACCGCGGGCTGTGGATGCCGCTCCCGCCGATGGCTTTAACGACGGCGATCTGGATCGTGATAACCTCCTCGATCCGGAGGAGGTTTGGTCCTACACCGCAGCGGGTGTGGCTGTGGCGGGACAGTACACCAACACCGGCACTGTCACCGCGGAATTCAACGGTCAGGTGGTGAGCAGCAGCGATCCCAGCCACTACTTCGGCGGCCAGGGCGCCATCGAGATCGAAAAGAGCACCAACGGCCTGGATGCTGACAGCGAACCTGGACCGGCTATTATCGCAGGTGCGCCGGTGGAGTGGCGCTATCGCGTCCGCAATATCGGCAATACCCCGGTGCGCGACCTGGCGGTCAGCGATGACCAGGGCGTCACCCCGGCAGCGGTCGATATCGCGCCCGCCGACGGATACAACGACGGCGACACCGACCTCGACGGCTGGCTTGACACCAGCGAGATCTGGGAGTTCATCGCCTCCGGCACCGCCCAGGCGGGACTGTACGCCAATGTCGGTTCGGTGACCGGCCTCGACGCCCTCACCGGCCTGCCCTTGAGCGACGAGGACCCCAGCCATTACTTCGGCGCTGTGCCGGGGATTGCTATTGAAAAACTGACCAACGGGGAGGATGCCGACAGCGAACCCGGACCGGCAATCATCCTTGGCGGAGCCGTGACCTGGCGTTATCTGGTGCGCAACACCGGCAATGTTCCGCTCGACAGCATCACTGTGGCGGACAGCGACACCAGTGTCCATCCACTGCTCATCTTCGGCGATCTGGATAGTGATCATAGACTCGATCTGGATGAAACCTGGATCTTCGAAGCGGCCGGAACGGCCAGGCCCGGGCAGTACGCCAATATCGCCACCGCGGTGGGCCGCTTCAACGGCGCTCTCTTCGATGCCAGCGATCCCAGCCATTACTTCTGCGAGGGCCGCATGGACTTTGGCGACGCTCCCGATCCTTCCTATCCGACCCTGCTGGCCCGCGACGGGGCGCGACATATCCTCAGCACTCTCTACCTCGGCGCGCTCATCGATACAGAAAATGACGGTATCGTTTCGGCCAACAACAGCGGCGACGACCTCTCCGGCTCTGACGACGAGGACGGCATCCTCTTCCCGAGCCTGCCCTTCATACAGAACAGCCAAAACGAGGTGATTGTGGTCAGCTCGGGTTCCGGCTATATCAATGCCTGGATCGATTTCAACCGCGATGGCGACTGGATGGATGCGGGAGAAAAGATCTTCTCGGAACAGCCTGTCACAGCCGGCTCCCAGAGTCTACTCTTTCAGGTCCCGGACATCGATCCTGATGCCGCCCCGGAGATCCGTGCCATGAATGCCCGCTTCCGGCTCTCCTCACAGTCAGGTATTGGTTTTTCCGGCATGGCTCTGGATGGCGAGGTGGAAGATTATCAGGTTGCGATTTATGTCCCGGTCGAGCTCAGCTCCTTCACCGCCGCGGCGGCCGGAGGAGCCGTCGCGCTGGCCTGGACAACCCAGAGTGAAACCGAAAATATGGGTTATTACCTCTATCGCGCCGCGGCTGCGGAGGGCCCCTTTGAGCGCATCACAAGCCAGCTCATCCCCGGGGCCGGCAGCTCGACGGCGTCTCACAGCTATCGCTTCAACGACATCACGGTCGCGCCCGGCCGTAGCTACTGGTACAGGCTGGCCGATATCAGTCTGGACGGCGCCATGCATATGCACCAGGCGGTTCAGGTCACAGTTCAGCCTGCGGAATACGGCCTGGAGCAGAACTATCCCAATCCCTTCAATCCGGTGACCAGCATCCGCTTCAGCCTCAAGGAGGCGGGGGAGGTTTCATTGAGTGTGGTCAACATGCAGGGCCAGGTGGTGCGCACCCTGGTCTCGGGCAGGATGGAGGCGGGGATTCATGAACTGCGCTGGGATGCGAGAAACGAAGCCGGCATGCCGGCGCCCAGCGGCAGCTATCTCTGCGTACTCAAGGCCAACGGCTACAGCAAGACCATGCAGATGACCCTGCTCAAATAAGCACAACGGGTATCCGGGCCGGCGCGCTGCCGGCCCGGGTGAGCCCCTCTCACACCTCCCCATTGAACAGCTATCGAGAGCAATACCCCTGGTCACAAGGCCGCTGCATGGAATTAACCTTGATCCCCCCAAAATCTCGCTCCCACCCAAAGATAATTAAATAAAAAATAGTATTTTATATACCAGAAAAACCCTGTAAAATAAATGGCCTCAGGACGAGGGCACAGGCCGTGAGTATGCTGGAAATCGCCAGGAGGGAGTTGGGTACACTGTGCGAGGAGTCAGATTCCGGGTCCATCCTGATAAAATTAACAACTTGACAAATAATACATAATTTGTTATATTGTATTATGTTTAATGATAACGACAGCCCCGGGTCCAAAGCAGCAGAACGCCGGACCAGAATTGTGGCCGCTGCTAGGTGGTGTTTTCTGAATTTCGGTTATGCCAAAACCACTTTTGAGGATATCTCGAAACGGGCGGGTATTTCACGCAGCTTGCTCTATCATCACTTCAGGAACAAGGAAGAGCTCTATACCGCGGTTTTTACGGATTGGCTGATATCGCGGCATCCCGCAGCTCTGCAGGCTGCATCCGCTCCAGGCGATTCTTTCAAACGATTGATAGAGGTGGTCAGGCTGCTGGTGCTGGAACCCTGGTCCGAAATGGTCGGAGCGCCGATGGGGGGTGAATTCTTCGAGGCTTGTGAACGTCTTGACCCCGAAATCGAGGCCAGGCATCGCGAGGTTGCCCTCCAGTGTGTTACAACCATTACCAGGGATCGTGAGGCCGCCGAGGTTTTTCTATTATCCCTGGATGGGCTTTTAACCGACCAGCCTTCGGTGGACCTGCTCAGTCATCGAATTCACATACTGGCGGCTCGTTTCGTCCAGTCTGCAAATCGGCAGCAATAAAGGGGATAAAACTCTTAAATTATTCTTTTCGGTGCTTCCGGTATGGTTGGGGCCAGCGCCTTGCGTGAAGCCCTCGCTGCCCCGGAGGTGGAATCAGTCATGAGCATCTGCAGAGTCTTCGGATATCGACAGGATAGGGAAAAATTGAATGAAAGATCTTGAGCAAAAAGTCATCCTTTTAACAGGTGCCACCGATGGCATCGGCAAGGCGGCCGCGACGAACCTTGCCGGGCGCGGGGCCTCCTTGACCATTGTCGGCAGGAACCGGGCGAAGACCGGGCAGGTGCTGGCTGAACTGAAAGCCTGCAGCGGCAACCCGAATCTGGAGATGATCATCTGTGACCTCTCCCGGAATGCCGAGGTGAGGCGGGCAGCAGAAGAATTCAAGTCCAGGCATGACCGGCTTGATGTCCTGATTAACAATGCCGGCGCCGTCTTCAAATCACCCGAGTTGGGGCCGGACGATCTGGAACTTGCTTTCGCCCTTAATCATCTCGCCGGCTTCCAGCTCACGACTTTACTTCTGGACTTGATTCGCAGCACACCTGGAGCACGCGTTGTTTCGACCTCCAGCGCAATGCATGCTCGTGGCAAGCTCGATCTGCAAAAGACACCCGCATCCCTGGAAGGCTCGGGCACATTGGCTTATGCCACCTCCAAACTGGCCATTATCCTCTTCACCAGGGAACTGCAGCGGCGCCTGAACGGAACCACCGCCATCGCCAACTGCTTTGAGCCCGGCAATGTCAAGTCCAAGTTCGGCGCGTATGGCGGCGCTGACCTTGGCTGGGTGAACAATCTCATTTACAAAATCGGTGCTCTTTTTGCCATCACCCCCGAAGAGGGTGCGGACTCTCTGATCTGGCTGGCGACTTCACCGGAAGCTGGTGCGCTCAGGGGAGAGTATGTCTCCAAGCGGCGCCCGATCACGCCCTCCAACCAGCAGGCGACGGATATGAAACTGGCGGAGCAACTCTGGGAGCTGAGCGAGAAGCTGTGCCAGGAAATCGCAGCCAGGACAGTGCAAGAGTAGATTTTTTTCTGGCGCTCACCCGGCTCCAATCATACGCCCGAACAATCACGCCCGCAGGCACATGGGATTGCAAATTTATGTCCAGAACTCTGGCGCCCACCTGCCTCCAATCAGATGCTCAAACAATCAAGCCCGCAGGGCACGAAGAGGGTAACGAGTCCTCGCGCCCTTTTTCGGGCTTTGTTGGTAAACTTTGATCTGAATCTGGAGTCAGGGGAAAGGTGACCCTTTTTCCTGCCGGGCGTTTAAAAAAAACTTGAATTTATTGAGATAAATGATTAATATTACAATCCAGGCGGCCAACAGCCATCTTTGATGATGTGATTTGTGTAGCGTCGCTAATGAAAAAAACATTTCAAGGATCTGCCTTGAAATCGATCGTCCGAATCACGGGCCTGTAGCTCAACGGCAGAGCAACGGACTCATAATCCGCAGGTTGTAGGTTCGAAACCTACCAGGCCCACATTGAAAGCCTCAAACCATAGATCAGTTTGGGGCTTTTTTGTTGTTCATCATTACCCGTTGAATTTACCGATTTTTATTGATTTTGATACCATTGAAGGTTACATTTCATAATAAGTGTGCCAAGAAGGTCTGGCTCGCTCCTGCTTTCCTGAAATATGTATTGAGAATGGAGGCAAAAACTAGAAAATATCACACGAATAAATTGAATTTAACTCCTTTTTACAGTGCAGGTAAGATGGGCTTCGGAAGAAATTGAAAATTAAGCCGTCTCATTGGGCCCTTATTATCAGCACAGCCTTGAAGCAGATATGCTCTATGCAATGGATCAGCGTTGTTTAAATCAAAATTGCTCTGACTCGACGATCCTGCCTCGGGAATTTCTTTTTGATGAAAAGGAGCTTCATCATGAAGACGAGACGCATTCGACGCTCAAGATGGCCTTTTGGCATCCTGCTGGTATCCCTCCTGATTATCTGCTACACCTGCACGAACAAGCAATCTCCCAACTCTCCAAGTGACGAAAACAACTTGAGCGAGACACCTGCCCTAACAGCCTTTTCCGACAGCCTGATCACCGCTTTCAGCTCAGAGAATGAGGATGATGTCCTGGCTCTAGTCAGATCGGAATATCGCGCCACTTGCGACGCGGAGCTGAACGGAACCCGGAACACGATGACAGCAGTCGCCCAGGCGCTGAAGAAACGGCAGCTTCTATTCGCTAATGCATTGTATGCTGAGTATAAAGTAAGCATCGATGGCACAGAATTCCGAATCGCCTACAGCAATTGTGGCGACGGCCACTGGCAGTTAATCAGATTTTAAGGATGCTGTCATGATAAAACTAGCTGTGTATCTTCTCGCCGCCGGAGTCTGCATCTCGACCGTATACGGCTATGAAAATACCAAGGCGCATCCGGCGATCAACAATGCGATCATTTCTTTCGGCGAAAATTATCTGGCCGATAAATTGCCAGATAAAAATAAATGGCGAATCACGAGCGATCGTGAAACATACGGCGGAACAGGCGTAACCAACTCCGGATACTCTTATGCCACCTATAGCGAAGGTACACTGAACCTCACCCTGCTGCAATGGGTCGAGCATGGCGGGTATTCGGCGGATGAACCCGAACTGGGCGCGGCGATTCGTCACTTTTACGATCCCACCGGACATACCGGCGGCCGCAAGTATCTGACAAATCGCGGCACTTCGTGGGAATGGTTATATACCCTCGACAATCTGCTGCATCCTCAAACCGATGCCATCGAATGGGCCATGGGCGACACTGACAAGGGAGCCTATAACGATTGGTCGCTGAAAGCAGGGAAGAAATATCTGGCTTTTGCGTTTGAACTGAGCGATGAGGCCGAGAAAAGAATGTGTCTGGCCAAAGCCTATCGCTGTCTGGGTGAGGTGCTGCACAATACCGCTGACATGGCGTGCCCGCCCCATGTCCGCAACGACAGTCATGCAGCACCCCTGGGCTATGCATGGGGGGAGTTACTGGGCAGTCCGGATCCCTACGAAGAACTCTTTGATCCCCAATGGGCCGCAGATTATTTAAATGGCAAAGGAGACCCCTCCCTTGAAAGCTTTTTTGCGAGCGCCACTTCCATCCGCTCCATCAATGAAAAACTGGCCCAATTCACCAATCACAATTTTTTCACTGAAGAGACCATCAACGGGGCGGGATACCAACCCCTTAGCCCGATCAACAAAGACGGCGATTACCCTCAACCTCAACTGCAAAATCTGGACTATGATGCAAATGATTTCACCTTTTACCGTCGTTTCCCCAGCGGTAACCTGGTGAAACTTTGCAGGGATAAACGCATTTTCAGTCTGCGAGGCACGCCCTACGTTGACCTGGATTGCGCCAAATCGCAAGCCGCCGAGTTGGTGCCCAATATCCTCTGCGCAGGCGCGAATATCATCCGGCTTTTCTTGCCGCAATTCCAGGTGCAAATCCGCGAGGCCGTGCCGAATGATTACATAAAAGGTCAAGTCGTGCATGTGAAAAGCAGTGAGTATCCGGAATCGATCCTTTATTCCGGCCCCATTGATCTGATCGATGCCAATACCGGGCGATCCATAGAAAAACTGAATTGTTCCACAGGGGAGTTTATTGGCAGAAATCCAAAGTTTAAAAATGGCGACCAGCTCATCGCACGCATTACTCTCGGAGGATTCACTATAGAATCGCCTGTATATACGGTGACTGGCCCCGTTGGCAGCACCCATCGTATTGGCTTTCAGGTCCGTGTCGATGGCCATTTCCTCAATCAGGTAGCCACACCGGATACGTCTTACAGTTATGAGAACGACGCCGACGGAGCTACCTTTTCTTCCTCCGGGGACTATATCGGCGGCTTTGCCAGCAATACCTTCACGGCCAGCTATACACGAACCGTTGTCCATATGCAAACAAATGGCACAATCTCCGCTGTATTCAGCAGTGACAAGCTTAAGATAATCTCTCTCATCTGGACCGAAACAACCACCACGCAGTATTATAACAAAACAGTCAACTGCACCGCCGTCAACATCCCCCTTTCTTATTCGTACTCGGGCACCTCCATTTACGAAATCAAGGGCGAAGAGGCTAAAATTGCAATCACTTCACTTACCGTGGTGCAAACCGCCGCAGAAGGACTCAGCTATTCTCTGCAGAGCTGGAGCACAGACTGGAACGGCCAGGTTTACGCGAGTTTGACAAAGCTGGAATGACCAAATTTGTGCAACTCAATCTCACCGAGACCAACTTGCGAAGGTTCTTATGCAGGGGCTTTCAGGTGAAAAGCCCCTCTGTGCTGTTTCGGCCCGCCACCGCTCCCTGGCCGCCTTGACAGACGGCGCTGCCTCCCTATTTATGAATACCCCCGCCAACTGCCCTGCGAAAAATTCAGGTTGTGTTTATAGTTATAGTTCGTTAATTTATACCACCTTCCAGCCCTGGGCCGGAAGCCTGAACTCTTCGGCAGATCAACAAAGGGAGAGGCTGCCTGGTGGCAAAGAAAAAAATCGATGTGATGATCACAGCCTTCAGGGATGGTTTTCAGTCCGTTTACGGCGCGCGCGTTTTCATGGATGATTTCATGCCGGCCGTAAAGGCGACTGCCGAGGCGGGGATCGATCACTTTGAGTCGGGGGGCGGAGCGATGTTCCAGTCCCCCATTTTTTATGCGAACGAAAATTCCTTCGACATGATGGACATGTTCCGGACGACGGTCGGGCCCGAAGTCAATCTGCAAACCCTGGCCCGCGGCGTGAATGTCGTCTGTCTCGATTCCCAGCCGCGCGATATCATCAAGCTGCACGCGCAGATGTTCAAAAAACACGGCGTGACCACCATCCGCAATTTCGACGCCCTCAATGATGTCAACAATCTCATTTTTTCAGGACAGTGCATCCACGAAGCGGGCCTCAGACACGAGGTGGTGGTGACGATGATGAGCCTTCCGCCCGATACCCCGGGGGCGGACTGGGCGCATACGCCCGCTTTCTATGTCGACACCCTGAAAAAGATCCTCGCGGCGGGCATCCCCTACGACTCAGTCTGCTTTAAGGATGCCTCGGGCACCTCGACGCCCAGAACCGTTTACGAGACCATCAAGCAAGCGCGCGCCCTGCTCGGCGACTCTACACCCCTTCGCTTCCACTCCCATGATACGGCTGGAACCTGCGTGGCGGCCTACCTGGCGGCCCTCGACGGCGGCGCCGACTGTCTTGACCTTTCGATGGCGCCGGTTTCGGGCGGCACCTGCCAGAGCGACATCATCTCGATGTGGCACGCCCTGCGCGGCACTGACTATGATCTCGGCATCGATATCGACCGCATGCGTGAGGCCGAGGAGGTCTTCAAGGAGTGCATGAAAGACTATTTCATGCCCCCGGAGGCGAAGCAGGTGGAGCCGCTCATCCCCTTTTCGCCCATGCCCGGCGGAGCGCTCACCTCCAACACCCAGATGATGCGCGACAACAAAATCATGAACCGCTATCCGGAGGTGATCAGGGCGATGGGGGAGGTCGTCGAACTCGGCGGCTTTGGCACCTCGGTGACGCCGGTTTCCCAGTTCTACTTCCAGCAGGCCTTCAACAACGTCATCTTCGGCAAGTGGGAAAAGATCGCCGAGGGCTATGGCAAGATGGTGCTCGGCTATTTCGGCAAGACGCCAGCCGCGCCCGATCCCGAGGTGGTCCGCATTGCCGCCCGGCAGCTCGGTCTGGAGCCAACCACCGAGATGGTGATCGACATTAACGAACGCGATCCCAAAAAGGGGATCGCGGCGGCGAGAAAGATGCTCGAGGAGGCGGGCCTGCCGGTGAACGACGAGAATATCTTTATCGCGGCGGCCTGCGGGCCGAAGGGCATTATCTTTCTCAAGGGCGAAGCAACAGTCTCCGTGCGTAAACAGGGGGTCAAAAAGGAAGCCCCAGCGCCCGCCGCAGAACCGCCGGCCTGGCCGGCCATCACGGTCGATTACACCATTTCCAGGATATAGGGAGGCCCCTTCATGACGATCAAGGCCATGCTCGAGTCCTATGAGGCGGAAATCATTATTCTGTTTGCCATTGTCATCGGAGCCATCATCGCGGTCAAAGTGGTCTCGGCCTTTATCGCCGGCGCCCGGCTGCGCGCAGCCGCCGCCTCGGCTGCCGCGAGGGGGGAGATCCTCCCTGCTGGAGAGGCCAGCCCCGACTCCCGTACCACCGCGCTCATCAACGGTTACCAGGTCTCGGGGGAGGGCTTGTCATTGTCGGATGTAGACGAAAAGACCGCGGCCATGATCCTGGCCATCGTGGCCCATGACGCAGGCATACCCATCGCAGAACTGCAGTTCAAATCCATCAGGGCGACCAGCTGATAGCGGAGTCAAAGGACGGAATGAAGCCATGAAGTATGTCGTCACCATCAACAGTCAGAGATATGAAGTCGAAGTGGAGAAAGGCAAGGCGACCCTCGTAGAGCAGGCCCCGCTGTCGGTCGCCGGTGCATCAGCCCCGGCGCCAGCGGCAGCGCAGCCCGTCGCAGTTCCGGCTGCAGCGGCAGCAGTGCAGGGGGAGAAGCTGCTCGCACCAATGCCGGGCGTCGTCATCAGTACACGTGTGGAGCCCGGAGCCCGTGTGAAGAGGGGGCAGCCCCTGCTGGTCCTCGAGGCGATGAAGATGGAGAACGAGGTGGTCTCCACCTGCGAAGGCGTCGTCGCCTTCCTGGTGGCCAGAGGCACCCGGGTCGCCGCGGATGATGTTCTGGCCATCATTGGCTGAGGCCTGGCGGCGGACAAATACTCCGTGCCTTTCGATAATTCCAGTGGAGAAGAGTGATGAATGAACTGCTAGCGGGCATTGTCAACCTGCATCTGGGCAATTTTGTCATGTTCGGGATTGCCCTGATTCTCATCTATCTGGCCATCGCCAAGGATTACGAGCCGATGCTGCTGCTTCCCATCGGCTTTGGCGCCCTGCTGGCCAACATCCCCTTTTCCTCCGCGATCGGCCATGAGGGCTTTCTGACTGTGCTCTATAATTTTGGCATTCGCACTGAGCTTTTTCCCGTCCTCATCTTCATCGCGGTTGGTGCGATGATCGACTTTAAGCCGCTGCTGCAGAATCCCTTCATGCTCTTTTTCGGAGCCGCCGCCCAGTTCGGCATCTTCGCCTGCCTTTTCGTCGCCGTGCTCATGGGTTATGACCTCAAGGAGGCCGCCTCGATCGGCATCATCGGGGCTGCGGACGGTCCGACCTCCATCTATGTCGCCAACAAGTTCGCCGAGCGGCTGCTGGCGCCGATCTCGGTGGCCGCCTATTCCTACATGTCCCTGGTGCCAATCATTCAGCCCCCGGTGATCAGGGCGCTGACGACCCGGCAGGAGCGGATGATCCGCATGAGCTACCACCAGACCGAAATTCCCAAGCTGGTGGAGATCGCATTTCCCATCGTCATCACCCTCATCGCCGGCATCGTCGCCCCCATCAGTGTCGCCCTGATCGGCTCGCTGATGTTCGGCAACCTCATCCGCGCCTGCGGCGTGCTCGAGCGCCTCTCCAACGCCGCTCAGAACGAACTCGCCAATCTGGTCACCCTCATGCTTGGCATCACCATCGGCTCGACCATGGTCGCGCAGGATTTCCTCCGCGCCGATACCCTGATCATCATGGGCATGGGGCTGATCGCCTTCATTTTCGACACCGCCGGCGGGGTACTCTTCGCCAAGTTTCTCAACCTGTTTCTCAAACACAAGGTCAATCCGATGGTCGGTGCCGCCGGCATCTCGGCCTTTCCCATGTCCGCGCGGGTTATCCAGCGCATGGCCAAGGAGGAGGATCCGACCAACTTTCTTCTGATGCAGTCCACCAGCGCCAATGTGGCGGGCCAACTCGGCTCGATCGTCGCCGGGGGACTGCTCCTCGCCCTGGTTCCTTTGTTCATGAAATAGTGAGGTTGCTGATATGAATCCGGAAATCGATGCTGCTCTCAAGATCATGGGGCTCGGACTCGGCGGGGTCTTCACCGTCCTGATTCTTTTCTACTTTGTCACCCGGCTGCTGATTGTTATAGCCCGCAAGCTGCCCCCCATGGAAGAAAAATAGCCCCGCTATTGCGCTCCAATAAAAAAGGCCCTGTACTGCAGGGCCTTTGCTTTTTACCTCAAGAGGTTGAATGATCATCTGGAGACCACGGTAGTGATGCTCGAGGGCTCCAGAGTGAGGGTGAACCGGCCATCGCTCACGCTGATCGCCCCGCCCGCGATGCAGTTTTTTTCAGCAGTAGTGACAAAGGGCGTCAGGGCTGTGACGGAGCTTCCGGAGAGGGCGAAGGGCTGTTCAGCGGCTCTCGCCCCCGTATTGAGGGCGACGATGACAAGGTTGGTCCCCTCAGTGTAGGCGCTGAGGTGCACCCCCGGCTGGGGATTCTCCGTAACCTCGATGCGCCGGCAGCCGGGCCGTATGAAGCGTGAAAAATGGGACATGACCCAACCGCGCCGGGTTACGGTGCCGTTTTCGTCGATGGGGCCGTAATAGCGAATGATGTACCACCAGACGTAGGCGTTCATCTCCGCGGCCATGCAGTCGTGGATCTCCTTGCCAGTGGCGAGCGCGCTCGCCCAGTCAGTATCGAGCACCAGATGCTCGGTCATCCAGACCTCGACGCCCTTTTCGCGGGCGAGGGGATAGGGTTCCAGGCCGCCGCCGTAGAGGTGGCCGCAGATCATGCCCAGGTTGGCGGTGGCGACGGGGTCATTGAGGATCGGATCGGAGAGGCTGCGGTTAAAGTTGCAGCCCTCCGGGGCCATCACCCGGGTGGTGATGGCGGGGGCATTCTCCCGCATGAATTTGCGCATCTCCTCACCGTTATAGTCGCAGGACTCATAGGTGACATTGACATCGGGCTCGTTCTGCACCGAGATGGCGTAGAGGGGCGCCCCCTGGGCCGCCATGTAATTGACGAAGGAGGCGAGATGGCGGGCGAAATCGTCATAGCAATCCAGCCGCAGCCGGCCGCCGATGAGGCTGTTGTTGGTTTTCATGCGGGCCGGCGGGGTCCAGGGCGATGCTATGAGGATCGCCCCGCGCTGGTGGGCAGCCCGGGCGGTGGCCACCTGCGCCTTGAAGGCGGTCGAATCGGGGGGGACGCGCAGGCGCAGAATGGAGAAGCCGAGTTGGCCGTCGCCGGTGCCGAAGGCGGTGGCGATCTGGCCTGCGGTCATGTCCGGCCGCCAGCCGACGATATTGGCCGCTCCGAAACCGCGAATGATCTGCCGGGGCTGGTCGAACTGCACGACAGCAGTCAGGGCGGGCTGATGCCTGTCGACATAAAAATTCCTGACTGTTATGCCTTCGACGGTGATCCCGGAGAATTCCGCGGGCACGATCCTGGGGATGGTATTAGCGGTATTAGTGATGCGGACAATCCAGGAGTCGCTGAGGCGGACGTTCTCCAGACCCGGGCCTGCGGCTGTGCGCGCTGGATGGAGCGGGATTGCCAGCCCGCTGTTGTTCTCCAGGTTCTGGCCCGGCAGGTAGAGCATCTTTCTGGTCATGATCCGATTGCTGCTCTGCAGCCGGCAGAAATAGACACCGCGAGGGAGCTGCTCTCCCCGTTCGTCGCGGCCGTCCCAGAGCAGGCGGTGAACGCCGCTGGGCTGTGGCCCGTGAGTGAATCTCCTGACCTCCCGGCCCACGAGGTCATAGATAATCAGCAGGGCCTCATCCGGCCGCTCCAGGAACCAGGAGATAGCGGTCGAGGACGAAAAGGGATTGGGATAATTTTGCTCAAGCCTGAAGGCGGCAGGCGAGGCCGCATCTGATTCGACGCCGGTGGAGAGCGAGAGGAGATAGCCGCCGAATTCATCGGTCAGCGTGTCAAAGCGGACAGTGGAATCAGCCGCATCGATAAAGGTCACCGAGGCGTTGGCTACGGATGTGCCGGAGGTAGAGACCACACCGCTGACCCGCGGTGACTGCGCGGCCAGGATTTGGGCGTTGATGAGAAGCGGGAGGAGCGCAAATAGCCCCGCGAGCGATCCCCATGCCCGTGATGAAGTGCGTCTGTTCATACTATACCTTTCAAACATTCCAGGAAAACATCTCCCCGGCACAATTTAACGAAATGAGCGCAAGGATGCAAGCTTTTGACGCCCGCTGAAACCATCTGCAATACATCCGGCCGGTCCGCCCACCTCTTCGAACCTGTCCTCACCCGGTGAACTCGTTGCCCACCTTGCGCGCGCGCTGCGGCTTGTCGAGGTCGATGCCGAGGGCAAGGCCGATCTCCACGAGCAGGTTCCAGCCGGCGGTGAGGAAGAGGTAGGGATTGAGCGCCCCGGCCTCCGGCACGCGGATGGTCGGAAAGGGGGTCTCCTGCGCCGAGATGGCGATCACGGTTAGCCCTACCCCCTTGACCAGGGCCTCCTGCAATTTGGCGGTCTCGGAGGCGATCGGATCGATGACAAAGAGCACATCGGCCGGATCCATCACCTCCTCGATGCCGTGGACGGCGTAGGTGCCCTCGAGAAAGTCCGATTTTTTGCGCGTGATCTCGTTGGTTTTGAGGGTGAGCTCCTCGGCCACGCCGTCGTTGTAGCCGGCGAAATAGATCGTCGGGGCTTTGGCCGCAGCGGCGATGATGGCAGGGTCGATGGGCATGGTCAGCGCCGTCCGCATCGCATCAGCCAGTTTCCTCTGCCAACCCGCCTGCGGGGCGGAGCCCATTTGCCAGAGCAAGGAGTCGTAAAAGAGAGCCTGCTCGACCACGCTCTTGGTCGCGGCGACGGCCTTTTCCCCTCCGCAGTTGAGCACAAAGGTCCGCACACAGGTCTGTTCGAGGGGGGTGCCATGGTGGGCGCAGAGGGCAAAGCGGTTGGGATTGCCTTCAGCCGCCAGTTTTTGCGCGAGCAAAATGACCTCTCTGGTCTTGCCTGAATTGGAGGCGCAAAAGACCGCATAACGGGAGAGGTCGTAGCCGGCGGCCTGGCGGGATCCCTCGGTCGCCACGGCAAGGTCGAGGCCCAGGGTGAGGGCCTTGCGGACGGCATTCTTGGCCGGGAAGATCCGGCTCGAGCCCTCGCCGGTCAGCAGCAGCCGGCCGGTCTTTTGAATCGCGGCCAGCACGGCGGCGCTGCGGGCAGGATCGAATTCCTCCACCAGATGGATGGCATCCATCATCTCGCGGACGAGAGCGAAATGCGCATATTTTTCCTGTTCCAGATTCATCGTTGGGTCCTTTCCTCATCCTGTCCGGTTTATCAGCTTCTTTGCTTGATCTCCGCGACGAGGCGGAGATACTCCGCGCTCTCCTCGCGAACCTGGCGGATAAAATCGTTTTCATCGATCGTGCCGATCGCAGCCGCCATCTCCTCATCGTTGCGGAAGGTCGCACGGTGAAAGGGATTGTCGTAATCCTTTTTACGGGAAAGGTAGACCTGGTCGCTGACGAACTGCTGGATTCTCACCGAATCTTCGAGGGCGGCCAGCCACTGTTTGCGGTTCAGGCGTCGGACCCCCAGGACAGAGCAGAGGGAAGCGAAGGCGTGTTTCTGTTTGGCGAGGGGATACTTTTCCCACAAGCTGGTATAGCGGCGGTGGATGGCCTGCCAATCCCTGAGGCGTCCGGAGACGATGTCGGCGCGGAGCCGGTCTGTTTCCTTTTCGTGCATGAGCTGTCCGCCGAAATTGACCCAGCGCTCGATGCGGCGTCCGCTCAGGGCTTTTTGCATGGCCTCAAAGCCGGCTTCAGGATGGGCATGTATCCAGGCGGCCAGGTTTTTAACGCCGTAGTAGCGGATCATATCGTGGTAGGCGCGCCAGGCCTGCCAGGTCTTGAGGATTACCACCTTGCGGCTGGAGCGTTCCATGTTTTCACCGAGGATTTCGAGGTGTGCGACCTCCTCCTCCGGCCCGGAGAGCAGGTCGCGCCCGCGGGCGGCCAGGGCCTGCTCGCTCACTCCATCTTCCGGGCGGCCGGCGCTGCGCAGCCAGGCCCGGGCGGTCCAGATTTCGAGCAGGCGACAGGCGGCAAAGATCTCCTCGATGGTATCGGGGGCGAGGCATTCAAATTCGATATTCTGTTTTTTGTTTTTGCGTTTGTCGCGGCTGCGGTACTTGGCGCCGTTGCGGGCGAGGGCGTACATGTTGTACATCCACCAGAAGGCGGGCATGATTTCGAGCCGGTTGAGGGTTGCATTGTTGTTGAGCAGGGAGAAGGGGAGAGGGATATCCAGCTCGGCGGGATAGTCCGCCTTGGAGATGAGCACAAAGGAGGCGAAGCGGCAGGAGTGTTTGACGCTGGTGCAGAGCCCCGGCCAGAAACCGCGCCCCGCCTGGATCTCGTTGTCGTTGGCGCGGCTGTTGTGGTTGGAGCCGATGGTGGCGCCGGCGGCGATATTGCTCTGGCCCATCACCACACCCGCCACCAGGAAGGAGTTGTTATGGTGCTGTTCGTGGGCGGGGAAGATGAGAGTGTTGAGCACCTCGCAGCACGAGATAGTCGAGTTGTCGCCGAGAAAGGAGT
>Ga0302250_1000542_pt1 | contig 35918 bp, 33 predicted proteins | sample AAG_RA_Asp_MG_FD_193536 | JGI IMG/M metagenome (GOLD analysis project Ga0302250, IMG submission 193536) | Enriched activated sludge microbial communities from anaerobic digester in WTTP, New Holstein, Wisconsin, United States - AAG_RA_Asp | ecosystem: Engineered > Bioreactor > Anaerobic >...
AACCGCTTTTCAATGTCAACAAGTTTTTTTCAAAACCAAAACTTTTTTCTCGCCGACATCCCCAGAAACTTACTGCCGTCTCAAAAGGGACTCACTTTTTATCACTAACTCATAAACAATGTCAAACAAAAATGTTCAAAAAAATTAGAGCAGCTGTAACCACCTGATAAATCGCCTGAACTATTTAAAGAACCCGCAAAGCCAATATCCTTAACCTTCCATAAGAATATAACTTGATTTATTGATTGGTAATATTGTAAACAAGCAGATTATGGACAATTTTATCAGAAAAACTACCTTCACTAGCACCATCACAGCGTTTACTTTTGCCGCCGGCATTTTTGTGTTGCCGCCATTTGCAATAGCTGATTCCAGCTACCGCTCAGAGGCGCGCAACCAGGTATCCGCCCTGCGAAAGGCCCCAACGTTACAAAAACTGCCTGATGAACTTGGCAGTATTGAGACGACCTTTTCTGTTGCTGAACAATATAACAAGCAGCACAATTTGCAGTTAGCTGATCAGTATTACAAGCTGACCATACAAAAAGCTCAGATATTAAGAGCTTCCCTTCCAAAAGAAGTAATAGGCATACAACCAACTCCACCGAATGGTGCATCCAAGGTAATCACAAAAAGCAACACACCGGCAGAAGCTTCAGGCAAATCGGTTGCACCCACGCCTTTTAACAATGCAAGCAGCTCAAAGTTGCCTTCGCCAGCAACCAGCGCACCCGTCAAACTGGATGATACATCCCTTCAGCAGGAAGAAGATGACGCCATCGTTTCAGACAGCATCGTCGGCACATCTGGCGTATATACTGTACAGAAAGGCGATTCACTGCGACTTGTGGCTGCAAAACTAGGTGTGAGTAGATTTCACCTGATTGATCAAAATCAGCTGTCAACCAAATCGGCCCTGAAGCCGGGCCAGAAATTGAAGTATAATAACCGCAAGATCATCCCTCACCGGATAGCCAACGGGATCGTGATAAACATCCCGGACCGGACACTATATTATTTCAGAAGCGGCAAGCTGAGCAGATCACTACCTGTGGCGCTGGGTGTTCCGGTAAAAAACAAAAAGTATGACTGGCGCACCCCGACCGGAAGGTTCAGGATTGTATCAAAGCAGAAAGACCCGACCTGGTATGTGCCTCCTTCCATTCAGGAAGAGATGAAAGACGAGGGCAAAGAAGTCATCACCAGCATTCCGCCCGGTCCAAAAAATCCATTGGGTAAATATGCCATCAAAACATCCTTACCGGGCATACTGATTCACAGCACAACAAAACCCTGGTCCATATACAGTTATGCCAGCCATGGCTGCATACGTGTCTATCCGCAGCAGATGGCAGAATTTTTTAAAGAAGTGACTGTCAACACACGGGGCGAGATCATCTACCAACCAGTTAAAATTGCCAAGACCGAGGATGGGCGCATATTTCTGGAAGCACACCGGGATGTTTACGGCAAGAGTATTGAATTGAACAGGGCCGCCCGCCAGTTGATCGAAAGACACAAGCTAACCGAGCAGGTTGATTGGGATAAGGTTCGGGAAATTATCAAGAAGAAAAACGGGATCCCTGAAGAGATCTCGCTCTAACCCACATCACGGGGGCGTTAAACATGACGCCCCCGTTTTGGTTCAGCGCTCTGCAGGTTTTGGATTACTTTTCTGGACCGGTGGATCGGCCTCATATACTGCCGGCTCGCTCCCCTTTATAAAGCTCTCCGTAACAGCTGCAGCCCCCTCACGCGCCAGTTTGCCACTTTTGGGATTAATCTTTACGAAGCTCACATTATCCGGGACGGCAAAAGATTCAGATGGCAATCCAACAACTGCCTTTTTCATGAACTCAGCCCAGATCGGCGCTGCCGCCTGGCCGCCGGAGCCGCCGGCCCCCAAAGACCGTTCCTGATCATAGCCGACCCACACACCAGTTACCAGTTGGGGAATATACCCCACAAACCAGGCATCCTTGGAGTCATTACTGGTCCCGGTTTTCCCGGCGACCGGACGTCCCAGCACTGAGGCACGGTGGCCGGTTCCGCTGGTCACCACACTCTGCATCAAATTTGTAATCAGATAGGATGTTTCGGTTGAAATCACCGGAACCGGACTGGCCGGCCTGGTCTCTTGCAGGATATTGCCGCTGCTGTCTGTGACCCTGGTAATAAACACTTTGGGGAGCAGTTGCCCTTTATTGGCAAAAACCGTATACGCGGATGTCAGCTCAAACGGTGAGACGCTGACCGCTCCCAGTGCCAGGGCAAGATTGGCAGGTATCTGGGTGGTAAAACCGAGTTTCTGGGCATATTCAGCGGCATATGATACGCCGATCTGATCAAGAATTTTTACGCTGACAATATTGATGGAGTGTGTCAAGGCCTCACGCATGGTCACCGGACCACGGAAAGTGCCGTCATAGTTTTTGGGGCGCCACATTTTGCCGGTACCGTCCGGATATTCAACTTCCGAGTCATCAATCACGGTAGCCGGTGTCATGCCTTTATCCAGCGCAGCGGCATATATAATCGGCTTGAATGCAGAACCTGCATTACGCTTGGCCTGGATCACACGGTTAAATTGGCTTTTTCTGAAGTCATAGCCGCCAACCATCGCCTTGACACCACCGTTACGCGGATCAATAGCGACCAGTGCCGCCTGCACATCCGGAGTCTGGTCCAGGGCGAACAGGGCGCCCCCCTTGTCCTTGACATTTTCCGGGGCAACCACGGACACCTCGATGACCGAACCCAGGGTCAGTGACCTGTTACCCTTGTCCGGTTTGCCGTACTTGTTGATCATCCCCAACTTACCGGCCCAGGCCATATTTTTGCGATTAAGGATGCCGGTGCGCTCGCCAACCCTCACCAGGGCTTCACCCTTCTCCGGATTGAAACCAACCACCACTCCGGTATAGGTGTTTCCTGTCTTCAGCGCCTCCACGTCAATGCCATCTTCTATCTTTTCACAAAACGCCTCCACCTCGGACTCTTTCAGATATTTCTGCGCCCCCCTGAACCCCTGCCGCTTATCCACGGTTTTCAATCCATTGCGCAAACTTTCATAGGCGGCCTTTTGCATATTGGCATTCATGGTCGTATAGATTTTCAGCCCGCCCTTGTAAAGCTGATCCTCACCATAACGCTCTTCCAGTTGAATGCGTAAATGTTCCAGGTAATACGCGGACTGCTCACTGTTAACCTTTTTCATTGTCTGGATCGTTATAGGCGTTTTCCTGGCATGCTCCGCTTCCGCCGGGGTAATAAAGGCCTCCTTTACCATCCGGTCCAACACATAGGCCTGACGTTCTTTTGCCCTGTCAAAATGCTTGATGGGAGAATAGGTATTGGGCGCCTTGGGCAGACCGGCCAGAATAGCCACTTCAGCGAGGTTCAACTGCTCCACATTTTTGCCGAAATAGGTTTCAGCAGCAGCCTGAACACCATAAGCACCGCCTCCCAGGTAAATCTGGTTCAGATAAAGGTAAAGGATTTCGTCCTTGCTGAGTCTTTCTTCCATCCGTTTAGCCAGAATAGCTTCCTTGATCTTGCGGGCATAGCTCTTCTCCGGAGTCAGCAGCATGGACTTTGTCACCTGTTGCGTGATGGTAGAAGCCCCCTCCTTTTTGCGGCCTGACAGCAGATTTTTGACCGCTGCCCGGACAATACCGAAATAGTCAATGCCCTTGTGGGAATAAAAATTGGCATCTTCGGCCGCCACAAATGCCTGAATCAACTTGCGCGGCATTTTGTTGAGCGGAACAACGATGCGCCTTTCAAGGTAGAACTCGCCCACCAGGGTGCCATCATCACCATAAACCTGGGAAACAATCGGCGGCTTGTAATCGGTCAGGCTGTCCACACGCGGGAGCTTTGCCAGAAGATAGAATATATATCCGCTGACCCCCAGCAGGACCACCACAAACGCGGTGATACCAATCAGCAGCAATGTACCCCAAAGCCCTTTTCTTTTTTCAGGTGAAGGCTGCCTTCTATCCATTTTCTTCCCCTACAAATCGGTTAATAATATCATCGATGCCAAGGTAGCCACACTGTCCGTCCAGAACATGACACAAACAGGTTAAAGACATGCCGTGATTTCCTTATCCCTGTTCAGTATGGCCATACTTGCACTCAAGATAATCAATCAGCGTCGCCATATCATCGGCAACCGCCGCTGTAAATTCCATGTACTCTCCCGAAGAGGGGTGTACAAATCCCAGTACACCAGCATGCAAGGTCTGCCTGCCGATAGAGCTGACCATCTTCCTCAGCTGAGGATCTGTCAGTCCGGCAAATCTGCCGCCATCCAGATAAAGCTGATCCCCCAGCAGCGGGAATCCAGCCTCGCTCATATGTACCCTGATCTGGTGTGTACGCCCCGTTTCAAGCCTCAACTCAACCAGTGATACACGGCCATAACGCCTTTTCACCCGCCAGCGGGTCACCGCATGCTTGCCATGTTTGACCCTGCCGGTCAGGCGCAGCCGGTCTGTGGGGTGCCGGCCGATGATCCCCTCAATCCTGCCCGTATCCGTCTTGGGATTGCCATATATCAGTGCCGTGTATATGCGTTTAATCGTGTGTTCACTGAACTGTACAGACAGCGATTGATGCGCCCGATCGTTTTTTGCCGCAACCATCACACCGGAGGTGCCCTTATCAAGCCGGTGCACAATGCCCGGCCTCAGTTCACCGCCAATACCGGAAAGGTCCTTGCAGTGTCCCAGCAAGGCATTGACCAGGGTGCCGCTATTGTTACCGGCCCCCGGATGCACAACCATGCCGGCCGGTTTATTAACCACAATCAGGTCGGCATCCTCATAAAGAATGTCCAGCTCGATCTGTTCTGCTTGCGGCTCCGCCGCTACCGGTTCAGGCAGCTCCACATGTACAGACTCTCCTCCCTTCAGTTTGAGCGAAGGGCGTACCGGCTTGTTATTCACTTGAATATGGTCCGTCTCTATCAGCCTTTGTATTGCCGCCCTTGTCATACCAGGCAATTCAGCCACCAGAAACTGATCCAGACGCACAGCAACAATATCGTCCGGAACCGTGATCATCATACCATAAAACCTCGCTGCAGCAGGATTGCCATCAGATGGATAAACAGAAAGAGCGCACCCCGGCATCCAAGGCACGCCCTTATCGCATAATTTAAAACGACCCGGTCACCAGATATCAGACTCAATCTTGCCGGCGCGTTTGATCAGTACGTCCACCAACGCCAGGTCATAGATTTTGTCAGGTTCCAGTTCTGGAGCAACCCGGGAAAGAAAATGCTGACGTCCCTCCTCCAACTGCTCATGCAAAACATCAAATATGTTATCCTGCTTTATGCCAGTTTCAACCTTTTCCTGGTTATAAATAGCCACATCAGAAACTACCGCCCGGGCAAGACGTCTGGCCTGTTCAAGGTTATCTATCATGTTCATGGTTTTCTTTCCTCGTCAGCAGTTATTTGGCAACCGGAAGCTTATCTCATCTTTATGGCAAAATACACACTGGCATCGCCCCGACGTGCCAGAATGATCAGGCGCCCGCCAGATGATTTGGACAACACACTGTGATATTCTGCCGTGTTGCTAATCCGTCGTCTATTTATAGAGACAATGATGTCACCCCTCTGAAGGCCAGCCTCGGCCGCCAGGCCGCCACGCACAACCCCGGCCACGACAACACCGGCCCCCTCCAGATCCTCAACAGCCATGCCCAGCAGATCCGGAGCGCCGCGGTGTCCGTCCTCCCTCTTTGGTGAAACTGCGGAAGAAACCGCGTTATCGGCATTCAAAGGCACAACACTCAGCTCAACAACTCTGCCGTCTCTGTATACCGTGAACTTGCCTGATTTGCCAATGGGTATTTCAGCCACCACTCTTTGCAGATGAGCAGGGTCCTTGATCTCCGTGCCATTTACAGCAGAAATGACATCGCCTTGACGCATGCCACCCTTTTCAGCTGGACCAGCCTTGACAACACCATTAACCAGAGCACCCCTGGCCTGTTTCAGGCCAAAGGATTGGGCAAGGTCGTCTGTTACTGGCTGAATGGAAACGCCGATCCATCCCCTGCTGACACTACCTTTGGAAATTAGTTGGGTGAACACCGGCTTGGCCATGTTTACAGGTATGGCAAAACCGATCCCCTGCCCGGAAGCCACAATGGCGGTATTGATGCCGATTACCTCACCATAAACGTTCAACAGCGGGCCGCCGGAATTACCTGGGTTGATCGAGGCATCGGTCTGGATAAAGTTTTCATAGGTCTCAATGCCAACATTGGAGCGGCCGGTAGCGGAAATAATCCCGACTGTCATCGTATGATCAAGCCCGAATGGATTACCAATGGCAATCGCCCACTGGCCGACCTCGATCTTGTCTGAATTGCCCAGCACCGCAACCGGCAGATCACCGGCATTGATCTTGATCACCGCAATATCGGTTTTGCGGTCGCCGCCAATAATCCTGGCATCGTAAACCTTCTCGTTGGACAGTTTGACCTGGATGCTTTCCGCATCACGCACAACATGGTCATTGGTAACGATGTATCCGTCCCTGCTAATGATAAATCCGGACCCCAGGCTCCTGTCGCGTTTAACTTGGGGGCCGCCGAAAAATTCTTCGAAAAATGGTGAGATCTCCAGGAAAGGCCGCACGATCTTCTTTTTGCTGATGGTGGATATGTTTACAACACTGGGGTTAACCTTTTGGGAAACATTGCTAAAGGCCTTCTGGGCAGCAATGATATCGGACGGCACATCCTTTACCGGCGCATCAGCCTCAGCAGACTTGCGATTAGACTCAAAAAACAGCGGAGCATCGCCTTTGCCCCCACAAGCAGACACAAACAGGGCCATCAAAAAACAGACCAGACTCCTGATTAACAGTTTTTGCATGGACTCCTCGATAAACAGAAGCTTTTGCAGGATTGGGCCCAACGGCTAACTTGTTGAAAGATTAGCCATAGTTAGCTGTTCTGTCAACTGAATACGTATATTTCAACCTTGTTTGCCGCATTACGCGTCTAGGTGCTATTAGTAGTGGGGAGATTTACTCATGCAAGAGTTTTCAGGCGGGCGAGTCAGAAACATCATGGCCCCGCTTTTTACGGCGGGGCCATGTCAAATTCAAGCTTTTAAAGCATCCAGCATTTTAGAAGCCACATCCTTGCCGCTGATGTTGTAGCTCCCGCTGGCCAGCTGATCCCGGATGGCCGCAACCTTTTCCCGCCTGACCTCGTCTTCATCAGGCATTGCCTGGATCATCTGTCTGACGGCTTCAGACATATGCACGTCAAAGGCCTTACCCGTTTCTGCGACCTGTTCCTTCGCATCAGGTGCAGGTTTAGTCTTGCGTGGTTCCAGCACTGTATTTGTTAAAGCCTTTATACCTATTTCGTCTATTTTCATAAATGCTCCAATGGCAACAACAACAAATTTAATATCACCATCGGCATTTTTGCGGAAAATCTTTAATCATCTGCCGGAAAAGGGTTACAACGTGCCCCGCAGCCTGACCTGGCTACATCTTGCCATTCAGGTCAAGCACTTTGACCGTGCCCTGCGTAGAAAGCGGTTTTTCAAATCGCGCCGCGTCTCCAACTACAACCAGCTTGAAAGCCTCTGGCCTGAGATACTTGACAGCCGCAGCCTGCACATCCTTTTTCGTCACTGCGGCAATCCCGGCGCGATATTTTTCCAGATAGTCCGCATTGTAGCCATAGAATTCAAGTCTGGCGCGTTGAGTCACTATTGAAGCCGGTGTAGTAAAACCGAACATGAAGGAATTAATGATGTAATCCTTGGCAGCAGCAAGTTCCTGGTCTGTCACAGGCGCCATTTTCACACCGCTGATAATATCCTGCATCAGCTTGATCACCCGCAAGGTACTCTCACCCTTTGTCTCTGTTTCTGCTATAAAGCTGCCTGTAAACCTCCTGCCAACATCAAAATGGCTGCCCACATGATATGCCAGCCCCCGGTTGGTGCGTACCTCCAGCATCAGCCTCGATGTAAAACCGCCCCCCAGAATATAGTCCAGCACCCTCACGGCATACAGGTCCGGATTGTTCTTGTCTATGCCCAGGTGCCCCATGCGAATAACCGTCTGAGCAACATTTTTCTGCGCAAAAACAACTTCCGGGGCAAAGTCAGCCTTGGGCTGGGCGACCTGAGGCAAGGCATCAGGCTTCACTCGCGCAGCTGCGTTAAAGATGGCATTCAACTCTTTAGTAATTGTTTTTTTATCAAAATCACCGGATACCGCCACAATCATGTTGGCCGGGTGATAAAAACGGCGATGAAAGCTGATGATATCCTGCCTGGTGATCGCCCGTACCGAAGCAAATGTCGGCACCGCGCCCAGCGGATGCCCGTCATAGATGGCCCTGACGATCTCACGATCGCCGACAGACTTGGGATCATCATTCTGCCTGCGTAGCGCCTCAACCAGTTGCTTCCTGGCAATCTCCAGACGTTTCGCGTTGAAGTCGGGCCTGAACAGCATATCACCAAAGATTTTCAACGTGCGCCCCAGATTTCGGGACAACGTGCTCATGGATACGGTGCCCATATCGCTGCCGATAGCACTTTCCACGGACGACGCCATGAACTCCAGCTGTTGATCCACCGCTTCCGGCGCCATCCCTCCGGCGCCGCCGCTGCGCATAACAGCCCCGGTAACCGCCGCCAGACCGGCCTTCGACTGAGGCACATAAACCGAACCGGTCCTGACCATGACAGTGATATTAACCAGCGGCAGTTCTGTATCCCGCAGTAGATATACCGGAGTACCGCAATCCAGCACGACCCGGTCTGCCCTGGGTATGGAAAAATCAGTCTCTCTGAAGACAAGCCGGCGCGGGTCCGCCTTGCCCAAATCCGCAGCAGTAGCCACAACCGCAAAACTTAACAGAAGACAGAGCGCCAATATTATCCGTTTCATTTCTTTTGCTCTCCCTTCCTGGTAATGAAGCCAACCACCCTGTTTTCCCGGGTGAAATATTTGGCCGCCACGCGGCGGACATCCTCAGGAGTAACTGCGGCCACCTTGCGCCGATATTCAGCCATATAGCGCCAGCTGCCGGCAACCGCCTCCAAATCTGTCAAACTGCGGGCCAGGCCGCTGTTGGTGCCCATGCGCACCGCCTCATCGTATTCAATCCTATTCAGGATCTGCTTGAGCTCCCGTTCACTCACCACTTCGCGCTTCAGCCTTTCCAACTCTGCAATCACCGCCTCCTCAACTTCCTTGACGGTATGGGGTGCACGGGGATTGGCATTCAGTACAAACAGATTGGGATACCGGCTGCCCGGCGCATCAAACACCCCCACCTCCACAGCAATCTGCTTTTCCAGCACCAGCTTGCGATACAGCCTTGAGGTCCGGCCATGTCCAAGCAGCATGCTGATCACATCAAAGACATAGTCGTCAGGATCAGGAAGCGATGGCTTGTGAAAACCCATAATCATGGTCGGCTCAGCCTCTGCCACCAGCTCTATGCGGCGCTCGCCGGATTGAGGAGGCTCCACGGCCGTAACCGGAGACGGTCGGCTGCCCGGCGCGATATCGCCAAAATACCTTTCCACCAGCGCGATAGTATCCTTGGTGTTTATATCCCCGACGATGGCCACAATGGCATTATGGGGCCCGTAATAAGCCTTGTGGAACCTTTCAGCCTTGGTTCTGGTAAGGTTCTCGATATCCGACATCCAGCCAATGGTCGGCTGACCGTAAGGATGGGCCAGCCAGCTGGAGGCCAGAAACAGCTCCCACAGCTTGTTTTCAGGGTCCGCCTCATAGGTGCGCCGGCGCTCTTCCATAACAACGGAGCGCTCGGTGTAAAACTCCCTCAGCACGGCATGCTGCATGCGATCCGACTCTATGGCCGCCCACAGTTCCAGTTTGCCAGAGGGCAGACTGATCAGGTAGGTGGTGCCGTCACGGCTGGTGTAGGCATTATAGCCCACCCCGCCATGCCTGGCATAAAGCTCGAAAAACTCATCCTTGACCACATATTTGGCCGCCTCAGCTTCAAGTACCTTCAATTGCCCGGACAACTCAGCAATCCTGGCCGCGTTTCCCTTGGCGCCTTTACTTTTCTCATCCTGCAGCAGCAAAGCTACAGACTCGATCTTGTCCAGCAAAGGTTTCTCCGCCTGATAATCGGTCGTGCCCAGCGTTCTGGTGCCCTTGAACAGCATATGCTCCAGCAGATGGGCAATGCCTCTTTCATCGCTGCGTTCATCAACACTGCCGACACGGAAACGTATCCAGGCAGCCACCGTGGGAGATGTATGACGTTCCACCAGCAGCAGCTTCATGCCGTTTTTCAGGGTATGCTCTACAACCTTCTCTTCCAGATTTGCCGCAAAAATCGGAGAGGCAAACAGGCAAACCGAAAGTGCCAGCATCATGATTTTTTTCATCAACTAACCTCAAACATGGATTTTAAAAACACAAAACGAAATGAGCATTTCAAGCTGGATCAAAGCTTTCACGAATTTACAACAACCTGGCTTATTCCATGCCGCCCATCTCCATGATGATCTGCCATTGTTCTGCCGTAACCGGCTGGATGGAGAGGCAACTGCGCTTGACCAGTGGCATGTCCGCCAAAAACGGGTTTGATTTGATCTGATTCAGGGTAACAGGCCTTTTAAGCTCGCTGACAAAACGCACATCCACCATGTACCAGACCGGACTAGCGAGAGTCGAGGCGGGGTCAAAATGTTCTGCTTCAGGATCAAACGCGGTGAAATCCGGATACCCTCCCCGCACCACCTCAGCAATGCCTACCACTGCCGGTTCAGCAATATTGCTGTGATAGAACAGCACCCGGTCACCCGGTTTTATCTGATCGCGCAGAAAATTACGCGCCTGGTAATTGCGCACCCCGTCCCAGTGTTCGGTCATATCAGGCAAAGCCTTTAAATCATCTATGGAAAAGCAGCCCGGTTCAGTTTTGAATAGCCAGTAGTTCATTGCAACCTTTCACAAAAGCATATTGGTTTCCCGCATCGGTTTAAACGACACGTAGTGTTGCCCCCATCAAATACTGTTGCGTTTCACTATGAACGGTAATGAGGCTTACCGGCCTGGTATCAGGGGCAGTCATGCAATGAGCCGGGTAACATATGCTCTTTGATGGTAGCTTTTTTCATGAGTTCTTCAGCAACATTGATAATAACGTTTGGAAGTTCGTTTGCGTCACGCAGTATTACGCTAGCCTTATTCCTTGATGTCTTGGAGCGCAGTGCAAAAATGAAGGCTGTATAAAAGTGAAATTGCTTTCGATAACTATTTAGAGTGGGAACATCAAATACAATAAAATCGAAAGCCGTAATATTATCAAAAGTGTTTCTACCCAGGGCTATACCATTCACTTCAGCCCAAGGTATAAGACCGTACTCAGGGGTTTTAAATCCGATTCTAGTAAGTATTAGCACCGAACCAGACTCCATTCTTGGAATTGCGGTCAGAATTAAATGTCCTCCCAGCAAGATCATTACTGTACCAAATAGCAGCTCGATAACTCCAGAGTTCAGCGCCATTACGGATAATGAACCAAGCATAAAGATAAAGAGTCCAAGATCAATACCTGAAGGGCATGTAACCTTGAAGTCCGATAATGAATCATCAATGTTCCTTGGACTGGCTTCTACAATCTGATGTTCTTCCGTTAGTTTTTCTTTGTTGATAACCTTTAGATTGGATTCAGTATTCTCAATACACTGAAGGACGTTTTCAACGCGTTGCTTTGCTTCACTTTGTTTTTCTTTTTGGATGCGCATTGCACACAATCCATCAACAATAAATACTGTTACAATTCCGAGAAAAAAACCCAGAGCGACAATAGTCCGAATAGTATTATCAAATATCATTCCGGACATAAAAAAGCCGATAATGCATCCAAAAAGGCTTAACCACTTGAAGGTTTTATTCATAGACAATTTTCCCCATCGAAACCGTGCTAAAAGTGCTTAAGGCCAGTGGCCATTTGTAATATTTTACTACCTGAGATGCCTTAAAATAAGTGTCATCCCCGAGTGATTCTGTCGGGGATCCATTCTTTTCAACAACTTAAAAGCTGGATTCCGGCCAGAAACCTGCCGGAATGACATTTTTCGAGACTTTTACAAGAGGCTCATCCGTCACCCCAGCGCCACAGCCAAGGCTTCCCTGGCCTCGTTGATAAAGATAAACTCCAGTTCCTTCATCACATTTTCGGGGATATCTTCCAGGTCATCGCGGTTGCGTTCCGGGGCGACAATCCTCCTCACACCGGCCCGATGGGCGGCCAGTACCTTTTCCTTCAACCCGCCGATGGCCAGTACTCGTCCCGTCAGGGTGATCTCGCCAGTCATGGCCACACCCCGTCGGGCGGGTTTGCCGGTCAACAGCGAAACAATGGCGGTCACCATGGTAATGCCTGCAGAGGGCCCATCTTTGGGGATGGCCCCGGAAGGCACATGGATGTGAATCAGACGTTCCTTGAAGCTGTCTTCGGCAATACCAAAATCACCGGCATGGGCCTCAACATAGGAAAGCGCAGCCCGGGCAGACTCCTTCATCACATCCCCCAGCGAACCGGTCAGGATCAGCTCAGACTTGCCCGGCATACTGGTGGCTTCCACAAACAGAATATCACCGCCGGCTTCGGTCCAGGCCATGCCGGTAACCACGCCGATACGATCTTTTTCTGCCGCCACTTCGTTGTGGAACTTGCGCGGCCCGAGCAGCTCGGCCACGGCGTCAGGCGTAATCGGCGTCCGCAGCGGCTTTTTCTGGGTAATCTCCTTGGCCACCTTGCGGCAGATGGTTGCGATGGTGCGCTGCATATTGCGCACACCGGCCTCACGCGTGTAATCACAGATCACCTTTTCAACAGCCTCGTCAGTAAACAAAGGCGGCATAGCGCTCAGGCCATTCTCCTCAACCTCACGCTTGATGATGAAATTACGGGCTATGTGCAGTTTCTCCTCGGTGCTGTAGCCGGCCAACCGGATCACCTCCATCCTGTCCTTTAGCGGTCCGGGGATCGGGTCCAGCTGGTTGGCGGTGGTGATGAACATCACCCTGGATAGATCAAAGGGCACATCCAGATAGTGATCCTGAAAGGAGAAATTCTGTTCCGGGTCCAGCACCTCCAGCAGGGCCGAGGCCGGGTCGCCGCGAAAATCCTGCCCCAGCTTGTCGATCTCGTCCAGCATGAAGACCGGGTTGTTGCTGCCGCAGCGGTACAGCTCTTTGATGATACGCCCTGGCAAGGCCCCGATATATGTGCGGCGATGACCACGGATCTCCGCCTCGTCACGCATGCCGCCCAAAGAGATACGCACGAACTTCCGCCCCATGGCGCGGGCGATGGATTTGCCCAGGCTGGTCTTGCCCACCCCCGGAGGACCGACAAAACAGAGCACCGGCCCCTTCATGCTGTCCCTCAGCGAGCGCACCGCCAGAAACTCCAGGATGCGTTCCTTGACCTTTTTCAGGTTATAGTGATCCTCGTTGAGGATCTCCTCGGCACGCAGCATATCCAGGCTGTCCGTGGTAAAGACATTCCACGGCATACCGGAAAGATAATCCAGATAGGTCCTGGAGACCGTATATTCAGGAGAGGCCTGGTTAATGCGTTCCAGCCGCTTGAGCTCCTTATCGGCAATGTTGCGCACATCCTCCGGCAGACCGGCCTCCTCAATACGCTTGCGCAGCTCGTTGATATCGGCGGTGCGGGCATCCTCCTCACCCAGTTCATCCTGGATATGCTTCATCTGCTCACGCAGGATATATTCTTTCTGGTTCTTGCCCACCTTGCGGGTCACCTCACTGGCCACCTCGCTCTTCACCTGCAGGCGCTGCACCTCGTTGGTCAAATGCACATAGACCTTTTTCAGCCGCTCCAGCGGATCAATGGTTTCCAGCAACTCCTGCAGATCGGCCAGCGGCAGGTTCACGTACAAGGCTACCAGATCAGCCAGACGGGCCGGATTATCGATGTAATCCAGCATCTTCATCACATCATCCGGCAACGGCTTGCCGTAGGAAAGCGAGATCTTCAGCAGACCGTTCAGGCTCTGCACCAGGGTTTCCGAAACCATGCTCTTTTCGAAGAATTCCCTGACCAGCTCACAGTGCGCCATAGCGATCTCGCCGCTGTGGTCCACCTCAAAGATACGCAGGCGGGCCAGACCTTCCAGGGTTACCTTGGATTTTCCGTCAGCCGCCTTCTTGATTTGATTGACCTTGCAGAGCGTGGCAACCTCAACTGTACCCGGTTCCCGGCGGGCGTCTGCGTCTTCCAGCTGCAGCTGGACAGCCACCATCCGGTCGCACTGATCTGCAGCGGTAAAAATCTTCAGATCCTGTTCACTGACATACAAGGGGAAGATCATATAAGGGAAAGGCACCATCTCCCTCTGCCTGTAAATGGGCAGCTTCTCCGGAATTTCAATATTGGAATGGGGCATATATACTCAGACCTCGGCAAAATGTATTCAGCTATTCTATTTATCACAGATTGATTTGCATTTGGAACTTTACAACATAACCGGCCTTTATCGAGTCAAACGACGGACAAGCGCCTGATGCTGGGGATAACAGGCGCAGAGCTGGTCAGCCGAAGCCATCTCGAAGTCCCGGAAGTCAAATCCGGGGGCAACCGTGCACCCCACCAGCGTAAACGCCCCGGTACTCTCCGCTCCAAACCAGCAGCCGGCCGGCACAACCGCCTGAAACAACTCTCCTTGAGCAATGTTGCTCCCCAGCCGGATGACCCGATAACCGCCGCCCGGCTCAATCACATGCACCAGCAGCGCGGCCCCCGCATAGAAATGCCAGATCTCGTCTGATTTTATGCGGTGCAGTGCTGAAAAATCACCCGCCTCCAGCAGGAACAATATGGCCGTGCTGCAGCAGCGTGCCGCGCCGAAACGAGGCGGCAGGGCATCGGCCGGCAATATCTCCGCAGAGCGGTAGGTCTCAGCAAACCAGCCGCCTTCCGGGTGTCTGCTCAAGGCCAGCTGTTCAGCCAGCTCAGTTACACTCATATCGTGTTGCGCTTCCATACTCCATCTCCGATCTGCATAAACCGCATAAATATCTATTACTCCCTCTCCCTTTACGGGAGGGGGCCGGGGGGAGGGCAAAACAACATCTTGATTTTATGGCAACGTCCCCTCACCCTAACCCTCTCCCACAAGGGGAGAGGGGTCTTTTGGCATTCGGCAATCAATGTATTTTGTTACCAGCTTAATAATTGGCTTTTGCCCGTTTTACATATTGCCAAGAGTATACCAGTTGTGGCAAGTTCCCACAAACTGCTGAAGGGACTGCTATGCATAAACAATCACGCCTGTTTGCCGCAGGCGATATCAATGCTTTCTTTGGACTGATGCTGGACAACATGTCCGACCTGGTGATCATGGCCGCCATTTTGACCGGGGTCTTTGGCATGCCCCGTGAGCTGGTATTTTACAAGATGCTGCCCGGCAGCGCCATTGGCGTGTTGGCAGGTGATCTGCTCTACTCACTGATGGCCTGGAATCTGGCCCGACGCACCGGACGGCGCGACGTAACCGCCATGCCGCTGGGACTGGACACCCCATCATCATTTGGCATGGCCTTCGGTGTTATCGGCCCCTGCTACCTGGCCACCAGAGATGCCCACCTGACCTGGCAGGTAGCCATGGCAACCATTGTGCTGATGGGGGTGGTCAAAATCTGCGCCGCGCCATTCGGCCCGGCACTGCGCAACGCCATCCCCCGCGCCGGCCTGCTGGGCAGCATTGCCGCCGTAGCCCTGCTGCTGATCGCGTACCTCCCCTTTCTGAAGCTGTTTGCCTCTCCTGTGGTGGGTTTCCTGTCGCTGGGCATTGTTTTCATATCCCTGCTGGCCCGTTTCAAGCTGCCGCTGCGCCTGCCCGGTGCGCTGGCCGGCATATGCTGCGGCACAACAGCCTATTATCTGCTGGGGGCATTTAACCTGCTGCCCAACGGCGGTCATCACCCGCTGCCAACCTTCGAGCTCGCCTTCAACCTGCCGCTGCCAAGCCTGGATTTTATGGCCGGGCTGCCACTGGCCCTGACCTATCTGCCGCTAGCCATACCGTTTGCACTGGCCACAGTCGTAGGCGGGGTGGATGTTACCGAAAGCGCGGCCGTTGCCGGCGACGATTACAACACCCGCAACATCCTGCTGGTGGAAGGATTCGCCACCCTGCTGGCCGGCATGTGCGGCGGCGTGATCCAGTCCTGCCCGTACATCGGCCACCCGGCCTACAAGGAAATGGGAGGGCGTTCCGGCTACACCATTGCCACCGCGTTTTTTATCGGACTGGGCGGCATTTGCGGTTATCTTTCTTTTTTTGTCGGCCTGTTGCCGGAAGCGGCCATGGCCCCCATCCTGATCTTCATCGGCATCGAAATTACGGCCCAGGCCTTTGAAGCCACACCACGCAGACACTACCGCGCCCTGGCCATGGCCTTCATTCCGGTTATCGGTTGCCTGACGGCCCTGCAATTTGGCCAGATTCTGGGAGGCGTCGGCAAAACAGCCGCTGATCTTACCGGAGAGCTGCTGGTCACCTACAACACTACCATTATCATGGGTAACGGATTCATCGTCACCTCGCTCCTCTGGGGCGCCGCCTTTGCCTGTATGCTGGATCACCTGCCCGGACGTGCCGCTGGCTACACAACAGCCTGCGCCCTGCTGACCCTTTGCGGTGCCATGCACTCACCGCTGGCATCCGGCGCCATGTTTTCCCCGCTCAATCCGCCTGCGCCCATAGTATGGCATCTGGCATCGGGCTATGCTATCATGTCGGCAGTTTTGCTGCTGCTGGAGTTTACGCGTAATAACAAACAACCGGCCGGTCAACCCCAGCCGGAAAAACATCTCTGAGGGAGGTTGGCTTATGAAAAAGATTGCAGTTGTATTGTCCGGCTGTGGTGTCTATGACGGCAGCGAAATTCACGAGGCAGTCTTCACCATGCTGGCTATCGACCAGTGCGGGGCCGAGGCGGTCTGCGTGGCACCTGACATGGAACTTGCCGAAGTGGATCACATCGCCGGCAAAGACACTGGCGCCAGACGCAATGTCCTGCTTGAATCAGCGCGCATCGCCCGCGGCAATATCCGTAACATCAAGGATGCCAAGGCGGCAGAGTTTGATGCCCTGATATTCCCCGGCGGCTTCGGGGCAGCCAAGAACCTGTGCGACTTTGCTATGAAAGGCGCCAACGCTGCCGTTAACCCGGAAGTGGCCCGCATCATCAGGGAAACACATGCGGCTGGAAAACCGATCGGCGCCATCTGCATCGCCCCCGTAATCATCGGCAAGGTACTGGGACAAGAGCTGGCCCCCACCCTGACCATCGGCAACGATGCCGGCACAGCCGCCGAGCTGGAGAAGACCGGGGCCAGACATCAGAACTGCGCAGTCAGCGATATCGTTGTCGACCGCAAAAACAGGATCGTTACCACTCCGGCTTACATGCTGGCCAACCGTATCAGCCAGGTCAATGAAGGGATCAGCAAGTGCGTGCGTGAAGTCATTGCCATGATCGGCTGATTTCACTCATTATCCATACGAACAACAAACGGGGTATGCCTGACGGCATGCCCCGTTTTATTTCAGCTCCATCCATCGCTACTGCCAGGAAGGCTTTGTTCTGACCACCGCCATCCGGGCCGCCATGCGCAAGGCAGCCAGCATGCTCCCGGCCGAGGCCCGGCCTGTGCCGGCCAGATCATAGGCAGTGCCATGATCCACCGAGGTGCGGATAATCGGCAACCCCAGGGTAATGTTGACCCCGTCGTCAAAATGCAGCAGTTTCAGAGGGATCAGCCCCTGGTCGTGGTACATGGCCACTACCGCATCATAAGCACCTTTGGCCGCAAAATGGAACAGCGTATCCGCAGCAAAGGGGCCGCTGGCATCAATGCCTTCTGCCTGAGCCAGCTGCACGGCCGGTCTGACCACCTCGTCATCCTCAGTGCCGAACATGCCATTCTCACCGCAATGGGGATTCAATGCCGCCACAGCAATGCGCGGCCGTTGTTTCCCCAGCAACAGGCGCATGCCGTCATGGGTCACCCGGATGGTTTTCAGTATTGTTTCAGCGTTCAGAAGCGACGGCACATCCCGGAGCGCTTCGTGGATGGTCACCAGGCTGACCCGCAGGATATCGCCAGCCAGCATCATCACAAAATCCTCCGTGCCGCACAATTCCGCCAGCAGTTCGGTATGACCGTGAAAATCATGACCGGCGCGGTTCATGGCCTCCTTGTTGATGGGGGCGGTCACCATGGCCTCCACCTGACCGGACAGGCAGAAGCCAGCGGCACTGCAGATGTACCGGTAGGCCGCCTCTCCGCTGGCAATGGTTGGTCTGCCGTATTGCAGATCTGCAGCAGCTAGAGTAGAAAGCGGCAGCAAAGGCAGGCACTCTGCGGCAAGTCCGGCCGCCCCGGATGGATCATTGATCTCATGCAGCACCAGCCTGGAACCGCAGACAGCGACAGCACGCTCCATGGCCGTAGCATCACCGATGACAAAAGGATCACACAGCTGCCGTATACCTTCACATGCCAGAGCGGCAACGATTACCTCCGGCCCGATGCCGCAGGGATCGCCCATGGAGATGGCCAGCAGCGGTTTTTCAGCAGGGATCTTCATCACGGGACTCTTCAATTTCCGCCACAGCCAAGGTCACATTGGCAGACTTAACCTTGTGCAACAGCAGTCTGCCGCCGCCAGATGCCAGCACTGCCGCAGGCTCAGCCACACCGCCTGCCCCAATGGCAGCCATGACATATGCTGATGGCCTGGTGGGCACCGTCACACCATTCAATTGTTCGCTGCTATAAAACTTCAACGGAATGCCATACTGTCCGGCGTAGGCTATCAGGCCCGGCTCATCACTCTTGGCTTCGGCGGAGGCGATCATGGCCACACTTTTAATCGACAGAAAGATACGGCGCAGATGTTTGCCGACGAACTCGTCAATTTCCTCGGCAGGCGTACCACGGTTGCAGCCGATGCCCAGCACCAGGTTGCGCGGCCGCAGGATCAGCAGATTGTCCGGAACAGACTTGGGGGGGAAATAGTGATTGGTAACAAACAACAGCCCCTTGGCCTTGCTGGCAAGGGCATCGGCGAAACCGGCATGACAGGATAGCCGGCCCCGTCCGCGAAACCAGCTGCGGGTCATACCGCTGGGATCTACAATGGCAATCTCCTCGCCATCCAGCAGCAGGCTGTTAAGCAGCTTGACCCTGGAAAGGTCTTCAATTAACCATCCCTGCTCCTTGGCCAGCATGTCGAAGGAGGGCAGTTCGTTGGCATCTGTGGCGGTTGTGATCACCGGTCTGGCGCCGGTAATAAAGGCACAGCGCTCCGCCAGTTCGTTGGCGCCCCCCAGATGGCCGGAAAGCAGCGAAATGGCAAATTTGCCGGCATCATCCATCACAGCTACAGCCGGATCGCTGTCCTTTGATTTGAGATGTGGGGCGATCATACGCACCACAATGCCGGTGGCCATGATAAAGACCAGGCCGTCAAGTTTTCCCCACAACTCACTGACCAGATCCCTGAGAGCAGCCGGCTCGAAATGCCTGGCCCCGGAACCGGCCTGGCCGGCATAGCGGGTGGAAACATACAGCTGTGCTCCAGCCAGCCCCTGCGCCAGCTTCTTGCCCAGACGGGCGCCATTGCGCGTTATGGCAATGACGGCAAAGGACATATCAGGCTACGATCCCGCGGTATCCGTGGGCAAATTCACCATCATAGAGCAGTGACTTGGCCTTAAGCCCTTCGCGGCGCGCCGCCAGCACATCCCCCACCACAATCAGCGCCTGTCGGTCAATACCCGCTTCCTTAACCTTGGCGGCAATGTCGCCCAATGTGCCCTGCAGCACATGTTCATCATCCCACGAAGCACGACTGACTATGGCAGCGGTCGTCTCAGGGGTATAGACCCCTTCCAGCAACTGTTCCACAACCTTTTCAATCATCCCCACTGAGAGGTAGATCACCATGGTGGCACCAATTCTGGCAATCTGGGAGAGTTTTTCCCTGTCCGGCACCGGCGTACGCCCCTCAACACGGGTGAAGACCACTGTCTGGGACACCTCCGGCAGGGTCAATTCCTGCTTGAGTGCAGCGGCGGCGGCAAAAGCACTGGTCACACCGGGCACCACCTCGTAGGACACACCCAGACGGTCAAGCGCCTCCATCTGTTCCTGTATGGCTCCGTAAATGGCGGGATCGCCTGTATGCAGGCGCACCACGCTCCTGCCGGCAGCGATGCTGTCCATCATGACCGTAATCACCTCATTCAGGGTCATACTGGCAGAATCATATATATCCGCCTTGGCGGCATAATGTTCAACCAGCTTTCTGTCCACCAGACTACCGGCAAATATGACCACATCGGCGTGGCGCAGACGACGGGCACCACGGACTGTAATCAGGTCAACCGCTCCCGGACCAGCACCAACAAATGAAACCTTTACAGACATGTTATGCTCCAGATATGTATTTTTATTAAGTTAAACGCTGCCACAAAACCAGCCGGCAGTCTTGAAAACCTTATGAGTAGCACTCCGGCCTGCGGTCGTTGAAGCAGGGGATGTGTGCGCGGTAGTCGGTCATTGCCTCCATATTCAGCTCGGCAACAATCTCGCACTGCTGCTCTCCCGCATCGGCGAGCACCTCTCCCGCAGGCGCCACAATCATGCTCATGCCGAAAAAGTCCAGCTTGCCGATCACGCCGCAGGCGTTGCAGGAAATAACAAAAAGCTGATTTTCTATCGCCCTGGCCCGGATCAGCGTGCGCCACTGTTCGTCACGGGGTTTGGGCCACTGAGCCGGCACACAGATAATTTGCGCACCTTCCAGCGCCATTTTACGAGCAAGTTCAGGAAAACGGATATCATAACAGATCACCACCCCCACCTTGCCGACAGAGGTATCAGCCACCAGGCTGCTGTCACCGGCCGAGAAGGCCCGATCCTCGCCCAACAGCGTGAAGAGATGCAGCTTGCGGTACACGCCGGCCAGCCGGCCGTTATCCACCAAATACACGGTATTGAAGACCTTATCGCCGTCAGGCTCCGGCATACTGCCGCAGATAACCATGCCGTATGCTCCGCTCAACTGCTGTAGCTCATCAACAATCTCAGCGCTTCGCAAGGCCAGCTGATTCAGCGAGCGATAGGCAAAACCGCTGGACCACATCTCCGGCAGCACCACCAGCCGGACATCCTGGTCAGCCAGGCGTCTTAGCGCCAATCTGACATATGCCAGGTTGGCGTCCACATCGCCTGTTTTTACATTGAATTGAATGGCCGCGGCCTTAAAGGTATTCATGGTGGGTTTACCTCTTGGTGAACTGGGAATTGAGGTAGGCATTGACCACATCCATATAGATCTCGCGCGGTTTGCTGGTGCCGTCGCTAGGTGCGATCATGCCCTCGCGTTCCATCATCTCCACCATCCTGGCCGAGCGGTTATAGCCGATGCGCAGCTTGCGCTGGATCATGGAAATGGATGCCTGACGCGTCTCCGCCACCGCACGCAGGGCGTCTTCCCAGCGTTCGTCCAGCTCTTCATCCTCGGCTGAACCATCACGTTCATCCGTATCCTTCATTTCCATAATCGACTTTTCGTAAACCGGTTTGCCCTGTTTTTTGAGGAAATCGACCACACGCTGCACCTCGGCATCGGAAACAAAAGAGCCATGCAAACGCTGGATAATCGATGTGCCCGGTGGCATGTAAAGCATGTCACCCATGCCTAAAAGAGCCTCGGCGCCATTGCCGTCCAGGATGGTGCGGGAGTCTACCTTGGACGAGACCTTGAAAGCGATGCGGGTCGGCAGGTTGGCCTTGATCAGCCCGGTAATGACATCCACCGAAGGACGCTGTGTGGCCAGAATCAGATGAATGCCTGATGCGCGGGCCTTTTGGGCCAGTCTGGCGATGTGTTCCTCCACCTCACGGCCAGCCACCATCATCAGGTCCGCCAGTTCGTCAACTATGACCACGATGTATGGCAGATGGGTATGCTCCAGTGCTTCGCTGTCATCCATGACAAACGGCATCGGCTCCAAGGCCCCACCGTCTTCTTCGACAATCTCTTCCAGCTCTTCGATGATATCCGCTTCCGGTATGCTGTTAAGCTCTTCCAGTTCGGCGGCCTCGGCCGCCAGCTTTTTGTTGTAGGATTCTATGTTGCGGACGCCCTTGTCGGAAAGCAGGCGATAACGCCGCTCCATCTCGTTTACCGCCCATTTCAAAGCCAGCGAGGCCTTCTTGGGCTCCGTCACCACCGGCAGCAGCAGGTGCGGAATCCCCTCGTACATGGAAAATTCCAGCATCTTGGGATCCACCATGATCATGCGCACATCCCTGGGCGTCGCCGTATACAGCAGGGAGAGGATCATGGTGTTGATGGAAACCGACTTACCCATGCCGGTAGCGCCCGCCACCAGCAGATGGGGCGCCTTGGAGAGGTCAGCGATTACCGGCTGGCCGGCAATATCCTTGCCCAGCGCCAGTGGCAGCTTGAACTTGTTGTGGTGAAAGGTATCGCAGTTGAATATCTCGCTGAGAAAGACCATGTCGCGGTCGCGGTTAGGTACCTCGATACCGACCACACCCTTGCCCGGAATCGGGGCAACGATACGGATCGACATGGCCTGCAGCGCCATGGTCAGGTCATCAGCCAACCCGGCGATCTTGCTGATCTTGATGCCTGGGGCCGGAGAATATTCATACATAGTAATGACCGGGCCAGGGCAGATCTCCACCACCTCACCATCAATACCGTAATCCTTGAGTTTCTTTTCCAGCAGCCGGGCATTCATGGCCAGCGCGTCGCGATCCAGCTTTTTCTCTTGAGCAGGCGGGTTATCCAACAGAGAGAACGGCGGGGTGCGGAAATCGCCATCGGCCTTGATAAACTCGAAAGTCTCTTGAACCGCAGCCGTCTTCTCCGCCTCTTTTTTCTTCTCTTTTTCCTTTTTGAAAACATTGGAGCGCGCCACCGGCTGAGCGGGCGCATTGATCACCGGTCCGCTGACAGGCTCCGGCAGCCCCACGTTTTTGGCCTTGATACGCTGTTCTTCCTTACGCAGAATATCACGGCGCTCCTTCCAGGCGGCCAACCTGGCCTTGATGTTATCAAACCACCAGCCGGCAAACAGCAGAAAGGAAAATTTGGACAGCACCATCACCGAGGCAGCAAACAGGGGCAGCAGCACCAGCAATGTGCCGAACATACCGATAGTCCCCTTGAGCAGGCTGACCGTCAGCTTGCCCACCAGACCGCCGGTGGCCACCTCCTGTCCCAGCAGATAGGTTGTATCCCTGAAAAGCGCAAAAATGCTGGAAGCAGAATAAAGCAACCCCAAAGAAGCCAGCAGTTTATAGGAACGCAGGCGGATCTCCTTGAAGCGGAACAGCGTATAGGCCATGTACAGCAAAGCCAGCGGAATCAGATAGGACGCCAGGCCAAAGCAGCTGAAAAACAGGTCCGCCACCTGCGCGCCAAAGCGCCCACCCAGATTGTGCACACTGCCTTCGTTGGAATAGCTGTTCCATGAGACATCGGCCGCATTGAATGTCAAAAACGACAAAAGGATAAAGACTCCTAGCGATGCCAGTGCCATCCCCTGTAATTCTTTTGTCAGCTTTTCCTTTTTCAGTTCTTCATCAGCCATTATTTCTGTATTCCCTGTTGGTTTGAATAAGTGCGCATTTTAAACTTTAACAACATGTCTGGCAAAGAAAAAAAGCCGTCTGGCGACGGCTTTGATTCAATGCAAACTATGCTGGCTTTAACGGCGCCCGGCTGCAGTCATGCGCTGTTTCATGCGCCCACCCATGGACGCCATATGGTGTTTCTGCAGTGCCCCCAGGCTTTCCAGATGAAATTGGAACCACGTATCGCCATAATCGCGCATCTTCATTTTCTTACCTTGCTTGAGATTCTCCAGATTTTCCTTGAGATTCTCATTACCGGGACATTTTTTGAGACCGGCCTCGATAATCTCCCGGGCGTGCTTCTTGTCGCCACATTCGTTAAGACAGTACGCAAACACGCCCCACAGCAAAGGTTCTTTTGAATTCCACTTAACGGCCTTGTTGAAAGTGGCAATCATCTTGTCCTTTTTCTGGCGCTTCATGTAACAGATGGCCAGCATGGCCATGGCGCCCCAGTTTTTGAAGAAGGCGTCCTGAAGGTAGGTAAAGGCGTTACCGAAATCGCGTTTCATGTAATAGATCATGCCAATCTGCGAATTGATCTGCCCACTGACAAACATCTGCCATTTAGAATACTGCTGTTCAATTGCTTTCAGGTCGCGGATGGCCTTTTCTATGCGCTGGGCCTGCAGATCCTTGCCGGCCGCATCCATAGCGGCCATGACTTTTTTCATGACAAACCTGATCAGCAGCGCCAGCGCAGACAACATGGTGATTACCGCACAGACCAACGAACTCCACCAGGCGTACTCCAGCACGTTATACATTAACAGCATTACAGCAGCACCTGCGCCTGTTGAAATTAAAATATTGTACATCCGGAATTCCTTTCCTATCCATTCGGTTTATGTAAGCAAGATTATGAAGACGGTGTTTCCCAGACACTCTGGCGGGCAACTATCAAGCGCCGACCCGGCTTGAGCGCAATCTTTCCTTTGAGGTTATTCCATGCGGCCAGCAGACGGGATGAAACCTTGAAACGTCTGGCCAGCGCATCAAGGGTATCCCCCTTTTTAACCGTATAATATTTTTCTTTTGTGACTGTTTTTTTTACATCAGCCGCAGCAGCACGTCCTTCCACCTTGAAATTGACCGTGTTTTTTGCTGGCACAATCAAGGTTTTACCGCCAATGCGCGCTTTTTTCGACAAGCCGTTGATATCGGCCAGCACCTCGGGTCGCGTACCGAAACGGCGTGCCACCGTCTTCAGCGTATCCCGCCTTTTGGCCTGATAACGCGTATAAAGCACTTTCTCGGTATAGCGTTGTTCTGCCGGCCATTTGGTATAGGCAGCCTCAAACTGCTGTTTGGTCCCTTTCGGCAGGTGCAGTTCATAATCTGGATAATTTGGCGGTGTACACCAGTGCCTCAAAGCCGGGTTAAGGTCCCGGATGGCTTCATAGGTTGTACCGGCAAGCTTGGCAACCAGCTCAAGGTCCGTCCTGGCCGGTATTTTGGCTGTATCAAACTCAACCGGCGGCAGATAAGCAATATCAGAAAAACCATACTTGGCCGGATCCTTGGCAATTATCGCAGCCGCCAGAAGCTTGGGCACATACTCTTTTGTCTCACGTTTGAGATATGACCCCTGTGATATTTCCCAAAAATCGCTGCTTTTGTACATGTTCATGGCGCGCATGATCTTGTTTTCACCGGCATTGTAGCCCGCGGCAGCCAGATACCAGTCCCCGTTGAACATGCCATGCAGTTCCTTGAGATAAAGGGCGGCGGCTGTAGTGGCCTTGACCGGATCCTTGCGTTCATCAACCCACTGATCGATACGCAGCGCATAGCGCTTGCCGGTGCCGGACATAAACTGCCAGGGACCGACTGCGCTGGCCCAGGAGCGCGCATTCAACTGAAAACCACTCTCGATCATGGCCAGATAAACAAGATCTTCAGGCATCCCTTCGCGCTTAAGCAACGCCTTCATCATCGGTATGTAACGGCTGGAACGAGACAACCATTTGGAAAATGAGGCCTTGCCCCTGGTTTGGAAATAGTTGACGAAGTATTCCACCTTGCTGTTCATGGTCAGCGGGATATCTGAGACCGGCAGGTCTTCCGGGATGGCCAGTTCTACATCAAACTGGCGGATGCCTAACTCATCAAGCGCAAACAGTTCTTCCGTTTCCTCGCGCCTTGAACCGTCATAAAGTTCTGTTGCCGCAGTAATAGAAAGAGATGGGCCAGCAAGTTCTTTCAGCAGAGACGGGGTTCTGTCATTACTATTTGTGACAGACGGGCGAGAACGGACCAGATCAGAAAGAATGGCCTGAGGCGGTTCGGCCGCCATGGCCGTTAATGGCGCAAGGCCAAACACCGTGATTGTAAACAGATATTTTGATAACCGGGTCAGCATAGAGTTGAAAGTATAGTTGACTTCCCCGGCAAAGTCAATTAGTGCAAAAGACGCAATTACAGCATGTTAGCACATCACTCTAGTGTTTTTCATTAAGCTGGCGCTTGCCCCCGTGCAGATAGCAGACCAGCTCCATGCCCACAAGCACGATAATCCAGCCGGAAAATATCCAGATCATGAATACTGGCAGCAAAGACAGCGTCCCGTATATGGCGCTTTTTTTCAGGGCACCAATCTGAAAATGAATAAAAGCCCATTGTGCCACCTGCCAGGCTGTGCCGGCTACAATCGCGCCCGTGGCTGCATGCTTAAGTTTGACACTTGTATTGGGTATAAACTTGTACAGACAAAGCATGGCCAGCCAGACAATCAGGTATGGCACAAGTTTGGAGGAAAATAACGCCAACTGCCCCAGCATGGGTAGCTGGAGCAGGGTTTTAACGATAAACTGGTTTTGCAAGGCGGTGGTGATAGCTGCCGCCAGCGTGATCAGCACCGGAATACCCAGAATGACGATCAGATAATCGCGCACCTTGTGGTGGTATGACTTACCGTGTTCGAGTCCCCAGATATGATTGAAGGCCTCTTCAACATAATCCAAGGTAAACATGATGGATATGAACAATGTCAGCAGACCGACAACACCAAGCGTGCTGAAGCTGGCATTATCTACATAATCCAGAATACTGGCGATAATCTCCTGAGAACCGGCCGACACATTGGAAAGCACCATGGGCGCCAGTACATGATGTAACCCAAATCCCTTAAGCAGTGTAAAGACAATGATGAAAAACGGCACCATGGAAAACATGCTGGAAAAAGAAAGCGCGGCGGCATAGGTAATACAGCGATCCTTTATAAATCCATAGTAGATATAATAGAATATTTCATATGCGATTCTGGACATAATCCTTCCAAACTGCACAACAATAAATTTCAGTCATGAAGCGCCGCTCGTACCATTTACAGTGATAAAAAAAAAAGCCCACCTGTCGGCGGGCTTTCCAGTAACCTAAACGTATCAGGAATTGGTGATACGTTCTCTTTCTTTGGCCATGGCTTCACGACCTGCTTCAATAGCAGAGGCCAAAAGCGTTTTTTTATCGGCGATGGTTTCCTTGCCTTCTTCCAGACTGGTTTTAATCTTTTCCTGGGCTTCCTTGGTATATTCCTTGATCTTGTCTACTGCATCTTCTGTAAAGTCTGCCAACGTCTCGCGCATTTCCGAACCGCTTTTTGGTGCATACAAAAGCGCAAGACCTGCACCTATTGCCGCTCCGGCGACAAAAGACACCAAAACTGCACCCGCTGATATTCCCTTTTCATCTGACATGTCTATTCTCCTCTCCGTCTGTTTAGATAGCGCTTAAGCATGTACTGTGCCGCCACTTTTACTCCGCTGACCCAGACATTTGCAGAGTTAAGCATACCAACCACTGCGCCAACCGAACTGTTAATGGTATGCAGATTGTTACCGGTTTCCCCCAAAGCAGACATAAAAGACTTCACATCATCCGTATTTTCAGCAACCCCCTGGCAAACGGTCCTGACTTCAGCCAGCACCGAATTCATTTCACGGACAAGTGGCTTCAGCTCTTCGTTGACCGTCGTAGTAAAGGCATCTACCGATTGAGCAGCCTTCTTTACCGCTGCCAAAGCTGGTATCAAAAACCAAAGCACCATTACTGAAGCCGCTGCAACCAACAGCAGGGATATTTCTATTAAAGTCATCTGTATATTCTCCATCTGCAATTTTAGTCATGCAAAAAGCAGATAAAGTATAAAACAAAACTGGAATTAATCAATCAATAAAGCATGTTCAGCAACTCTTCAAAAGGTGAAGCAGTTCCTGTCTGGCCGCTTCCACAGACAAAGGCAGCCGTTTAACAGGAAGCTGGTCGCACGTTCTGAGCTTATCAAGCAGCTCAGCAACATACGGAAGCCTCAGCTTTAAATCATACAGTTCATCTCCTGACCGGAAAACCTTTTCCGGGGTACCGCTAAGCAGATGCCGTCCCTTGCAGAGCACATGGAGTTTTGTCAAAAATAACGGCACAAGATCAATACTGTGTGTAGCCATCACTATAGTAACACCGGATTCGCGGTTCAGCCTTGCCAGCAGTTCCATCATGCGGTACTCGCCAATCGGGTCCAATCCAGCCGTCGGTTCATCCATCAGCAATATTTCGTGACCCATGGCAAGCAAACCAGCGATACAGACACGTTTCTTCTGGCCGTAACTAAGATGATGAATATCCTTTGCTGCTGTTTCCTGCATCTCTACAGCCAGCAGCGCCTGCTCCACGCGCTGCCTGACATCCGGTTCAAGACACCCCATATTTCTAGGACCAAAAGCCACATCCTCAAAAACCGAATGAGCAAACAGCTGGTCATCAGGATTTTGAAATACCAATCCGATTTTGCTGTAGATTTTCTTCGGTGTTAGCCTGGTAATATCTGTACCGTCCAGCAAAATACGGCCAGAACCGGCCTTGATGATACCGTCCAGCAGCTTAAGCAGGGTGCTCTTGCCCGAACCATTAGCACCAAGAATGCCACAGAACTCGCCCTGATATATATCCAGCCGGATATCCTCAAGGGCGATAGTTCCATCCGGATAGCGGTATGACTCTATATGTGCTGATAGTCTGGGCGTCTGCATATCAGTTCTGGGCCGCCCAAACAGTCGTTGCCGCAATCACAAAGAGCAGCAGCCCTATCAATTGCAATGCTTCCGGGCGGGATCCTCTGAAAAGCGGCAGATTGCCATCATATCCACGTTGCGCCATAGCAGCCGTCATCGTCTGGCTGTTATCAAAAGCCCTGATAGCAAGCATCCCCGCAAGCGCACTGAATGAGCCCAAGCCCTTTTTTACTCCGCTGTATCCCAGCCTGTTTTTTTGCGCAGTGTAAACCGTAACAGCATCATCGTAAAACATGAACAACGCCCGCCATGCAAACATGGAAATATCGATCAGCCCATGTGGCATGCGCAGCCAAGCCAAGGCAGCCATAATCTCCGTAAAACTCATAACCTGTCCCATCAACACAGCAACAGATACCGCCCCCAAAATGCGAGAAGCGATCAGCAGACCTTCCTGCAAGCCCTCCTGATAAGCAGCCAGACTTAATCCGGCAATCTCAAGTTGAAACAGAGGTGTGCCGTTACCAGCCAGGGCTTTCAAAAGCAGCAACATACCAATCAGCAACAGGGGCTGTAGCAACCGTAAACTAATCGTACGCACATTCATGCCGCAAAAAAAAGCTGCTGGTAAGCACAAGCCTACCAGCAGCCCCGGAAAAACAATTGTCGATGAACTCAAATCCAGCACCAGCATACAAACAGCCGCCAGCAACCTTATCCTGGGATCAACGGCAGAAATCATGCCGCAAACATGCTGTTGACTGCCAGGTAATTTCACTTTTATTTGGCGGTTCCTGTCATCTTACCGATAACTTCATCGCTGGCGGTAAACGGATCCTGCGTATGGTTACACATCCCCTCGATCACCTTTTCAAGAGTGCCATCATCTTCCATCTGTTTCATGGCCTTCTTCATCAGAGCATCCCTGAGCACATCCATAAACTGCAGATGATTGCGCTTACGCAAGAAATCCTTGATCTTGCCTGTTGAAAACATATAGTCGCGATGTGCGAGGATTTCGTCCACCAGCTCTTCAATGCCTACTGCGCGAGCTGCCTGTGCCATCTTGACATTCGGCCTCCAACCGCCTTCGATCTCAGGCCTCATTTCCAGCATCATCTCCAGTTCCCTGGCGGTTCTGTCTGCGCCATCACGATCAGCCTTGTTTACGACAAAGACATCACCGATTTCAAGAATACCGGCCTTGATAGCCTGGATGTCATCGCCAAGACCTGGCACCATCACCACGCAAGTAGTATGAGCGGTCTTGACAATATCAACTTCGTCCTGACCAACACCGACGGTTTCAATAATCACAACATCCATACCAATCGCATCCAGCACCAGGGCCACATCGGAAGTAGAGCGTGACAATCCGCCCAGCGCACCGCGTGTTCCCAGACTGCGGATAAAAACGCCTTCGTCGGTAGCGTGACGGTTCATACGAATACGGTCACCCAGGATCGCGCCTCCGGTAAAAGGACTGGTAGGGTCAATGGCCACAACCCCGACCTTTTTGCCACGAGCCCTGAAAGTGGCGGTCAGCTGATCAACCAGTGTGGACTTTCCGGCACCCGGAGGGCCTGTAATACCAATGATATATGCATTGCCGGTATTGGGATAAATTGTTTTCAGTTCATCAACAGCTGAAGGGATACTGTCGTCGATATCACGCATCAGTTTTGCTGCCGAGCGAACATCACCTTTGAGAACCATTTCTGCAAGTGCCATATTAATTATTCCTGTTCTGATTTGGGATATGTTGCATGTGTTTGGGTAAATGCCAACGACGTAAACCGGCGCCGTACAAGCACTGTTCAAAAAAACAATTTATTCACAGACGCTTCACAGGAACAGACGAGCTGTTTGGCAAAGCCATCACTGGACCTGAGCATCCCGAACGAGGGGACCAAACCAAGGCAAAATAGAGAAACCATCACTGAAAGGACTGAAATAGAGCATAATTAAGTTATGTCTTCAGCCATTTGAATATCACACGCAGAGCAAACAAAATCAGCTAGTCAAAAACAAAGAAGCCGGCTCGGGCACTAGACCCGACCCGGCTTCAATTTATTACTGCTGCCCGCAAAACATCAGGAGCAGATTAAGCCCTCGGCTTGATGGACTCGTTAACCCACTTGACGATATCTTCTGTAGAAGTACCTGGTGTAAATACTGCGCTGATACCAGCAGCCTTGAGGCCTGGGATATCATCTTCAGGAATAACGCCGCCGCCGAAAACCTTGATATCATTAGCGCCTTTTTCTTTCAGCAGCTGTGTCACGCGAGGAAGAAGATTGTTGTGTGCACCTGACAGAATAGAAAGACCTACGCAGTCAACATCTTCCTGAATAGCAGCAGCAACGATCTGCTCCGGAGTCTGGTGCAGACCGGTGTAGATAACCTCAAAACCTGCATCGCGGAATGCGCGAGCAACAACCTTAGCTCCACGGTCATGACCGTCCAGACCTGGTTTACCAACAAGTACGCGTAAAGTTCTTGAAGCCATTGATTTCTCCTTTTACAAATTAAAATGAATTACTGCCAAATGGCACAACTAACCATAATCATATAAAATTTAACTTCTGAATCAGCAACACAATAGGGGTTGTAACGTCTGTCGCGATAATATATCAACTCTGCAACAACAGAGTCAAGCAAACTTTTTTAAAAATAATCTTTTATCCCGCTGTGAAGGTAATGTTTTACCTTCTCCACCTGGTAGAGTCAAGACATCATATTGAATCTGGCCATAGTGCGGCAAATAAAATTTGATCTGAATACATTTGTATCATTTGAGTCGTCAACCGGCCTTAAATTTCAAATTGACAAAACAAAAAAGAGTATTAAGATAAAGTCAGTCTTGTTTGTTTATCCGTAAAGAAAGGAGACCTGACTATGTGGACCGCAAGATTCAGAATCCGCCCGGTATCCCACTGCAAAGAGGGTTGCCCTAGTTAGCCTGCAGCCAACGCTGCAGGCGTTCCTTAAAGCCCCGGCACACAACCGGGGCTTTTTCTTTTTTGTTCACATTATGTATGTGTTATGTATTAATTCGGCAAACGGAACTTAAGGCCGCATGGCTGCTACCCCCCGACTACCGCCGACTTTAAAATAATTTGAAATCGAGTTAAAACAGACACAAATGAAAAGAACCTTCAATACAACCTTCCCGGCCAGATATCATGACCTTGACTACCGCGGAGACTACAAAACTACCGCTCTGTTGCACTGTCTGCAGGATGCTGCCGGCCTGCACGCTTCCGAGTTGGGGGTATCTGTTGCCAACCTGCGCGAACAAGGACTCACCTGGGTCCTTTCCCGGCTGCACCTCGTCATGAACTACCCGCACCGGGCAGGCCAGCACATCCATATACACACCTGGCCCTCCACCCGTAAGGGCGCCTTCTCCTGCCGTGAATTTGAAATCAGCGGCCCCGGTGGAGAAATTTCAGCACGGGCAACCAGCGTATGGGCTGTGGTCAGGCTTTCCACCCGCAAACCGGTCAAGCTGGATGACTACCTGCCTGCATACCCATTGCTTGAGAAGAAAGCCATTGATGAGCCGCTTGAACCGCTGCCATCTTTTCCGGATGAAACTGCCGAGCGCCAGCTGCGTTTCCGGGTGCTGAGAAGCGACCTGGATATTAACGGCCACGTTAACAACGTCGTGTACGCCATATGGGCTTTGGAAGCTGTCGCCGATGCAGTTGCCGCCGGCAGCCTCAAAGAACTGGACATATCCTTCAAATCTGAGGCACTGTACGGCAACACGGTATTGTCATTATGTACAACCAGTGAAACTGATCTTAATTACCAATGCCTGCACAAGATCATCAATGCGGATGACGGCAGAGAACTGGCCCGGATGAAGACCATCTGGGAGAAGCAAACCAAGGAGGCAGTATCGTGACAAACACAACCAGCACCTGTCCCATGTGCAGCAGATGGGAAGACGACAGCGACCTGCGCATAATTGAATTGCACCACTCATATGTAATTCTGAACCGCGACCAGTATTTTGCCGGCTATACCTTGCTGTTTCTGAAGCAACACGTTACCGAACTGTTTCATCTGGAACAAAAGACCCGGTCCGAACTGACGGAAGAGATCAGCCAGGTTGCTGAAGCGCTTTCCAAGGCTTTCCAGCCGGACAAGATTAACTATGAGCTGCTCGGCAACATGGTGCCGCACATGCACTGGCATCTGGTGCCGCGCTTTGCCTCGGATCAGCTCTGGCCGCGGCCGATCTGGTCGGAGCCGCACCAGGAAGTGCTGCTCCCGGCAGAACAGTACCGCGAGAGAATCTCGCTTATACGCAGCCATCTCGCTTAAAAATCTACTTAATAAGGCCTTGATTAAATGATTACCCCCTACAAACTTACGCTGCCCAACGGACTGCGCGTGGTCTGCGTAGAAATGCCGCATCTGCATTCCGCAGAGTTGGCTGTTTACATAAAAACAGGTGGGCGCAACGATCCGTCCGGACGGGAAGGTCTGGCCCATTTTCTTGAGCATATGCTGTTTCGCGGCTCGGAAGAATTTCGCTCATCCCTGGAGATCGAGAGCGCCTTCGAAGCCATCGGCGGCGCCCCCAATGCCGCCACTGACGCCGAATCAACCAGTTTCTACTCCCGGGTGCATCCGCTGCAGACAGGCAAAGGCATGGAGATATTCGCCTCCATGCTGCTCAGGCCCAGACTGGAAGGGATTGATGTGGAAAAACGGATCATCTCGGAAGAGGCCAGGGAAGATCTGAATGAAAAAGGTATAGAGATCAATCCGGACACCATAACCAGCCGTATGCTTTGGCCGCGACACCCGCTGGGCATGCCCACCATAGGCACACTGGCGAGCATTGAAGCCATCAGCAGGGACGACCTGCAGAAACATCTGCAGACCTATTATGTACCCGGCGCCACGGTAGTGGTCGTGGCAGGTCCCGTCAACAAAGATACGGTCTTTGCGGAAGCCGGCAGGATTTTCAGCGGATGGCAGCCCGGCGCACCGCCGTCAGCATCTTTACCGTTAAAACGCGGCAACAAACCGGAAATCCGCTTTGTGAAAGATTCGGACAGCCAGATGTCATTGCAGATAGCCTTCCTGGCATTGCCGCGCGGTCACAAACGTTTCATGGCATTGCGCCTGATCCGCCGGCTGCTGGCGGGTGGGGGCAGCTCAAGGCTGCACCTGAAACTGCGGGAACAACTGGGAATCGTGTATTCCGTAGAAGCCGCCATCGGCGCCTATGACGAAACCGGTTGCCTGGCCATTGATCTCTCAACTGCTCCGGAAACACTGCTGCAGGCCATCAGCAGCACACTGGAAGAGATCAGCGACATCACCAGCAATCCTGTCAGCAGCCAGGAACTGGAGAGGGTCAAACAGGCCTATATCTTTGATCTGGAGTTCAGCCGTGACTCGGCCTATGAGATGGGAGGGCGCTACGGCTGGGGAGAGCTGATGAATGTCGTGCGCAGTATCGAGGAAGATCAACAGGAGGCGCAGCTGATCACCGCACAAGACATGCTGGAAACAGCCAGGCTGGTATTTACACCGGCCAACCTGCGGCTGGTTGCCGTGGGCCCTTGGAAAAGCACCATGAAGCAACAAACACGCGAGCTTGTAAAACAGTACACAGACAGGTTTTAACATCAACAAAGGCGGTCATTTGACCGCCTTTTACATTAAAGTGACACAAACGGAACCATCACCCTACTGATTAAAAGCCTTTCCCATCAACTGCCCCCATATACGGCACTCACTAACCCCGGCACGCCTGTTATCTTCCACCAGCCGTTCCATATCAGCCAAAAGCCGCCTGCGGTAATCATCATCGCGCTGCCCGGCCTCAGGCGGAACACGGCGCAACTGCTCCAGTGCGCTAATTATCGCCAGGCGGCAGTTTTCCTCCTTCGTGGCAGCATTTTCCTGTGCCGCGACCGGAGCGACTGCGATGCACAGCAACATACAGAAAGTGACAAAAAGAAAATTCACGGCATAACTCCTAAATCCCGCTGGCAATCAATTTGTATCAAAAACATTCAGGGGTGTATCAGACCTAAATCCGACATTTGTAGATGGTCAGCCGCGCGTCGCATCTTTAGTGAGATGGGCAATACCCTGCATAAACCTCTGTAGAAACTGGTCGCTGCACTCCCTGTAGCGCTTATGTCCCCTGGCATGAAACAGAGGAGCCAGATCAGCCTTGGTCAACGGCGTACCTGCCTGGTTAATCATCCCCAGCATGTCCTCTTCCTTCAGGTCCAGGGCAATACGCAGCTTTTTCAGGATGGTATTGTTATCCAGCGCAGCAGATGGTTTGGGGGCCTGACCGCCGGAAGATTCCTTCCTGCCGCGCCGGTGAATAATCAGACCCTCCAGAAAAAATACCAGCAGCTGGTTCGCACAGGGGATATACCCCTCTTCGTCTTCATGTTTCAGCAGCATCGGCAGGGTCGCCGGATTCATGGCAAAACCGGCCTCCTTGTAAATATCGATCATCCCGGCATCATCAAGATGCAGCGCTGAACGCAACTGCCGCAGCACTTCATTGTTATTCATTCTTCCCCCAGACCGCATCCGGCACGATTAATCAGTCTATTCATTCTCGCAAAATTGGTAACAGCAGATATTCTTATAACCACTTTAGCCCAAAATAGCAAAGGCGACCGATTGGCCGCCTTTTGAAATAGTATTATTTCCGCTGAACTCCCCTGAGTTTCTAAAAGGAGTCCTTCTCTGTATAGTAAGATTGAGCCTTCTAGTCCTTTTACGTTATCGTATGGTGTCCCCAGAATTCAGTCGAAATCCAAATTATAGAGATATTCTTCCACCATTATCTTGACCTCGCAGGCAAAAAATCTTTGACTTTATTAATAATTAGTTCAGCCTTCTTCTTGCATACTTTATCAATATTTGGTGAGTTCATTAAAACATAGGAGCAAAGGTTGTTAAGGTCATTGGTTCTTATTTTGGTTCCCTCGAGTATGTCTTCAATATATTTTTTATCGGAACTATCACCAATAAAAAGGCTATGATGACTTAATCTGTCATATGCCTGTTGTAACATGCTCTCATAAGGAGGGCATATTATGAATATTCAAGAGTTTCGCAAACAGTTTCCCGATGAGGAAA
>Ga0302250_1000543_pt1 | contig 35910 bp, 33 predicted proteins | sample AAG_RA_Asp_MG_FD_193536 | JGI IMG/M metagenome (GOLD analysis project Ga0302250, IMG submission 193536) | Enriched activated sludge microbial communities from anaerobic digester in WTTP, New Holstein, Wisconsin, United States - AAG_RA_Asp | ecosystem: Engineered > Bioreactor > Anaerobic >...
TGACAGTGCGGGTGAATCCGCCGCCAACCACCGTGATCGTCCCCGTGCGAGTCGAAGTGACGCTGTTGGCGGTGAAACTGGCGGTGAGGGTTGCGTCACCTGTTCCCCCCGCGCTGTCCAGGGTGAGCCAGTCGGCGTCGTCGGAGGCGGTCCAGCTGGTGTTGCTGGCGATAGTGAAGGTGGTCGAGCCGGCGGTATTGGCGACCGCCTGGCTGGCGGGGTCGATAGTGAGGATAAAGTCGGCGGCGGCCTGGATCACCGTGACCGGAATGGCGGCATCATCGGCGGTGATGGTGATGGTGGCCGTTCTCGCAGTGGTCACATTATTTGCCGTAAAACTGGCGGTCAGAACGGCACTGCCGCTGCCGCTCGCCGCGCTTAATGTCAGCCAGTCGGCATCGTCATCCACGCTCCAGTTGACCGTACTGGTGATGGTGAAATCGGTGCTGCCAGCGCTGTTGCCCACGGACTGGCTGGAGGGATCCACCGTGGTCTGGCCCTGCAGGCCTGCCATTCCCCCCAATACCAGGAGGATCGCAAAAGTGGTTGAGAATAGTGATCTCATACGGTCTTCCCGATTGGCTGATGCGTCCCAATGATGCCGGTTAATAACGCCACAATACAGACGCCTGCTGCATTCAGTGCTGCGTCCGGATTTTAATGCTGCGCCAGAGATGTACCAGGAAGAGAAGAGTGCTGAAGAAAGACCCCTGCCAAGATGCCCCGGGAAAAAATGTTTACCTGCAATATGTCGACAACATCTATAACCATAGAGGCCAGTTAAAATAATCCTTATGGATTTAGAAAAAATTCCACTAAATACTATTAATGTTTTATTTTTAAGCCACTAATTGCTAGCACGAAATCCGGCCAAAATCCACCGGCCAACTTTTGCTTGCGAATGAGGATGATTTCTGCTATTTTTATTCAATTTTCCATCAGATCAAGAGGGGGGAGGCGGCAGCAACAGCGCCGTCTGCAGCTTCTGTCAGATAAAATAGAGGAATTTCCGGTGCGGCTGAGACTTCTGGGCTGTGAGGTCCTGACCCGTGAAATCTGTCACTCTCTGGCGTCCAGCCCGCATGTGATCGATGCCGAGTTCACTAAAATCAACATGCATGACACCCCGGAGGAACTCCACCGGCTGATCCAGTGCCGCATCGATGCGGCCGCAGCCGGCGGTTATGACGCGATTCTCCTCTGCTACGGGCTCTGTGGCAATGCCACAGCAGGGCTGTGCGCCCGGCATATCCCCCTGATCATCCCGCGGGCCCACGACTGCTGCACCCTGCTCCTCGGCTCGAAAGCGGCTTTCAATTCCCGCTTCGCCGACCAGCCAAGTTCACGCTTCACCTCCGTTGGATACATGGAGAGGAGTGCAGAGTCCGTCGCCAGCCATCCCGGCACCATCGCCCGTGCCATCGGCCTGCCGGAGAGGTACGAGGACTATGTCCACAAGTACGGCGAGGAGAACGCCCGCTACATCTGGGAGACGCTCGTGGAGGCGGCAGAAACCTCGGCCGGCGACAACCGCCTCTATTTCATCGACATCCCCGAGACCAGCCCTCCCGGTGGCGCCGCACGCTGCGAGGAGCTGGCCAGGACGGCAGGTTTGCAGTGCGTGCGGCTCCAGGGCAGCATCGCCCTGGTCGAAAAACTGGTAATGGGAGAGTGGGGGAGTGAGGATTTTCTGACCGTTGCTCCGGGCCAGTGCATCGCCGGCGTCTACGATTTCGACGAGATCATCGCCGCCCGGGATCTGGCTGCGGAATAATCCTGCGGCAGGGGCGTTGCGAGCAGGCAATAAACCATTTAAAGGAATGATAATTATGAGTATACCCGGTTTGAGCATCATCGCTGAGTCGATCAACGATTCGGTGCCCTCCACCCATGCCCTCTTTGAGGAGAATAATATCGCGGGAATTGTCGAGCTGGCGAGGCTGCAGGCTGAAAAAGGCGCTGCCTATATCGATGTCAATGTCGGACGCCGTTCTCCCGGATTCATGGCGGAGGTCGTCCACCGGATCCAGGAGCACATCACCCTGCCTCTTTCCATCGATACCCCCGATCCCGAGCTCGCTGCCGCCGGCTTGTATGCCTACAATCCCGAACGGGCCGGCAACCGCAAACCGATTCTGAACTCGATCTCCGGGGCGCGCCTGGAGATGTTCGACCTCTTCGCCCGCCAGCCGTTCATGCCGATTCTGCTCGTCACCGAGGGGCTGGATGATTCCGGGGAAATGGTTATGAACAAGAGTGCAGCCCAGAATCACGCCACGGCGCTGGAGATGGTGCAGATCGCGCGCGAGCGCATGCAGGGAGCGCCTGTTTACGAAATGATTCTCGATCCAGGCATTGCGCCGATTGCCAGCGACATGAACGGGGATCTGCGCCGTCTGGTCGAGGCTATGACCCTGATCCATGCGGAAGAGGAGCTGGCCGGTGTGAATATGTCGCTCGGACTGAGCAATTTCACCCAGATGCTGCCGTCTAAAAAAGCCGATGGTTCGCCGGTCAAGGGCCCCCTCGAGAGCGCCTTTCTGACCATTGCGATGCCGCTGGGATTGAATATGGTCATCGGTTCGGTCAACCGGAAATACGCCTTGCTGGAGGAGGACCATCCGGCCATGCAATGCGTGCGAGAGGCCCTGACCCTCGAGGGCTTCGATGTCATCATGCGGGTGATGGCCTACTATTCGTGACCGGCGGACCCGCAGGCAGCGAGCCAGTTAGAAATCGCCGATGGCCGCGATGAGGCGGCGATAAAGCTCATCCCCGTTAAGGGCGTTGGTCAAGATCACCATGCCCGAGCCATCCTCGACATCGAGCTGTGCGTAGCAGCGAAAACCGCTCTGATTGGAGCCGGCGTGCTGGGCGACATCATGGGTGATGGTCGAGTCGACCGCCCAGCCCAGGCCGCGAAAGCCGGCCAGCCCGAGATGCCGGCCTGGGCGGTCCATCACCTCCCGGCTGTCGACGCGGATCTGATGTGAGAGCATCTCTTTTCTCATCTCCTCCGAGAGAAGGAAATTTTCCTGCTGAGCGGGTCTGACAATAGCCGTCATCAGCCTGGCATACTCCTCAGCCGTGCTGCGCAGGGTGTAGGAGGCGTTGGCATGGTGGTAGCGGCTCGCCTCGAGGCACTGCCCGGCGCTGTCATGGCCGGCTGAGAATTGTCCATCCAGCTCCTCACGCCAGATATAACTTGTCGAACGCAGTCCCAGCTTGCTGAACAGCTGCTTTTGTGCCAGCTCCTGCAGCGGCTCGCCGCACAGTCGCTCGACCACCCTCTGCAGATAGTAAATGCCTTCCCCTGAATAGCCAAACCTGGATCCCGGCCGGAAATAGATGGGTAGCGGGCCGATTCTCTCCTCTCCGCCCTTGCGCCAGTTGGGCATGCCGCTGGAGTGGGCGAGAGCCCGCCTCGCCGTCACCATGCGGCCGAAATCGGGATCATCCGCGATGAACTCCTCGGGCAGATAGTCATATAAAGGTCTGTCCAGATCCAGCACCCCCTCCTCGACCATCTTGAGCGCCAGAAAGGCAAAAACCGGCTTGCTCATCGAGCAGACTTCGAACATGGTGGAGGCGTCAACCTTGATCCCGCGGCTGGCATCCGCCACGCCGAAATAGCCGGTCCAGATTGTCTTGCTCTCCCGGATCAGCGCGATCCCCACCCCCGGTACATGCAGTGTGCTCATGAGTTCGGGGGCCATTTTCTCAATCCGGCCGGTCACCTCCGCAAGGGTTGGCGGCTGGTTCAGCTTGACCCGGTCGATTGCGGAGAGGGCGATGTAGGCGGCCCAGCGGACATTGTTGTCGGGATCATGGAGGAGCCTGCCCAGTTCCGCAGCAGCGCAGGCGGCGTCAGGTCCATATTTTGCCAGGGCGAGGGCGGAACACCAGCGCACATGGCTGGAGCTGTCGTTCAAGGCACCGGTCAAGGCCGGGATGGCCTGTTTGCCCCTGGGAGCGATCTTGTGGAGCGCGATGGCGGCGCAGCGGCGGGCGTTATAATCCCCTTTAGCCAGGATCGGCAGCAGATAGTCCACCGTCTGCTCACCGGCAGCTGCCAGGGCCAGGATGGCCTCTCCGTTCACAAAGGGATCCTCGTCGCCGAACTGGTTGATCAGGGAACGGATATTCTCTTCCTGTGCTGAAAGAGGGGTGAGGGAGAAGAGCACTATCCATGCGACAGCCGATACTTTTTTTAACATTTCAAGCCTCTCTGTGCCAGTAAGGGTTACGCAGCGCAATCGTCAAGGGCTGGCGTCGACCGGGACCCTGCTTTCTCCTTGACATTGGCAGCCTGATTGTTTATACTAATCTGAGGCTTCCGGCGGCAGCCCTGCCATGGCTGCTGCGGCCGGGATGGCCCATGAACCTGAAACAAAGTCAGGAGTCTGATGATGCCCAAAATGATTGCTGCCTGCGGACTGGATTGCTTCGGCTGCGAGTGCCGTGAAGCGACCCTTTCCGGGGATATGGTGAGAAAGGCGGATATCGCCGTGCGCTGGTCACAGCAGTACAGCGCCGCTCTGACCGCCGCCGACATCAACTGCGTCGGCTGCACGGGGGAGGGTGCTCACTTTGGCTGGTGTGAACAGTGCCCCATCCGGACATGCGCTGTTTCGAAGAACTACAAGACCTGCGCGGAATGCGTCGAATTCCCCTGCGATAAAAGCCGGCTCATCCTCGACGTGGTTCCTGACGCCAAAGCCAATATCGAATCCCTGCGGGCGCATTAAATCAGTGGCATAAGCGGCTTGCAGCCCTGCTGAAGGCAGAATGATAGGGAGATAGTCTCCGATATTTCAGGGAGAAGACAATGAACGAATTTGAGCAGGCCATCAAGAAAATCGGTATGAAGAATCTCGTCGCCGGCGTGATTCTGTGCCTGGTTTGCGGTGCCGGCTTTGCCATCAAAAAGGAGTCGATCGCAGCAGCCGTTGTGCCCACATTGCTCGGAATTGTACTCCTGATCGGCGGCGCGATTTCTCTGGCGATGAAGAACTCCAGGCTGCAATCGAAGCAGAAAAAGTGAGAACATTAAAAAAGCCACCACAGTAACCTACTGTAATGGCTTAACTTGATTAGTCGGGGCGCTGAGATTTGAACTCAGGACCTCCTGCTCCCAAAGCAGGCGCGCTAACCGGACTGCGCTACGCCCCGATGGAGCTGCACCATTATTTACAGTATGTTACGTAATGCTTCTTGTTGACAAACCCCTTGTTGACCTCTCTTTTTACCCCATTTTGGCAAAAATTCTGTGACACTTGTGTGACAGCTAAATATCGTCACTATCGCCATAAGATGCAAATGATATTTGCGTGATCTTTGATCTTCAGCAGGGTATCGGAGTATAAGTATGGCCGCCTGCCACTATGCGGACTTGCACCAGGATAGTAGGGGGGACTTGACATCCAATTTGTTCTATGGCTAGTTTTATCTTGCATATATTGTGAATATTCGTTAATTATAACCACTTCACATACAGTCAAACCAACAGGCCATAGGAGGTGTGTGATGCCATGCTTGCTACCTCACCATTCCAAAGTATCTTCTTTCTTCCTGCGTGAAGTTTTCCTGTTTTCCTTGTTGATCTCGGTAACCACAACAACAGTTGCGACATCGGTTGAAACCAATTTCAGGTCATTCAACGACTTGCCCAGCAACTATGGGTGGGAATATGGTGATGACACCTATACGGATACACCACCGCCACCTATGTATTACACATGTGATGGTGGTACACTGGTACAAAATACTGTTGGCATAGGCGAAAACCGCGCGTACTTTTATGCACCAAGAGGATCAACTGTCAATTCTGCATTACCATTTTTGCTGACCGTTGAGTGTAGAGTGATTGAAACCGAACCAACAGGCCCGTCCGGTCCTTCTGGCGAAGGAGTAGGTTTTGGAGCCTGGATTGTGCATGATGGTAACTTGTATATGATCCGCTGGACTACTTCCAAAGTGCTCATACTTGATAACAACCAATATACAGAAATTGGCTTGAATAATACCAAGTCGCACGAATTCCAATTATTGGGTGGCGTCGGGGGCAACAGTTGGACTTTATTTATTGATGGAACTAGTTATGCTACGGGAGCGGGCCAATCCGGCTGGGCTAGTGGCAGTTTTGATCTGATCATGGGTGATTCAGGAAATGAAAATGCGTATGGTGAATGGAGCAGCTATGTCTTTTATCAAGACAGCTCTCTGCCGGTACATTTCTCCGCTTTTTCTGCCAGTTATCGTGACAATGCCGTCTTTCTGAAATGGAGGACAGAAAGTGAGGTCAACTCTCTGGGATTTAATGTCTGGAGAAAAGACGGTTCAACAGCTGATTGGTCCAAATTAAATAGTGCATTGATACCATCACATCATGACAGCTGGTCCGGCTGGCAATATGAGTACATTGACGAGAAAGTTGATGCAGGTAAAACTTACTGCTATTACATAGAAAATGTAGACAGGTCTGGACTGGCGAACTGCACAAAAGACTTGACCATATCAATCCCGTTCCATACCGTGAATCCCTCGGCGTTTGAATTGCTTGCCCTCTATCCCAATCCGGCAAAGGATCATATAACCGTGCAGTATCTTAATAAAGAAGCACAATTCATATCATGGACCATTTATAACCTGCTGGGCCAGCAAGTCCACCATATTCCAGCCTCACAATTATCGGCTGGTGAACATAATATGCTGCTGAATCTGCCTGAGCTGGCTAATGGGTTTTACTTCATCAGGCTAAGTGGAGAGCACTGTTATGACGTCAAGTCACTTCACATATTCAGGTAATAATGGTTCAGCAGGAAGCAATTATCTTTCTAGTTGGCACTGGTAGGTTAACGATACTACACATATGAGATTGGGAGAAGCGGCCCATGAAGAAAGATGTCCTGCAAGGAGCCATTGCGGTTGCTGCTTGTATAGTACTATTCGCGATGAGTTGTGCACAAGACCGTCTGTTTGTCCGATGGCAAGGGGCAGTTTATAATAAATCCACACAAACGGAAAGCTTCCTGATTTGGAAAGACGGTATACAATATTACCGGATTCTGATTGGAGACGTAGAAGTTTTTGTTTCAGGCGTAGCAGACAAAGAATACATATACTTCTACGTAAAAGCATTCAATAAGTCACAAGATATTATAAATTTATACCCTAAGGAGTCAACCTTAACCCAACGCCAAGATAAAAATGACAAGTATTATGCCCCACTACGACCTCGTGATGTAAGGAAAATACGTGACAAGCGTGCCAATAAATTAGCGTTGTTCGCCGCTCTTTCCATGCCAATGTACCCAGGGCTTTACTCGTCAGCCTCAGATAAAATGCTTTATACAATAAATAAGAATGAGGCAAACGCTAGACATGCAGAAGCACAAATAGCCAATACAGCGCAGGCTTCTTCCCTAATTGACATGCTCTTGAAAGACCATACCTTTTTTCCGAGTGACGAGTATAGCGGATATATTGTATATGGATTGGAAAGAATGGGGGGCATAGAGTCCGACAAACCTTTTAAGCTGTCATTAAAGATTGGGATAAATAGAGCCATTATACGTGGAATACTCTGTCCACGGGACGTGAATGATGAGCTGGACACACCCGAGGATCTGCGCAACGTACAGTTTTCGGTGAAGTAGCTGTTTACCTGAACAGTATGGGGCTGACCGTAAAAGCAATCAGCCCCTTCTGAGTACAGGACTTTATCTTAGAGCGTTGTATTGTCCTGGCTGTCGGTTGGGCTATATCTCAGCATGTAACCTCTGCAACTCTTCCCAAACCTCCCTCGCGGTCTTTGGCTTCCAGTACAGGTCCCGCTCCAAGCGGATCATCCCCTTGCCTATCCTGATATTCTCCAAGTCCGACTTTAGGAAGCTGCCTATTTCCACTTCAAACAGGTCCACGATACCCCAGAGGTAATCGGTATCATTCGGGTCCTGGTTCATGACATACCAGGTGCCGCTTCCGTAGGGATTGAATATCTTGCAGACGACCATCTGATCCAGACTGCTCCCCATTGGAAACTGGGCTTGCAGCTGCTGTTCTATTTCTTTGGTGAATAGTATCATGACGCCTCCTGACTGATTGGTTTTACTCTGGCGTAACCATATAATCATAATGAACTAACAGCTGGCACAAGCGTCTAGCCCATGCCAGCCGTGGTACTCCTACAGCACCTTCAGGTATTCCACCTCCTCAATCTCTGCACCTTCCACAGGTCCAGCTTTCAAGTCCTCTAAAAGCCGCCGCTTGTCAATGCGGGTCTCCTGAATGATCTGCTTGTACCTGGCAGGAAGCCGCGCTTCATCCACGCTGCCGACTTTGACAGTTCTCATGAGCCGGACTTTGCCAAGTTCCCCCTGCATCTCCCTTATGCCGATCCGCTGCAAATGCTGGATCAGGGCTGTCTTGAGGCGGGTCTTGTGGTTGTCAATGATGCGGAGACGATTTGCCATATAGTCCCGCCACTTTCTGGCCTGGGCCTCACTGGCTTCCAGCATATCCAGCACCTTGATGTAGCCGTCCTGCTTGGAGACGATCTCCTGGAGGGCTTCGTCCATTCTGGTTTCCAACTCAGGAGTGAGTTCGCCCTGATTTTCTGCCAGAGTGTCCATTACCTCCAGATACCTGGAGTCCAGCTCCCACAAAGTCAGGCTCTTGGGTATGTTGCTCATCAGTGTCACCTTCCTTTCCATTTACCAGTGCATCATGAATAGCATTGAACGTAAAGGGCAAGTCTTTGCCGGCGAGTTCGCGAAGCCTGCAGCCAGCGTCCACCTGCCCGTACGGTTTAAATGAGATGTAGCGATGGAGTCTGCCGTTGTTGTCCATCTTGACATAGACCAGGCCGATCGCATCCACGGAGGCAGCGATCATGCGGCTGAGTTTGCCCGGCAAGTCCACGGTCCGGCTTTTCTCCGACTCTGTTTCAATGGTGGCCTGACGCTGATGGCTGATCAGCAGAACGCATTTGCCCACGGACTTGAAGACAGAGAGCTTATTGATAAACGCCAGTAACTGATTGCGCGCCACTGCAGTGCCGAGGCCATAACTGAACTCCTCAACCGCAGTGTGCCTGGTGTTGTACTTGGCGTTCAAGGACTTTACCGTTTCCAGTTCCGTCCAGTGGTAGATGCGGTCAAGAGTGTCAACGGCAATGGTGCCGAACTCGCTCTTGTAGGCCAGATTCAGGGCCTGGGAAAGCTCCTCCAGCGTCTTGACCTTGATGCGGTTGCAGGCCACTTCATCACTGCCATCCTCGGTATCAATGATCAGACTGCCCTTGGAGCCAGACGGGTGGAAGCTTGCCGCCATGGTGGTCTTGCCAACTTTAGGCATGCCATAGAGCAGCAGCACAAAGGGGCGCCACCCGGCCTGAGGGGCGTTGGTTTCTACTTGCAGCATGGGTTCCTCCTGCCGGTTAATTGTAAGACTCCATTTCAGACAGCGGCGCTTCCATCTCCCTGAAGAAGGTCTCGTTGGGGACCAGGGAGAGGCGGTATGGCCGGGGAAGCAGGGAAGTGTCCAGGCGGGTATCTTCATTTGCTGCATGACCGGATTCCACGCATTGTTTAAATTCCCCCAGCCAATGTTCCTTTGCCGATGTGTCCACGGTAGGCAGGATGATCTTGGTGATCAGCGGATGCATGATGCGAATTGGCGCTGAGACCATGAAGAAGCAGGCCATATTAAAGTGGCCGTCCAGGATCATGACCGTACACTGGTTGAAGGTGTTTTGCACAAGCTCATGCAGCTGGTCAACCAGATCCGGCAGTCCATGCGGCAGCATCATCATGCCATCACTTATCCAGAGCAGGGACTTGTCCGAGCTATCTGTGGCCAACTCCCAGGAAGAACTCTGCAGCAGCTTGGTGAGATTATCTGCGGGCTGTTGTTTGACCAGGCTGAAGCTTTCCACCACAATGCGGCCAGCAATAGGCACCGAGTTGCCAAGGCCGATGATGGGTTTGCAGGAGGCCATTCTGATCCAGCTTGTTAACCGCAGGTATTCAAAGAAGGGAATGGCCAGGACGGGGTAGGTCTGAGGATTTTGTTTCATCTGTTTTGCTCCATTTTGAATTAGTGGGTAAAAAAAAGGGCCGCTCTGGTGTGAGCAGCCCTCGTGTCGGGATGTGAGTCTGGTGCGTGTGCTAGGCCTCGGCGAAGAAGGTGGCAGGGTTGGCGACTTCCTTAACCGAGTTGTCCTGGACGTACATGTACTCGGGAAGCAGCTCGCCGGTGTTCTTGTCCACCAGCTGCTTGCGGTAGCGCCAGAGAGCGCCGTCAAAGTTCACGACGGACTTGGGCTTGGCCTGGATGGAGCCGTTGGAGACGATCAGAGCAGGCGTGGTGTCGCCATTCTGAAAGGTGATGTCAAAGACGCGGGTATAGACTGATGCCATGGTGCACCTCCACAGAGAAAAGTAAGAAATGATACTATGAATTATTAAACCCAAGAGAGAGGGGGGGTGCGAAGCGAAGCGGAGCACCCCATTTGACCCGGGTAGGGTCCCACAATAAGTGCGGTCTGAAGTTTTGGTGGAAAAGTGTATCATACGGGCGTAAATAGCATGATCAAGTAATATATCAATAATGAATCAACTGTAATTATAACAATATAATAACTGGCACTGCAAATGAGACAGTGACAGGACAGTAACCGGGGAAAACGAGTCTGAAATCTAGTACTTAAAGAAAAACAACTGTACGTCAAAAAGTGCTTAAGAGCAAATATATCAATTAGTAAGATAATTATGGCCAGCATAGTGTTGGGATTGGCACAACATTAGCATGTCTTGTATGAAAGAAACTGGCTGTAGTGGTGAAGCAATAGAATTGAAAGGACCTATATGGACATTGAGGCGCTGAAGCAAATCGACATCGTGGAGGTCGGAAAAGTTCTCGGCCTACAGTTCAAAGGATCAACCAATGCCTACTGTTTTAACGGGCACGACAAAAAGACTGCGTCACTGAAATTTCACCTGGATTCAAATCAAGCCCATTGCTATGGCTGTGGATTTCATGGTGACACGATAGAGCTAGTTGAACAGGTAAGGAGGTGCAGTTTTATGGAAGCAACCAGATTTCTTGAACAGCGGGGTACTGCTCCGGTCAATCTCCCAAAGAGGCCAGCCTCCAAGGCGATCCTGCCAGAGCTGGGAACGTGGCTGCCGCTAGAGTTTTATAATAATCTGGCCCAAGAGGACTTGGACTATTTTTTACAGCAAAAAGGGCTGGAACCCCGCACACTTGACCATCATCTGATTGGCAGATACGGTGATCGTTACAGCATACCTGTCTTCGGTCCCGAACGAGAGTTGCTTGATATCCGTCTGTACTCTCCGAGAGGAACGCCAAAGATGAGGCCCTATCAGAGTGGCTGCGGGTCGCATATATATGGCTCCGATATGCTGCATGCATATAATAACGTAGTGCTATGCGAGGGCGAGTGGGACCGGCTAATGCTCTGGCAACACAATATTGATGCTGTCACTGGTACGGCGGGTGCAAACACATTCAAGGATGAATGGCTGGCTCAATTCGTTGACAAGGGAGTATATGTATGCTACGACAATGACGATGCCGGGCGACAAGGCGCAGAGATGGCAGCGGCAAAGCTGCTCACAGTGACAGATAGAGTAAAGATAATAACACTGCCCGAAGAGGTGGGGGAGAAGGGCGATGTAAGTGATTATTTCAGGATGTACGGCAGCAGCGCCAGAGAGATGTTCATTGATTTGCTGCGAAAGGCACCAGTTTGCAAAAAACGTGCCACAAATATATTTAGGCAGGATGCGGCTCACCCGCAAATAGAAGAACCGGCTATAGTACCTCCAGACGAATCTCAGTGGGCTATGCCGATCAGGGAATTCATGGCCCATGAGGATGAAGTATTGAGCTACCTGGTCCAGGACATTATTCCAGAGATCGGGATTGCTCTTATCCACGCCAAGCCTAAGATTGGCAAGTCCCTGTTAGCTACAAATCTGGCGATCGCTGTTGCAAAAGGCGACGAATTCCTCGGCAAGGCGACAAAGGCGGGAGCTGTGCTGCTCCTCCAACTTGAAGACCCTAATCCTCAAATAAGGGCGCGTCTCAATGCGATGGGGGTAAGTAGTGAGGACAGGATATTCATCAAGTCGGGAAAGTTTCAAATCACAGACAAACAAGACCGCGAATCTTTGGAAGGAATGATTGTTGAAAACGATCTCAAGCTTGTTATTGTAGACCCGTTCGTGTTTTCCCATAACGTAGAGAGTGAGAATGACGCACCGGGAATGGCTTATGTGCTCCAGCTGTACAGAGAACTGGCTCTGAAGTACTGCCTTTGTATAGTCATTGTGCACCATGACCGTAAAAGCACAGGCGATAACGGTGATGCGATCAGGGGATCAGGGGCCATTCTTAGCTCGGCAGACTTGGCCATTGGTATGGTCAAAAATGGCAGTGACGACAAAGTCCGTCTTACGTTCGTAACGCGAAACGCTCCCGTAGAACCGATGCTAATTGAGCTTGACAAGGACAGCTTGGTCTGGTATTCCCACGGACAGCTGGACGAGTGGAAGACTGCCCAGGATACAGAAAAATTATTGCAGGTCTTCCGGGAGAACCGCGAGAGTACACTTTCGGCTTTAGAGGAAAAGACGGGCTGGGGATACCGGCGAGTCCGGAGTGCTACCAACAAGCTTATCGCAGACGGGTCTATCACACAGACGGTGGAAGAGAAAAAAGGGGCCGGCCGGCCGACCCAAATATTCAAACTTAAAGAACAGGAGGCGCATATGGGCTGACTTGGAATTTATTGTTTATTGCCGATCATAGACGAATAAATTGCCGACAATTAATTGTAATATTTTGCCAGGATAGCATTATTTGTCGTCTTAATATATTTGGATATGGGCAAAAAACAATAAATGTGACTATCTATTTTGAAACACCGTATCTCAGAAAAATATCCTATAGGAGGAAAAACATGGAACAGCACGATGGAAAACCAATGCCGGTGGCACTATATGCTCCTGGGACCTATCAGTTCTGTCACGCCGACAAAAGCCTTTGGATTATGGACACCAGAACCGGAGAAATAACAAGGATCAATGCGGTATACTCAGACAGCACAGCGAAAGAACTATGGTTCCTGGGCCCAGAAAATGATAAAAAATAATCAGTAAGAAACAATAGTCAATGAAAATAGATAGCGGCAAATTCATTGCCCGGCTGATAGCAACGCCGAGTGTACGAATACCAAATAAATCGTGGCGATTCTGACCCTTGACAGCCTCCTGTGGATTGGCTATCTTGAAGTAGAGCCAGTCCCGGGAGGCTGTTATGCTAAGCAGCGCTGACCATGATGCAGAACTCAGTGCATGGTGCAATATCTGCGCGATTCAATGGACGTGCTTGCCACTATTGCTCTCACAACCAATAGCCCCCCTTGCTCTACCTGGTCTTCCCAGCCCGTTACGTCATCTCAACCTTCCTTTTATCCTCTGTGATATGGACTGTCCTGGTTGCATATAGACACAAGAATCTTGTGGCTGCGATAAGTGGCATTGCGCTGACGTCTGAAGATCAGCACCTGACCACCAGCTTGGCAATAGCCTGGCCAATGATAGCAATTATCATCATCGTATATTGGCCTGCAGACGTGGCCTATATTGAAGACGCATTTTACAATCAGCGGGAGTCGTTAAAGTGGGAGCGATAAAGTCCGCAAAATGCCTTGATTTGTTGTAGAATATTATTAGATTAAGGTGCGCAATAACGGTTTCTACGAACATCAAGACTACAGCAGCGGAATAATCCGGGAGGGGATCTTGGAACATTGAAGGCTCAGTCATAATTAGTGGCTGGGCTCTTTTTATATGGAATAGGCGATTACCATTCACGGAACATTTTCATCTGACGACGGAGATTGCACAATAAGATGGCAAAGAGAAAGTCAGCAGGCCAGCAGCGAATCATTGAATCATACCAGCACACTGGACAGGAACGTTTGAATAACCCTCCTGCAGGTCTGGTCACGCCCGAGACTGACAGGGACGGAAAGAAAAAGACCTATGCGTATGATCCGCACCTTGATCCGCAGCTTGTCTGGGCGGGTAAGGCAGAGCACACGTCTTTTGAGGTGCCGACCGTTTCCCTGCATGTACATGAGCGCATTGATCCCCGCACTATCATTGAAGCTGTGCGCCGACGCCAGGAGCAGCCGGAAGAAGAACAGCTTTCCCTTTTTGCCGCACCTGCTGAGAATCCTCCCATCCGGGAGGCGATACAGTTTTATCAGCATAGCCATAACTGGTCCAACCGGCTGATTGCCGGTGACTCTCTGGTTGTGATGAACTCTCTTCTTGAGAAAGAGGGCATGGCAGGCAAGGTGCAGATGATCTATATTGACCCGCCGTATGGCATCAAGTATGGTTCCAACTTCCAGCCATTTGTCAACAAGCGGGACGTGAAGGATGGTAGCGATGAAGACTTGACTGCAGAGCCGGAACAGATTCAGGCATTTCGAGACACGTGGGAGCTGGGGGTACACTCCTACCTGACATATCTGCGCGACAGGTTCCTGTTGGCCAGAGAACTATTGAGCGAGTCTGGCAGTATCTTCGTGCAAATCAGTGCTGAGAACGTTCATCACGTGCGGGAGCTATTGGATGAAGTATTTGGAGCATGCAATTATGTATGCCAGATAACCTATAGAACTAGAAATATGACGCTGGACACGAAAATAATTTCTAGTGTAAATGATTTCATTTTGTGGTATGCTTTTGGCAAAATATCGGTTAAGTACAATAAACTATATCAACTTGCTACCGTTGAAAATGACTTTCATTGGAACCTATACGAAACTGATGGGCAGCTAAAAGAAATGTCAAAAGAACAAATGCAGAATAACAAACTGCTTCCTGTAGGTGCTGACCCTGTTCGTTTAACTGCTCTGTACCCTATCGGATATGATGCGAATCGTGATTTTGAAGTAGAATTTGAAGGAAAAAAATATCGTCCTATTAAAGGAAGATCTTGGAAATTTTCGCCTGAAGGGTTCAGTAATTTAGTGAAAGCTAAAAGAATTCTTGCTTATTCTGGAGGCCAAATAAATTATAAATTAAGACTATCAGACTACCCCGTTTCACCGATGCATTCGTTGTGGCACGATACTGCACCCCCCTCTGCAAAACTATATGTAGTTCAGACATCATACACTCCGATACAGCGCTGTCTTTTAATGGCAACCGATCCAGGCGATCTTGCCTTGGATATAACATGCGGCTCTGGCACAACCGCTTTCGTAGCCGAACAATGGGGCCGCCGCTGGATCACTTGTGATACCTCACGCGTGGCCATTACCCTTGCCAAACAGAGGCTGATGACAGCGGCGTATGATTACTATCAGCTTAATCATCCGCAGGAAGGCGTTGGCAGCGGATTTAAATACAAGACTGTTCCGCATATCACGCTCAAGAGCATTGCCAATAATGAACCTCCGGGGGAGGAGACCCTGTACGATCAGCCTATGATTGACCGTAAAATAACCCGGGTGACTGGCCCGTTCACGGTTGAGGCCGTACCCGCTCCCGGAGTATTGTCGCCTGATGATATTGTCATGGCAAGACCGCCAGAGTCCGCAGACGCAACGCTGGCAAGAAGCGGTGAAACACTGCGTCAAACAGAATGGAAAGATGAGTTACTCAAGACCGGTATCCGTGGCAAGTCTGGCCAGTATATCCGTTTTGCCCGGTTGGAACCACTACCTGGGTGCAGATATCTGCATGTGGATGGGGAGACTCGTCCGAGTGAAGAAGGCGCTGACCACGTCAAGGATGCGATTACACAACAGGTAATGCGGGTTGTCGTTTCATTCGGGCCAGAGCATGCACCATTGGAACAACGTCGGGTGGCCCTTGCTTTGGAAGAAGCACAAACACTTGTGCCCAAGCCCAAGCTGGTGATCTTTGCAGCATTCCAGTTTGATCCTGAGGCCGCCAAAGACATTGATGAAACCAACTGGCCTGGCGTGCACCTGTTGAAGGTCCAGATGAACGCTGATCTTCTCACAGACGATCTGAAGAAACAGCGCGCCAGTAACGAGTCGTTCTGGCTCATCGGCCAACCAGACGTTGCAGTGGAGCCTATCAAGTCCGGTGAGGATAAAGGCAAATACCGTGTGACAGTACAGGGCTTTGATTATTATAACACCAAAACAGGGCATATAGAATCTGGCAGTTCAGAGCGCATTGCCGTCTGGCTTTTAGATACAGACTATGATGGCCGCAGTCTTTTCCCGCGTCAGGTGTTCTTTCCCATGGCCGGGGCCAATGAAGGCTGGGCCAGGTTGGCCAGAAACTTGAAAGCGGAAATAGATGAAGAGGCCATTGAAGCCTATCGGGGAACGGTATCATTGCCGTTTTTTGCAGGGCTGCACAAGCGAATTGCGGTCAAGATTGTGGACGATCGTGGTATTGAGAGCCTCAAGGTGCTGGAGCTGGCATGACAGGACAAGCGACCATAGACAAACTGATCATCAACTCCCCCTATGAGGAGCCGAAAGAGCACTGGCACTATGATCGGGATACCCGGCTATTTTCCAGGAAAGCAGGCAGGAGACAGGCCGGTTATGTCATAGCATCTGAGAGTTCCAAAGCCTTTGATGACCTCGGAATATTCATCCCCATCCCATTACCAAACAAGATCAGGCCCAGAGTAAAAGCGTGGCGGGAAGCTGGTTATCCTGGCGTAACCAGCATCACCAGACGACTACTGGAGTATTGGACTGATCCTGAAGAATACGAAGTGCGGCGTTTCTTCTTTTGCCAGCTGGAGGCCATAGAGACGTTGATCTGGCTGGTTGAAGCTCCGGCTGCAGACAAAGTCGGCATTGATATTCCATCTGACGGTGGTGATTTTCAGCGCATTTGCTGCAAGATGGCCACTGGCGCTGGCAAGACCATTGTCATGGCTATGGCGATAGCTTGGCAAATACTGAACAAGGTCACCTATCCAAAGGCAACCTGGTGCTCAAAAAATGTCCTGGTCATTGCTCCAGGGTTAACTGTCCGCAACAGATTGGCCGTGTTGGGAACAACAGCGGAGGGCAATTATTACGAAGCTTTCCACATTGTCCCGCCCGGCCTTATGGAAAAATTGCGCCAGGGCAGAGTGATGGTGAAGAATTGGCATGCGTTCGGATGGGATACTAAAGAACAGGTTGCCAAAAGGCGCAGTGTTGACAAGCGTGGCGCTAAAAGCGATGAAGCCTATATCCGAGAAATATTGGGGGAGATGGCGAGATCCAGAGACCTATTAGTTATTAACGATGAAGCGCACCATGCCTGGCGTGTTCCAGCAGAGTCCAAGGTCAAAGGTGTCAAAAAAGAAGAGCTGGAAGAGGCGACCAAATGGGTGGGCGCACTGGATCGCATCCATCGCACACGCGGCATATTAAAGTGTTATGACTTTTCAGCAACACCCTTTGCTCCGTCCGGGAAAAAGAGTTCTGAGGAGGCGCTGTTTGACTGGATTGTCAGCGACTTTGGACTGAATGACGCCATTGAGTCGGGCCTGGTCAAAACCCCCCGCGTGGTAATTAGAGACGATGCCAGGCTTGAAACAAAGACTTATAAGAGCAGACTTTATCATATTTATAATGATCCCGAGGTCAAAGATAATCTTTCCCGCAAAGCCGAAATACAGGAGCCACTGCCGGACCTGGTGTTGAATGCGTTTTATTTGCTGGGGTTTGATTGGCGGGATACGCTTCAAAAGTGGAAGCAGGCTATGTTGCCCGTGCCACCCGTTATGATTACTGTATGCAACAGGACGGAAACTGCCGCACGAATCAGGTATGCATTTGAGCAAAAAAAGGTCCATATTGACGAGCTGTGCGATCCTGATGGCTTGCTGCACATTGACTCCAGGGTTCTGGATGAGGCTGAAGCGCAGGATGAACCAGAGGCATTGAAAGAGCCTGCGGAGACCGATGACACGGATGAAGATAATGCCCCTCGCAAAAAGCTTGGGAAAAAGGAATTTGCCGAATCCTTGCGGCAGAGGGTTGATACGGTCGGCAGGCCAGGGATGCCTGGGGAAAAAGTGCAAAATGTCATATCTGTTGGTATGCTCAGCGAAGGATGGGACGCCAAGACGGTGACGCATATCATGGGCCTGCGGGCATTTTCTAGTCAGCTGCTCTGCGAACAGGTAGTTGGTCGTGGATTACGGCGTACATCCTATGAAGTTGACAAGGTAAATGGCCTGTTTGAAGCCGAGTACGTCAATATCTTTGGAATCCCATTTACGTTCCTGCCACATGAGAGTACCGAAGAAGTTGTCAGGAAACCAAGTCCACCCAAGGTTGCCATTGAGCCTGACCCAGATAAAATAGAATTTGAAATTAAGTGGCCGAATGTGTTGCGCATTGACCACGTTCTTCGTCCGACTTTAAGCCTGGACTGGCCACGTGTAAAGCCACTACTGCTGGATGCCTCTCAAACAGCACGGCTGGCAGAACTTGCACCCATCATTGATGGTAAGCCGGATGTGAGAAAAATTGCATCCATTGACCTGGAAAATCTTGCGGTGGAATTCCGTATGCAGCGGATAATCTTTGAAGCAGCACGAGATGTTTATGGCCAAATGCAAAAAGGATGGAGAGGCGATAAGACTTATCTGCTGGCACAGGTGATACACCTGGTTGAGCAATTTATCCGTTCAGACAGAATCCAGATTGAACCGCCTCTCTTCGGTCAGGATGAACTGAGTCGGCGGCTGATCATAACCTTGAATATGTCTCGGGTGGTGCATCACATCTGGGAAGCCATACGGTTTGAGAACGCCGAAAAACTGGAGCTTGTTTTTGATACAACAAATACCATTAGGTCAACAAAAGACATGACGACCTGGTATACGGGCAAGCCCTGGGAGCATACGACCAAGTCACATATCAACAAGTGTGTATTGGACAGCACGTGGGAAGGTTCTGACATGTTTGCCCTGGATCACCATCCTGCAGTTGATGCCTGGGTAAAAAATGACCATCTCGGCTTTGAGATTCTCTACATTCACCGGGGTATAGTGCGTAAGTACAGGCCGGACTTTATTGTTCGTTTGGTTAACGGCAAGATGCTCGTCATTGAGACTAAGGGACAAGAGACTGAGCTGGATCGTACCAAGCGACAATTCCTGCAGGAATGGATTGAAGCGGTAAACGCCCATGGTGGATTTGGGACTTGGGCGAGTGCAATTACGAAGAAGCTAGGGGAGATAGCGGCTGCTATTCAGGAACAGGCCAGCGAATAGAGCCTTTGTCTAGGGATCATTCTCAGGAGAGAGGACGATTGGTATCACGGAAAGTAGCCTTCCAGTCACGTATTTGCTGGGATATGCCAATAGATAGCCAGCCAAATAGGATAAGGCCAGAGCAGATAGCACCACCAATCCGCTTATAAAGTGGAACACCAGGCTCAAAGGCCATCCCCCATAAACCAAAAAGAACAAGGGCCAAGACAACCAAGAGCCACATAGTGGAGATAATGTTCTGTATAATATTGGACTTGTCAATTTTCAATGTTCACCTCCCTGTATAAATATAGGCCTCAAGATAGGCCATGTCAAGTAAAAAAATACCCGCAGCCTTAAGCCTGTTAGCTTTGTTCTGTGGAGCTCTCTGGTAGGAAAAGTGTTCTCTAGCACCAATATGTTGCTTGGACTTGTGAAGCGTACATAATGTTGCTGAGAATCCATTGGCCCGCATCGCTTGAACAAACCTCATGCTGCTGTAAAAGCCAGGCAGATCTAGGTGGCAAATAGGTGGCAAATCATTTTACCCTTTCAAGACACTAGAAAGGCCGCCCATAAAGATATGGTCAAGAGGCCCCCATCAGTAAGTCCTACCCGGCTGATGCCAGTTTGTCCAACACACCAACAGCAGAGCGCAGGTCTTCCACGGACATGTGTGAGTAAATCTGCGTAGTTGTCACGTTGGCATGGCCCAGTAGGTGCTGTACCTCATATATCGGCACACCCTGCTTGACAAGAGATGTGGCAAACGTATGCCGCAAATGATGGAAGTGTAAGTTTGGGTTAAGTCCAAGTCTTCGGATGTACTTTTTGAACCGGTGCTGGATATAGTTGTCGTACAGTTTGCCGCCAGCCTGATTGGTGAAAACATGGCTGCTAATGCTCAGGCGATTGCAAAGTATGCCGTAGACAGTGTCATTCATTGGGATAACCCTGCCCTTTCCACCCTTGACCGTAAAAGTTTCCTGGTTGACAATTCTGATCACCCTCCGGTCCATATCCACATCCACCCAACGCAGGTTGACGATCTCACCCCGGCGCATCCCCGTGTTTAATGCAAACATCACAAGGTCTCTAAACCAGTTCTCTGCGATACCGCTCAGAAGCATAGCTACTTCGTCTTCTATGAGATAGACTCTTGTCTGAGGTACCACCCGCATTTGTGGAACTTTGGAAAAAACATTGACCTTGAGAAGCTCCCATTTGACTGCCACATAAAAGGCAGCCTTGCAGGTACGCAGATCTATGTTGACTGTAGTAGGGGAAGCGACTTGCAGGCGGGCAGACTTGAAACGCTCAATATCCGCAATGGTGATTTTGTCAAGGCGTTTATTGCCAATGAGTTTCAGCAGCCAGGTCAAAGCCCTTCTGTCATTCTCCAAGCTCTTGGCTGCCTTATTGACAGCAGACCAGCCAAGGAAGTCCTGAATGAATGATTGCAGACCGACAGACCTGTTTGTGCTATGGTCAAAGTCTACAGTGGCAAGGAACTGGAGGGCTTTTTTCTTGGTTGCAGCTTTGGTGGATCTTTGATACCTCTTGCCGTTTTTAATGAAGGAGACGTACCAAATACCATTTGTACGTTGGTAGAGGGTGACCATGGCCATTTCCTCCTGTGACAATCTGTGACAATCCTGTGACAGTTGTCAAAAAGAGGGTATGGCAACAAAAAAGCCACCACAGTAACCTACTGTAATGGCTTAACTTGACTTGTCGGGGCGCTGAGATTTGAACTCAGGACCTCCTGCTCCCAAAGCAGGCGCGCTAACCGGACTGCGCTACGCCCCGATGTTTCGCCTTCCTGTACAGCCCGGGTGGACCGGCCTCAGCTCCCCCGTTCCAACCTCTTTTCCAGCACAACGCGCATCCTGGCCAGCGCCCGGCCGCGATGGCTGATCCTGTTTTTTTCCGCCAGGGTCAGTTCGGCGAAGGTTTTGCCGTTTTCCGGCACCAGAAAGACCGGATCGTAGCCAAACCCCCCGCTGCCGCGCGGCGCATCGAGTATATACCCCTCGCAAACTCCATCGACGGTTTCGACTCCCCTCGCATCGGCGATGGCGATGACGCACCTGAAGCGCGCAGTGCGTTCGGAAGAGGGGACCCCGACGAGATCGCTGAGCAGCTTGGCGACGTTTTCGGCGTAGGTGGCGCCTTCGCCACTGTAGCGGCTGGAATAAACCCCGGGAGCGCCGTTGAGGGCATCGACCTCGAGCCCGGTGTCATCCGCAAGGGCAAGCAGCCCGGAAAGGCTGGCGAGCGTCGCCGCCTTCTTGACCGCATTGCCCAGCAAAGTCTCCTGATCCTCGATCACCTCAGGAAGCGGGCCGAGTTCATCAACAGTGAGCAGATCGATCTCCAGCCCGGCCAGGGCTTCGCGAATCTCCTCGATCTTGTCGAGGTTGCGGGTGGCCAGCAGCAGGCGGGGGCGGGCAGAGATCATGGGCGATCAGCCTACAATTTCGTGGGCATTGCACTTGCAGACTCCCACGAAGCGGTCGTTGAAGCGCATGCTTTTCTTCTCTTCGTTCGGCACGAGGCTGATATGCTGATAGGTGACAATCACTTCACCACAGACGGGACAGGTCTTGGCATGGGTGAGGGCGCCGCCCTTGGCGACCTTGGCGGTTTTGCCTGAAAAACTGCGATCTTTGGCCATGAAAACATCTCCTATGGAAAAAGGCTGAATTGTGCATTTGAAAATAGAATCTATAATTTAGCAAAATTACGCTAAAAGTCAATAGGGATTATTGATTTAGCAGGGTAAGCCCCGAATTTTGGCTCCCGCCCTACACCTTGTGCCGCATAGCCCAATCCCTCTTTATTATTTTCTGCAAACTCGCGACTTGTGCCCTCCTCAATGAGGCGACCTTTTCTTACAAAATGTTTCTGGCAGGTATAAAATTAATTTTTAGTTAGTTAACTCCGGGTGGGACCGAGATTTTGGGTGGCAGCAAGGGATTATCGATTTAGAGGGCAAACAGGCGTGAGTGCCGGGGTTCCGCATGTTTCAAAAGAACGGGGAGGGTAGAGGGAGAGAACTCGGCGCATCTACTGGCCGGCAGATCACTGCCAGCCGGCCTGCTCGGCTACTCCTTGACCTTGCTGCGCAGCTCGGTCAGCTCTTTTTCCAGGGCCTCGATGCGCTTGATGAGCTTTTCCTGCTCGCGGCTGGTCTCCCTGGCGGGGCGCAGGCCGCGTGCGTTCTGCGGCACCGCTTTGGGCCGTCTCACGGCGGCGCGATACTGCTCCTGCATGCGGTTGTCCGGCCGGATGCTGTTGGAGCCGATCTTGACATGGAAGGTTTTGGTGCTGTCGCCCCTGAGCACGCCCAGGGCCATAACGCGTCCGGGATGGTTGCGGCGCACGAACTGCGCCAGCTCGAGTGAGCTGTGAATGGTGCTGCCGTTGAGGCTGATGATGATATCGCCCATGCGCAGGCCGGCGTCATGCGCCGGGCTGTCCGGGCGCACGTTGCTGATATGGACCCAGCCTCGGCCTCCAGGCCAGTCCTCGGCGGTAACACCGACCCAGCCCGACTCGGAACGGCCGGTGCCGATGATTTCTCGCACATTGGCGGCGATCTCGTGCATCGGATAGACCAGAGCGGCGGCGCCCCGGTAATCCGTTTCGGCGGTCTGGTCGTTAGCCACAATTAGACCGGCCAGCATGCCGGCCAGTCGGCCGCTGCTGTCGAAAACCGGTCCGCCGACGCTGCCTGCGGCGACATTGGCCGCCACCTGGATGAGCCCGTCCTCACGGATGGCGTTGACGATGCCCCAGGAGACCGCGGAGGAGACCCCCATGGCGTTGCCGATCACAGTGACGTGGCTGCCCGGGATGAGGGTGCCGACCTGGGTGAGGGCGGCAGGATGGTGGAGTGGCACCTTGCTGCGCAGCACGGCAATGCCGAATTCATTATCGACACCGAGCAATGAGGCGGAGAATTCACCTCCATCCTGGGTGGCGATGGTGATCTCCTGGCTGTTCATCACCACACTGACGTGGGTGATGACGTGGAGGCTGTCGAAGATTATGCCGGATCCGACATTGGTGATCATGACATCTTCGGGGACGAACTGTTCGTCCTCGTGGCCGGTCCCGTTGATGAGATCCAGCAGCGGGACCTGGGCGGAGACCGTCACTACCGAGGGTTTGACCTTGTCGACCAGCTTGCGCATGTCCTGTTCAAAGCGCATCAGGACGGAGCCATCCTGCGCCGAGAGCGGGAGGGGGAGGATACCCAGGGCGATGAGAGTGATGATTCTTCGCATCAAAATTGCACCGAGGCATTGACCGGGCGGATACCTGGCAGGTTGCGGCTGCGGCCGGTGGTTTCACGGACCTGCATGGTATCGAAGGCCAGTTGTTCGAGAGCGGCCTGGCGGTTGCCGACAGCCTTGCGGTTTTCACGGATCAGACTCTGCATGGAAAATTTCTGCATGACATAGCGCTTTTGGGCCTGGGTGTAATCACGCCGGGTGGAGGCCAAATCCTCGACCTCCACTGCAGCCGATGCAGGCATGCTCGCAGCCAGGCGCTCGCCGGCAATTCTTGCGGCAGGGGCATTGCTGACCGCCGGCGCCATGGTCTGATCGGCGGCAGCGCGGGCTGGAGTGGAGGACTCTTCCACGACCGCCATCTGCGCGGCGACCGGAGAGTTGGGGCCGAGGTCGAACTGCCGGTCAATGAAAATCCCCGCCCCGATCAGAATCAGGGCCGCAGCGCCGTAGGCCGGCGCCTGCCAGAGCCAGTCGGGCATCGTCAACGGCCAGAGGCTGCGGCGCTCATAAGCGGTCTGGCGCATCCTGGCGTGCAGCACAACATCAAAGTTGGACGAGGGGGTGTGCCGCGGCAGGGCGTGCAGCATCTGGCGCGACCGTCTGGCCCAGGCGAGGGATTCCGCACAGCGGGGGCAGTTCTGCAGATGGGCATCCATCTCCTGCTTCTCGCGCGGAGAGAGGGTTCCATCCAGATACCTGTGGGCGTTCCTTGTTATTCTGTCGCAACTGTTCATTGACACCTCTTGATTGGTTCCACTTCCCTCGAGCGCTTGCAGAAAAGGTGCTTACCTCTGTGCATCAAAAAGCTCCTGAAGCATGCCCTGCAGCTTTAGCCTGGCCCGGTTGACGCGCGATTTGACCGTGCCGAGAGGGACGCGCATTATTTTACTGACTTCCTCATAGGAAAGTTCCTGGACATCCACCAGCAGAATGACCTTGCGGAAGCGCTCCGGAAGCTTGTCGATCGCCTCCTGGATATGCTTCTCGGTCAGCATGCTGTCCACCTCGCGTTCCGTATCGGCGTGGGTGTCCTCGATCTCGAATTCCTTGTCGTCGAATCCCATGTCCGAGGTGTAGACCTGCCGGCGCCGCTTGCGCTTGCGCAGTTCGGTCTTGGCCAGATTGCCGGCGATGGTATAGATCCAGGTCGAGAATTTGGCAATCTGCCGGTAGGCGAAGCGGTTGCGAAAGATGCGCAGGAAAGTCTCCTGAACCACATCCTCGGCTTCCTGTGAATTGCCCAGATAGCGATAGGTAAAATTGAACAGAGCATCCTTGTAGCGATGCACGATCAGATCAAAGGCGTATAGATCACCCTCCTGGAATCGCTTGATGAGCTCTTCATCGCTGTGTTGGGAGAGTTTGGGATTCTCTTTGTTCATCCGGTTCTAGTCTTGAAACCGCACGGGGCGGCAAAAGTTCCCGACCAAATCCCTCCGCTCAAGCCGGGATGAATTCCGGCGTAAACGTCAGCGCCCGTCAGACCGCACAAGACGGGCGTGATCTCAGAGGGTGTAGCGCAATTTGAAAAGCAGCAGTTCGAGCACCAGGGCCGGCTTCTGGTAGCTGCTCTTGAGCTGGGCGTCGGCCTCGAGAAGATGGCCCAGGGCGGTGCTCAACTGGGCGCCGGTGAAGGCGCCGGCCTGGGCTGAATAGTTTCTCAGGAAAAAGGGCTGGATTTTCAGGGCTTTGGCAAGACTCTCCTCGGGGAGGCGCCGGCCGCGCATGCTGTGCAGCTTGGACAGAATGAGGAAATGACGCGCCAGCATGGCGAGGATGCCGGTGGGCTGCTCCCCCTGGGTGAGCATGTGGTCCAGGATGGCCAGGCCGGCGCCGATCCTGTGCTGGCCGACCGCATCGCAGAGTTCAAAGACCGAGAACTGGCGCGAGGAGCCGACCACCCGCTCCACGTCTTCAACTCCGATTTCCTTTCGTTCCCCGAGATTGATTCTGATTTTTTCTATTTCGCTGTCGAGCTGGCGCAGGCTGCTGCCGGTCAAGCCCTGCAGCAGGCGGATCGCTTCTGTTGTGATGGTGAGCCCCGACTGGCTGATGCGCCGCTGCAGCCACTCCGGCACCTGATTGTCGTAGAGGGGTTTGAACTCCACAGCGCTGCAGCTTTGGATGAGCTGCTGCCAGACCGAACGGCGCGCATCGATTTTGGCGGCGGTGAGGATCAGGCAGGTGCTCGGCAGGGGATTTTTGGCGTACCTGGCCACCAGCTCAATCCCTGCAGCCGCGAGCTGATGGAGATTCTTCACCAGCACCACCCGCCGCTCCGCCATCATCGGATAGGAGGCAGCGATGTTGACGATGGCCGCGCCGTCGCTCTCGCCGCCGTAAAGCTGGTCAAAGTTGAAATCCTCGCTGCCGGGCTCGACGGCCTTGTCCACAAGCGCCGCGCAGGCGAGGTCGATCTGATAATCGTCCTGGCCGTAAAAGAGGTAGAGCGGAGCAAAGCGGCCCGCGTTCCATTCCTTGTGCAGCTGTTCGATTGCAGTTTTCATCGTGCCAGGCTTCTCTCCCGGCAGCTGGCGAGAAAGGCCTCGAGCAGGGCGCGGCTGCTGCTCATCTCATCCATGGTTTCGGGGTGCCACTGCACACCGAGCACAAAATCCTCGCCGGGCAGCTCGATGCCCTCGATGATGCCGTCCTCCGCATGGGCGGTGATCTGCAATTGCGGAGCGAGTTTCCTGATCGCCTGGTGGTGGGAACTGTTGACCGTAAGGCTTTCCCGCCCGACGATGGCGTGGAGGCGGCTGCCCGCGGCAATGGCCGCCGGGTGATAGGTCAGGATGGGCGACTCGGGCGAGCGGTGCTGCCGCGCTCCCGGCGCCTGGGAGGCGATATCCTGCCAGAGCGAGCCCCCCAGGGCGACGTTGATCATCTGGCAGCCGCGGCAGATGCCGAAGAGGGGCTTGTGCTGATGCAGGGCCTCGCGGATGAGCTCGATTTCGAAAAAGGTGCGGGGCGGATCGATGCGCCACTGCCCCGGAATGACCTCTTCGCCGTAGGCCCCGGCGTAGACATCGTCGCCGCCGGTGAGGAGCAGCCCGTCGATCCCGGCGATGAGGGACGGAATCCGGCTGTGGTCAAGCAGGGTCGGCAGGGCCATGGGCAGGCAGTCGGCGCCCTCGAGATAGCGGACATAGACCGCATTGATGAAATAGAGCTCCCGCCCGCGCGCGAAGGGGCGCACATCCGCGGCCGGGCTCTGGTCCATGGTAAAAGCGATGAGCGGGGGCTTCATGGCGTCCGCCTAGAGAACGAAGAGCATAAGTATACCCACCAGCAGGCAATAGGGGGCGAACCAGTAGAGCTTGCCTCGGCGCAGGATGCGCAGCATGGCCTCGATGGCGAGCCAGCCGGTGAAAAAGGAGACTATTGCCCCGATGATCATGAGTCCCAGCCTGCCCGAGCCGACCGGTGCAGAGGCCATCTCCCCGACCTTGAGGATGGTGGCGCCCAGCACCGCCGGAATGGAGAGCAGAAAGGAAAAGCGGGCCGCCTGTTCGCCGCGCACCCCGGAGAAGAGGCCGAAGCTGATGGTCGAGCCCGACCGCGAGATCCCCGGTAGAATGGCCAGGGCCTGGGCCAGCCCCATGACCAGGGTGTTGACGAAATTGAGTTCTTTTTTCCCGCCAGAGCTGAGCCGTGTCAGCCCGAGCAGGAGGCCTGTGAAGATCAGGGCCCAGGCGACAAAGCGGGGATGGTCAAAGGCGGCCTCGATGGCATCCTTGAAAATCACTCCGATGACAACCGCGGGCAGGGTGGCGATGATGATATAGACGAGCAGACGAAGATCACTCTGCTCGCGATAGCGCTCGCTCAGGCTCTTGCCGCTGCGGAAGAGGCCGAAAAAGGTGGTGAGCAGCTGGCCGATATCCCTGCGGAAGGCGACCAGGACGGCCAGGATGGTGCCGAAATGGAGCAGGACCTCGAAGGTGATGCCGGCGTCCTCGACGCCGAGGAAATGGCTGAAGAGCACCAGATGGCCGGAGCTGGATACCGGCAGAAACTCGGTCAATCCTTGCACGATGCCGAGGAGAATCGAATTGAGCAGGGTCACTGCGCCTCCCATCATCCATAAGGTGTATTGTCCGGCCCGACCAGCGGCAAGTGTCTGGCCCCGCAAGGCCATCCGGACCGGATCTCCGGGTCAATCAATTCTATAGTTTAGCGAAAAAAAAGCTGAGATTCAAGGGATATATAACGAAAAAGGCCCTCGGGGAGGGCCTTTTTCACGGAAAGAGGGGAAAGCTAGAACTGGAGCAGATAGCTGGCCAGGATCTGGAAATCAGGCGCGCCGTCATCCAGGCCGAGGCCCAGAGCGCCGCGGTAGCGGACGTTGCCCATATTGTAATCCACGCCGCCGCTCAGCATCATAAAGTCCATCTCGGTCTTGAGGACCCATTCGCCGACGATCGCCAGGTTCTTGCTCGTCGGGTAGATGATTCCGGCGCCGAGGGTAAGATAGTTGTCGCGCTCGGTGCTCTCCTCCAACTCGAAGGTATCCATGTCGAATTCGTAATCAGTATACTCGTAAAAATTGATGCCAACGGTCCCGGTCAGGGTGAAGGCCTCGAGTTTGTGGCGGACAGCCCCAAAAGCGCCGAAATTCAGGTGCCCCTAGCCGATGTCCTCGCTGCCTACGGGAAGCGTGGCATAGCCGCCGACCGCGAAACGGGTCGGGCCAGGAGTCAGCTGGTAGCGAAGTCCAACGTAGGGATCGGCCAGGCCGCCCTGGGAATCGGCATCGTCGTTGTCATAGCTCCAGTTGAGATAGTGGACGCCGACGTTGAGTTCGAGGTTCTTGCCGACCGGCAGACCACCCTGGACGCCACCGGTGATCGTGCTGCCGCCATCATACGTGGCGTAACCCAAACCGGCTTCGCCGTAAGGATTGCCGGCGATCACGGCATCATTGAAAAAATTCTGGAACAGATGCACACCATCCGTTTTCTGCGCGAAGGCCATGGTGAAAGGGACCAGCATGCAGAAGACCACCACCAATAGCTTTTTCATCGTACTGCCTCCTTGATACTGTTCATTTGTGCTTATACGGTAAGGGGCTACTCCTTGGGACCCATCTTTGCCTTCATCTCCTCCAGCTCTCTGGAAAGGCCGGCCAGTTTTTCCTGGAGTTCGTCAAGCTGGGCCTGGGCCTTGGGTTTCATCTTCTCCCAGGTCTCCTCGACCTGTTTGGAAATCCAGTCCTTGGCTTCAGTGGCCCGGGCCTCGACCTTGTCCATGGTTTCCTGGACAACCTTGGCCTTGTCGCCCTGCTCCATTTCACCCTTCTGGATCATGTCTTCGACGAACTCTTCGATCTTTTCCTTGGTCGTCGAAAAAATTCCCAAACCGGCCATCATGGCTTTCTTCAAGACATCGTCCATTTCAAAACCTCCTTTTTGTCCTGTAAAAGTGGCCTGCAGCGGTTCCGGCTCAATAGAGCAGGCGGGAGATGTTGCCCTCTTTGTACTGGAGGATCATCACATCGCGGTTCACCCTGACGCCGGGCGCGAAGGAATAGCCGTTGGCGATTCCGCTGCGCTTCTGCGTCCTGCTGAGCCAGTCGATCACTCCGGCCGCATTACGGTTGCCCGCCTGGATGGCTGTGGTGATCAGGTGCGTGAGATCATAGCCGGCAATGGCCAGAGGGCCTGCAGTTGTCCCTGTCGTCATTCTAAAACGATTCTTGAACTGGATATATTCCATGCCGGTTTCATCCGCAAAGGCTCCGGCGCAGAAAACCGCGCCGTCCAGATAGCGCCGCTGGCTCTTGAGGGCCGAGCCGTGGAGCCAGTCGTCCCCGCCGAGGGGCACGGCCTTGATATGGGCGAGGCTGAACTGCGGGGCGATGATGGAGATGTCCTCCGCATAGGCTGGCATAAAAAAACCGTCGATCGTGTGCAGCTGGGGGATGTCCTCCTCGTCTTCCGGTGTGGTGGCCGGCCGGCGGGTGGGACGGGAATAGCGGTATTCGGCTTTTTCGCTCCGTCCGGAGTCGGTCGCTTCGGCTGCCATGGCGCCGGCATCCGGCGGGCTGAACTGGCTGGCCGACTGACGGATGGCGCCGAATTGGCGGGAGACATCCTGGGTCCCCGGAAAATACCACTGCTGGGCGATGATGGTGCCGCCCAGCTTGTCGATGGTGTTGGCAAAGGCGTCGCTCATCGCCTGGCCATAATCATCGGCGGGGGCCAGCGAGACGAAGGTGCGCAGGCCGAGGGTGTTGTAGGCATAGCGCGCCAGGGCGGCGCCACGGGTCTCCAGATCGCTGGTCATCTGATAGACGCCGGTGCCGAGGGCGGCAATGCCGTTGTCTGAGGAGACCGGCACCAGCATCGGGATGCGGCGTTCCGAGGCCAGCGCGGCCATGGCGGCGCTGCGGTCGCCGGCGAGTTCACCGACGACCAGATCGACGTGGCTGTCGAGCAACTCCTGCATCGCCCGGATGCCTTGCTGGATGCTGCTCTCAGAATCCTTGAGCACCAGTTCCACCCCCTGGGGCTGATCCTGCAGGGCCATGGCCACGCCGCGGAGAAAGTCCATACCATTCGCCGATTCGTAGCCGCTCAGGGGCAGGATGACGCCGATGCGAAGGGCGTAAACCAACTCTGCGGCGGGCCGGGTGCGCAGTTCCTGCGCCAACCGCTGCAGCCGCGCTTCCGGGCCATTCATCAGCAGCCGCTGCAGCCAGAGCTCCCCCTCGCTGCGATGGCCGAGGCCGTACTCCCGCCTGGCCAGCCAGTAGAGGAGCCAGTTGCGGCTGCCGGCGCGCTGAAATTCGCCCAGATACCTCTCCAGGCCGCTTTCGTGCAGCCCCTGGGAGACGATGCGGCTGCCGGTCATTCTGGCGGTTTCAACCAGCCCGGGCTCCCGGTTCCGGTCGATGATGGTGAGGAGATGGGCCAGGGCGGGTACATATTCCTGGTCGCGGTAGCTGGCGCGCGCAAGGGCGAATTCGGCAGCGTCGCGGTACCGGCTCTCCGGAAAATGGCGGACCAGCTTGCGGGCGTAATAAGACGACTTTTCGGTATCGCCCAATTGGTCGTGGACGGCGCTGAGCATGAGGTAGATTCTGCTGAGGTGCGGAGCGCTCGCGGGCTTGTCCAGAGCCTCCATCAGCAAACTCCCGGCCTGCTCCCAGGAGCCATTCCGGTAGAGGATCAGGCTCTGGTCGAGCAGGCCCCTGACGCTGCCGCTCTGGGCGGCGGCCGGCGGAGTCAGCCACAGGGCCGCCGTAAGCAGGAGCAGAAAGATGAGCAGACGGAGGGATGTCAAGCCAGGGTACGCACCAGCGGAGCGGATCTTGAGGGGCAAGGTGTACTCCTTCGCGTAGATACTATTCAACGGTGACGCTTTTTGCAAGATTTCGCGGCTGATCCACATCGCAATTGCGCAGGATAGCCATATAGTATGCGAACAGCTGCAAGGGGATGATTGTAAGCAAGGGTGAAAGCATTTCGATGGTCTGTGGTACATAAATAACATATTGAGCGTGTTTTTTTATTTCCTGGTCGCCCTCGGTGGCGATGGCGATGACCCGGCCGCTGCGCGCCCGCACCTCCTCGATGTTACTGAGGATCTTTTCATAGATCGAGTCGCGGGTGGCGATGACCACCACGGGCATCTGGTTGTCGATCAGGGCGATGGGGCCGTGCTTGATCTCCGCGGCCGGATAGCCTTCGGCATGGACGTAGGCGATCTCCTTGAGCTTGAGCGCCCCCTCGAGGGCGACCGGATAGTTGTATCCCCGCCCCAGGTAGAGGCAGTTGCGCACATACTGGTGGATCTCGGCGATCTGGCGGATCTCTTCGTGCTGCTCGAGGATGGTGCGGATCTTGCCTGGAATCGCCTGCAGCTCGCTGACCAGCTCGCGCCCGCGCGCCGATGAGATCGAGCGCATCCTCCCCAGCAGCAGGGTGATAAGGGCGAGGACCGTCACCTGGGAGGTGAAGGCCTTGGTGGAGGCCACCCCGATCTCGGGGCCGGCGTGGAGATAAACCCCCGCATCGGTCTCCCGGGCGATGCTCGAGCCCACCACGTTGCAGATGCCGTAAACCTTGCTGCGCTTGCGTTTGGCTTCGCGGATCGCGGCCAGGGTGTCGGCCGTCTCCCCGGACTGGCTGATGGCGATGACCACGGAATCGTCGTTGACGATGGGATTGCGATAGCGGAATTCGGAGGCGTACTCCACCTCGACGGGGATCCCGAGCAACTCCTCGAACATGAACTCACCGATCAGGGCCGAGTGCCAGGAGGTGCCGCAGGCGGTCAGGACGATGCGGCGGGCGTAGAGCAGGGATTCGAAATCATGCTCGATGCCCCCGAGCCGGGCAGTCCCCTCCTCCCACATCAGCCGCCCGCGCAGGGTGTCGGCGAGGGTGCTGGGCTGCTCCATGATCTCCTTGAGCATGAAATGGGCGTAACCCGCCTTTTCGATCTGCTGAAGATCGAGATCGATGGGTTCGGCGTGCTTGTCGACCGGGCAGTTCTCGATGGTGCGCACCGTCATGCCGCTGCGCGTGAGCACCGCCAGCTCGCCGTCATCCAGATAGGTGACGCTCTTGATCACCCCCACCAGGGGGGCGGCATCGGAGGCGAGGAAAAACTCCTCCTCGCCGTGGCCGATGACCAGGGGTGAGCCGTTGCGTGCGGCCACCAGGGTATCGGGATGATCCCGGTCGATAATAGCCAGGCCGTAGGTGCCATGCACGCAGGCGAGCCCCTGGCGGACCGCCTCGCCCAGCTCCATGCCCCGTTCGAGATACTCCTCGAAGAGATGGCAGAGCACCTCGCTATCGGTCTGGGATTGGAAGGTATGGCCCTTGCGGATGAGCTCATCGCGCAGGAGGGTAAAATTCTCAATGATGCCGTTGTGCACCACCGCGATGCGCCGGCTGCAGTCGCAGTGGGGATGGGCATTGACCGAATTGGGCTCGCCGTGGGTGGCCCAGCGGGTGTGGCCGATTCCCAGTGTACTCTGCGGCGGCTCCGCCGGCAGTATCCGTTCCAGCTCGGCGATCTTGCCGGCCGCCTTTTGCATCCAGATCCCCTCATCGGTCCAGAGCGCAACCCCTGCGCTGTCATAGCCGCGGTACTCCAGCCGGTGCAGCCCGTTGAGCAGCAGGGGCAGCGCATTTTGACTGCCGATATAGCCCACTATCCCGCACATCAGCGGCCTCCTTATCCCCTTTATTATCTATATCTTCCCCCTGGCAGCATCCCCGCCAGACCGGTCGAACACGTAAGGGCAGCGCCCTCCGCTATTCCCATTCGATGGTGCTGGGCGGTTTCGAACTGATATCGTAGACCACCCGGTTGACGCCCTTGACCTCGTTGATAATGCGGTTGGAGATCAGCGCCAGCAGGGGACGCGGGATCTCCGCCCAGTCGGCGGTCATGCCGTCCATGCTGGTCACGGCGCGCAGGGCGATGACATTCTCATAGGTGCGCTCGTCGCCCATCACCCCCACGGTCTGGACCGGCAGCAGCACGGCGAAGGCCTGCCAGATCCGGTCATATTCCCCGCTCCGGCGCAGTTCCTCCATGAAGATGCGGTCGGCCGGCTTGAGGATGGCCAGGCGCTCCGGGGTGATCTCGCCGAGGATGCGCACAGCCAGACCGGGTCCCGGAAAGGGATGGCGGCCGAGAATGAAAGGGGGGACCTGCAGCTCGCGGCCCGCCCTGCGCACCTCATCCTTGAAGAGCTCGCGCAGGGGCTCGATGAGCTTGAGGCGCATCTTTTCCGGCAGCCCGCCGACGTTGTGGTGGCTCTTGATGGTGGCGGAGGGCCCCCTGGTCGAGACGCTCTCGATGACGTCGGGGTAGAGGGTGCCCTGCACCAGATAGCCCACTCCGCCCAGGCGCGCCGCCTCCTCCTCAAAGACAGCGATGAACTCCCTGCCGATAATCTTGCGCTTCTGCTCGGGATCGGTCACCCCCGCCAGGCGGGAGAGGAAGCGCTTGCTGGCGTCGACGAACCTGAATTCAAAATCGGCGTTGCGGTAAAAACTGCAAACCTCCGCGGCCTCGTTTTCGCGCAGCAGGCCGGTGTCAACAAAGATGCAGGTGAGCTGGCGGCCGACGGCGCGGCCCACCAGCGCGGCGGCCACGGTTGAATCGACCCCGCCTGAGAGGGCGCAAAGCACCTGCTCCCCGCCGACCCGCTCGCGGATCTCCGTCACCGTCCTTTCGACAAAGGAGCTGGCGTTCCAGTCACCCCGGCAGCCGCAGACCTTGAAGACGAAATTGGCGAGCAGTTCGCTGCCGCGCGGGGTGTGCACCACCTCGGGATGGAACTGGATGCCGTAGAGGGGGCGATGGCGATGGCGGATGGCTGCGATCGGGGCATTGGCGGTATGGGCGATGACCCTGAAATCGGGGGGGATGCGGGTGAGATGGTCGCCGTGGCTCATCCATACGGTGAGGAAATCCCCGAGCCCGTCGAAGAGCGTCGCCGCCTCATCGATCTGCAGCTCGGCGCGGCCGTATTCGCGCTGGGGCGCCCGGCCGACCTCGCCGCCGCAGAGGTGGCCGATCACCTGCAGGCCATAGCAGATGCCGAGGAGGGGGATGTCCTGGGCGAGGAGGGCGGGATCGGGGAGGGGAGCCTCCGCGCCGTAGACCGAAGCCGGGCCGCCCGAGAGGATGATTCCCCGCGGCTGGATCTGCGCCAGCTCGGCCGGAGAGATAGAGTAGGGGCGGATTTCGGAAAAAACCCCGAGCTCGCGCACGCGCCGCGCGATGAGCTGAGTGTACTGTGATCCAAAGTCGAGGATCAGAATCCGTTCGAGATGTTCCATGGGGCCGCTTTCACGGGTGCGTTCAGAGGCTGATCTGCCATTTCCGGAGCATATCCAGTCCGGGATAATAGGTCATGTCGCAGTGGACGGGCGTCACCGAAATCTCGTCATCCATGATGGCCCGGTCGTCGATCTCATCATCCGGCTCCACCTCCATCTTGTCGCCGGTCAGCCAGTAGTAATTGCGGCTGTGGGGGTCCTTGCGGATCTCGTACTCCTCCCGGTAGTTGGTCATGCCCTGGCGGGTGATGCGCACGCCGCGGATCCGCTCCAGCGGCATCGCCGGCACATTGACATTGAGAAAGACCCCGGGCGGAAGGGGATGGGCGAGCAGCTGGCGCGCGATGATCGGCGCAAAGGCCGCCGCCCCTGAAAAATCACCGCTGGTGTAGGAGGCCAGGCTGAGGGCGACTGCCGGGATCCCCGAGATCGCCCCCTCGGTCGCCGCCGACACCGTTCCCGAATAGATGGTGTTGATGCCGGTGTTGGAGCCCTGATTGATGCCCGAAAGGACGATGTCGGGCAGGCGGTCCTGGCGGCCGAGATCCCAGATCGCCACCTTGACGCAGTCGGCAGGAGTGCCGCGCACGGCGATGCCGAAGAACTCGCCGTTCTTCCGGCATTCGCTGAAGCGCAGGGGATCGCTGAGGGTGATGGCATGGCCGACCGCGCTCATCTCCGAGGCCGGGGCATAGACGATGATTTCACCGTGTTTGGCCATCTCCACGGCCAGAGCGGCGAGCCCCGGGGCGTTGATGCCGTCATCGTTGGTCAGAAGAATTCTCACGCTTCGCTCGCTGGTTTGGTGGTGCTGTTCTTCCTGGTCCGTGGTTTGGCTGCGGAGGACCCGGTGCGTTTCGCTGATTTTTCCCCGGCTGCTTTGCCACGCTTTGGAGCGGAGGCCACGGCTTCGGCAGCCTCCGGCGCGCTCTTTTTCTTCGGCGCCGCCCGCCGCGGCTTTTTCCTGGCCGGACCGACGAACCAGACCAGGATGCGCTCGATCTGCTCCTTGAGCTGGCGGCGGTCGACGATCATGTCGACAAAGCCGTGCTCCTGCACGAACTCGGCGCGCTGGAACCCCTCCGGGAGGTCCTGGCCGATGGTCTGCTTGATGACGCGCGGACCGGCGAAGCCGATAAAGGCCCCGGGCTCGGCGATGATCACATCCCCGAGCATGGAAAAGCTGGCTGTGGTCCCGCCGGCGGTCGGGTCGGTGAGGATGGAGATGAAGGGTATGCGCGCTTCGGCGAGCAGGGCCAGCTTGGCGGCGGTCTTGGCCATCTGCATCAGCGAAAGCGCCCCCTCCTGCATGCGCGCCCCGCCCGAGGAGGAGAGGATGATCAGGGGCCGGCGGGTCTCGACAGCCCGATCGATGGCTCGGCTGACCTTTTCCCCAACCACCGATCCCATGCTGCCGCCGATGAAGCGGAAATCCATGACCGCCATCACAACCGGGAGGCCGGCAAGGGTGCACTCGCCGGTGCGCACCGCCTCCTTGAGGC
>Ga0302250_1000545_pt1 | contig 35812 bp, 24 predicted proteins | sample AAG_RA_Asp_MG_FD_193536 | JGI IMG/M metagenome (GOLD analysis project Ga0302250, IMG submission 193536) | Enriched activated sludge microbial communities from anaerobic digester in WTTP, New Holstein, Wisconsin, United States - AAG_RA_Asp | ecosystem: Engineered > Bioreactor > Anaerobic >...
CCAGGTCCTTCACGGCGATGCCGATGTGGCTGATGTGTTTCACCATTTGTGCCTCTACTTTTTGTAGTTCTTGGCTAGTTCAAAGCCGATTTCCATGGCTTTGTGGTTTACGTCCACGAAGCCGGGTTTCACGGTTTCCGCTATGGATTGCCTGAGTGATTCTTCCTTTACGATGCCGGTAATCTTTACCAGGAAGGCTAAGGACAGGATATTGGTGGTGATGGGGCTGCCGAGTTTTTCCTGGGCGATTTCGGTAAAGGGAAGCTCATAGGTGTTTTCCGCCGCCAGGGCCAGGTTTTTAACGAAGGTGGTATCGATGATCAGGATCCCATTGTCGCGCAGGTCAAAGAGATAAACGTCACAGGCTTCCTGGGTCAAGGCCAGGAGGCAATTGAAGTTCGTGGCTTCGGGGAAGTAGATCTCCTGATCGCTGATGATCACGTCGGCACGGGAATAACCTCCCCGTGATTCAGGCCCATAACTCTGGGTTTGGGTTACCCGGCGTTTTTCGATCACGGCTGCCCTGGCCAGAATGATTCCGGCCAGAATAAGGCCTTGGCCACCGCTTCCGGATAGACGGATTTCATAATTCGCCATTATTCACCTCCCTTTTCCTGAACCCGTTTGCAGAGCGCAGCATATTCGGAGCAGAATTCCGGGCGTACATCTTTGCGCAGCACACCACGGATGATCTTGCCTTCCACCTTTTCAGGAGGGAGTTTGTCCACAGCTGCCAAGGGAACTGAATTATCGCGGAAATCCTTCATCATCTGCGGAGCTCCGCCTTTTTTATTCAGGCGTCCAAAAATAACGGGGCAGGCGCTCACTACTTCGATCAGGGAAAACCCCGGATGGTCGATGGCGTCCTTTATTATCCCCTGCATTTCCTGAACGTGGAAAGCTGTGGTGCGGGCAACAAAGGATGCTCCGGCACCCATTGCCAGATTACAGATATTGAAATCAGGCTCGATGTTGCCATAGGGAGCGGTGGTGGCTATGGCTTCATGCGGAGTTGTGGGACTGCACTGTCCGCCGGTCATGCCGTAAATGTTATTGTTAATCAGTATCACTGTTAAATCGATGTTTCTACGTGCTGCATGGATCAGGTGGTTTCCGCCGATGGCAGTACAGTCGCCATCACCAGTAACCACAATCACCTTCATATGTGGTTTGTGGAGCTTTACCCCTGTGGCATAGGCGATACTGCGTCCATGCAGGGTATGCAGGGTATTGAAATCAACATAAACTGGCATGCGTGAGGAGCAGCCGATTCCTGAAACCATCGTGATGTCGTCGCGGTTCAGATCCATCGATGCGATGGCACGGATAATGGCCCCCAGGACTATGCCGTTGCTACAGCCTGCGCACCAGACGTGGGGAAATTTCTTGTCGTGCCGCAGGTATTCATGGATGATGCGTTGCGGGATGTTTGCCATGGTTTAACTTACCCCCTTTATTTTGCGCAGAATGTCGTTGGGAGTGATCAGTTGTCCGTTCACTCGCTGCAGTTTGATGATGCTGCTATCGCTTTTTTCCTTGGTCAGGCGTTCTATCTCGTGGATCAACTGGCCTTGATTCAGTTCGGGCACGATCACCGTATCCACATTGCGCAGCATTTTGCGAACCGCTTCATCGGGGAATGGCCAAATGGTAAGAGGTCGCAGGAGACCTACCTTGATTCCTTCTTTACGGGCGATGGCGATGGCGGCTTTGGCTGCTCTGGCGGTGATTCCGGCTGCAAAGATGGCTATTTTGGCGTCTTCCATCTCGTGGCTTTCAATCTGTACCAGATCACGGATATTGTAAACTATCTTCTTGCGCAGTCGTTCCATCATATCGGCCGCTTCATTGGCTTTGTTGGTAGGGAAGCCATGAGAATCGTGAGTAAGGCCGGTAACGTGGAAACGGTATCCTTCGCCATAAGAAGCCAAGGGGGAGAGGTATTTTTGATTTTCATCGTAGTGTTTATACCACCGGGGAGGCACGGTTGGTTTGATGCGGTTTATCACGCGCACATTCGCCATATCAGGCAGTTGCACCGCTTCGCGCATATGCCCCAAAACCTCGTCCAGAAGCAGGATCACACAAGTGCGATATTTTTCACTGAGATTAACTGCACGGATGGTAAGCTCATAGCTTTCCTTTACTGAATCCGGATAAAGAACTATGGCCGGGGAATCGCCGTGAGAGCCCCAACGGGATTGCATGATGTCCGCTTGGGCGGGGCTGGTTGGCATGCCGGTGCTGGGGCCCATGCGTTGGACGTTTACCACGACGCAGGGAGTTTCGGTGATTTTGGCAAATCCGATTCCTTCCTGCATCAGGGAAAAGCCCGGGCCGCTGGTCGCGGTTAATGATTTTGCCCCTGCCAGGGATGCGCCGGTAATCGCACAGATGCTGGCAATCTCGTCTTCCATCTGCACGAAAACTCCACCCCTTTTGGGCAGTTCTGCCGAGAGAATCTCGGCAATTTCGGTGGAAGGGGTAATTGGATAACCGGCGAAGAAATTCACTCCGGCATCCAAAGCGCCATAGGCAACCGCTTCGTTGCCCTGCATCAGTACGTTTTTGCGTTCTCTGGTCTGTTGTAATTCTTCCAGCTTGCTGTCTGGTTTACTGGCAAGAGGTTCGGCTGGAGCAACTGACTTGGTCTTTGGCTTTGCCACAGCTTTCTCTTTCTTGGTTTTATCTTTTTTTAGCATCTTGCGTTTCACTCCTTCAACGGTCTTTTGCGCCAGTGATGGCAAAATCCGGGCAGAGCCGGTCACAGGTTTCACAGTGAATGCATTTTTCAGGTGCCTGCACGTAGGGGGAGCCATCGCTTTTGCGTCCTAGACAGCCTGTGGGGCAAAAGGCTACGCATATGCCGCATTTCTTGCACCAGTTGTAGTAAATCAGCACGGGAGAATCATCATCGCCGGGGGCTTTCACCTCGGTGATTTCCACCTCCATTTTTTCGGGGGTGTCTTCCGAGCGGATAATCATGCCCACGCGGTCTTTTTCGACTTTTTTAGGCATTGAGTTCCTCCATTTATATCTTTATTTCTTTATTACTTTCTTTAGGAAATTGCCCAGACGCTGGCAGCCTTCCACGTTCTTTTCAATGCTTTCGTAGCTGAAGTTCAAGCGCATGGTGTTATAGCCTTTGCCATCGCAAAAGAAGCTGTTTCCAGCCACGTAGGCCACGTTCGCTTCCTTGATGCAATCCAGCAATAGGGCATTGGTATCCAGGCTTTCAGGGCCTTTGGCCATCAGGAAAAGACCGCCTTCGGGATGAGTCCAGGTTACCTCTTCGGGCATGTATTTGGCCAGAGAATCCAGCATCACTTTCTGTTTTTCGGCATACATCTTGCTGATTTCGGCAATCTTCGGATCCAGATAACCCTTCTCGATATAGCGGGCTGCGATGCGCTGGGTGAAGGGAGGGGTACAAAGATCGGTTGCTTGTTTGCCAACCACGATCTTGTCCAGTACATCCGGATGTCCGACCACCCAACCGATGCGGAAGCCGGGACAGAATATCTTGCTGAAGGTTCCCAGCAGAACCACATGTCCGGTTCCATCCAGTTCGTAGATGGTCTTTTGGGTTTCGCCTTCGTAGCGAAGCTCGCGATAAGGGCTGTCCTCGATTATCAGAACGTCATATTTATAGGCCAGTTGCAATATTTCTTTGCGGCGACGCTCGGTCATGGTTACCCCTGCGGGATTCTGAAAATCTGGGATCAGATAGATGAATTTGGGTTTCTGGCCTTTGCCGCAGAGTTCCTTTAAGTGAGCTTCCATGATGGCGGGGTCTTCACCTTCTTCGTCCATCGGAATGCCGATCATATTGGCACCGTAAGAATTGAAGGCCGAAAGACCACCCAGGTATGAAGGTAGGCCAACGATTACGTAATCTCCACGGTTGATGAACATTTTGGCAATCAAGTCCAGAGCTTGCTGCGAAGCAGTAGTGATGATCATATTGTCGATGCTCATGTCCACGCCACTGGCTTTATAGCGGTTAACCAGCATGGTTCTCAGCAGGGCGTCGCCTTCGGTAGCTCCATATTGCAGGGCAAAGGCAGCCTCATTGTCCATCACTTCGTTGATGATCCCTTTCAGTTCTTCGATGGGAAAGGTGGCTGGGCTGGGAAAACCTCCAGAGAAGGAAATCAGGCCGGGCTGACCGAGAAACTTCAGCAGTTCACGGATGGCGGAACGCTTCATCCCTTTGATGTTGGTTGACAGGATATCGTTTAGATCGGTGATCATGATGATCCTCCCTTTATTTTATTTATTTTTCTTCGTAAACCAGGACTTTCTTATTGTTTTTTCGCCATTCTTGGTAAGCCTTCTTGATCTCCAATTCCCAAACGATGCGTTTATCATTGTCCTCAAATGAGACAATGTCGATGTAAAAAGTGCGTTTGGTTTTGCCCATGAAGCTCTTGCGAGGAAATTCCACTACTATTTCACCGTCAATATTCAGCAAGGTAATCTCGTTCAAGAAGACACCCTCAGCAATCTCGATCACGGCTCTGGCTTCCACGCTTCCGGTTTGAACGTCTCTAAAATGTATGTTCATTCATACTCCATTTTTTTCATGCACACCCGCTTAGATTACTTGCAGTTATCGGTCAAGCTATTTTTTCGGGTCAGCAGGGGTTTGTTTCTCTTCCGTTTCGGGCATCTGTACGGGAGCTGGTTCCACTTCTATGATCACGGGAGCACTTTTGGGGTGGTCGTTCAAGCGGAAGAGCTCCGGGAATTTGGAATCGTAATAAAGAACCGTCAGGCTGTTATCTTCTGCATAAATCACATGTACGGTGCGGGTAGTGGATAAAAACCAGATCAGTTGCTGGGTTTCCTCATCAAAGTGGTTAGTTTCTCCGTGCATTTGCTGCAGTGTTTCCATTACCAGTGCGTCATTTTCTTCGGTATTATTGGGGCTGTATTTGATAAACCACCCGATAATGCGCTGGGTTTTGGGCTCCACGAATACCAGAATCGCATCCACTAATTCGCTGTCCTTGGGGAAATAGCGCACGATATCTTTGCCGGAATCCTTGGCCTGAAATCCGCTTAAAGCCAAAAGTGAATCGGCTTCAGAAAGAGGAATGGCATAACTGAGGTTGAATAGACCTGTTTGCGCTTGCAGGCAAAAAGCAGCCAGAAGCAAAAGCAGGAGGAGGCTTAGTTTATTCATTTTGTTTCCTGTTTATTGTAGTTTATCTCCATTTTTTAATGAGGCTGGCAAGCGTCAATCAAAATCTCCGGCAATTCCGGCTGTAAAAAGCGAATACTTCAACCTTATCAACGGGCGGGACTTTGGGGGGGGCTGAAAGAATTAGCCTTGATCCAGCATCTCCTTTAGGGTTTTTACCAGGCTGTCGATCTGGGCTTCGTTCGTATTGAAACTGCACATCAGGCGGACTTCGTTTCTGGCTTCGTCCCAAGTGTAAAACAGGAATTTTTCCTGCAATGCCGGAATAATCGCAGGGGGTAGGATCACAAACACCGAGTTTACGTTGATGGGCTGAGTAATGGTCACTTGCGGGATCTCTGCCAGGCTATTGCCAAGTAGTTTGGCCATAGCGTTGGCTTTGCAGGCATTCTGCTTCCAGAGCTCATTATCCAGATAGGCCTCAAACTGAGCGGCAATAAAGCGCATCTTGCTGAAAAGCTGGGTGGCTTGTTTTCGGTAGAAACGCAGATCATGGGTCAGCTCGGGATGAAAGCTTACAATCGCTTCACCAAATAGCAGACCGTTTTTTGTCCCGCCTAAACTGATGATATCCGCTCCGACATCTCTGGTCATTTCTTTCAGGCTGCAGTTCAAGGCAACAGCGGCGTTGGCCAGACGTGCGCCATCTATATGCAAAAACATCATGTGGGCATGGGCAAAATCGGCCAAAGCTCTCAATTCGGCCAGGCTGTACAGCGTTCCATACTCGGTGCTTTGGGATATCGATATGATCCGGAACTGCGAATGATGCTGATCTCTGTCGCCCATCAGTCTTGGCGCAATCAGCTCTGGAGTCAATTTCCCGTCCGAAGTGGGAATCGGATGCAGCCTTGCCTGGGTTTGCTTTTGAACTGCACCGCATTCATCCACGTTTATATGCGCGGTGGCCGCACAAAAAACGGCATGGTAAGGCTTCATCAGGGTTTGCAGACAGAGCACGTTGGCGCCGGTTCCGGTAAGGGTAAACCAAGCTTCGCAGTTTCCTCCGAACAGGTTTTCGATATCCTTCAGCACTTTAATGGTCACGGGGTCATCGCCATAAGCCGGACAATAGCCTTCATTGGCTTTGGCGATGGCTTCCAATACCGCCGGGTGCATTCCGCTGTGATTGTCCGAGCCAAAACTTATTTCAAACATGTATGCTCCCTGGTTCTAGCCCTGCATGGCTTGCTGCAAATCGGCCAGCAGGTCATTCACATCTTCGATGCCTACCGACAGACGCACCAGTTCATCGGTAATTCCGGCCTTTTGCTTAGCGGCGGCAGACACTTTTGCGTGGGTCATGGAGGCCGGATGCTGGATCAAGGTTTCCACTCCGCCCAGCGAGACCGCCAGGGTAGCCAGTTTTACGCTGTCCATCATCTTGCTGCCTGCTTCAAAACCGCCTTTCAGCCCAAAGGAGATCATTGCACCGGAACCCTTTTGCTGACGTTTGGCCAGCTCATACTGGGGGTGTGAAGGCAGTCCGGGATATCTAACCCAGGCTACCGACGGATGGCCTTCTAAAAATTCGGCGATAACCTGGGCATTGGCCTGGGCACGCTCCATCCTCAGCGAAAGGGTTTTCAGGCCGCGGCTCACCAAAAAAGCCTGATGCGGATCCATGTTTGGTCCCATGCTGGTCATTACGTTATACATCAGCTTATGATCGGCTGGGTCTTTTGCCACGATAACCCCGCCAACCACATCCGCATGACCGTTGATAAATTTGGTGATGGAGTGCAGCACTATGTCGGCCCCAAGTTCCAGTGGTTTTTGCAGATAAGGGGAGCAGAAGGTGTTGTCCACCACGAGCTTAATGCCGTATTTATGAGCAAGTTCAGCGCATGCGGCGATATCGGTGATGCTGATCGTGGGGTTAGCCGGGGTTTCTATGTATAGCAGCCTGGTATTGGGTTTCAAAGCGGCTTCCACCAGTTCAATGCGGCTGGAATCCACGAAACTGGCTTCCACTCCAAAGCGGGAAAAATGGTTTTCCAGAACGCTGCGCGAAGCGCCGTAAACCGCATCGGTGGATACAATATGCGCTCCAGCGCTCAGAAAGCTAAGGTAAACAGTGGTGACTGCTGCCATGCCGCTGGCCGTTGCTATTCCGCCAAAACCTCCTTCCAGGGCAGCTACGGCATCTTCCAGGCTGCGGATGGTGGGGTTCCCCAAACGGGTGTATATAAAGCCGTCGCTTTCCCCGGCAAAGCAGTCTGCACCGTGTTTGGCATTTTTAAAGGCAAAGGTGGAGGTTTGATAGATGGGCGGATTTACGGACATCAATGCATCGGGCTTTTGCCCTGCATGGATCAGCATGGTGTCAAACTTGGCGTCTTTGTGCATGGTTTTTCCTCTTTTATGGTCAATTATCTTCTTTACAGCTAATCTTCTGTTTGGAAGGGTTTCTGTCAAGCCCAAAACCTGAATAGCCTTCCCAATATTTGTGCCAACCCGCCATTAGCCAAAATGCTGCCTGGCTACCTGGAACCAGCTCTTATTTCCTTTCTTTCAATTTCTTCAGCCGTTCCATGCGCTTGTCGAGTTCGGCTATTTTCTTGCTGTTTACGATATAGCGGCTCAGCTGCCAGGTCTTCAGTTTTTCTGCCCAGGCCAAGGCTTCGGTGTAGTCTTTGCTGTGTTTTTCCAAAAGCATACAAAGCTCTAGCATGGAAGCCGGGCAGTTCAGGTCTGAGGCGACCCTGAAGCAATCCAGTGCGCAGTCCAATTCTTTGGCTTTTTTATAGATCAGCCCCAGGTCTCGCATGATGTCTGCAGAAACCATTCCGCTGGCCAAGAGGTCCACCAGAATTCGCCGGGCGGTTTCTTCCTCACCCTGGCTTTGATAGAGCCTGGCCAGGGCGTGATAATCGATGCGAATGTCAAAGCCATGCGCAGGAGGATACGAGATACTATCGGCGATCAGAGTAAAAAGCGCTGCAGTATGCAGGATATCATGATGATTGTGGATGAAAATCCGGCGGATTAATTCCGGGTCGCCATTCATCAAAAACTGGAAGTAGGTTTGGGGTATGTCTCCGCCTTCGATGTCCAGTTCTTTATCCCGGATGTGTCCCAGCACATAGAATTCGATGGTTTCCAGGGCACAGGAAGGAAGCTTGTTTTTCCAGAGTCTGCGGGCAATGTGGAGCAGGTCAAGATGCTCCATCTGGCGCAGGTTCAGCCAGATTTGATGGTATAGCAGGCGCGATTCCAAAACCGGTACGTCAAAGGTTTTGCCATTGAATGTTATCAGCAGCGAGCGGCTCCTCACCAGTTCCAGCAGGCGATCGAAAGAAGAAATCTCCGCATCCGGATCGGGTAAAAAAAGCTGCTCTACAACAAACTGGCCGTTTTCGTAGTAGCCAAGCCCAATCATAAATGCCAGGGTGCCGGTTCGTCCCAGGCCTGTGGTTTCCAGATCAAGCACCAGGATGTCTTCCTGGCTGCGGGGCTTTGTCTTATCCAGTTTTGCCCAGTTCAGCAACACCTCTGGGAAACTCTGGGGGTAAAGAGGCAGCCCTTCGATTTCGGTTTGCATGGGATAGGCTTTTCGGGTGTAGTAATAGGGATCTTCGGGGTGGGAGGAAAATTTACCCTCAATAGCACACAGCAAAGCTTCCCGCAGCATGGTTTTCAGCTCGGAGGCATAAAGTTCTCTGTCCTGGCGCATATCGTTGGTCATAATTATCCAGATTTATACCGAGCACTTTTATGGCAATAGATTTCTTGAGCTGATTCAGCTCAATTGTCCAGCAACCAGATTTTCTGATAGAATCCCGGCTTCTCCCAATACCTGTCCACCAACCTGTAGATTCCGTCCTTTCTTTGCAGAACGCCTTCTTCCACCAATTCACGGCGAATAAGGCAATAATCCTCGTGAATAGTGCTTATCAGCTCGTTCAATACCTTTTCCGGATACTCCCTGTTGGCCTCAAACAACTTAATCACTTCCTGATAAACAATCCAGCGCTTTTTGTTCTGGACCGGTAAGCGAATGCATCTGCCCTCTTTGAAGTATACCTTTAGCACTTTCTCTCGGAGTAGGGAACGCGCATCTTTTCTCTGCAAATTGGGTTCCGGGATCAATTCGTCCAGACTTTTCTGCAAAGCTTCGGGCTTCAGATGGTACACGTTATAATACTGCTTTTTTATGCAATACACCAAGCCGGCGGCCTGAAGTTTTTTTAGGTGTGCCGACACGGTTGATTCCGCCAAAGATAATTGTTCCGCAAGATCTTCCACGCAGTAGGCCTGCTGCTTTAGAAGCGCCAGGATCTGTAAACGTGATTCGTCAGCAAGACTTTTAATTAGTTGTAGTGCATTCATTTCTCACATCCTTTTCGTAATATGGCGAAACAAAACGCCAAACCCTAAAACTGTCAATATGTTTCTATGAACAGCGAATCAAAATAACGTGAGCCTGGGGTGTTGCTCATCAAATCTTCAACAGACGGACCCTGTCCCAAGAAAACTATTGACAGCCAATCCATACATTGGATAATCGCTGCATCTACTCCCAAGGAGATGTTTATGAAAATGAAGCTGATCATTTTAGCCGTGTTGCTCAGCCTGCTGTTTATGGCCAGCGGCTGCGACAAGGATAAGCCCAATGATCCCGAAGGTCTTGGCACCGCAGAAGCTTTAAGCAATTATTGGACGTATCAAACCGACCTTACTGCGGCTATGGAAGCACGTGATGGAACCATGGCGCAGATAAGCCAGAAAATCAATGCTCTGGGAAGCAATAAAAATTATAAGGATGCAATCGCCGAAATCGACGCTTTGGTAGAAACCTATGCCGCACAAAGCGAAGCTGTGGCCACCAGATTCAGACAGCTTGCCCAGGCCGAAAACTCCATTATCGAATACGGTGGAAACAAAGGTCTGCTTACCAGCCTTGCCAAAGGCGTTTACAACAAGGCTGCGGATGCCGCCGTTTCCAGCTACAGGATGGTTCGTTCAGGCTGGAGAGTGATGAGCGGCCGTCAGTCTTTACGCCAGGTTTTGGTCGATCCCGAATCTGGAATTCCCATCGTGTCCAACTTTGCGGAGAAGGTTCAGAAGCGCAATACTGCCAGGGACGGCCTGGTACGTGAGGCTATCTTGAACTGGAATCCGCTTACTTCCCCCGTCGATACGAACTACGAGGTACCTTACGACCAGCTTCCTGGCTCCACGCCCCTGGAAAAAGCCAATGCCTACGCCAATCTCAGCGATGAAGACCCCATGAAGATGCAAACCCGCAGAGGTGTGATGAATTGGGTTAGCGAAGAGAGAATGGCAACTGCCGAGACAGCAGTGGAACTGGGCGAAACAGGAGTGAAGATAGTGGGCGACGCCTATGGCGGAGGTGCCGGAGAATGGACAAACGAAGTTCTGAACCAGCACATGGAAGAACATCAAACCCAAACCCAAACCGGCAATCTGAACGTGCAGGTAAATCAGGATGGCGGAAGCAATCCTCCTATCATAGGCAACAAAACCCTGATTATCTCCAAGGCCAATATGCCCGAAGGCGACCCGCGCATCACAGTTATCATGAATGCGCCTCAAGCCTTGCAACAACCTTTACCCACGGGTCAGTATAACGTGATCGCCCTGGCCGACGGCTTTATCCGTAATGTATATCAAAACCTGCAGATCGTACAGGGCCAGGCAACCAATGTTTTGGCCAAGCTGCTTAATCTGGCTGAAAACCCCATCATCATCGAAAGCCTGGAAGTAAGTAATGGCAGCATCACCGTAGGAGAATCCGTTTCCGCACACGTTTCCTGCGTAAGCACCATAGGAAAAACTCTGTCCTTCGTTTGGACGGTTTCCGGCGGTGGCTTCAATTCCGCCACTCCGAATGGCACAGATTTCAGCTTCGTTCCCACGGAAGAAAAGGAATACACGATCACGGTAACGGTTACCGACGATGCCGGAAACAGCAAAACGAAAAGCGTGGTAGTGGCTTCCCTGGGTGGGAAACTGGCCATTGACGACTGGGAAATAGCGGGAGAAAGCTTTGCGGACGGTAAACTGAATCCAGGAGAAACGGCAACTTTGCGGCTCTTCGTTTCCAATACCGGAGAAGCAGCTCTAAGCGGAACCCAGGTAGTAAGCTGCGGCGCCGGAGTAACGGTAAACTTCAGTCCAAACCAAGCCAGTATCGGAGTGGGGCAAACCCTGCAGGTGGATGTTCCGGTAACCCTTAGCAACAATTATTCTGAAGCCAACGTGCCCCTGCTGTACAGCCTGAACACCCAAAACGCCAATCAGATACCCACCGTGCTAAGCGACCAGGAAGAAATCCCGGTTGATTTTTATGTTAGCATCAATCCGATCGTGAATCTGGTAACCCAGCGCAAGATAAGCATAGTTGGCCGCATCGCCAATCCGCTGCTTACCACGGCAGTCCTGGTTTTGGACAACGACCTCGAGCATGCCTTCGATCTGAACCTGACGAACGGCTATTTCAGCCAGGAGATTGTGCTCAGTGGCTCAACCGTCGAGGTGCAGCACAGCGTTCGCGTTATCGCGGTTTCGGGAAGCCTGACAGCGGAAGACACCATCTATTTCAATTCCCTGGTGCCCCCCATGGCTTTGCGCGCCACTCTTACCTGGAATACAAACGGCACCGACGTGGATTTCTGGATCACAGATCCCAACGGGGAGAAATGCTATTATGGCAATCGCACCACAGCCAGCGGATTGACCCTGGATACAGACGATACAAATGGCTATGGCCCCGAAAACATTACCACTGAATCCATTATTCCCGGCGATTACCTGGTTCAAGTTCATTACTACAGTGATCACGACAGCGAAAACGCCATCGGTTCTGACTGTGTGGTGGTAATCCGCCAGGATGAGAACAGCAATCAGCCACCCGTGAACTACTATGGTTATCTTGGTGATTCGGGAGACATTTGGAATGTTACCACGCTGCACTATGATCCAGCCAGAGGTTGGTCGATAAAACCCCTTAATACTCATAACCGGGTCCAGCCTTCCAGCTTGCCAGCCAAATAATTACCAAACACATAAATTGATCAGAAAGAGTGTCCGGCCGGGCACTCTTTCTATATATCCGGAGTTTTTGTGCCAGGAGTTGGGCAAAAACGCACCCTGGTCGGTTCAGCGGATCCGGGTTCCGGTGGCTTGGTCGCACTGCCCTGGGGGGGCCATCCTATACCCATCCAAGAAATAAAGGGTAAGTACAGGATGGGAGATAGTTTAGCTTGCTGATTACAACTCCCGGTAATCAGTCCGGCAAGCAGACGGGGAAAAGGAATAGCCTCTTACCCTCCCAAGCCCCGACTGGCGTTCAATATAAACGGGGAGACGGATGGCTGAAATAATGATTGACATATTTAACTGAGGTGCTTTTATGTGCTTCGTGTTGAATTCATCCGGAGCTGCTGTTTCCTTCGCTTTGCCGAGTGAACAGGTGTCCGGCCGTTTATATGAATGTGCTTCAGTTGTAAATTATGGGAGATCAGTTATGCGTAGCGCAGTTATCGTCTTTTGTTACTTTTTGCTGCTATGTGCCAGCCTGGGAGCCTCCACCGAAACCGAACCCAACAATACGATTGTGGATACAGGGGTGTTTTGGTGTGAAAATGGCACTCACAATGGCACTTTAACCATCGTCGATGTAGATTACTGGCGGGTTGAGTGCTATCCCGGAGATCAGCTCAGTTTCACTTTTTTGGGTGCCCCTACGAATACTTTAGTATGCTTGGTGGATGCAAACCATAATCCTCTTGTAAGTAATTTCGTAGATGGTATCTATACCAGCGGATTCCAGTATGACGTACCCGATGGTGAAGAGCGCTATTTCTATATACAAAATCTGACGGGCATGACAGGAGACTATTCTTTCAACATCAGCGGTCAGTTCATCAGCGTAACCTCCGATGCCCTTCCGCCAAGTGCTTTCAGTATCCCCTTAGAAGCGACCAATGTAGACGTTAATACTCCTCAGCTTACCTGGCACTGGGGTGACGGTTGTGGTCTGGGACAATGGAACTTGTATTATGGGGTTGATCCCTACAATCTGCAGCCACTTTACCCATATTTCCTTGAATCGATTGACTCCAGGGAAGGTAGTTTTACCTTTCCTGAACCCCTTGCGGGAAATCTCACCTATTATTTCGTGTTTTATTATACTAATCTTAGCGGATACTACGCAGCATATTCACCCTACTATTATTTCACCACCGGTCAGCGGATTTTGCCCGTCCCCATTACCGAAAACTTTGATGGAACTTCAAATATCTTTCTCAATGTAAACCCCAATAGCCCATTTATGACTTTGAACCTGGAAGAAAGCAATCCGCTGAGCATCGCCGCCATCAGGGTGCCTGGCACGATGGGGCAGATAGTGGAAAAAGGAACGCATGATCTATCTTCTACTACGGCAGCATACATGAGCTTCCGTCATGCTTGTTTGATGGAGCCTGATGCCGACCATGGCTATGTGGAATATTCCCTGGATGGTGGAGTGAGCTGGTCCATTTTTCCTGTTTCCAGCTACAGGGGTAGCGGAGTATATGACTACCCTACCCAGAACAATCCTGCCGGACCCTGTTTTGATGCCGGATCATATCCAACCTGGGCAGATTACCAGAATATCTCTACCGTAACCCCATACTGGAGAACCGAGATCTTTGACCTCAGCCCTTGGGCAGGATGTCAAAACTTTCGCGTTCGTTTCTTTACGGACTGGAACGCAAACGATATAGGCTTAGGCTGGATTATAGACGATTTCAGCATCTATTTGCAGCAACCCGGAGTTCCGCATAGCCCTGTTCCAACAGCGGGAGTCTCCGGATCTGGAAGCTATGAACTGCTCAGTTGGACTGGAGTAAATTCACTGATTTACCATGTAAGGCTGGGAACAACACCCGAAACCGGATTTGAATATTCCTGCACAGTCAATTCTTTCCGTTGTACAGGATTAGCGCCATCAACCACATATTACTGGCAGGTTAGAGGGATAAACAGCGTGGGAATATCTGACTGGTCTCAGCCTTGGAGCTTCACTACCCAGGCTTATTCGACGCCCCATCATCTGGACCCTAATCTCTACATTGCCCAAGTAAATGCAGGCACTATTGCCAATAGCAGCATATTTAACGATTACACATTTTATTCTGGACTAAGCGCTTCAGTCAATGCTGGTTCATCTCTACCCATCACAGCTTACCTAGTGGGTGGTTACGGCCCCGAAGGCATAAGGGTTTGGGTGGATTTGAATAATGACTTTAGCTTCAACAATAATCCAGGAGGAGGTGAGTATTGGGATTTTTACTGGAACGGTTCCGGCTTCTCCGCAAATGTGCAGATCCCGGCTATCACCCCAACCGGATTTTACAGGATGCGTATTCAGGGCATTCATACCGATGGAGGATATGGCCCCAGTCCAACTGGCGTCCTGGCTTATGGCGAAACTGAGGATTACATCCTGCATGTGATTGCCCAGCCACAACTTTCCATTTCACCTACAGCCGGCAGCTTCAGTCCTGCCCTGATAGGCTTCAATTCTGAAACCATCCGCTTCACTTTTAGCAATATTGGTGGTTCCAGTCTTGACATCACGCTTACCGGCCTCACGGGCAGCGATACCGATTGTTTCACCCTGGCCGAAGGCAATTCATATCCAATCCATCTATCCACCAATCAAGCCTCCGTTGACATCACATATCACCCTGTTAGAACCGGAAACCATACAGCAAACCTGCTGGTGCGGGATAACCTGAGCCGCACCGACCATAACATACCCCTTAGTGGATCCGCCATCGAATCCAATCCCGCCGGAGCCTTGTGTCTGGATGGCAGTGGTGAATTTCTCAGCGCAACCTCGGCTGCTCCCTTGCAAAGCCTGAGCGCGGTTACCCTGGAAACCTGGTTCAAATGGAACGGCAATAACAGCATCCAGTTTCTCACGGCCAAAAGCATCGAAGAACTGGAAATCCACACAACCGCAAACAACGGCTTGAGATTCATTCCTACCACACAAGTCTATCTGGACAGCCAGCCAAACGTCTTGACTCCAGGCCTTTGGCAGCACATCGCCTGCGTATACAGTCCTGCCAGTCTGCTGGCAAAAATCTATGTGGACGGAGTGGATGTTACCTGGCAGAATAACGGCTCCAATCCTTTGTCCTATCCTCTAAAAAGTAGCACCGCCGACTTTAGGATGGGTCTCAGGCAGGATTATTCCTATGCTTTGGCCGGTTGTATCGACGAGATCAGGATTTGGAACACGGCTCTCAGCCTGCAGCAGATACGCAACAATATGCATCTCTGGCAGCCTGAATCCGCTCCCGGCCTGGTAGCCAACTGGCGTCTGGATGAAGCAAGCGGCAATAAAGTATGGGATCAGAATGGAGCGATAAACGCTACACTGCAGAATTGTGAAGCTGGAGACAGGATCGCCACCGAGGTGCTGATCGGCCAGGGAACGGCCTGCACACTGACACCTACAGCCACCGGAGTTCCTTATGATTTAACCGGAACTGATCTGCAGCTTGTCTTTTCTGATCTGGGCTCTGGAAATCCCATTACCGCCACCAAACTTAGCGGAAATGGAAACAGGTCGATCCTGAACGGACAAAGCTGGATATTAAAAGGTTATGGCGGTTCGCTGGGCAAGGCTTCCCTCAGTTTGGCTGTAGCGGAAGATATCACAGCCGCTCAGCTTCCTGAACGCTATTTCAGGCTTTATGCCCGCAATCCTTTCAGTTCCGCACCTTGGCAATTCCTGCGCAGCGCTGAAAGCGTGGACCTGATTGACAACACCCTCCAGTTTGCCGAAACCGATCTGGCCACCAAGCAGCTTAGAATCCAATGGGAAGAAGTTCCCTTGCCCCAGGCACCTGCAGCTTTGCAACTGGTTAAAAGCGGAGAAAGCATTCAGCTAAACTGGGATGCGGTTCCCGGAGCAACCGGCTACCGGGTTTATAGTTCCGATACTCCAGAAGGTGCCTTCAGTCTGGATAGCAGCGGCAGCTTTGGAATAAATAGTTGGACGGCTCCTGTCTCAAACGCCAAACGTTTCTACAGAGTGCACACAGAAACGCCGTAAGTAATTGAAATATGAATATATATTAGGCACAACCGGTAAACTGGAAATATACTGGTCAGCATAGAAGGATAGACTGGTACACATAGTCTGCTTCATCCGTCTATCCGACCATATGTTAAAAAAACAATACTAAACTCTGTAGGGGTGAAATAGCCTAGGACTAAAGCCGTAAAAGCTCTGGAAGAACGCTATTCCATAGCCTGAGGCGAAGCTTCAGCGGAACCTCAGGATTATAACACAAAATCAGATAAATTCTGGCAGGATGACATATACCAACCTCTGTATCTGTGTGTCACCCCTTCCGGAGTTCATATAATATAACCGCATATATATACCTATCAATAGCCAGATTTATCTTAAGCTCATTAGCATTTATTTCTACAGGAATATCCAGCTCAATCTGGGGAGTAAGGCTCAGTATCCCTTTTTTATAATCAGTAGATGATGTATTCCTGATCTCATTTAGCATTTCGTCTATGTTCAGGAATGAGGAATAAGCACTATTTTGATAGTATGAGCTTCCATTGCCCCAGGAAGCTATATTGGACATTAGATTACTTGTAGTTATATGATTATAAGGTATATATAACGAATTATTGTTACTCGGATATGGAATTGGATAACACATTGTGTAACAGGCTAAGGAATCCGGTAGATAGCATGTGTTAATTAGAGAGTGTATGGAGTTATCGGGATTATCAGGACAGCTCTTTGCAAGTAAACTGATCCCTATCATACCGGAGTCATACCGCATGATCATCCGGTATGACTCCGGTATGATAGGGATCAGTGAGGAGGGTTTTGTAATTCTGTCCGATTGGACGAAGTGGACATAGTGGACGTGAGGGACGATGTGGACATCTCCCTCTCCAGAACTCAATCACTCCATGACTCCCAGACTCCAGCACTCCTGAACTCCAGAACTCCCTGCCTCTCCGACTCCATGACACCCCGACTCCCCAACTTCTTCCGGCGAGACGCCGTAAGGCCCTGCCTGCGAGACGCAGGCACTCCAGCACTCCAGCACTCCAGCACCCCAGTACTCCAGCACTCGAAAACTCCTGCTCTCCTCCAAGATCGGTCTTGACAAAGCCGGGGTATTGCAAAAAAGGGGATATGGATTATAATTTCAGTTAGATACGATACCAAGAGACGAAGAAAAAGGTTGACTCACCTTTCGGAGATGAAAAATGTGTCCTCAACAGCTTTACAAAGCTAGCCCGATTATCAGTCCGCAGCCAAAACAAGGCTTTAGTAGCCCAAGGTCAATTGCGGGCATTCTGTTTGTTTTCGTTTTTTCCCTTGCCCTGGCCTCGGTCTATGCCCAAAACCGTAGCGAGGAATATGCAGTTGTAAAGGATTGGCTTTTACCAGATACTGCAGTTGCTTTCAGTGAACTGCAGGAAGGGGAGTTGGTCATTACCACAGAGGGGAAACCCTTTAGTGGCGTAGCCTATGAACGCTATCCCAATGGGCGTCTGCTGCGTGCAATGGAGCTGAAAGCAGGAAAAAAACATGGATTGCTGCTGGTTTGGTATCCAGACGGCACACCCCAGATGAGCGTGAATTACCGTGAAGGTATCCTGCATGGCCGCTTTCTGGGATGGTATAACAATGGCAGCGTTATCTACGACATGACGCTGAATAACGGGACCTATGCCGGCGACAGCATGCTGGACAATGACGACAGCCGCTCCAGCAGCGAGACCGACGATAGCGAAAGAGAAGGACCAGATAATGATCAAAGCCGCGAATAAAGCGGTCAACCAGGCTGACTTCATGTTGATGAAACAGCAGGGTAAGAAGATTGCGATGATCACAGCCTACGACTATGCTACGGCCAAATGCGTTGCCGCCACGGAGATGGATATTATCCTGGTGGGCGATAGCCTGGGCATGGTGGTGCTCGGCTATGAAGATACCCTGCAGGTAAAGATGGAAGACATCATCTCCCATGCAGCCGCAGTTCGTCGTGGTGCGCCTGAGGCGTTTATCATCGCAGATATGCCCTATTTGAGCTATCATCTGGGGGATGAAGCCGCCAAGGCCAATGCTGCAGCCTTGATCGTAAAAGGCAAAGCAAATGCGGTGAAGTTGGAAGGTGGTTCTGCTTCCCGGCTGGCTGCGATCCGTGCCATCGTGGATATTGAAATTCCGGTTTGCGCGCACCTGGGTTTAACTCCGCAGTCGGTGCACAGGTTTGGTGGCTACAAGGTTCAGGGAAAGAGCCCGGAAGAGCATGAGGAATTACTTGTTCAGGCTCAGGAAGTTCAGCGAGCTGGAGCATTCATGCTGGTTTTAGAAGGAATTCCGGAACAGCTTGGCAAGGAGATCAGCGAAGCCCTGTCCATTCCCACGATCGGAATTGGAGCCGGCAGATTCACCGACGGACAGGTTTTGGTGTATCATGATCTGCTGGGCTATAATGCGCAATTGCCGAAATTTGTAAAACGCTATGCCGAATTGCAAAAGCTGAGTTCTGAGGCAATTCAGGCATATCTGCAGGAAGTGAAAGATGGTATTTTCCCCAGCCAGGAACATACTTATTACCCCATAGATAAACTTTAGAAAAGAGGATAGAACAATGCCAGACAAAAACAAACCCACCGAAACCATGAGCCCGGACGAAAAATTCGCCGCTGTGGCAAACCTGAAGGATAAACTGGAAGAAAACTTCATCAGCCTGGGACAATTACTTTCCGAGATCAAGCGTTCCAAACTGTTCTTATACAAAGGCTATGAGAAATTCAAGGACTTCGTGGAAGCTGAATATCAGCTTTCGGGTTCTCTGGCCGGAAAACTGGTGGGCACCCACGACCTCTTTATCGAAGAAATGGACGTGGATGAGGAAGAGGTGAAGCAAATCGGCTTCGACAGGCTGAATATGATCAAACCCCTTATCCAGAAAGCGGATTGGAAACTGCGCGACGAATGGCTGCACAAAGCAGAAGAAATGCCCACCAAAGAACTTCGCGATCATATCAAAGAACTGAAAAAACAAGAAAAAGAGGCCGATGTAGACCTGAAAGACGTTTACATCGAGCAATATATGGAGAAGATGATTTCATGGTTCAATTGTTCCCGCAAAGAGCTTAACTTCAAACTCGCCCTGTATTTTCAGGACGCCGATCTGGATGAGATGAAACAGATCGTGAAGGAGCGTCAACGCCGCTTCGAACAGGAAACTCAAAACAAGGAGTAAAAAAAGCCCATGAAACAAATGAAAATTCTCTGGGTAGACGACGAAATAGATCTGCTCAAACCCTTTGTGCTCTTTCTGGAAGAGCGCAATTACGTTGTGGAAACCTGCAATAACGGCGGCGACGCCATCGAAAAGGTGCTCGAAAACAAATATGATCTGGTGATCCTCGATGAAATGATGCCTGGTTTGGACGGCCTGGCAACCCTGCAGGAAATAAAGCGTATCAATACCGCGCTGCCCATCGTGATGGTAACCAAGAGCGAGGAAGAAGGCCTGATGGATAAGGCCATCGCATCGCAGATTTCGGATTACCTGATCAAACCGATCAACCCCAGCCAGATCATCATGGCCATAAAGAAGATCTTCCAGGCCGATGAAATTCGCGCCAACCAGATTGGACAGCAATATACCCGCTATATGGCTCAACTAAATCAAAAGCTGTTCAGCAATCCGGATTGGCAGGAATGGAGCCAGATTTACCGTGAAATGAGCTATTGGGAACTGCAGATCGACGAGGTGAACGATGAAGGTCTGCGCCAGACACACTTTCTGGAGAAGCGCAATTGCAATACGGAATTTACCAACTACGTGGAAAGGAATTACCGCAAATGGCTGCAAAGCGACGACCGTCCGAATCTGAGCTTCGACATCATATCCCAATACATAGCTCCGCATTTCGAAGAGAATGTGCCCGTGTACTTCATTATTATCGACTGCATGCGGCTCGATCAGTATCTGGCCATTCAGCCCTATATCCAGGAACTCTTTGAGGAAGAGCTCGATCTCTATTATTCCATTTTGCCCACGGCGACTCCCTACAGCCGCAACAGCATCTTCAGCGGGCTTCTGCCAATCGATATTGCCAAACGTTTCCCCGAATACTGGGTAACTTCCGCAGAAATGGACAACAGCCGCAATCGGAACGAACATCAACTGCTGGACGAACACATCGTGGAACTTGGCTATCAACTGGAACCCAGCTCCAAATACGTGAAGATCTTCAATATGGAAGAAGGTAATTTTGTGCTCCGCAAAATCGACACCTGGAACAAAGAAAACCTGATCGTTCTGGTTTATAACTTCCTCGATTTGCTGGCGCATCACCGCAGCCGCGATCAGATACTGCAGGAGACCATCCCTCACGAAGAAGGCCTGAGAGCTTTTACCAAGCACTGGTTCCTGCATTCTTCGCTTTACGAAGCGCTTAAACTGATCAGCAAGCAGGATGCCATTGTGGTTATCTCTACCGATCATGGCTCAATAAAGGTGAACCGTGCCACTCAGGTGATCGGCGATCGCGACACCTCTATAACGGTGCGCTATAAAGAAGGTAAGAATCTTTCCGCAAACGACCGTCATGCCCTCTTCGTCAAAAAACCGGGAGAATTTGGCTTGCCTTCCAAGAGCATCGTGGATAACTTCATCTTTGCCAAGGACGACTACTACTTCGTTTATCCAAATTCATACCATCAGTATCAGCGCCAATACAACGGCACTTTCCAGCATGGTGGCGTTTCCATGGAAGAGATGATTCTGCCCATCGCTACCTGTCGCAGTAAAAAACCGGTGCTGAAATAACGAAAATTATCAAGATGAAGCTTGCCAAAAGCAAAGCTCCGATTAACCTGTATATCAGGACTGGCTAACAACCAACAACCAATAGTCCCAAGGGAAGCTCGATCTCCTTTTCGGGGTATCGAACGGTCTTTGGGACTTTTTTTAGCCAGTGAAAAGGAGCATACAATGAAAAAGATTGAACTTCGATCCGAACAGGATACCATAGACTTGGCTAATTTCCTTGCCCCAATCTTGAAACCCGGCGATGTATTAACCCTAAAGGGCGATTTGGGTAGCGGCAAGACCTTCTTTGCCAAACAGATAGGCAAGGCTCTGGGCGTGGAAGCCGAGATCGACAGCCCTTCTTTCGTGCTGTTCAAAGAATACCATTGTGGAAGGTTTCCGCTTTATCATCTCGACTTATACAGACTGAAGAGCGAAGAGGAGCTGTTTGACCTGGGTATCTTCGACATGCTGGAAAGCGGCATTACCCTGATCGAATGGCCGGAACTGGCTTTGCGGCTTTTACCCTATCAAACCTATGGACTCGTTTTTCACTTTGATGGCCAAGACCGTTGGGTGGAAATCTTTCCGGATTCCGAGCATCAGAGACTGTTTGAATGACCAGTTTTAGGATATTAGAGACAATATGGCTAACAGCATCTTTATGGGCAATTAGTCCATCGAGCATATTGTGAGTCTGGTATTTTATACTTTCATCTATCACCAATCTGACCCCCCCGACCAACATAAAGGAGTAAAATAATGACACAATATCTGCTTTGGGCGGCAGCCCTGGTTACCATGGCAGGAATAGCCTGGATCGTATTTGGCAAGGATAAGAGCAGCACCCGCACCTGGGGTATAGCCGGCTTGTCATTTATCATTGGTTTAACCCTTTTGGGCGCATTTCTGGTGCAGAGCCGTCAAACTGAAAACGGCCTGCGGGTAGTTGGCTATGCCAGTAAACTATTCGAATCCGATCTCGTGAAGTGGAATCTTACAGTGCAGCGAACAGCCAGCCCCGATGCGTTGAAAGAAGGCTACAATCGTATGAGCACAGATATCAATGCCTTCAAAGCTTATCTGGTGGGCAAGGGCATTGCCGAAAAAGATATCAACATCCAGCCAATCACCAGCTTCCAGATGAACGACAATTATGGAAACCTGACAAATTACAGCTTGAATCAAAACGTGTTTGTCCTATCTTCCGACATCAAGAAGATCGAAGAATTGGCCTTGAATCCGGAGTTCTTTGCCGACCGAGGTCTGCTGCTACAAAACTCCAACCTGGCCTATCTGTACTCAAAATTGCCAGAGCTGAAAAAACAACTCCTGTCAGAAGCTACAAAGGATGCCGTTGACCGTGCCAAAGAGATTTCTTCCAGCGCTAAAACCGGCCTGGGCAAAATGAAGGAAGCCAAGGCCGGAGTATTCCAGATCACAGAGCCCTATTCCACTGATGTGGCGGATTATGGCTATTACAATACCAGCACTCGCAGCAAGAGCATCTCGGTTACCCTGACCGCCGTTTTCAAGTTAAAGTAGAAATCTTTCCACAATATCGCCGTTTACTGCACAGAATTGGCTTGACAGACCGCTTTGGCGTGCTATAGATGCACTATCGAAAGTCCTGGGGGAAAAGTGATGTTTCGTGTCGTGTTTTCCGGGTTTTTTTGTGTAGTTGTCTGCCTTATGTTTGTTGTGGCCTGTGCTCCCAAACAGAAAGCTGTTTTAAGGGTGGGGACTGGCGCGGAATATCCGCCCTTCAGTTATCAGGAGGGAGGCAATTTCGCAGGCGTGGATATGGATATCACTCGCCGCATAGCTGAAAAGCTGGATATGGAAATCCAGTTTGTAAAGTATGACTTCAATGCTATGTTTTCGGCCTTGCTCTCAAATAAAATCGACATTGCTGCCTCAGCGCTTACCATCACCGCCGAGCGCCAAAAGACCATGGATTTCTCTCCCCCATATTATACTGTCAATCAAGTATTAATAACCCGCAACGACTCCGGAATAAGCATAAAAAAACTGGAAGATGCCAGAAACTACCGGGTGGGCAGTTTGAATAACACCACCGGACACATCTATCTGGATGAATACCTCATCGACCGTGACCTGATGCCAAAGGATAACCTGAAGCTATATCCCACCAACATTGATGCCATTAATGCGCTGATGGCGGGAGAGCTCGACCTCGTGGTAATCGATGACAGCGCAGCTTTTGGGTATGAAAAGCAAATCCCCATCCGCATTGCTTATACCATTGAAACCCGCGAACAATACGGCCTGGCCATGCAAAAAGGCAAAGTGTTGAATGAGAAGATCAGTAAAGCTCTGGAAGAAATGATCCGCGATGGAGAAGTAAAGGAAATTCTGGCCAGAAACCTCTAGTTTTTCACCCCAAACAGGGGATCCCATCCTAATACCCATCCTATACTTGCCATATAAATGTATGACTGGCATAGGATGGGAAGGACAGGGGTACCCGAGGGCAATGTTAGTTTTTCTCTGCCATCTCCAATGCGCCGGCGAAGCAAAGCTGGGTGCAAAGTGAACAGCCCACGCATTTTTCTTTGTCGATCTCGGGATAGCCATCGGTATTTAAGGTAATGGCCAAATAGGGGCAGCGGGTGCAGTTTCCACACTTTACGCACAAATCTTGCTTCAAGGCGGAATGCTTATGGGAAGGCGGTAAATCCATGAAATCGGTAATCGCATGGGGCTGTGCGATGCCTGTAAGCTGAGCTACGCTGGCAATGCCCCTGGCTTCCATAAGGTAAGATAAGCCGCTTTTCAACTCGTCGATTATTCCATATCCGTATTTCTCAACGATGGTGCAAAATTGCACGTTTCCAGCTCCCAAAGCCAGGAAATGAGCCGCATCCAGGTAGTTCATAGCCCCGCCGTTTCCGGAAACGAAAACTCCCATTTTACCAGCGCGCGCCAAACTAAGATAGCTGATGGGCAGTGCTCCCTCGCCGCTCATGCCGACAATTATTCCTTCGTCCCAGGGTTTTTCACGATCACGGAAAGCCAGAGTGGGGAAAGTATTGGCCAGGGTTATTCCCGCTTTCTTATCCGGATAGCGGTCGAAGACCTCTTTTACGGCCTTGATGATGGGATAGATGGCGGTGACTGCTCCGGTGAGCTTGAATAGCTTGGGTATTTCAGGATCACTGATTTGCATGACCCAGTCGATAATTTTGGCTGTTAGCAAAGGGTCCTGAGCTACTATGTCGCCATGCGTTCCATCTCCACCCTGGGGGCAAGACAGGCTGTATTCGATTCCCATGGCTCCGGCAGCTTCCAGTTTTCGGGTATTGCTCTGCCAGCCAAGTTTATCCTGGTCGTCATTTCCGGTTACCGGTCCCCCTGTGGACGCCATGGTGAGGCGATCGGGGAACTCAATTTTCAAACGCTTGATCTCGTCGCAAACCCGATCCAGGGGATGCTCCGAAACGTTGTCGCAATTGGCGAAAGTTTTATGTTTGTCGCCCCAGCTAAACATGTATTCGCCGGGGATGTGGATCTCGAGGTTGTCGAAGGCGGTTTTCATAATTCCGCCTGCCCAGCCTGCTTCATAGGCTTTCTTCATTTGCTCGTAGCCGTCGGTAGGGGGTGCGGCGGACAAGATAAAGGGGGAATCAAGCTGGCGGCCGAAGAAGTCCGTGGTCAAAGGCACAGGCAGTTTTTTCAGTCCTGGAATGGCAAAACAGCTTTTTACGGCTTTGGCGGGGGCTATATAGCTCTGTTGGCTCAGCCCGGCGTGTACCTGTAGGGCGGTATTTTTCCCGGAAGCTACTGCCTCTACCACGGTTGTAGGGCCATTTGCCATATCGCCGCAGGCGTAGATGCCGGCAGGCAGGTCTTTAAAGGCAGGACGGTTGCCCACTGCGATGATGACCAGGTCGAAGGGTCTGAAGAGCTCGCTGGAGCCTTCCTCGTCCTGGATTTTGGAGGGGTGGAAGCTTTCACCCCGGGGCAGGAATACGGGTTTGGTTTTGATTCCGATGGTTTTGTGGCCATCGTTAACGATCTCAGAAATGCGGGTGCGGTTGCTGAAAGCGATTCCCGCTTCGATCAGCCCGGCTTTTTCTTTTTCGGTAAGGGGCATTTCAGAAAAGCTTTCCAGGGTTATCATCTCGACGTGGGCAGCGTTAGCTTTTGCCGCAATCAGTGCTTGGTCGGCAGCAATTGCTCCGCCCACCAGGGCGATGCGCTTGCCTTTGAAGAGGAAACAGCCGGGGTTTTTCAGGATATCAAATCCGTAGATGGCGTTTTCGTCACCGGGGATATTCAGCTTGATGGGCTGATTCAGTCCCCCTGCCACGATTACTGCCGCAAATCCTTCTTTTAGCAAGGCAGCGGGTTCTGGAACGGCTTCGAAAACCTGCTGAAGATTGAAGGCTTCTCCTATGTATAGCAGATCAGAGAGCAAAACACCTGCTCCCATCCTTTCTTCGGGGATATAGCCTGCCTGGCCACCCAATGGTTCTGGATCGAATAACACTGCCGTATAGCCAAGCTGGGTGAGGGTAACGCCAGCTCCGATGGCTGCCGGGCCAGCTCCGATTATGGCGATTCTTTTACCATTGGGAGAAGGATGAACGAACTGCGGATTAACGCCCAGTTCCCTGGCTTTGCGGATTATAGCAGCCTGAACTGGTTGAATCAGGATGGGAGTATCGAATTTTTCTCTGGAACAGGCCTGCACGCAATGATAATCGGGACAAACGTTTCCGCAGATACCGCCCAAGGGATTGCTGGCCAAAATCAGGCCGGCGGCCCGCTTGAAGTCCGCTGGCCGTCCCTGGGCAGCGGCCATCATAAAATCAGCCGGCGAACAATCACAGGGACAGGCTGTTTTACAAGGTTTATTCTCGCAGTATTCGCAACGGCGAATCTCGCTGAAAAGCTGAGCATCGGTTAAGATCATGTTTTCCTCCAGAAAAGGAGGGGCGACCGAAGGGGCCGCCCTTACCTTATTATATTCATATTATTCTATGTGATTTCTCCAGAACTCCAGAACTCCAGAACTCCAGAACTCCAGAACTCCAGAACTCCAGAACTCCAGAACTAATCTACTATATGTCCTTTGCCGACGCCGCGGACTTTGCATCCCAAACCTTTATAGATATTGATGGTGGCATCAGACAGGAAATTCGAGCAGTCCACGATGAGGGGTTTGGTTTTGCAGGTTGCCAGCAGGTCTTTGGGATCGAGGTTTTTATACTGGCTGTGGCCAACGGCAAAGATCACCACGTCCGCATCGGGCAGAACCTCATTAAGGTCGTTATGAACATGAATTTCTTCCAATTCCGGCCAGGCTTCCACATAGGGATCGTGGGCTTTTACCACGGCGAGGTCTTTACGCAGGAATTCCACCAGAATCTTGGAGGGAGAATGACGGGTGTCACCCACATCTTCCAGATAGCTAACTCCCAGAACGGCAATCTTGAGGTTCTTCAGTTCCTGGAAAACTTGTTTGATGATCTCTATCGTATGCAGGGGCATGGTGTCGTTTATATTCACAGAGTTGATGGCGACCTTCAGGCTGCCTTGAACGCCGAAGAGTGCTCCCATTGCCCAATTTGCCAGAACGGGGTCTTTGGTAAGGCAATATCCGCCAACACCCAGCGAAGGGCGCAGCAGATTATCGTGGGTTCCCTGGCGTTTACGGATGGCGTCGCGAACCTTGAAGAGGTCTACGCCGATCTGTTCGGCAAAGCGAGCCCATTCCAGGGTAAGGGCGATGTTGGTGGCGCGATAGGAGTTTTCCATGGTTTTGGCCAGTTCGCTGGCGTTGGTGCTGTCCAACTGGGTAAGCGGAAACTTATCTACATTTAGCACGTTAGACAGAAACTCCCGGCAGAGCTCGATGGACTTTGGATTCACGCCGCTGAAAACGCGCCAGAAATCGCGAATGGAGGCTACGTATTTGGCGCCTGGCATCACACGTTCATAGGAATGCGCCACTAAAGGCGGATTAAGCTTTATATCGATACCGCGTTTGGTAAATTCCTCTTCCAAAATGGGCTTCACCACTTTTTCGCAGGTTCCCGGAGGAACAGTCGTTTCTACCAAAACCATGCAATGCGGATTGATGTATTGACCCAGGGTGCGGATACCTTCCCGGAAGGCGGTAATGTCGCAATATCCCTTTTCTGCTTCTCCGAAGGCGGGCTTTGTGGCATCGAGCTGAATATCCACCACCACCACGTCCACCAGGCTGTATACATAATCCTCGCAGGTGGCGCGGAAATTCTTTTTTTCCACCACGGTGCGGTGAAAGATTTCCGGAACTTCCGGATCGGACGAGCTGACCGGGGGAACTCCGGTATTGATAACCGGTACCTTCCAATAGGAACGTTTGGAGGCACGCTGGTGGCCATGCACATAATAAATCGGTTTTCCATCTTTGTCGGTGGCGTCGGCCACAACTGATGCCATTACGCAGCCAACGAATCCCAGGCCCTGTACGGCGACTATTTTGCGGCCCAGAGCACGCTGTTCCTCAGTGATCTTTTTCAGTAGTTCACGTTCTTTTGCAGATTCCTCTTCGGTGGGCATCAGATATTCCTTGCCATCGGGAGCGATCGACACTTTTTGCATATTCCCGTTCTCCTTTTAAGGACGTAGTTTTTTATTGTATTCCATACGCTTTTGGGAATGCCGTTGCTGTCAAGAGTTTTCTTGGAATCGCTTTATATGGAAAGGGATCAGGGAAGGGGTTGCCGGCTGGAACTGCCAATGCAATACGAATGAAATACGGATGGGATTGGCAATTCATTCGTATTGCAAAGGCAGTTGGTGCAAGAATGGGGATTTTCCCAAGATTTTGCAATTTTATAAGGTCATGCATGACCTGTGATCCGGGAGGTGGAGCTTGGTAAATTTTGCAATTTTGCCTGTTTTTTGAGTCCTGGAACCCTCGAAAATCACTTCTCTGAATTTCGATGGATAGGGAGCAGAAAATTTCTGCAAAAAGGGCCGAAAACAAGGCTGTTAAAAGCAAATCGGCTAAGCCACGGTCATCTATAAGCTTAGCAGCTTGTCCTTTGTAAGAAACTATATTGCAGTAAAATAGACCCGAGTCAGAATTATCCAATCAAATCTCTTGACAAATAATCTCAATGCTATTAGTGTGCTCTTGAGTTGAAGTTTTTTCAGCTTCAGACGGCAAAAGCCGAAGTTTTTGAGTTTTATGGAATAGAGATGCTAAACAGCGAGAAGATGGAAAGTTAGACCCAGATAATGAAATGATGCAAAGGAATATAAAAAGTGCTCCTTATAAGAGGAAGCGAACGTTGATTTATATATTTAAGAAACGCTGGACAGAAGACCAGCAGAAGACAGTTGAAAAGCGAAAACCTAAATCTTGACAAGGGGAATTGGAAATTACAGAAAAATGAGACAAGAAGTTTGGTTAGTAGGACGGACACCCTTTGGGAGAAAGCTCTCCCGGGGCCCGTTGCAGCAAAAGTCTATGGGAGATGATCTCTCCTCCACGAGGTGCAGGAATGGGAAGTAGAGCTGAGGTGTTGCAGATGTGTGCACAAGCTGTGCCGTATTCTGTACGCACACTTCCTTTGGCAAAAATATTCGCAAATAAAGAACAGGAATCACTGTGTTTCCACAGGTGTATTCCACAAGGAGATATCATGATTAAAGAGAAACGTAAAACGAAATTTACTCGGGTTTTACTTAATGCTTTATTGCCAAAATCAACAGAATTTAACTCAAAAAAAGCGAGGTGCAAATGAAAAGCAAAGTTCGCAGTACACTACTTCTGGTAGTGTTGTTTGTTCTTGCGGCTACAGCGCTATTTGCCGCGCCACCGGCTTTTGATGTATCGGATTTTACCGTTACAATTCAGAATGCCGGACCTGGAGGATCACTGGTTGTTGGATCGGTAGTGAGAGTTACCGTGAAAGACGACCTGAATCTTCAAGCAGGCGGTTTTAGCTCGGCCACATGTGATTTTTCACAATTTGGTGGCCCGGCCAATCAGGTAATGACAAGGATTACCAATGAGCCGGGATTTGGAGAATGGAGGGCGATTTATACGCTCGTCCTGGGAACGATCAATGCTCCCAACCGCAAATTCTCCGTTACAGCCACCAATGGGGATGGATCGACCACAGTAGAGTATCCCACCGGATACACTGTGAATGTTGTTCCTCCCATGGATGCAACCGATATTTTGACATCCCGGTTGCGAGTAAACGATGACAACCAATTACGGTTGTTGAAAATCAACGATACTATCAGTGTGATAGCTACCTTCAAAACCTATATCGATTCTGTTTGGATCGACTGGGGTCAAGCCTTTGCGGGTGCCCCAGTGATCGGTTATGATGTAGTGAATGGGGCATTGACGGCCACTTACACACCAGGAGCCGGTTCCCTGGCCTATACGACTGACCTTGTAATCAAAATTGTAACTATGAAGTCCACGAACGGACTTTATTCTGCTGCTGGATTTTTTAAAGATGTATCCAAGAATCAATTAGGCGAACCCATCCGGGCAGACCTGAATCCCCCTTCCTTGGTTGGAGCGTGGGATCTCTGGTATGACATGAGCAAGGCTCTTCGGTTCTCACCGAGTACCAGCCTGGTTGATAATTATAACACTCAGCCCAATACTTTCGACATATTCCTGAAGTTGCCGCAATGGGCAGTAGCCGGTGGCGCTTCTTCCTTTAAACTTCGTTTCGTTACTGAAAGAAGCGAATCTTTCAAGACTTTCAGCGTTACCGATTCACCCGCCTCAGTAGTGGAGAATCCGCTCGGATCCGGGTTGTTGAAGATAACCTGGGATGGCAAGGATGATAATGGCGTTCTCGTGGTTCCCACTGGCGTAACAACCGTTGGTATTACACTATGGGAAGTAAGAGACGCTGTGGGCAACGTAGCTACCCTGAACCACATAGCCGGTGAAGAATTCCCTTACGGTGCTGACGCCAGTTTGGCCGGCAATCATGCCCAGGTTTACCAGGGCGGTGCCAACCATGTCGGACAGTCGATTCTGAACCGCATCCACGTGGTGGTGGATAACGTAGCTCCTGTTTATGCCCAGAATCTGGCTTTGACGGACGCTAACGATGCGAACATAGTTCGGATGATCAATGATGCCAATAACAACCAACAATGGGATGCGGGAGAAAGCATTGTATACACCCATCAGGGTGGAGCCACTACCACACCCAATGTGGAATTCAGCTTCCAAGCTGAGCGAGCCTACACGGTGGACACCAATCCGCTTCGTCACGAAACTCAGAAGTATTGGGTTATCCTGGAGAAGCAAGGTACCGCTCCTACCACGAAGTGGTTCTGGACGGGTTCGGCCTGGGCGGATTTGGCGCTCTTTGATCAATCAACCGATCCGCTGAACGTTCAGTTCAATCCCCAGTCTGCTCTTTCCAATCTGATCAACGTTAGCTGGAATCTCTCCAGCGTTGCAAACTTCCCCGGGGAAGACAGCTTGGGACAGAACTATACCCTGTATGCCTATCTGCAGGATGTGGCTGGTAATATAGTCAAATCGCAGAACATCAACGTGAATGTGAAACATGTGTACATGAATATTCCTCTGGTTACCGATGTTTCGGTAGTTTCACAGCACAATGGTGGAGCTGCTGGTTTGCCTGTTCAGACTGGCGGGATCAACAACTTCTATCTCACCTCTGCCTATGGAGCAGCAGATCTGCCCTTTACCGGGAATTACTATGTAAGCCGCGACACTTTGAAAATTGAACTCGTGGTGAACAATCGTAACTTCCTGAAAGAGACAAATGCAGTTAAAGTGCAGACCAATCTACTGGGCGGTACGGTTCCGCAAAACATCTGGCTGAACCGTAGCCACTTTGCTCCCAACAACAGGTACACCCTCAGCATTCCGGTTACCAACATTGCAAACTCATCCGGATCGCTGGCTGGAACTACCTGGGCTGTGGGTGGAGACAACGTAGCTCTCAATTACGTCCGCGTAATATCTTACGCTATAGAGCACGTGATAGATGGAGTTCCCACCAGCTATAGCTTTGATGCTGACGATGAAGATTACTTCAATCTGGTGATTCCGGAAAAACCGGTGTGGCCAACCACAAACCTTACTCAGTACAATCTGGCTGCCACAGAACCTGTTTTCTCACCCGGAAACCCATTATACACCTATGATGCTGCAACCAACCCGGCCAATGATAATGCGAAGGATACTACAGACTTCTCGTTCTTCATTCCGGCATCCAACCGCAACATCAGTTGGTGGCTGCAAGTGGCCGATGGCGCCACAACAGTTCGTCAGTGGAATGGAACCCTGGCTCCTACTCCTGCAGGGTGGACTTCCCCCGCATATACCTGGGACGGACTGAATACCAGCGCTGGTATCGTAGCCACTGCCACAGAAGTAAAGCCCTTTACTCTGAAGCTTTTGGTTCAGCCTGAACCTTACGGTGATCCTGGTTATCTTGCTCCTCCTTCGAATATCGTACCTACCACTCCAGTTACGATAGACAACCAGAATCCCACCTTAGTAAATGGTGCAGGTACCTCTATTAATGCGCAGAGAAAGATTACTCTGGATGGAGACGTCCGTGTAGTAACCGAGCTCGACAATACCATGACCTTCACCCTGTATTCCAGCGAGTTCCTTCCGGCTACCATCGGTGGAAACGGCTGGAACGTCCTGGTGCGCAAAAATGACAATACAGAATTGATGAATGGCGGTAACCCCGTAACTGCAACCATTACCAATATCATTCCCAGTAATGGCACAGTTGCCGGTGGATACAAGACCTTCAATATCACTGCCACCATAAACAACCTTGCTGGCACTTTGACAAATGAGAATACGGTTCTGATCGTTCGTTTGCCTTGGGACTACGCCAGCAACCCTGCCCGCTATAACAACCCGGAATATCCATACAATGCGGATATCTGGAATATGGATAGCGCAGAATACTACCTTAGCTTCCATGTGCTGGACGCTAAACCCAAGATCACAGAGATCATCTTCACCAATAAGACCATAACTGGCACAGCAAGCTATGTGGGTGGTAACTGGAATCCAGCCACGACTCAGGCTTGGGTGCGTGATGGCGGAACCGCTACTCCTGCTACTAACGGTCTGGGCTATTTCACGATGGTCGCAACCGTTACCGGCGGCGCATATCGTGCCATGCATACCGATTGGACTGCAAATCTGCAGCCTCTCTTGGGTGGAACTGGCTCAGCTAATACCGCAGTTGTTCCTACCTCTGTGGTTGCAGGGGCTGGAAGCAATGAAAGCAGAACTTGGACACTTACCTGGACAGGTACTATCCCTGCTTCCGTGGCCAATGGCTGGACTAATAACCAGAATCTGCAGATTCCCATAACCATCGTTACCCGTGATGGAGCCAATCCGATAGCTCATTCTGAGACCAAGAGCATCAACATCATGGTTGACAAGGCTGCTCCGGTAGTTACAAACAATACTACCAGCGTTACAGCCAACGGCACCGACCAAACCCTTACCTTCTCAGTTACCGATAATCCCGGATCCGGCGTTTATTGGGATACAGTGGTAGGTAATCCTTACGGATACGTTGGCGAGCAACTTGTTCTTACACCCAATACTGGAACCCTTACTCCAGTCGATACAGGAAACGGCATCTGGACAGTAAACATTCCTGCCAACAGCAGCATCAAGTACTTCCAGGCAGCATATACGGTTAGAGATCACATGGGCAACCAGGTTGTTTATAACCGCTATATCAACGTTCTTCCTGTTCCGCAGGTTTCCAATGTAAAGGTTAACACCGATGCCACATGGTTCGTTCCCGGAAACAACCTTACCGTTAGCTGGGATCTGGCCAATTACCAAAGATCCACCGGAGTAGTGGTGACCCTTACTGCTCCCGGAGTTACCCTTACATCCTACACTACAACCATTACAACCGGTTTTGCGGCAACCATGAGCCATACCTTCACCAACTTCTTCCTGAACAACACAGGTCTGGACGGAAAGGTACTCACAGCCACAGTTACCGGCTATACAACCGGCTACACCAGCCCCACAGCCAGTGCAACCGGTAATGTTCCCTTCACCTATAGTGGAAACAGCGACACAATAAACGTGGATACCAAGCCGGTTATTGCCAGCGTGGTGTTTAAGTACAACAACGTGGCCACCAGCATCATTACTCCTGATATGAACGGAGTTCAGATAGTAGCCACAGTGACATCCACCGATACTGCCAACACCGCTGATTTCCCGATCACCATAGCAATGAGCGGCGTAGCCGGCACCTTCAATCTGCCAGCTCCCACGGTTAGCCAAAGCACTACTGGCGGAGTTCTGACCAGAACCTATACTTGGAACAACGTCAGCTTTGCCGGTCTTACCTGGACCCCAGCCAGCGATTACAAGGTGGCGAACTTCGTGTTCAACTGCCAAACCAATCGCGGTTATGCAGCCAATGCTTATACACATCAAATGGCAGTACTCAGCAATCCCACCTCTTTGATTCAGGGATTGAACACTGCCAGAACCCCTTATAATAATATCGATCCTGATGGATGGTTTGCTCCCGAGCACCTGCTCAGCACCCAGTACACATTTGTAACCACCGTCAATACCACCAATCCTCCCATCACAGCAGATTTCGATCTGATCGAGGATAACATTGTCCAAAACCTGCAAGCTCCGATTCCCGTAGGCCAGCCCAATGGTTCCACCAAAACCACAGTAACCATTCCGCTAACCCAAGGTGGAGCAAACGTGAATGCCACTGCTTACAAATATGTAGCCAAGTGGAGAACGCAGCCCGATGTACAGAGCGTATGGAATGCCTACGCTGATGGTCAGGCTGTTCCCATCTACTTCGCCTATCAGCAGATCAATGGAAGTATCCCAGACACTAGAACAATCAAAGTTGATAAAAAAGTACCCGTATATGATACAGATCAACTTTGGGTTGCCACTGGAACTACTCCTCCTACCGATTGGAGCACATATTTCATAAACGGCGGATTCAGCCAGCAGATCAATCTGGCTCTTACCCCAGCCGGACAGTGGCCTACTTCTCCCAGCACTCAGAAGATCTATCTGAAGTATCTGGCAAAAGATGGCGACACTGGAGTGGGCGTAATAGACATCGCCAGTCCTTCCCTTGCTGGTTGGACCGTAACCCAGGTGTCTCATACCGAACTTGCTCAAGGCGTGGTGGAGAAGGTTATCAGTCTTACTCCTAACAATCCTGGCTCAATCACTTCTACCATGATAGTGAATCTTACCCTGGCTCAGATTCAGGATAAGGTTGGCCATGTGAACTACGGCAATCCGGTGAACTCTACCGATCCTGCCTGGCTTGCAACTGGCCCTGTTTTGAGCTTTGGCTTTAGCAGCAACTATCTGCAGAATGTAGAATTCCTCACTGCCTATCAGTATGTGAATGGCGACCGTTTGGATGACTACACAGCACCTTATGTTAAGAAAGGCGCAAACTTCGGTTTCAAAATGAAGCTTGCTGCTCCTCCCCGTGGCGTGGACGTGGCCAATATCGCCGTAAGCGGTATCGACCTCAATACCTACTATGTAACCAATGCTACTGGAACCGGCACTACTTGGACAGCTCTAACTCCGGCTGTAGATGGAACTTATTACCTGAATACCAATATTCCCGTGAGTTCTTCTTACACCGATGGCGCTGCCATTAAGCTTCAATACCGCGTTAATTACACCATAACCTATACTGACAACACCTCATCGCCGGCCAGCTTCGTATCTCCTGAGATTACGAACAAAGCCTATGTTGACGCTGTATCTCCCGTTATCACTTCGGTGCAAATCTGGAGCGAATCTCTGGGTATGTCTCAGGAAGGTTATGTGGTTCCCTTTGATCAGAACGGCACTCTTGAAATCAAGTTCACTGAAATCGGTGGATATTTGAATTCTGGAACTGTTCCGACTCTCAGCGTTACCAATCTGACCCAATTTGTGGCTTCCAGAAACGGTATCCCGATGACCAGTCCCTACATAGTTCCTGCTGATGCTTTCAGCTTTGCAAACGGTGTGTGGACTGCCACAATCAACAACCTGGTGATAATTGCGCCGGTTCCCCCGACCAATTCAGTCACAATCGGCTACACAGTTACCGATCCAGTCGGCAATGCAGCACATAGCGGAAATCGCATGGTTGAAGTCGCTGCAGATGGTCCGATTGTTCCTATCATCAGGGATGCAGAACTCATCACAACTCTGCCCGATTCACAAACTGTGCGCAATTACATTGCCCAGGGTGTGCCGGCAGTTCTGAAAGTTTACATCGATGCACAGCATCTGGCCTACATAGAACAGGTATGGGCCAATGCAGTAACTGGTGTAAGCTATGGAACTCCCACCATTGTGGCGGATACTGATCCTATGAATAACTACCGCTGGGTTGCCACGATTCCTGTGACACCTACAACGGTTAATAATTACCAGACGATCAACTTCGTGGTTAATACTAAGCGCAACCCCTTTGGTGGCGACGTATTCCAGGACAATCACACAGTCCCAGTAATCGTTGATGGTAACAACTTCATAATCGCGAATCCGATTGTTAAGGGTGTCTCAATTTATACTGAAACACCTGGCATGATCAATCCTGCTGTGAATGCAGTGGTCACCGCCGAATTCAATCTGATTGGTGAGCAGATCGCCACAGGTACCGCCGGCGATCCCGCTGTACTACCAGATAATGCCACTCTGGCCACCTGGTTCATTCTGCAAAAT
>Ga0302250_1000547_pt1 | contig 35789 bp, 26 predicted proteins | sample AAG_RA_Asp_MG_FD_193536 | JGI IMG/M metagenome (GOLD analysis project Ga0302250, IMG submission 193536) | Enriched activated sludge microbial communities from anaerobic digester in WTTP, New Holstein, Wisconsin, United States - AAG_RA_Asp | ecosystem: Engineered > Bioreactor > Anaerobic >...
CTGGCCGTTGGTGCTGCTGGCCACGCAGAGCCCCTGCTTTTTAGCCAGCCGTACCATCTCCGGGAAGTGCGGATGGAGGAGAGGCTCGCCCTGGTCGTAGAGGAGCAGATAGAGGAGATGGCCGTGATTGAGTTCAAGAATGGTGCGATAGAGCTCCATGTCCAAATAGCCGGTGGGCCTGGACAGCGTCCCGGCTCCGGTCTCGCAGTGGGGGCAGTGGAGGTCGCAGAGATTGGTGGGCTCCACGCTGAGCACATAGGGAGCGCCCCATGCCAGGGGGCGGTCGGAGATGCGGCCGCAGGCGCCGCCGGCGAGGGCTTTGAGCAGGTTGAGGGTGCGTCCCGGGGTGAGGGCAGCGAGGAGGGATCTGATCGGGATCTCTTTCATGTTTCCACCCTGGCCAGGATGAAAAAGGTCGGCATCAGCAAGCGGTTGCGCAAACCCGCGCCATCGTTGAGCGCCTTGTCCAGGATGCCTTCCCAGCCGTGAGCTCGGATCGCAGTGAAGAGGCGGAGGTGACTGGGGCGGTTCCATAGCCCTGCGGGATTATCCATGGCTGCGGCGAAGAGGGCGTGGTTGATGAACCGCCATGAAAATCCGGCCTTGCGCAGGAGGTTCTCAAGGGCGCCGAGGGAGAGAAGTTGGGGAAAATCGGCCTTGTCCGGACGGTGCCAGCCCAGCCAGCCGGAGACGATGCGGCGGACCGCCTTGCGGTTGAACAAGGAGACTCCCGGCAATCCATAGTGGGGATCGCAGAGGGCGTTGAAGGGCGACCAGCGGTTGGGGGTGGCGATGAGGGCGAGGCCGCCGGGTTTGAGGGCTTTGCGGATATTCACAAGAGCCGACGCGGGGTCCGGTACGTGTTCGAGCACATCCCAAAGGATGACGCCGTCGTTGGGACAGTCGCACGACCAGGCGGAGATGTCCGCACGGACGTACTGGATCTGCGCATCCATTTCGGCCAGGCCATGCGGGGGAGTGGGGAAAAGATCGATGGCGGTGACCCGGGCGCCGGCCTCGGCCAGGGCCAGGCTGGCGCCTCCGCTACCGCAGCCGGCGTCGAGGATCCTGCTGCCCGGCAGGGGCAGCCATTCCGCCAAAAGTCGGGCGGCGAGGCGGCCGCGCTCGAGCGCCCAGCGGTCATAGTTGCTCCACAGGAGCTCATGACTGTTCAGCGTGTTTTCCAGGAGATCTCCTCTCCCCACCGCGGGAATGCAACAAGGTGGTAAAGGGGGAAGAGCGGCTCCCAGGCGAGCAAGCCCGCGAGGCTGAAGGGCTGGCGCAGTCTGCTGCTCCACAAAAAGAGGACAAGTCCGTCGAGGATAATTTTGGCCGGGAGGAAAAGCAGGAGCGGCCGGTGGATGAGGCCGACCAGTGGGGTTGACCAGAGAAGCAGATTGGCGCTGTGAAAGAGGGTATAGCCCAGTTGGATCGGGAGTTTATAGCGGCTGCCGGCGGAGAGGTGGCGGCGTTTTTGCCGGATGAAGGCGCGCCATCCGGAGGGGCCCTGCGCAGGGACGGCGGTGGAGGGGGCGAGGGCGTAGATGAGGCGGTGCCTTCCCGAGGAGGCGACAGCCTGGAGGAGGAAATCGTCATCACCGGAGAGGGTATCGGGCAGGGCGTCATAGCCGCCGATCTCCGACAGGATGTGCCTGCGGCAGGTGAGGCTGCGGCCGCTGCAGGTGATGCCGCGGCCGTGGCCAATCCCCCCGGCAGCGACCAGGGCGGCGGCGAGGGTGTCCACGAGGAGAAAGGCGCGCCAGAGCCGCGATGCGTCCGGGGCCACCAGCGGAGAAAAGCCGGCGCAGAGGACGCTTTCGGACCCCATGGCGGCAGCCATGCCCGCCAGCCACTGCGGCGGCGGGGTGCAATCGGCGTCGGTGAAAAGTAAAAGCTCGCCGCGGGCGCGGAGGAAGGCCGTCTCCAGAGCCCCCTTTTTACTGCTGCGCCAGCGGCCGACAAAATCGTTTCCGGCTGTGTGCCAGCCTGGGTGCCGGGCGGCGGCCTCCCGCGCAATATCCGGGCTGCGGTCGACGGACTGATCATCGATGATGAATAGCTCCCACTCGCCAGGGTACTCCTGCCGGCTCAGGGCTTCGAGGCAGGTCTCGAGGTGTACGGCCTCGTCCCGCGCTGCCACGATGACGCTGAGAAAGGGGGGCGGAGAGGAGGCCAGGTGCGGGCGGGGCAGACGGATCAGGCCCGCGGCGAGCCAGAGGAGGATCAACGCATAAGATGCGAAGACTATTGAGGCTAGTGGGATCATCGCGGGCAAATTATCCATAATTGGGGAAACAAGCAAGGGAATTTCCCGGCGACACGGTGTGCCGGTCACAAACGGAAGATGATGAAAAGCGTTGATTGATGCGCAAGTTTTGCTTATTTTAGATAAACCAAACCCTCTTCGGGATGGAGCAGCGATGGCCAATAAACGGGACAAACTATCCGACTATCTCAGGAAAGCCCTGTGGATATTGTCGGCTCTCGCCCTGATCATCATAGTCGTTGCGGGCATCAAATACGCCTACAACCGGCGCTATATCCGCAAGATCGCCGAACTAGAGCAGGTGATCAAGGGCATGCACTCGACGATGAGCGTCGAAAGCGTGCGCCAGTACAACATCCAGCGCATCATCGCCATCGTCAGCCAGTACAACCGCACCATGCCCACCCATCTCAAATACGAGATCGCACAGGAGATCCACGACGCCTGCACCAATTACACCAGCCTGGACCCCGATCTGCTCTGCGCCTTCATCACCCGAGAGACCAACGGCACCTGGAATCCTGAGTATATCTCGGATTACGGCGCCATGGGCCTGATGCAGATCACCCCGACGATCGGATCTTTCATCGCCCGTTCGGAGCACCTGAACTGGATCTCACCGGATGAGGTGCTGCTCAACCCGGTCTACAACATTCGCATCGGCGCCCGTTATCTCTCCGCACTGATCGACGCCTACGATGTGGACGGCGCCCTGGTGGCGCGCAGCCTCGGGGAGCGCCGGGCCGCGATGTGGGTGAGGAGCGGCCGGAGTAATGCCCTGCTGCCGCGCGACACGATCACCTATATCGCCGACATGTTGAAGCAGTACGATCTGATGAAGGGATTCAAGATCTAGTCCTGCTGATCGAGCCAGAGCGAGGCGAAAAGAACCATCCAGATGAACCGGTAGGCGTCATAACTCAGGCGCCTACCACCCTCTATCCATCCCACCATTTTCTTCATCACCGGTTTGTGCAGATAGGCGAGCAGGGGATTGGCGTCGTTCAGAACGAGGCTGTGGAGATACTCCAGCATGACCGGATGCCTGGCCATGCGGGCGAGAGGCGGATCGAATCCCTGTTTGGGACGGTAGATCAGCGCCGGAGGCACGCTGCGCGCCGCCAGTTTTTTAAGCAGGGATTTGGGTTTTCCCTGCGCGCAGCGGACATGGTGCGGCAGGGCAAAGCTCAGCTCGAGCACCTCCCTGGCCATGAAGGGGTTGACCGGCCGCAGCCCATACAGGCGGTAGAGGTCGGTGGACTTGGCGCAGACGGTGCCGATGGAGAAATGGAGCAGATTGATCAGGCAGGAGAGGTCATCGACATCAAGTCCTTCACCGAGTCGATGGTAATGGAGATGGATGGCCCGGTCGAGTTCCCTGCGCAGCGGCTCAGGGGTGGCGTAGGCGATGCCATTGAGGGCATTGATGGCCATGATCTGGGCCTGCTCGCGCGGCATTTGCCAGCGTTTGCGCAAAATATTGGCCATGGTCCCAGGCGGGCTCTCCTTTTTCCACAGCGCCATACCCTTGTAGACGGCCGCTGCGGCCCCTCTCACGAGCGCAGGTGCGGCTTCCGCCCATCCCCATTTTTTGTCCTGCAACTTGGCCCCGAAGGTTTGATCGGGCCCCACCCCCTCGATGACCGTGCGTGCGGAGCCCACTCGGGGCAGGGTGGCATGGATCATCAAATTGACGGGGATGGCGGAGGAGTCGCCGAAGGGGAAGGAGAACTCGCGGCCGATACGGGTCAGCATGCCGGGAAATTCTTCCTCATGGTAGGCGAGCTGTTCGATGGGCATGCCGAGCAGCGCAGCCATCTCAAGCGCCAGCTTCCCCTCGGGGTCTTCGGGCCCGAAAGTGAAATTGACCAGCTGCACCTTTTTCTTTCCGAGCGCGGCGAGGCGGGCGGCGAGAAGGGTCGAGTCGACCCCGCCGCTGAAAAAGAGGAGCGAGGAGTCGGGCAGGCCGTGCAGGTTTTCGTCCAGATGCAGCTGAAACCGGCGCAGGGCCTCCTCCTCGCTGATATGCGCCAACTCCTCCCGCGTTCCGGCCTGAGCCGGAAAGAAAAAGGGGGTAAAAGTGAAGCTGGTTTCACCGGCGTGGCCGAGGAGCTGATGGCCGTTGGGAATGCGGGCGATGCCGGTGTAGAGGGAAAGAGGCGGGGGGATGGCGCGGAATTGTAAAAGGGCATAGACAGCGGCGGGATCGAGTGCGCCCGGTTTCCAGCGCCGCAGCAGGCGGAGGTCATTCCCCATCATCAGGCCGCGGTGATCGACAGCGACAAAGCACTGTTCGGGGGCAGTCGGGGGCACCGTGATGCGCAAGGTCCCGTTTTCCGGCAGGAAGGTGATGATGGGATTGTCCGGATAGTTAAAGGCCCCGGGCTTCTCCGCCCGTCCGATCTCGGCATCCAGAGCGGCCTCATCGGCCAGGCCGGTATCGGTCGAACAGCTCCACTTCTCCACCCTTTTCCTGATCGGCAGGAATCCGTGCGCGGCGGCCGGCATCAGCCAGGCCGCGGCGAAGAGCCACCCCTCGCCGCAGGGGCAGCTCTCCCGATGGACAGCGAGGCCGAGCCAGCGGGCATGGTCATCCATAGCGGCTTGCCACTGCGTATCATCTCCCCTCTTCCCCAAAAAACAGCTGAAAAACATGGTCAGGCTCCGGGTGTGGCAACAGGATAGTTCCGTTGTCCTTTCTAGGGATTGGTTTCAGAAGCCGCCTTTTTACGGCGCTCTTTTTCGCTGCTCCCATCTGGTCGGATAAACTCCCTGATGTTCCGCAGGGTGGGGCGCGCGGTGGTGAGAAGCACCAGCATATAGACCACCGCGGCGATGAGGAATCCGCCGATGAAGAGAAAGAGGGTATTGGAGGAGATCAGCGGCAGCAAGAGGGATTTGGCCAGCAGGGTCACCAGGACCATGGCACCACCGGCCGCTGCAGCCGGGGCGATGGAGCGATAAAACTCGCGGTCTCCCAGATGGATGATGCGGTCCGAGATGGTTTGCACCAGGGGAAAGGTGAGGACCAGGAGCAGGGAAATGCCCGCTGCCGCTCCTTCAAGGCTGTGACGCGCGCCTAAATAGATGCAGGTGGCGAGGGGCAGGATATAGGCGAGGTTCCATTTCAATTCGACATCCGGCCGACCGAGGGCCATCAGCACCGGCCAGCGGATGACCCCTACCGATTTGGCCAGTCCCATCGGCACCAGGATAATCAGAGGCATGGCCATGGGCATCCATTTCTCCCCCATGAAGAGGGCAATGAACTCACGTGCGAAGAGAGCCAGCCCGAGCAGCAGGGGGAAGATGATCAGGGAGAGCAAGGCCGAGGCTTTGAGAAAGCCCTTGCGCAGCTTTTTCATATCATCCTGGATGGCTGAGAAGGCCGGAAAAGCGACCTTGGAGACCACCCCCGAGAGGCGGGTGACCGGCATCTTGACCAGGTTGAGGGCGAGGGTGTAATAGCCGAGGGCCTCGGTGCCCAGCATGCGGCCGATGATAACCACGTCCATGTTGGTGACGGCATAGGAGACGACGTCGTTGCCGAGGACGTTGGCGCTGAAGGAGAAGAGCTCCTTGAACTGGCGCCAGGAGAAGAAGAGGCGCGGGCGCCAGCGGGAGTAGATCCAGACCAGCAAGACGTTGACGCCGTCGCGCACCAGGGCGCCGATGACCAGGCTCCAGACTCCGAACCGCATCAGGGCCAGGGTGATGGAGACCACTCCGCTGGCCACAGAGGAGATAACCTCCATGACGGCCAGTTTTTTGAATTCGAGATCCTTGTTGAGGATTGATTTCTGGACGATACCCAGGGAACCGATGATGAATCCGGCGCCCTGAACCGCAACCACCGGCTGGACCAGGGGATTCTTGAAAAAGAGGGCCATGGGATACGACGCCACAATAGTCGCCGCGAACAGCAGGAGGCTGAAGGCGATCCCGCCCCAGAAGACCGAGGAGAGATGTTCCTGGCTGAGGGTGCTTTTCTGGATGATCGCGGTGCCGAGCCCACGGTCGTTAACCATGGAGATCGCCACGGTGACGATGGCGGCCATGCCGACAATGCCAAAATCCTCCGGAGAGAGCAGACGCGCCAGAACCAGCATGAGGAGGAAGAGGACGATCTGCATGCTCGCCTTGGCGATGCCGGTCCAGATTACACCATGGATAGCCTTTTGTTTGATGGACATACGATTCCTTGAGAATAGGCCCTGCGCAGCGGGGCCCGGATGGAGACAGGTTATACATAGTGTAGCCGCGCGCCCTTCACTTTGCGGATAGCGATGGGCGACTATTCCACGACGAGCGTAGCGCAGCTGCGCGTGAAGGGCAGGGCCAGATAGCGTGCATCAAAGGATTCAGGGGCGGGGCCGAGGCTACCCAAGAGTTCCTCAGGGAGAGCGCTCTGCCGGATGAGGACGTAAGGAATCACCGTATAGCGGCCTGCGGCCAGCTTTCCAGCCCTGACGGCATAGTCGCAGCCGTAGGAGACCTCCTCCAGCGGAGCGGGGATGTAATTGAGGGGCCGGCTGTGCTCAGGATAGGGCACGACCGTGTGGACGATTTCAGGCCTGGCTTCGCTTTGCAGGAGAAAGCCGTTCAGCAGCACAGCCTGGTTCATGACGATGGTGGGGAGACCGCACGATGTGGAGCTGACAAGGCCCTGGAGGTCCAGATAGACGAAGAGAGAGGTGTCAGCATTAGCGGGGATGGAGGCGGGCACAACGCGGGTGCCAAGGGTGATCAGCTTGGTCAGCAGGATCTCCTCGATGATCCTGCCCTTGCTGTCCAGGCCGCCGGTGTCGGGCTCGATGGTGCCGGTTCGCAGAAAGATTTTACGAGTTGCCAGGCGGTAATTGGCGCGGTAGAAATAGAGGGTAAACTCGCCGGTCAGGCCCCCGCCCGGCTGGGCGGAGGCGGAGGGGAGCGTGAGTTTGAAGGTGCCATCCGCCTCGCTGCGGGTGCCGAGGTTGAGGGTTTCGAGCCAGACCCAGGTTTCAGCGGGTGAGCTGCTGTCGTTAAGCCGCACCTTGCCGCTTATGGTACGGTTGACCCGGTTGATTTTGTCATCGCCGGAGAAGGGATTTTCGGTGCAGGACAGGCCGACCGCCAGGGCGGCGGCAAAGATAAAAAGCAGGGATTTCGGGGTAGCGGCTGGCATGATAAATATCCTCAATATTGCAGGCCCAGGGTCAGATAGAAGCGGCGGTCGCGCAGGGCCAGTCCCGAGAGTTCTGCGTCATCGGCGGCGAGCAGATTGCGGGCGCTCAGGCTGCAGAGGAACTCGAAGCGGTAAAAGGGGATATTCTTGCTGAGATGCAGGTCCAGATCGGTGCGGCCGGGCAGGGTGATTTCAGCGAATTCGTTTACCCCCAGCCGGCTCCAGCCCACCTGATCGCTCTCACGGAAGATGAAGGCATTGAAGGCGAAGCCAGCATGGTCGATACGCAGATCGAGGGTGACCTTGTTCTCCGATTTGAAGGGAAAGGCCGCTTTTTCAGGAATGTCATAGCGGGCCAGGCCGAGAGCCGTGGTGATTTTTTTCCTGGCGAGGAAGGCGGTCATCTTGCCTTCGTAGCCGGTGATTTGGGCGTCCGGAAGGGACTCATAAAAGGCGAAGGTGTAGCCGCGGCTGTAGTAGGGTCTGAGTTTGTTGTCGTAATAGGTTCTGAAGATATTGGCCTCGAAGCGCCAGCCGTAGAGCGAGGGGACGTCGCGGAGGTCGCGGGTGAATTCGAGGCCGATTTCGGAGGTGCGATTTCTTTCGGGCTCGAGGGGATTGATGGTGGAGGCGAAGTACGGGGCGCTGATCTGCTGCAGCAGGGTTGGAAATTTGACGCTGCTGCCGTAGTTGAGATAGCCATTGAAAAGCCAGTTGCTCCCCTTGCCGGCGAGGTTGGCGGATATCTTGGCAGTGGTCTCCTGCCAGGTTTTTGGGGTATGGGCCAGGGTTCCGGCGCTCTTGGCGATGGTGAGATTCCGGGGTTCGCCCTCCTTGAGCCGGTCGTAACGCAGGCTGAGGTCCAAGTGGGCGGCGGGGAAGGTGGGGGAGCCGCTCGCCAGTTGGCTCTTGGCGATGAGCACGGCGCCATGATGCTGGCGGTCGAAGCGGGCTGAGAGATAATCCAGCAGGGTATTTTGCTGGTAGCCGCGGTATTCGCCCAGCTCCACATCGGTGTTCTCAAACTGGTAGTTGAGGAGCAGCTCGCTGAAGCCCAGGTTGGTGGTGTGGCCGAGGCTGGCGGTCAGGCTGCGATCGTGGTAGAGGCGGCGGGCCGGCGCCGTGCGCACGACATATTCCTGTTCCTGTTTGAGGTGATGCCAGGCGACCATGCCCTGGAGATGACGCAAAACGGAGATGCCGCCTTCGAACCGCAAGGCCGCGACCTGGTTGAGATCGGCGAGCTTTTCCCTCTCCCCGGGATTTTCGAAACGGGAGTCGGAATGGATCAGTGTGCCGGTGAGAAGGTTCGGCACTCCTGCGCTGGAAGGCAGTTCAAAGAGGAGGTCGGCGGTATGGTGGGTGGAGCGGTTCTCCATTTCCTCGCTCAAGCCGCCCTCTTCATACTGACGCCGCAGGGCCCCCTGCTTGAAGCGGTAGGCTGTGTGCAGCCGCCCGGCCGGGAGGTAGGCCTGCACGCCCCACTGCCCTGAGTTGTAGGTGCCGAAGCGCTGCTGCAGGCGTAAATGGTAGTCCTGTTTGACCTTGCTGACGATGTTGATGGCGCCGGCGAGGGCATCCGAGCCGAAGAGGGAGGTGTGGCTTCCCTTGACGACCTCCATGCGGTCGACATCCTCGAGGTCGATGAGGGAGAGGTCAAAAATGTTGTCGACGGCACTGTTGAGCCGGATGCCATTGTAAAGGACCACCACTTCATCAGCGTTGCCGCCGCGGATGGCGACGGTCTTTTTGCCGTCGAGTTGTTCCTCGACCTGCACGCTGTGGTCGGTGCGCAAAAAATCGCCGGCATCCATATAGCCGCGCAGCTGAAGTGAGGCGGCGTTAAAGACGGAGACGGCCTGGGGCAGATCTCTGGAGAGCTGCAGACCACCCGAAGTGGCCTGGATGTCGACGGAGGCGATGGGAATCACCCGGGGCTGCAGGAGGATGGTGTTTTTCCAGGTTTCGCCCAGTTTTACTTCGGTGGGGAGGTAGGCGACATGCTGGAAGACGAGGATGGTCTCATCTGAGGGCTCGGGGACGGAAAGGGTGAAGCGTCCGGCGAAGTCGCTGGTAGTGCCGATCTGGGAGCCTTTCACAAAGATGTTGGCAAAGGGGATCTCATTGCGGGTGTTGACGTCGAGCACCCGGCCTTTGAGAATCACCGGCTGGCACCAGGCGGAATGGACAGAGAGTCCGATCAAGATGATCAGATGAAGAGATTTCATACTGATTCCGTTATAAGCAGGGTGACGGGCTGGCCGGATGCGCTATTTGAGCCGGAAGCTGAAACGGGAGCCTTTGTCGATTTCGCTTTGCACCTCGATGCGGCTGCCGTGGGCTTCGACGATATGTTTGACGATGGCCAGTCCCAGACCGGTACCGCCGACGGCGCGTGAGCGTTCCTTGTCCACCCGGTAAAAGCGTTCGAATATGCGCGGCAGATGTTCCTGGGGGATGCCGCGGCCGGTATCGGCCACATGGATTTCAATTTGCTCGCCAATGCGGCGGCAGCCGATTTCTACCTTGCCGCCCTGCAGGTTATACTTGATGGCGTTTTCGGCCAGATTGGTGATTGCCTGGGTCAGCCGTTCGGGATCGCCATTGGCGGCCAGCTTTTCGTCGGAGGCGGGGCTGGCGAAGGTGAGCGTCACCCCGTAGTAGTGGGCCTTGCTTTGCAGCTCCTCGACGACCCTGGCGAGGAGGGCTTTCACATCAAAGGGGCGGAAGATCAGCTTCATTTCGCCGGATTCAATGCGGCTGATGTCGATCAGATCGGTGAGGAGGTTGTTGAGTCTTCCCGCCTGCTGATAGGCCCGGTTGATGAACTCCTTTTGCTGTTCCGGGGTGTCAAATTTGGAGTTGAGCAGGGTTTCGAGAGAGCCCTGCAGGGTGAAAATCGGGGTGCGCAGCTCATGCGAGACATTGCCGAGGAACTGGCTGCGCACCTGTTCGAGCTTGCGCAGCTGCACCAGGTCGACGCGAAGTTTGCCGAGCATCTGGTTGAGCAGGTCAGCCAGTTCGCCGATCTCGTCGCGGCTTTTGTGCTGGAAGCTGGCCTCCAGATCTCCGCGTTTAACCTTTTCAGCGACGGCGGCGAGCTTCTGGATGGGATAGGAGAGCCGGCCGGCCAGCCAGTAGCTGAGCAATCCGATCAGAAGCAGGGCCATAAGGTTGGCGAAGAGGATCTTTGTGCGCAGATCGCTGAACTGCTGTTCGATCTCGGCGAGGGGATAGGCGATGCGGATATAGCGGGCGGTTTCGCCCGCGGTTTGGGGCAGATAGTCGAGTTTGAGACGGAGGGCGCCATAGTAGAAGGGCTGGTTCAAGGTGGTGCTGAGGCGTCTCTGACGGCCCATGCCGTCGCGCAGGGCCTGGCGGATTTCCGGCCGGTCGCGATGGTTTTCCATCCGCAAGAGCGAATCGGCGCCAACGTTGGAGTCGAAGCGAACCCCGCCCGAGGAATCGACCAGAGTCAGCCGGAATCCTGCCGCATGGGCATAATCTCTCAGGATGGCATAGTGGGCCGGCAGGGAGAGGTCGCCCAAATCGCTCTTTTCGATCAGGCTTTGCACCTGGGCCAGTTGGGTCTGCATAAAGTGGTCCAGGCGCTTCTGATAGTAGCGCTGAGCCGTCACAATGGCGAAGAGGCTGCCGAAGAGGGTAACCACCGTGATGAGCAGGAGGTGGATCAGAGTGAGCTTGCTTCTGAGGGGAAATTTTGACATGATTCAGGTCCCGGAAATGAATCGGTAGCCGACGCCTTTAATGGTTTCGATATGATGCATCTCACTGTCGCCGAGTTTTTCACGGATCTTGCGGATGTGGACGTCGATGGTGCGGTCGATGACCACGACCTCATCGCCCCAGAGTTCGTTGAGCAGGGTTTCTCTGCTGATGACGCGTCCGGGTCGCCGCACCAGATAGAGGAGGATTTCGAACTCTTTCTTGGTAAAGGGGACCGGTTGATCCGCGATGGTGATGCTATAGTTGGCGGCGTCGATGGCGACGGCGCCGAAGGTCAGTATTTCCGTCGATGATTCGACCGGCGCAGCGGCCTTGCGCAGGGCCAGCTTGATTCGCGCCAGCAGTTTGTGAATGCTGATGGGTTTGATGATATAGTCATCCGCGCCCAGCTCAAGGCCGACCACCTCGTCGATTTCGCTCTCCCGGGCGGTGAGAAACACCACCGGCACGCTGCGGGTGGCTGGATCCTGGCGAAGGCAGCGCAGCACCTCCCAGCCATCCTTGCCGGGCAGCATCACGTCGAGGATGATGAGATCGGGCTTGACTTCGTGTGCCCGGACAAGGGCGGCCTCGCCATCAGCGACGGCCAGGGTCTCGTAGCCCTCCCGTCTGAGGTTGAAGGTGAGCAGATCGAGGATCTCCTGCTCGTCATCGACGATGAGAATTTTCTTCGCCATAAAGATCCCGTCTGGGCATAAGCGGCCGGCCGCTGCGGCGCCTGTTTCTTTAAGATAATCCTTTATTCGGCGATTCTCAAGGATTATTTCCCGCGGCCGCCGATTCTTCGGCGCGATTGCTCCGGGGCGGCTTGTTCAGGGGGAGCCGGCCCTTCTGATCGCCCTGGTGGGCGACAATACGCGCCTCGATCAGGAAGATGACCTCCTCGGCGATATTGGTGGCGTGGTCAGCCAACCGTTCGAGGTGGCGGGAGAGGACGATAAAATGGGCACCGGGTTCGATCCATTCCGACTGGGCCTGCATCCTGGCGATGAGGGTGTCGAAGATAGCGCGGCAGTGGTCATCCACCTGGTCATCCCGAGCGCGGATCGCTTCAGCCAGCTCGAGATTGTTGTTGATAAAGGCTTCGATGGCATCGCGGGCCATACCGCGCGCCTCCTCGCCCAGCTGCAGCAGCCCGATCTCCTCAAGCAACTTGCGGTTGTCGACGGTCTTTTGCACGCGCTGAACGATATTGACGGCGATGTCACCGCAGCGTTCGAGCTGATTGTTGATCATCAGGGCGGCCATGACGAAGCGGAGGTCGCCGGCGACCGGCTGGAAGAGGGCGAGGATGTTCTCGCACTGCGCCTGGATGAGATTGTCATAGGCATCGATCTCACGGTCGCGGCTGCGCACAAATTTACACAGCTCCATGTTGCCGGTCTGCATGGCGCGGATGGCGAACTCGAGCTGTGTATCGACGAGTTCGGCCACCTGCTGGATGTTCTTTTTCAGGCTCGCCATTTCCTGGCTGAAGTGATTTTTCATCTGAGGCTCCTTGGGGGGATCATCCGAAGCGGCCGGTGATATAATCTTCGGTTTGCTTTTTGGATGGTGTGGTGAATATCCTCTCCGTGCGGCCGGCTTCGATGAGCTGACCGAGATAGAAAAAGGCGGTGACATCACTCACCCGGGCCGCCTGCTGCATGTTATGGGTGACGATGACGATGGTATAGTGCTCCTTGAGGGAGAAAACCAGCTCCTCGATCTTCTGGGTCGCCAGAGGATCAAGGGCGGAGGCGGGCTCATCCATCAGCACCACTTCCGGTTGAACCGCCAGGGCTCGGGCGATGCAGAGCCGCTGCTGCTGTCCGCCGGAGAGATCCATGGCGGAGTTGCCGAGGCGCTCCTTGACCTCATCCCAGATGGCGGCGTCTTTCAAGCTCTGCTCCACCCGCGCCTCGATGAGGGCCTTGTCCCTGATACCGTTGATGCGCAGGCCGTAGGCGACGTTGTCGAAGATCGATTTGGGAAAAGGATTTGATTTCTGGAAGACCATGCCGACGCGACGGCGCAAATCGACCACATCGACCGAGCGGTCATAGATGTCCTCGCCCTCGAGAGTGATGCGTCCCTCCACCCGGGTGTTCGGGATGATTTCGTTCATGCGGTTGAGCGAGCGCAGAAAGGTCGACTTGCCGCATCCGGAGGGGCCAATCAGGGCGGTGACCTGATTTTTCTCGATGGTCAGGTTTATGCCGTTGAGGGCCTTGAATGAGCCGTAGAAGAAGGAAAAATTTTGCGCTGAGATCGCCGGGGTTGACATGGGCTTTTCCTTATCTGAATCGATGCCGCGCGGTCATGCGCGTTTGAATTTTTTACGGAAGCGGTAGCGGATCCAGGTGGCGCTGAAATTCATCGCCAGCACGAGCACCAGCAAGACCAGGGCGGTGCCATAAGCCAACGGCCGCACCTTGACGATCTCATGGTGCTGGGTGGCCATGATGAAAAGATGATAGGGCAGGGCCATGAACTGGCTGGTCAGCACCTGGGGAAAGCCGTGGAGATGAGGCCAGAAAAAGGCCACTCCGGTGAAGAGGATGGGGGCGGTCTCGCCGGCGGCGCGCGCCAGGCCGAGAATTGTCCCGGTCAGCATGCCGGGGATGGCATAGGGCAGCACATTGGTGCGGATGGTCTGCCATCTGGTGGCGCCCAGGGCCAGCGCCCCTTCCCGGTAGGAAAGGGGAACGGTCTTGAGCGCCTCTTCGCTGGCGGTGATGGTCCAGGGCAGGGTCAACAGACCAAGAGTGAGGCCGGCGGAGAGGACTGTGAGGCCGAGGTTTGCCATATTCACAAAAAGTGCGAATCCGAAGAGTCCATACACGATGGAGGGTACGCCGGAGAGGTTGCGAATGGCCAGGCGGACCAGGCGCACCAGCCTTCCCTGAGAGGCGTACTCGTTGAGATAGATGGCGGCGAAGATGCCGACCGGCACGGAAAAAAGGATGGTGACGATGCTCACCCAGAAGGTGCCGACGATAGCCGGCCAGATGCCCCCCTCAGTCATGCCCTTGCGCGGCTTGGCGGTGATGAATTCCCAGCTGATGGCGCCGGCGCCCTTGGAGAGGATGTCCCAAACGATATAAAAGATCGTGAGCAGCACCAGGCCCACGGCCAGCCGGAGCAGGGCAAAGCCGAGCTGCTGCTGGAGGTTGCGCAAATTCCATTTCATCGTATCACCTTCTGGTAACGCTGGAGGACGATATCCGAGATCAGATTGAAGAGGAATGTGATGACGAAAAGAACCGCCGCGATGACGAAGAGCGAATGGTAGTGGGTGCTGCCCTGTACCGTCTCGCCGAGCTCGATGGCGATGGTGGCGGTCATGGTCCGTACCGGATCCAGATAGCTGTGCGGCATCGCGGCCGCGTTGCCGCAGACCATGAGGACGGTCATGGTTTCGCCGATCGCCCTGCCCATCCCGAGCATAACGGCAGCGATAATGCCGGAGAGGGCGGAGGGGACGGTGACGCGGGCCAGGGTCTGCCACTTGTTTGCGCCCAGGGCTAGTGATGCGCTTTTGAGCTCCTGGGGCACAGCGATAATCGCGTCCTCCGAGATGCTGATGATGGTCGGCAAGGCCATGACGGCGAGCAGAATGGAGCCGTTCACCGCATTGAGTCCGCTAGAGGTGTTGAAGAGCCGGGCCAAGAGGGGACTCAGGACCACCAGGCCGAGAAAACCGACCACGACTGAGGGGATGGCAGCGAGGACTTCGATGACCGGTTTGACCACCTCGCGGACCCGGGTGTGGGCGACATCGGCGAGCCAGGCTGCTGTGGCGATGCCGAGGGGCACAGCCAGCAGCATCGCGCCGACGGAGACCATTATGGTCCCCACCAACAGGGCGAGGATGCCGTGGGTCTCCTGGACCGGGGAGGTAGGCTCCCAGCGGCTGGCAGCGAAGGCCTTGAGACCGAGCTCCTTGACCGCCGGCCAGGCCTGGACCAGCAGCAGGATGAAGATGCCCGCCAGCACCAGGATGGCGAAGAGGCCATTGAGAAGAAAAAACTTCTCAATGGCCTGCTCCTTGATACGACTGGTGAGTCTGCGCTTCTGCATCAGAAACCGGCTTTTTTGTTGTTCTCGAGGAACTTCCCGGCGACCGGGTAGAACCCCATCTCCTCGACCACCCTCTGGCCTGCGGGGCTGAGGATAAAGGTGATGAAATCTTTGACCTGGCCTTTGGGTTTGCCATTGGTGTACTGATAGAGGGCGCGGGCGATGGGATAGTCGCCGCGCTGAATGTTCTCCTTCAGCAGGGGGTTCACCGGCTTGGCATCGCCCGCGGAGATCTCGAGCACCTTGATGCCCGGCAGGAGCTGGCCCTTGTCATCGAAGAGATAGCCGACGCCGACGTAGCTGATGCTGGACTTGTCGCTGCTGATGGCTTCGATGATCTGTGCGTTGCCATTCATCTGCTTCATCCTGGCCGAGTAGTCCTTGTTGCCGAGGACGTGCTCCTGGAAGAAGACATAGGTGCCGGAGTTGGGCTGGCGGCCATAAAGTGAGATAGGCAGGTTGGGTCCGCCGACCTCTTTCCAGTTGGTCACCTCGCCGCGGAAGATCGCGCCCACCTGGGCCATGCTCAGCGATTTTATCGGATTGTCGTGGTGAACGACGACCGAGAGGGCGTCGATGCCGATGGCGATTTCGGTGGCGATGACACCGTTTTCCCTGGCGGCGGCGTATTCCTTCTCCTTCATCGGCCGCGAGGCATCCGCGACCTGCACCTTGTTGGCGATCAGGGCGGCGATGCCGACACCCGATCCGCCGCCGGTCACAGCGATGGCGGTGTTGGGGTTGGTTTCCATATAGACTTCAGCAAGTCGCTGAACCAGATTTACCGAGGTATCCGATCCCTTGATCTGGATGAAATCCTGGGCGGAGACCGCAGCCGAGAAGGCCATCAGGGCGGCCAGACCGATTTTTTTCATCTCTCCTCCTGGAGAATTGGGTTCTTCCCCGCAGTGCAGCTTTAGTTTGACGGTATAAGATAGCAAACGGATGTTTCCTGAGCATGAAGCCCGTGTTAAGAAACTGTTAAGAAAAAGAGGGCGCACTTGCGCAGGGTTTGCGATAATCCGGCGTGATCGGTAATATATCTTTTGACTCCGATGGAAAATATTGTTAGATTATCGAAATCGGCGATCTGTCATGCTGCAGACATCTGCCGTTCTGTTGTCTCTTTCCTTATAGTGCATCTGCCCGGCAGGATCAATCATGGGGGATCTTTCTTCCAGCTGAGCTAACAAGAGGATGGTGTGATGAAGGAGCTGGACATCCGTGAGATTATATCCTCCAGAGCCCCCGGTTTCCTGGGGAAATATCCCCCTGTCATTGAACGTCTCGTCATCAGCTGTCTCGGCCGGCTGCTTCGGGTGGAGGAGATCAACTCCCAAATCCGCAAGCACAGCGAATCCAGCGGTCTGGCTTTTATCGACGAGGTCTTTGAGGAACTCAACTTTTCCTACTATCTCTCGAGCATCGATCGCCATAAAATCCCCTCGGAGGGTAAACTGATCGTGGTAGCCAACCATCCCCTGGGGGCGCTGGATGGCCTGGCCCTGCTGCGAGCAGTCTGTGATGTGCGGGCGGACACGAAGATCATTACCAATGATGTATTGATGGTCTTTGAAAATCTTTCAGATCTTTTTTTGCCTTACAATGTCTTTTCAACGCAGACCCAGAAGGAGCATGTGGCGCGCATTGGGGAGTCTTTGCTCGCTGAGGAGGCGGTGCTGTTTTTCCCCGCCGCCGAGGTCAGCCGGCTGACCTGGAAGGGCATCCGCGATCCCAGATGGCTCAATGGCCCGGTCTATTTTGCCAAAAAATATGACGTGCCGGTGCTGCCGGTTTACATCCGGGGCAGAAATTCTCTCCTCTTTTATATCATCTCACTGCTCAACAAGCGATTTTCCACCTTTCTGCTCCCCCGGGAGATCTTTAACAAGAGCGGCCATTCGCTGCACTTTCGTGTCGGGGATCCGATCCCGGGCGCGGTCTTCAGCTCCAGCATGATCAAGAGCAAGGTGATGACCCGCCTTTTGCGCAAACAGACCTATCTGCTGTCACGAAAAAAAACTCTACGATTTTTAAAACTGAAAAGACCATCATTCATCCGGTCGACCGCCGGCAGCTCAAGCGGGAGTTGGCCTCCTCCACTCTGCTCGGCAGGACCAGCGACGGCAAAAAAATCTTCCTGGTCGAATTTGACAACGCCCATCGGGTGATGCGGGAGATCGCCCGCCTGCGGGAGCAGACTTTCCGCAAGGTTGGCGAGGGGACGGGATTGAAGCTGGACCTCGACCGCTTCGACCGTTATTATCAGCATATCGTCCTCTGGGATGACGATGCGCTTGAAATCATCGGCTCCTACCGGGTGGGCAACTGCCGCCTGGTCATCAACGGGCACGGCCTCAACGGACTCTACACCAATACCCTTTTCAAATACAGTCCGGCCGCCGCGCCGATCCTCGATCAAGCCCTCGAACTCGGCCGCAGTTTTGTGCAGCCCAAATACTGGAAGAGCAACGCCCTGGACTATCTCTGGCAGGGCATCGGCGCCTATGTCGTCAACCACCCGGAGGTTAATTACCTGCTGGGTCCGGTGAGCATCAGCAACACCTACACCGAGCAGGCCAAATCGCTGCTGGTCTATTTTTATCAGACCTGGTTCCCCGGCGACCCGGCCCTCGCCCCCCACGTCAGCCCCTTCCGCATCTCGCAGCATCAACAGGAGGAGCTGGCAGGGCTCTTTCCGCGGCGGGATTTTCGCGAGGAGCTGCGCAAGCTCAAAGAATCGCTCAAGGTGCTCGGTTTTTCCATCCCCGTGCTCTACAAGCAGTACTCCGAGCTGTGTGAGGAGGGCGGAGTCTCTTTTATCGATTTTGGCGTCGACAAGGATTTCGGCAACTGCGTCGACGGCCTCATCCTGGTCCGCCTCGACAAGCTCAAACAGAACAAAAGGGAGCGTTATATCATCATCAATCAGGGGGCCTGAAGGGATGCGGCCGGCCTAAAAGCGTTTTTTCCGAATTGATTGGGTTGACATTCAATAAAAAAAGTGGTATTTTACATATCATTTTATAGGGCAGCAGAAAAGGACTCTCCCTTGCAAAGCTATTCACGAACACTCACTATCCTTTTGCTCACTCTGGTTTTAGCCGTTCCGGTTTTTTCCCAGCCCTCGCGCGACGACCGGCCGCGCGGCACGCCGCGTCTGCAAAAGAGCGCGATCGACGATTATTGGCATTACCACAATGTCGGCAACCTCGGGCTCACCGTGACCAATTATGGTGTGATCGGGGAGGGATATAATAATCCCAACCAGCCTTCCTGTATGTACAAGCTGCAGGCCGACAATCCCCGGGATCAGATCGAACATATGTCTTTTGGGGGACTCTGGGTCGGCGGCCGCGGCGGTCCCGACGGCATGGTGCATGTTTCCACTGCCATCGTCGACGGGGTCTTCGAAGCCGGCGAAGAGGGCTTTGAATTCACCAACACCGCCTCCGCCGGCGATACCGTCCGCGTCCGTTCCACCATTGTCACTTCCCCCTACTTCTCTCCTGATGCCATCTCCCATCAGGATTTCGTTTCCACCTTTACCGACTTGAACACCCGGGTGCCGGGGACCGATTTCGAGATCCCCAATCATACCCCTCTCGGTTTGAGCGTCACTCTCGAGAGCTACGCCTGGAACTATCCCTACACCGATGCCTTTGTCATTCTCAACTATACTCTCACCAACGTCTCCCGCTACAGAATCTCCGATCTCTACGCCGGCATCTGGGCCGACGCTGCCGTCGGCAATATGAACTATACCAGTATTTACGTCTCGGGCGGCGGCTGGTCGTGGTATGACAATTTCAACGGTTTCGACCAGGATTATGAGATGGCCTACCAGTTCGACGCCGACGGGGATGACGGCTTTGCGGAGAGTTATTTCGGTCTCCGCTATCTGGGTTCCTCCCGGCGTCAGGATTCGGTGCAGGTCAACTATGACCAGTGGCGCTGGTCATCGAGTTCTGCCCTTGACTTTCCCGAGTATGTCATGCCCCTGACGGACGAAGGTCGCTATGAGGTGCTGCGCGGGAGGCACACGGGCAAGTATTACAACGATGTCACCAACGGCGGCATCCCCACCGATCTGGCCAACCGCGGCAGCTGGATGCTGGTGTTGGCCGCCGGTTCGCTCGGCGATCTGGAGCCGGGTGCCTCCGCCCAGATCACCTTCGCGCTTGTCTGCGGCCTGTGGGCGACCCAGGACGCCGGGGATACCCCCGCCCGCCGCGCCAACCTCCGCCTCAATTCGGAGTGGGCCAAGATTGCCTATAACGGTGAGGATGTGGACGGTGACGGCAAACTCGATCCCGATGAGGATGTCAACCGCAACGGGATGCTCGACGGCGAGGAGGACCTCTACCGCGCCGATCTGGATCTCAATGGCAACAGGCGCTGGGATGCCGGCGAGCCCGTCTTCGGCGACGGCGATGGCGTGCTCGATATTGAAGAGGATGTCTACAGCAATTCCCTCAAGGGCATCGCCGCCGGCAACAAGGTCATCGACCGTTTCATTCTTCCCAGTCCGCCCCCCTCACCCAATCTACTGCTGGTGCCGGGTGAGGGCGAGGTAACCCTCTTCTGGGATGATGTTCCCGAGCACTATGAGGACCCGATCACCCGCGAGATCGATTTCGAGGGCTACCGCATCTACAGCTCACCCAAGACGGCCGGATCCATGGGGGAGAGCACCCTCTTGGCCGAATTCGACCAGGTCAACGGCCTCAATTATGACACCGGCTTTGCAGCGGTGCGGACCGACACTGTGATCAACGGCCACCGCTATTATTACCGCTTCACCAATACCAATCTTCTCTCAGGCTGGCCCGGCGAGTACTGGTTCGCCGTGACTTCCTTCGACCGTGGCAATCCCAAGAACAGACTGCCCAGTCTGGAGAGTTCAGTTCTGGAGAACAAGACCTACGCCATCGTTGGTTCGCCAGCGCGCAAGGCGGGCAGCAGTCTGCCGGTCGGGGTTTTCCCAAATCCCTACCGCGGCCAGGCGATGTGGGACGGCGACAGCGACCGCCAGCAAATGCTCTGGTTCTTTAATCTTCCCTCCGAAGCCGAGGTGCGCATCTACACCCTGGCCGGTGATGTCGTCGATGAATTCATCCACCACGGCGCCACCTACAAGGGCGAGGACGTCGAACTCATGCAGCAGCGCATCGGTGGCAGCAATACGGTGCTGCCGGGCGGACTTCACGCCTGGGATCTGATCTCGGCCTTCGACCAGGCCATCGCCACCGGACTATACTTCTTCAGCGTCAAGGACCTGCAGAACGGCGAAATCCAGACCGGCAAATTTGTTGTGATCAAATAGACAGAATCCGGCGGGGGCGAATCAAGCAAGAGAAAGGAGTCTCTTTTGAAAAAAATGCTACTGGTTATGCTGTTATGCGCCGCTCTGGGCACCTCCTGGGCAGCGATCACCCCGATTCGTGACATTCAGTTTACGACCGAAGCCTCCGGCGACTCCCCCCTCAAGGGCCAGATCGTCACCATCAGCGGTGTGGTCACCGGCGAAATCTACGCATTCAAGAATAACTACTATTATGTCCAGGACGCCAAAGCCCCCTGGTCCGGGGTTAAGGTGTACGACAAGACCCATTTCGCCGCCCAGGGCGACCGCGTCACCCTGACCGGCAAGGTGGAGGAGTACAAGGGCGTCACCGAGATCACTACCGTGACCGAGTTCACCGTCGACTCTACCGGCACGACCTGGCTCACCCCCATGCCGGTGACGACCGGTGAAATTGCCACCGGCGCCGCCAACGCCGAGGCCTACGAAGGCTGCCTCATCCGGGTCGGCGCCTCCACCATCTCCAACCCGAGCCTCGGCTATGGCGAGTGGCAGATCAATGACGGCTCCGGCCCCTGCCGCGTCGACGACGAAACCAAGTACTATTTCCGCCCGGCCGATTATTCCGTGGTCCAGTCGGTCACCGGCATCCTCGATTTTGCCAACGGCGATACCAAGATCGAGCCGCGCCTGGCTGAGGATGTGGTTGAGGAGGGTCCCTACACCCGCATCCAGCGCATCCAGCAGGTGCGCTACAGCGATCTGCTCAAGACGCCCACCAAGAACATTATGGACAAAAGTTATTTGCTCGGCGATACCGTGACCGTCAAGGGCATCGTCACCATGCCAACCGGCCTCTGTTATGCCGGCGCCGGGATCAAATTCACCTTCGGCGCCGCTGAGGGCGGGCCCTGGTCGGCGCTGCTCTCCTACAACGCCGACTCTACCGCCTATCCCACCCTCTATGAGGGCGATGAGATCGAGATGACCGGGTACCTCTACGAGTACACCACCTCTCCCTCCAATATGACCGAGTTTTTCATCACCAGCCCGATCAACATCCTCGATGCCGGCAAGCCCCTGCCCAAGGTCGATTCGCTCAAGACCGGCGATTTGCGCTGGCCGACCACGGCCGAGCAATGGGGCACCGTGATGGTGAAAGTGGGCAATGCGGTGGTCACCCACCTCACCCCGCAGTACGAACTCTTCGAGGTCGATGACGGCAGCGGCGGCATCCTCGTCGATGACGAATCGGACAGCATGCGCGGCTATCCGGATCCGGCCCTCAAATCCCTGTTCAAATCGATCACTGGTTGGGTCTATCACCATTATGGCTCCTATGCCGATTCCACCGCCTACAAGCTGGAACCCCTCTATCGGGATTGGCTTGAGATCGGAGCTGCCGGTCTGAGCATCAAAAACACCGCCCGCAGCCTGGCCGCCCCCTCGCCCGCGCAGGGTGTGATGGTCACCACCACCCTGGATCCCGCGGCCATCGCCGCTGGAGCGAAACTCTATTACAGGGTCAATGACGGGGCATATGCCAGCCTGCCGATGACCCTCAACGGCGGTATCTATAGTGCCGAAATCCCCGCCCAGGCGGTCAACAGCCTGATCAGCTATTATATCGAGGCCACCGACAATACCGGCAAGCTGACCTATGATCCCCCCGATCAGGCTGCTGCCAATTACTCCTATGTGGTACTGGAAGGTCAGCCAACCCTGGCCCAGATTCAGTACACCCCCTGGCCCACCGCCGACAGCCCCTTCCAGGATTTCAACGTTGTGGTGGAAGGCATCGTAACCGCCGATACCGTGTTCTTCAACAAGTACGGCGCCTACCCCATCCAGGATGCCGCCGGCGCCTGGAACGGCCTCTTCGTCCTGGGCAATGTCCCCAGGCTTCAGCGCGGTGATCATGTCCGCGTCTATGGCAAGGTGGAGGACCACAACGAGGCCTATCTTTACAAATGGGAGGGCAACACCCAGATCATCGCCGACAGCGTCCGGATCGTGGCCCGAAACCAGGATCTGCCCGCGATCGCCGATGTGGCGACCGTCGATCTCAAGGACAAGAGCGCCGCGGCTGAGTCCTACGAGGGCGTGCTGGTGCGCATCCGTAATGCCACCCTGCTTTCGGTCAACTCCTATGACGTCACCGTAGATGACGGCAGCGGCCCGTGCCTGCTCGATGCCGATGCCTTTGTCGGCCGCGATCAGGATGCGAATCCCTACTTCTACATCAACCGCAGCGCCCAGCTGCTGATCGTCAACGGGGATACGGTCCGGATCGGCGACCAGATCAACGTGGCCCAGGGCGTCTTCCTCTTCAGCTTTGGCACCCACAAGATCGAGATCCGCAATCTGGGTGACATCGGCACGGTGACCGGCGTTCGCAACGCGGTGACGGCGCAGCCCCTCGAGTTCGGCCTGGAGCAGAACTATCCCAATCCCTTCAATCCGGAGACGAGGCTCTACTTCCAGCTGCCGGCCTCCGAAGAGGTCAAGCTGATCATCTACAACACCCGCGGCCAGATCGTCCGCCATCTGGCCGAGCGCCGGTATGAAGCGGGCTGCCACACCCTTAACTGGGACGGCCGCGACAACGCCGGCAACCGGGTGCCGACGGGCGTCTATGTCTATCGCATCAAGGCCGGCGATCATATCGCCGCGCGCAAGATGACCCTGGTTAAATAAAGTTCAATTCATCAGGTCCGCCGGCATAAGAGCCGGCGGACCTGAATGCTTTTTGTAGACGTGCAGATTTATCCGGATGAACATGAATTACAGACACGGCCTCCTGCTTCTCCTGGCAGTGCTCTTCGCCGGGTGCGGGATCAAGGATCCCTTCGGGGATGACCGCACCTCGCAGAAGCTGGGCAATTTGCCTCCACAGACGCATCTGTTTCTCCATGTGACCCAGGAGCAGATCACCCTGAGCGATACCCTCCTCGACGGCACCATTCAGACCCGGTTATACACCACCGGGCTGGATACCACGCCCAGCCGCCAGATCGTCCACTGGTGGGGGGATGATCCGGATGGCACCGTGGCCGGTTATTACTATCAATGGGACTATCAGAGTGAGCCGGTCTTCACCACCGGCGAGTACGACACCTTTTATGTGCCCATCCGCAGCCAGTATGACGAGTTCAGCTTCAAGGTTTGGGCGGTGGATGATCAGGGGCTGGAGGATCCAACCCCGGCCTCGCTGCGCTTCCCGGTTTACAACACCCCCCCCTCCATCGCCTTCCGGCTCAACTCCAATCCGGTCATCACCGGCAACCCCAACGTTGTCGCTTATACCTTCCCGACGCGTACTTTTGTCTGGGACGCTTTCGACGATGACGGCAAGGAGACCATCACCCATATTTATTACGCCCTGGATGACACCAGCAGCTGGATTCCACTGGCGGGGGATGCCGACCAGATCACCCTCAGGGATTTGGCCCCCGGCCGGCACCGCTTTTTCGTCAAGGCCCAGGACATTTCCGGGGCGACCAGCCCGACCCTCTCCTTTCCCAATCCGGACGATCCCAACATGCCGCTGCACTGGGAGGTCAAACCGGTGCAGGGGCAGATACTGCTGGTCAATGATTTCGCCCAGGACCAGAGCCTCTACCAGGTGCAGGGTTTTTACACCCGGATTCTCGATCAGCTGGTCGGCCCGGCGGATTATTCGGTCTGGGAAATCGGCTCCAACACGACGCCCCTGATCAACTCGCAGAATGCCCTGCCCCATTCCTCGATCGATATCGAGGCTTACCTGGCCTATTTCGACAAGGTGATCTGGTTCAGCCATCTCGGCCGTCCCCATCTCACCGCCGCCGGCCAGGGCATCACCCGCTTCACCGGCAAAGGCGGCAAGATCTTTATCAGCAACGGTAATGAGGAGAGGCCCGACAGCACCTGGACCTTTACCAGCCTGGAATCGGTCTACCGCCTCAATCCGGGCGGCCGGCTCCTGGCCGGAGTGAGGATCCTCGCCAGCTTCGGCACCCCCCAGGACCCCCAGCTCGATCTCAGCCTCGAGAAGCTGATCGGCAACCGCGTCTCCGCCCTGGTTCCAGGGGCCGGCGCCGATGTCGTCCTGCGCATGGAACCCGACAGCACGGCCGCGGTCACCGTGCCCTACAAGGGATCACCGCCCGTCGCCCTCCGTTTCCAGATCGGACCGGGAGAATGCATCTACTGCTCTCTGCCACTCCATCTTTGCAACGGCAACGCCAACATGACAGAATTTTTCAGGTATATCCTTTTTGATGAGTTCAACTGACAGACCCATGAAGACAACCGGCAGGATAATCACCCTCGCTTTCTTGCTGAGCCTTTGCGCCTCCGGCGCACTGGCTCAATCCTCCCTCATCCGGGGGCGCGTGACGGACAAGCGCACCAACGAAGCCTTGCCGGGTGTCAATATCTCCGTGCCCGGCACCTACAAGGGAGCGGTGACCAATATGGAGGGGCTCTACGAAATCCGCGGCCTCGCTCCCGGGGATTACGATCTCAAGGCCTCCATCATCGGCTATACCGTCCAGATTCGCACCGGCATCCATGTTGAGCCGGATAAGACCACCCAGGCCGATTTTGCGCTCGAGTCCACTGTGCTGGCCCTGGGCCAATCCGTCGAGGTCATTGGCCAGAAACCCCTCTTTGAGACCGATATCACCGCCTCCCAGCAGCATATCTCCTCGGAGGAGATCGGCCAGAAGGTAGTCGAGAGCGTAACGGACCTGGTCGGCGAGCAGCTCGGCGTGGTGGTCCAGGACAACAAGATTCACATCCGCGGCGGGCGCGCCGACGAGAGCCTCTACATCATCGACGGCCAGTCGGTCAAGGATCCCCTCTCGGGCTATTCCAACACCCTCTATGTCAATGCCGCGGCGGTCAAGGATCTCAAGGTCATCACCGGCGGATTCGACGCCGAGTACGGTCAGGCCATGTCCGGGGTCGTCGACATCGAGACCAAGGAGGGCGAGGATCACTACTCCGGCGGACTCTCCATCAAATCGGACAACTGGGGCAAGGGCTTCTTCCCCTCTTTCAACTCCGACATCGTTCAGCTCAACGTCGGCGGCCCCGAACCCATCACCAGCAAGCTCCTGCCTGCGATTGGCATACGCATTCCCGGCAAGCTCGGTTTCTTCTTCAGCGCCTACGGCAATGTCAGCGATACCTACCTGCCGCGCGCCAGCAAGCTTTACCCCTCCAGGGCCGCCTATGACAAGCTGGCCCCGCGCCAGGAGAACGACTGGCACCTCATGGGCAAGCTTTCCTGGGATCTCACTGCCGGCAAAAAGCTCTCCATCTCCCATGACCGCTCGCTCAACATCAATCAGGCCTATTTCACCTCGCTGGCGACCGATATCGGCGGCTTCCCCTACCGCTACTCCCGGATGCTCGACAACTATAATACCCTGACCAAAGAGGCCAACCTGACCACCCTGCAGTGGGTCCATACCCTCAGCAGCAGGACCTTTTACCGCATGAGCCTCTCGCGCTTTTTCACCAGCAACCATTCCGCCGTTCGCAACAAGCACTGGACCGAGTATCAGGAAGAGCTCGACCTTGAACCCATTATCTACATTCCTGATTCTGAGGGGAACATCCGCACCCAGTACGGCGACGGCTTTTATGATACTGGCGATGCGGAGGGGTGGTACGATTATTTCAGCGACAACTGGACTTTCAAGGGCGATATCACCACCCAGCCGAACGACAAGCACTCCGTCAAGGGCGGCTTCGAGGGACGCTATACCGACATGCAGGTGGTAGACATCAATGCCCCCTGGTACGGCGAGAGCGGACTGGGGCGCAATCACGACTATTTCAGGGTCTATCCCAACGATGGGGCCTTTTACATCCAGGACCGCATCACCTACGACGGCATGATCGTCAACATCGGCCTGCGCTATGACTACTGGTTCCCCGGCAAATTTGTCGATGACGCGATCCGCGACACCAACACCGTGACCATCACTGACGCCGCGCGCAATAAATATATGGATGAGACCTTCGAGCTCTTCGGCCTGCGCGGCAAGAGCCATCTCTCCCCCCGTCTGGGCATCAGCCACCCGGTCACCGACAACGATGTGCTCTATCTCCACTATGGCCATTTCTCCCAGCAGCCCAAGGGGCAGTATGTCTATGCCAAGCTGCGCTCGACCTCCGAGGCGACCTATCAGCTCTTCGGCAATCCCAACCTAAAGCCGACGACAACCGTAGCCTACGAGATCGGCATCAAGCACCGCTTCAATGCCAACCAGACCCTGGAAGTCAAGGCCTATTACAAGGATATGTTCGACTATCCCACCTCGACCACGGTGCGGAAATACAGTCCGCGTTACGGCAACATCAGCTTCCTCATGTACGTCAACATGGATTACGCCCGTTCGCGCGGCATCGAGATGCGCTTTCGCAGGCGCTACAGCAAATTTCTGAGCGGCAATATTGATTTCACCTACGCCCTGGCCACGGGCAAAAGTTCTACTCCGAACACCAATCTGCTCGTCGTCGCCGGCAAGGTTTCGGAAAAGCCGCTGGGTGAGAGCCGGCTGAGCTGGGACCGTCCCTATCGGCTCTCCACCGATCTGTACTTTGACATGCCGGCCAGGGCCAATATCCGCCTCTTCGGCTTCCGGCTGCCGGAAAAATGGGGCCTGACCATGCGTTGGGAATACGAGTCGGGCAAACGCTATCAGCGCATCATCGATGTGGCGAACAACATCTATCAAAAGGACGAGTACGGCTCGCTCTCCAAACCCTGGATGCGCGTGGACCTCAAATGGTACAAGGAGTTCGAACTCTTCAAAACCAGACTCGCCCTGCTAATCGAGGGGGAAAACATCTTCAATACCAAGGTGCCGCGCATTATCAATCCTGTCACCGGCCGTCCCTATCAGCCGGGAGATGTCATTCCGGTCACCTGGTATGACGATCCCGATGATCTGCCGCCGGACAATCCCGCGCGCTTTGACTGGCCGCGGCGGGTGATGACGGGTCTGGAGGTGAGGTTCTAAATCCTTTTCACGCGGGGTAAGGCTTGCTCAGCGCATGATGCGGCCTGATTTTTCTGTGCACCGATGAGAAAGTCTTCCTCAGTTACATTACATTTTCGACCGAGAACGGATTACGTGACAAGACAGCGTATACTAGCTTTTCTGATCTTCCTGCTCGCCGGACAGGCGTGGGCGCAGGGGCTGCTGCCCAGGCTTGGCGAGCAGCGCGCCGGAACGGCCTCGATGACCTTCCTCAAGATCGGCGTGGGGGCGCGCGCGGCCGCCATGGGCGGCGCCTATGTCGCCATGGCCAATGATGCCTCCGCCACCTACTGGAACCCGGCCGGCCTGGTGCAGATCGGCCGCAACGAGCTGGTGATCTCCCATCTCGACTGGCTGGTCGATGTCGATTTCGAGTACCTGGGCTATGTTCACCAGCTCACCCGCACCATCGGGCTCGGCGGCTTTGTCGGCTATCTCCATTTCGCGGACATGCCGGTGACAACCGAATACCATCCTTACGGCAATGGTGACTACTTTTCCTACAATGATCTGGTCGCCGGCGTGAGTGCCTCCCTTAAAATGACCGACCGCTTCTCCTGCGGGATCACGGTCAAGTATGTGCACGAGCAGCTCGCCGAGTTGCAAATGGGGGGCGTTCTTCTCGACCTCGGCACCTACTACTGGACTGGCTACAAGACCCTGCGCATCGCTGCGGCGATGCGCAACTTTGGCAATGACATCGGCCCGGAGGGCACCTACATGCGCCGCAAGTCGGGCGGAGAGACCGAGACCCCTTGGCAGTCCTTTTCCCCGCCGACCCTCTTTACCCTCGGCGCCGCCATGGATCTGTTCCAGCGCAGCAGCCATCTTCTCACCGGCAGCGTGCAGATGAACCATCCCATGGATGATCAGGAGAACCTCCTTCTCGGCTGCGAATACCGTTACCGGACCCTCTTCTTCCTGCGCGGCGGCTATCGCGCCAATATGGATGAAAACCGGTGGACCTTCGGGGCGGGGGCCAAGTTCATCCTCAAGGGGGTTCACCTCAAAATCGATTACGCCTACGCCGATTATACCCATCTATCCATGTCGCAGCAGTTCACATTCGGGTTTGAATTTTAATGAAGAGACGATATTATCTCCTGACCGCCCTTCTCGCCCTCTTCTGGGGTTGTGAAGAGAGCAAGATGCCCCTGCCAAGCCCGCGGAGTGCAAACACTTCGTTCGGCGCCAACGATACCAGCTACGTTGAGCTCAATCCGGTGTGGGACAGCGCCCAGCTGGGTGTCCCCCTGGATGCCCCGGGGGACCTGACTATCAGCATGGATGGCACCCTCTTTCTCGCCGATGAGGGGGCGGGCCGGATCCACGCCTTCAGCAAGGCGGGCAATCTTCTCAGCGGCAGCGGCCTGGATGGCCTTGTCCTGGAGTCTCCGCGCGCCCTGGCAGTGGACAGCAAGCTCAATCTCCTCATCGTCAACGGCACGAACCGCCTCTTCGTATGGAATCACTTTCTGAACCGAGTGCGCATCGATTCGATCGCTGATGCCGGACTCTATTTCGACCGCGAGACAGGCCAGGAGATCACCCTCACCTTCGCGGAGCTTAGGGAGCGGTTGGCCGCTGGAGGGACGCAGCCCCACCTGCGCCACTACCTTTTCCGCCATGACCCCGCGCGAGTGGCGGAGGCCCGGGGTATCTATCCGGTCTATGCGGATCCGGAACCCTCCGCCTGCTTCAACGGCGTCGCGGCGGGCAAATACGGCGAGGAGACCGTCTATCTGACCGAATCCAACTTTGACCGGATCGTACAGCTGCTTCTGGTCCCGGATCTGGCGCTCAAGGGACAGAATCGGACTGTACTTTTCCACTATACAGCAGAGTTGAAAAGCAATGTGGCGGTCTATGGTTCAGGATCGGGTACAGTCGACGACCCCTGGTCCATCACCACCGATGATGATGAGAACCTCTACTTCACCCAGCTTGGCGGCAACTTCCGGGTGCAGAAGCTGCTGGCCGGGAGCTTTAGTCCGCGTTATGTTCTTTATCAGCACGCCATCATGGATCTTGGTCGCTTTGTAAAGCCTTACGATGTGGCCCTGGACGATCGGGAGGGCCTCTTTGTCCTGGATGGCGAGAGCGGTACAGTGAGCAAATTTGCCAATTCCGGTTCCAAGGCCGGGCAGCTGCTTTCTCTCGGGCAAAAGGGGCTGGCGCTGGCCAGCTTTAATGACGGCAGGGGACTGCTGGCCAGTGAGGATGTAGTCTATGTGGTTGAACGCGGCGCCAAACGCATTCGTCGCTTTCAATACTCGGTTTCGGAGTCCGATATCCCGGACGACGAAAAGGAGCCATGATCCAGTATTGTACATGAAAGGAGGTGCTGCGGCCATCTCTGAGATCGCCAGTATGCGAGTGGAGGAAGTGCGGCTTATTTATTCGGATAATTCCAGCTACAGCCAGTCCAAAGGAGGAGTGGATTTATGAAGCAATCAATTCGGGTTTTGCTCGCTCTCTGTTTGATTTTTGTGCTCGTAAGCGGGTCTTACGCTCAGACCGGCAAGATCACCGGTCGCGTGATCGACTCTGCCACCAAGCAGGAGTTGGTTGGGGCCAACGTCCAGGTGGTCGGTACCAGCATGGGCGCGGTTTCCGATATGCGCGGCCACTTTACGATTTCGGGCGTTCAGTCCGGTGACCTGAAGCTCAAGGTTTCGTTTGTGGGCTATGAAACGGCCGAAAAGGGTGTTATGGTTGCAGCCGGCAAGACAGTAACGGCCAATTTCAGCCTGACCCCGACCATGATCATGACCAAGGGCATCAGCATTTTCGCCGACCGCGCCAAAGAGCGTGAGACTCCGGTCGCCTTTACCAATATTCAGAAGCAGGAGATGGCCCAGCGGCTGGGCTCCCGTGATATTCCGATGGTCCTGACCACGACTCCGAGCGTCTATGCCACGACCTCGGGCGGCGGCGCGGGTGATGCCCGCATCAACATCCGCGGCTTCGATCAGAAGAATGTGGCCATCATGATCAACGGTGTGCCGATCAACGACATGGAGAACGGCTGGGTTTACTGGTCCAACTGGGATGGTGTCTCCGATGCCACTTCCTCGATCCAGGTTCAGCGCGGTCTGAGCGCCGTCAATCTGGCCACCCCTTCCATCGGCGGCACGATGAACATCATCACCGATCCTTCCGTGCAGAAGGCCGGCATCACCGCGCGTCAGGAGTACGGCACCGGCAATTTCCTCAAGTCGACACTCAGCGTCGCCAGCGGCCAGATCAACGATAAATTTTCCGTCAACGGCACAGTGGTGGTCAAGCAGGGCAAGGGTATCGTCGACAAGACCTATACCGATGCCTGGGCCTATTATTTCGGCGCCGCCTATAATATCAACGCCAACAACCGGCTGGAGCTCTATGCCCTGGGCGCCCCCCAGCGCCATGGCCAGAACACCAACAAGCAGAATATCGGTGTCTTCAACAAGGAATTTGCCCTCGGCCTTGAAGGCTATGATCCGGCGGCGGCCGCAAAGTATGTCGAGTCGAGCTCCGGCGTTCTGTACAATCAGAACTGGAACAATGTGGATCCATCCTATTCGGGACGCCAGTTCTACAACGGCAGAACGCATGAGCGTCAGACCGGCAATGTGCTCTATGAGCGGGAAAACTATTACCACAAACCGGTGGTCAATCTGAACTGGTTTTCCAAACTCAGCGACAAGGCCGGTCTCTACTCGGTGGCCTATTATTCGGGTGGCCGGGGCGGTGGTTCGGGCACCTACGGCTCGGTCTCCAGCGACAAGACCCGGTTCCCCAATCCCAAGGACTGGAACGCCACTATCGCCAAGAACCGGGCCAGCACCACCGGCGCCTCGGGTGTGCTCCGCAACAGCACCAACAACCAGGACGCTTTCGGCCTCATCTCCAAGTTCAACTATGAATTCAGCAAGAATCTCAAGAGTGCGATCGGCGTGGATGTGCGCACCGCCGAAGTAAGCCACTTCCGTGAAATCCGCGACATGTTGGGCGGTGAGTACTATATCGACCTGAAGGCGGACAAAAAGAGCCCGCGCAGCGATTTCTGGAGCGCCGAGCAGACCAAACGCCGTCTGGGCGACAAGATCGATTACGACTTTACCAACACGATCAACTGGATGGGCCTCTACGGTCAGCTCGAGGCGACCATGGGCAAGCTCAGCGCCTACGGTACAGCCGGATGGTCGAGCGTAAAGTATGACCATACCAACCATTTCAAGAAGGATGCCGAAGGCAACGAGCTCTATCTGGAGAGCGACTGGATTGCCGGCATGCAGCTCAAGGGCGGCGCCAACTTCCGCATGACCGACAACCTCGATCTTTATGCCAATGTCGGCCATATCGCCAAGGTGCCTATCTTTGACAATGTTATTCTGGACGGCTCTTCCTCTCTGGCCAAGGATCCCCAGACTGAAAAGTTCCTCTCGATCGAGGGCGGCATCAATATGAATCTGCTGAGCAATACCCTCGCCGCCAAGCTGAACGTCTATCGCACCGCCTGGACGGATCGCGCCGTCACCCTGGCGACGATTGATGCTGCCGGTGACGAGGCCATCATCTTCCTGTCGGGTCTGGATCAGCTCCATCAGGGCGTTGAACTGGAATTGGCCTATCAGCCCTTCAAGCTGGCCCGTCTGGATGCAACTGTTGGCGTCGGCGACTGGGCCCACACCAGCGACGTCAGCGGCACCTACAAGGATTACTCCGGCGATGTCGAGAAGGAAAAATCCTACAACCTCTATCTCGACGGCCTCAAGGTCGGCGACCAGCCCCAGACCATGCTGGCCCTCAGCGCCAGTGTTTTCCCTCTCTCCGGGTTGACCATGGAGTTCACCGCCCGTCATTATCGCGATCATTACTCCTATTTCAATCCGCTCGGTCGCACCAGTTCGGCTGATCGCGCCCAGAGCTGGAAAGCGCCGGATTATACCCTGCTCGATGCCCATGCCTCCTACACGTTGCCGGTGCGCGCGGGCGAAGCCAGGTTTGCGATCTATGCCCACCTCTTCAACCTGCTGGACGAGATCTACATCCAGGATGCAGTGGATAACAGCAGCTACAGCGCCTTTGGCGACAAGACCCACGCCGCTGATGACGCCGAGGTCTGGATGGGCTATCCGCGCAATTTCAACATCGGAATTCAGGTCTCCTACTGAGACACTTCTTCGCACAAAAGCCCCCGCATGGGGGCTTTTGTGTTTCCAGGGGCGCGGCGCCGGAGCTAAAACCGTCAGGCTGCCGTGCCCGCCGGGAGGGGGCAACTTTTCGCTTGACTAAAAGCGTAAATATGGATACTTTTTGAGAATGAAAGAACTCTTTTATTTTATCATGCCCTGGGAACCCAGCGATATCCTGGTGGCGGGTCCGGCCGGCGCGGTGAGCCGAATCGATTTTCTGCGCGGCCGTACTCCGGAGGAGGCGCTGGCATCCCTCCCGCCCGGCTGGTCCCCATGCCTGGAGCCCGCCTTCCTGCCCGGGCTGCAGGAGCAGCTGCGCCGCTATCTAGCCGGTGAACCGGTGGAATGGAAGGTCCGTATCGAGCTGGCGGGAGGAACGGACTTTCAGCGCGCGGTCTGGCGGGAGCTGCAAAAGATCCCCTACGGCCGGACCGTGAGCTACGGGGAGATTGCTGCACGGCTGGGCAAGCCCGGCGCCATGCGGGCGGTGGGTGGGGCCAACGGCGCCAACCCGCTGCCGATCATCATCCCCTGCCACCGTGTGGTGGCCGCTGCCGGAGGGCTCGGGGGTTACGGTGGCGGGCTCGATATTAAAAAAGCCCTGCTGCGGCTCGAGGGCGCAAGCCTTTGAACGGGAGGCCGGCGCCGCCCTACCACAGCCTCTTCACCGGAGGTTTCTCCCCTTCCGAGGTGATCGTGCAATGGGAGGAGAGCCTTCCGCTCCTGGCTGGGGAGTTGCAGACCGCCGTCGACGCGGCCTGGGAAGGGCTGAACCCCAATCCCCACTTCAACGGCCGTATCGCCCGGCTGGAGGAGTGGAGGATCCAGGATGGCGCGCTGCACATGTGGCTGCGTCCGGTTGAGTACAAACACCTGCTCTACTCCAACGCCCATACGGGTGAGATCATCCGCGGCTATGGCGAACACCAGCTGGCGCGAGCCCTCGGCATCAGCGCCGTGGTGGTAAGCGCAGAGGGGCAGATTTTGCTTATGGAACGCAGTGACCGGGTGGGCGAGTTTCCCGGCTGCTATGATCTTTTCGGCGGCCATATCGATCCCCCCGCCCGGGGGGAGATCCCCGATCCCTTTGCGAGCATGGAGAAGGAGCTGGATGAGGAGCTGGCTCTCCTCCCCGGCACGGCGTCGCTGAGCCTCTTCGGCTTGCTGCTGACAAGGGAAGCACGCAAACCCGAGCTGCTCTTCATCGCCCGCTGCGGCATGGAGAGCGAGGCGATGATGCGCGCGGCCCTTGGCGCGCGGGACCGGTATGAGTACAGACGATTGCTGACCATCCCGGCCGATGCCGAATCCGTCAGAGGATTTCTGCAGCGCCACCGGACGAAGCTCAGTCCTTCAGCCTTCGGGGGGCTTGAAATATTTGCAGCAATGAGATAGAGACTTTCACGAGGTATTGTTTTATGCAGAATGGCACAGACGCCGCTCCCGCCGCGGACAACAGAGACTACTCCTTCCCCAACGTCAACCGGGTGGCGATTGCCGGCAAGTTGATCCAGGATCCGCCGCTGCGCTGGACGACGCGGGGTGTGCCGGTCACTAATTTCGTCATTGTCACCTCGCCGGAGGCTGAAGCCGATTTGCCCGAGGGCACGGATCGCCCCCCCTGCTATATCAGCATCGTGGTATGGGCGCAGCAGGCGGTGCAGTGCAACAAGTTCCTGCGCAAGGGCAGCTCGGTCATGGTCATCGGCGAGCTGCAGTCGATGCCGAATCATGCCCCGGAGCGCAATTACTATCCTGTTCAGGTCAATGCCCAGTGGATCCAGTATCTGGAAAAGGGGACGGTCTCCCCGGGCGATGCGGAGTATGGCAATCAGGGGCAGGGGGAGTTGGAGGCCGGGCGGTAACGGGGAGCTGGAACAGGAAAATGATCGGGCGCGCCCAACAGGGGCGCGCTTTTTTTTTGGATCAGTAACCGAGCACGCTGCCGGCGCCGCCAAATTTCTCCAGCTTGATGTCGCTGAGGCTCGGCGACTTGACATTGATGCGGAAGTAGACGCGCTTGCCGCTGCCGCTGGGTACCCAATCGACCGAGGCCTCCCAGCAGTGCAGGTCGCGGTAGATGGTGCAGCGGTGATAGGAGATGATTCCCTTTTCGAGATCGACGTGGGCGCTGTAGCCGAGCCGCCACTTTTTGGTCAGGCTCAACTCGGCGCCGGAGATATCGAAGTAGTAGCGTTTGTTCGGCCGGTCCGGATTGGTTTTGTCGAAGAAAAAATTGAAGGTGGTGTTGAGCCGCCAGGGGATGCTCTGGTGGCCGAAAGCGCGATCGTCCTGGAAGCGGCGGCCGCGGCGCAGCATGTTCTCCTCCTCGACGGTCAGATCATCGGCCCAGCGCAGGCTGTCAGCGCCCATCCCGGTCGTGTCGGAGAGGGTCTCCGTCTTTTGCTTCTTCTCGCCTTTGCCTTCGAAGCGAAGCGAAAAATTGAGATTAAAGGTGGTCATGCGCAGAAACTCGCCCTTTTTCCAGCCCTCGTCCTCGAAGAGATAGCGATTGACGCGGGTGGATCTGCTCTTGTCCCAGGCATAGAAAGAGTGGCCGGTGCTGGCGCTCAGGCTGAAATTGCGGGCGGGATTGGCCTGCCAGGAGGTGCGCAGGTCGGAGAGGCGGTACTGCTCGGCCCTGAAATTGTAGCTGGTGCTGAAATCCATATTGAAAAGGTCGATTTTCTTGACCTTTTCGCCGCTGCCCCGCTTCATCTGGAAGAGGTTGCGCACGCTCAGGCTCACCATCTGGCTGCCGCCGCTGCCGGTGGTTCCCCCGAAGCGGTCTCTTTTTACGGTTCTGCCGGAGGTGTCCTGGAGGTAGGTGTAATAGCCCCACGCCTTGGCGGAAAAATCGGGCCGGTAGCTGAACGAGAGGGAAGGGGTGACAACATGGCGGATGGCCTGAATATCGCCGATGCCCGGTGCAACCACCCCATAGATCTTGGTGTTGGCCGAGGCGCTGTAGCTGAAGGTATGGCGCGCAGCCACTTTGTTCTCCTCATTATCCTCGATCGTTCCT
>Ga0302250_1000548_pt1 | contig 35720 bp, 37 predicted proteins | sample AAG_RA_Asp_MG_FD_193536 | JGI IMG/M metagenome (GOLD analysis project Ga0302250, IMG submission 193536) | Enriched activated sludge microbial communities from anaerobic digester in WTTP, New Holstein, Wisconsin, United States - AAG_RA_Asp | ecosystem: Engineered > Bioreactor > Anaerobic >...
GGCAGCCAAGGCACGGGCACGAGGGTATCGCAACCCCAAGAATCTGATCACCATGGCCTACCTGATCGCAGGAAAGCTCAGATTCAACACGCTATACCCTCAACCCACTTGAAACGACGAAGAGCCTGTTTTTGTGGGCCCTGCGGTCCGAGGTCGGTTGCGGTCTGCTTGATTTGCTGGCGCCTGATTTTTGCCCGCTCCTGGGCTTCCAGCTGTTCTTTGGTCAGCGGTTTTTCGGGGGCCTTGCCAACGAACGTGGCCGTGGATTTGTCCGGTGCGCCGGCGGCGAGTGCCGGTACAGCGGCGCAAACCAGGCAGAGGGCAATGGTGGACAGCGCTAGCGTTGACTTTTCAACAATACACAAAAACAGGCGTATGTTAAGCCGGCCGGCCGGCTGCGCGTTCTGCGGTTGGACAAGCCTGGGTAGCTATGGTAAGAAGAAGCACATCTCACTCGCGACCGGGACAGGAATCCATGAAACAGGTAGCCATTTTCGCCAAGGTGCATGATCCCCGCTGTCAGGGGGTGGCCAGCGAGCTGATCGCCTGGCTTCAAGAACGCAACTGCGTGCCGTTGGTGGAGGCCCACCTGGCCCGCCACATGGGTTGCGCTAACGGCGTCTCCGAGGAGCAGATGCGCGAAACAGCCCAGCTGGTGGTGGTGCTAGGGGGCGATGGCACCCTGATCTCAGTGGCCCGGCTGTTCAGCGGCCGCCAGGTGCCGATCCTGGGGGTCAACCTGGGCAGTCTGGGGTTTTTGACCGAGATCACGGTGGAGGAGCTCTACCCGGTGCTGGAACGCTGCCTGGAGGGCAACCTGCGCCTCTCGGAGCGGATGATGCTGGAGGTGGTGGTGACCCGCGGCGACACCGAGTTGACCCACTGCCATGTGCTGAACGACGTGGTGATCAACAAGGGGGCCTTGGCCCGGATCATCGAGCTTGAGACCACCGTTGACCGTTACAACCTGACCACCTTCAAGGCCGACGGCCTGATCATCTCCACTCCCACCGGTTCCACCGGCTACTCCATGTCGGCCGGCGGGCCGATCGTACACCCGGTGATGTGCTGCATCGTGATCACCCCGATCTGTCCCCATACCCTCACCAACCGGCCGATCGTGATCCCCGACCAGGCGGTGGTCAGGATCGTGGTCAAGTCCTCTTTTGACGAGATGGTCTACCTGACCCTGGACGGTCAGGTAGGGGTCGAACTGCAGGAAGGGGACACGGTGGAGGTGCGCCGCGCCGTGAAGACCACCGCCCTGGTGACCTCCCGTGACAAGGACTACTTCTCGATCCTGCGCACCAAGCTCAAGTGGGGGGAGCGCTAGAGCCCCATGCTGACCTTTCTCTCGATCCGCAACGTCGCCATCATCGAACAACTGCACCTCTCCTTCGGACCGGGGCTGAACCTGCTGACCGGCGAGACCGGGGCCGGCAAGTCGATCATCATCGACGCCCTGACCCTGGCCTCCGGCGGCCGGGCCTCGGCCGACCTGATCCGTACCGGCGAGGAAGAGGCGGTGGTGGAGGCGGTCTTTGATATCGCCGGTCTTTCCGGCGTGCGGGCACATCTGGCAGAGGCGGGCTTTGATGACGGCGATGAGCTGATCGTCAAACGCTGCCTGACCCGCAGCGGGCGCAACCGGGTCTTTGTCAACGGCTCGCTGGCCACCCTGGCCCAGTTGAGTGAGCTGGGGCGACGGCTGGTGACGATTCACGGCCAGCACGAATCCCAGGCCCTGCTGCGCCCCGAACAGCACCTGCAGCTGCTGGACAGCTACGCTGGGTGCGACAAGCTACGTCAGGAGTTCTCAGTCGCCTACGGCTCCTGGCATACACTGTCCGATCAGCTGGCCCACTTTGATGAACAGCAGCGGGATGCCGCCCACCGTCTCGATCTGCTGCGCTACCAACTGGATGAACTGGCCGCCGCCAATCTGCGGACCGGCGAGGAAGAAGAACTGCTGGAACAGCGGCAGCTGCTGGTCCATGCCGAGCGTCTGGCCGGTGCCAGCGGCGGCGTGTTCGAGGGGCTCTACGACAGCGACCAGGCCCTGCTGGGCGAACTGCGCCGGATGGTGGGGGTGATCCGTGAGGCAGCCGCCATTGATCCTAAATTGACAGCAGTGGCGGAAACCCTGGATGGCGCCTATCTGCAGCTGGAGGATGCGGCCCTGCAGCTGCGGGATTACGCCGCCCGGATCGAGGCCGACCCGCAGGCGCTGCAGCAGGCCGACGACCGTCTGGACCTGCTCGGGCGGCTGAAGAAAAAGTATGCCCCCTCCGTGGAAGAGCTGATCAGCCTGCAGGCACGCCTGGCCGATGAACTGGCGGAGCTGGAGGGGCGTTGCCGTTCCCGCGAGGAGCTGGAGCAGGCCCTGGCACAGGCCCGCACCCTGATGGATCAGCGCGGTAGCAATCTGTCGGCAGCCCGTCGCAGGGCGGCCGACAAGCTGGCCAAGGCGTTGTCCGCCGAGGTACACCAATTGGCCATGCCCCACGCCGTGGTGCAGGTATCCTTTGATGAGCTGCCGGAACCCCGCAGCAACGGTTTGGAGCGGGTGGAGTTCCTGTTTTCCCCCAACCCGGGAGAGACCCCGCGGCCGTTGGCCCGGGTGGCCTCCGGTGGCGAGCTGTCGCGTCTGATGCTGGCCTTTAAGCAGATCCTGCCGGAGGGGGAGGCCCCCAGCCTGGTGTTTGACGAAGTGGATACCGGCGTGGGCGGTGCAGTGGCCGGCATGATCGGCCGCAAGCTGAAAAACGTGGCCGCCGGCCAGCAGGTGTTCTGTATCACCCATCTGCCCCAGGTGGCGGCCTGGGCCACCCGGCACCTCAGGGTCGAGAAACAGGTGCAGGACGGCCGCACCGTCACCAAGGTCACCGAACTTGACAAGGCCGGCGTGATCGATGAACTGGCCCGGATGCTGGCCGGTGAGACCATCTCGGAGGCCGCCCGACAGCATGCTGCCGAATTGATCGCCCAAACGGCCCGTATTTAATCTCTTGACAAGGCGAGGCCGGGCATGTTTAAAAATGTACCCATGTTAAACGCACTCTGCTACCGCTCCTTTTTCCGGTTTTTCTGGTACGGCTTTTATTTTGGGCCGTCTGCCCGTGCGAGTGTGTACGCAGCGTAACCACCAAACTACACAGTCAAAAGCCGGGGCAGACGGAATGAGAGTCGCCCCGGCTTTTTTACGTTTTGTCAGCGCTTAAAACGAACCAAGGCCGGGGGACTCCCTCCGGCCTTGTGCTTTTGGCGCAAAGGAGAGACAGATGATCGTGGTCATGAAGGCAGGGGCAGGCAAGAAGGAACGGGACGAGGTGCTGAAACGGATCAAGGAGCTGGGTTACAAACCCCACGTGATCCACGGCACCACCCGGGACGTGATCGGCGCCATCGGCGACGAGCGGGGCAAGCTGGTGTTGCAGTCCTTGGAAAGTATGCATGGTGTGGAAAGTGTGGTGCCGATCCTGCAGCCCTACAAATTGGCATCCAGTGAGGTCAAAAAGGAGACCAGCCAGGTCCGGATCAGCGACCGGCTGGTGATCGGCGGCAAGCAGGTAGTGATGATGGCCGGTCCCTGCTCGGTAGAGAATGAGCAGCAGATCATGGAGACTGCCCGTCTGGTCAAGGCGGGTGGCGCCCATGTGCTGCGGGGCGGCGCCTTCAAGCCGCGCACCTCGCCCTATTCGTTCCAGGGGATGGAGGAGGAGGGCTTAAAACTGTTGGCCCAGGCCCGCGCCGAGACCGGCCTGCCGGTGGTGACCGAGGTGATCAACCCCGAAACCGTTGAGCTGGTGGCTTCCTATGCCGATATTCTGCAGATCGGCGCCCGCAATGCCCAGAATTTTGCCCTATTGAAGAAGGTGGGCCAGTGCGGCAAGCCGGTGCTGCTGAAGCGCGGCATGGCCATGACCATTCAGGAGTTTCTGATGAGCGCCGAGTACATCATGAGCGAGGGGAATCAGGGGGTGATCCTGTGCGAGCGGGGCATCCGCACCTTTGAGACCGCCACCCGCAATACCCTGGACCTTTCGGCCATACCGGTGCTGAAGGGCAAGACCCATCTGCCGGTGGTGATCGACCCGTCCCACGGCACCGGCAACTACCACTACGTTGCGCCGATGTGTTATGCCGCGGTGGCCGCCGGGGCCGACGGTCTGATCGTGGAGGTGCATCCCGATCCGGAGCGGGCCTCCAGCGATGGCCCCCAGTCGCTGAAACCAAAGAAGTTCGAGGCGATGATGGCGCGGTTGCGGCTGTTTGCCGAGGCCGCCGATCGGACGTTGTAAAAACTGCTGCGGAGCCTTAGCTGTGGGTATCCGGCGGGTCGGGGAACTGGGCGGCGATCTGGCGCATGGTGTCGACGCTCTCCAGAAAGACCTCGATCAGCTCCGGGTCGAACACGGTGCCGCTGTCTTTTTTGAGCTCCTCCAGCACTGCCGTCTCATCCCAGGCCTCTTTGTAGCAGCGGCGGTTGGAGAGGGCGTCATAGACATCGGCAATCGCCACGATGCGGCCAAAAAGGGGGATCTCTTCCCCCTTTTTGCCGCGGGCACGGCCATCCTCACGTTCGTAACCGGGCAGTGGTTTCAGGGTGGCCAGGCTGATATGGCCGGGATAGCCGTTGCCATCCCAGTGTTCGTGGTGGTTCAGGGCCACTACCGCAGCGGCCTCGTCCAGTTCTGAGAAGAGATCGGGAAAGAGCCGGGCGCCGTGGACGGTGTGCAGCTTCATCAGGTCGTATTCGTCCGGGGTGAAGCGGCCCGGCTTTTTTAAGATGGTGTCGGAGATGGCCACTTTGCCCACATCGTGCAGCATGGCCGCCATCCGCAGGATGTCGCGGCTGCGGTCTACCTCATCGCGGTTCAGTCCTTTACGGGCTGCCCAGCCCTCGTACAGTGCCACCGCGTAGGCCGCCACCCGGTTGACGTGGGGGCCGGTTTCCTTGGGGTCCCGCAACTCTGCCATCCGGTTCATGCGCAGGATGATCTCACGGGTCATCTTGGCCCGCTCAATGGCGTTGGCGGCCGTTACGGCAAAGTAATGAATGCCGCTCTCATCATCCCCCTGAAAGGCGATGGTTGCTCCGTCAGGCCCCTTGGCGTTGATCAGTTGCAAAACCCCCACCGTTTCCCCCCGCATGCTGGTCAACGGAAAGACCAGTTGCGAGCAGGTGCGGTAGTTGGTCATGGCGTCAAAGGAACGGTTGAAGGAGTAGGGGGCATCCTCGTTCAGCTCGTAGACGTCCGGGATGTTCAGCATGCTGCCGGTGGCCGCCACGTAGCCGGCAATGGAGCTGTTATCCACCGGAATGGTGATGTTGGTGTAAACCGATTTACGGTGCGACTCCAGCTGGGTGTGGACGGTATCGTTCTGGGAGTAGCGGGCATACAGCCAGCTGCCTTCCTTGACATAGATGGTACCGGCATCGCAGTTGGTAAAGGTGCGGGCTTCCGAGAGGATCTTTTCCAGCAGAAAGTCGATATCCTTGATCTGTGAGATCTCAAGGCCGAAGTTCAGCAGCTGTTTCAGTGTGTCGTTGTAGCTTTTCATGGGTGCCTCCCGGCTCCTGCCGTATACGCAGATAGTGTAACCCAACCCCGCTATTCTGCAACCGATTATCCGTTTACACTTTCCCGTTGCAGCACCTGGTCTGATGCACTAGGATGGAGCACCATTTCACCCTGAGGAGTACGCCATGCTCCGCATCCTTTTTCTCTCCTGTTGCCTGGGTCTGCTGTGCTGTACTGCGCCGGCCCTGGCCGATCAGCGTAACGACCCCCGTGAACAAGCCCTTTCCGATTCCCTCGACCTCTGGCGCGAAGGGCGGTATGAGCAGCTCTACGATTCTCTTTCCCACCGCAGCGCCCTGACCAGGGAGCGGTTTGTCCAGGCCATGCAGGATAACGACCTGCGACCGGCCTGCTGTTTTACCAAACTGCGGGACTTCCGGCTGATTACCGAAAACCGGACCACCGCCAAGGTTTACGCGCGGATCGCTCTGGAGGGCGGACCCGGCAGCGATGGGGCCAAGAGTCGCGAGTTTACCCTGGATCATGAAGAGGGGCGCTGGAAGATGCGGCTGAATGACCTGAAAACGCTGGCCGGTATCAAGTCCACCAAGAAAAACTAGCCCGTCCGTTAAAGGAGTCGTTATGGCAGAACCGTATGAAACCCTGCTGGTTACCCCGCTCAATCAGCAACATCGGGCACTGGGGGCCCTGATGGCCCCCTTTGGCGGTTGGGACATGCCGATCCAGTACGACGGGATCATCGCCGAGCACCGTTGGTGCCGGGAGCAGGCGGCCCTGTTCGATATCTGCCATATGGGAGAATTCCTGTTCAAGGGCGATATCCAGGCCAGCGGTCTGGAGGACCTGTTCACCTTTTCGGTGGCCGCCATTCCGGTGGGCCGTTCCAGGTACGGCTTTCTGCTGAACGAGGCCGGTGGGATCATCGATGACCTGATCGTGTTTCGGTTTGCCGAGCAGGAGGCGATGATCGTGGTGAATGCCGCCACCGCTCCCAACGATTTTCAGGTGATCCGCAGCCGCCTGACCGGCGGCAATCTGGTCAACATCTCCGCTGCCACCGCCAAGCTGGATCTGCAGGGCCCCCAATCCCGCGAGGTGCTTTCCGCCGTCTGCGGCCAGCAGCTGGCCCAGTTGCCCTATTTCAGGTTCATGTCGCTGGATCTGCTGAGGGTGCCGGCCATTGTCAGCCGCACCGGCTATACCGGCGAGCTGGGTTACGAGATTTTTCTGCCGGCCGGCAAGGTGGTTGAACTGTGGGAACTGCTGCTGGCTGACCAACGGGTGAAACCGGCCGGCCTGGGGGCCCGTGATCTGCTGCGGCTGGAGGTGGGCTACTCGCTGTACGGCAGTGATATTGATCAGCAGACCACGCCGCTGGAGGCCGGTCTGGAAGGGTTTGTCAACTTCGACAAATCTTTTGTGGGTAAAGAAGCCTTGCTGCAACAACAGGCCGCAGGCGTGACAAAGCGCAAGATCGCCTTTATGGTCAACTCCCGCCGGGCCCCCCGGCATGGTTATCAGATTCAGGCCGGGGGATGCACCATCGGCGAGGTGACCAGCGGTGTCTTTTCACCGATGCTGGGCTGCGGTATCGGCATGGGTTATGTGCAGGCCGATTATGCCGCGTTGGGCACGGCGCTGACGGTTTGCCAGGAGCGGGTCAGCCTGGAGGCCACGGTCTGCCGGTTGCCGTTTTATACCGGAGGTTCATTGCGAAGTTGAGTGCTGAGCTGGTTAACGGAAGGAGTCACCCCATGAAAAACATCGTCGGTCTGTGTGTGGTTGCCTTGCTGCTGTCCGTTGTACCGGTCTTTGGCGCCGATCCTATCCGTGAGGGCTGGTGGGAGGTGTCCACCACCACCGTGATGCCGGGAATGCCGATGAAGCTGCCGCCCAGTGTGATCAAGCACTGCTACACCAAGGAGGATGTCAAGGATCAGTCCAAGGTGGTGGCCGGCGGAAATAAGGACTGCAAGATGACCAGCTACAAGGTTTCCGGCAACAAGGTGACCTGGTCCATGGTCTGCACCGGCCAGAGCGCCGGCACCTTCAGCGGCGAGACCATCTTCAGTGCCAACAGCTATACCTCGAACATGAAGATGAAGTCCCAGGGCCAGAACATCACCATGAAGATGAACGCCAAACGGCTGGGCGACTGCCCGAAAAAATAATTCATCTATAACGTACAAGGAGGGAGTGGGGATGAGCATCTATTTTACCAAGGAACATGAGTGGGCCAGGGTCAACGGCAATCTGGCGCAGGTGGGGATCAGCGAACATGCCGCCCATGAGCTGGGGGACGTGACCTTTGTGGAGCTGCCTGCTGTCGGCAAGCAGGTCAAGCAGGGCGAGGTGGTGGCGGCCATCGAATCGGTCAAGGCGGCCAGCGATATCTACGCCCCGCTGTCCGGCACGGTGGTGCGTGTCAACAGCGCACTGGACGAGGCGCCGGAGCAGGTCAACGAAAGCCCGGAACAGTCCGCCTGGATGCTGGAGCTTGAGTTGAGCGACCCGGCCGAGACGGGCAGCCTGATGAGCAAGGAACAGTACGACGCCTATCTGAAGACCCTGTAGGAGCACGCACAATGACCAGCCACTACTGTCCCCACACCCCCCGGGAGATTCGGGAGATGCTGGACGCCATCGGCGTGTCCAGCATTGAGGAGCTGTTCGCCCCGATCCCGGCCGAGCTGCGGGCCAAGACCTTCAACCTGCCGGCCGGCAGGTCCGAGTTCGAGACCTATGCCCGCGTGCAGCAGCTGGCGGCCGACAACTGCAGCCAGCTGTCCCTGTTCATCGGCGGTGGTTTCTACGATCACCTGATTCCGGCCGCGGTGGATCACCTGGCCGGGCGGGCCGAGTTCTACACCGCCTACACGCCTTACCAGCCGGAGTGCTCCCAAGGCACCCTGCAGGCCCTGTTCGAGTACCAGACCGCCATCTGCCGGTTGACCGGCCTGGAGGTCAGTAACGCCTCGCTGTACGATGGCGCCACTGCGGTGGCGGAAGGGGCCTTGATGGCGCTGCGGGCCACTAACCGCAGCAAGCTGCTGGTGGACGGCTGCATCAATCCGGCCAGCAGCCAGGTTTTAAAAACCTATCTGTCAAACCTGGATATCGAGATCGTCGAGCTGCCTCCCCTGGATGGCCTGCTGAACCGGCAGGCCCTGGCCCAGGAGCTGGATGACCGGGTTGCGGCGCTGGTGGTGCAGTACCCCAACGTTTTCGGCTGTGTGGAGGATTTCAGCCCGGTGGCTGACCAGCTGCATGGGGTTGGCGGCCTGCTGGTGACCGCGGTCTACCCGATCGCCCTGGGTTTGTTGAAAACACCGGCCGAGATCGGCGCCGATATCGCCGTGGGTGATGGCCAGTCGCTGGGCAATCCGCTCTCCTTTGGCGGCCCGTCCTTCGGCTTTATCGCGGCAAAAAAGGCCTACATCCGCAATATGCCCGGCCGGATCGTGGGGGAGACGGTGGATAAGAACGGCCAGCGCGGTTTCGTGCTGACCCTGCAGGCCCGAGAACAGCATATCAAGCGCCACAAGGCCACCTCCAACATCTGCAGCAACCAGTCACTCTGCGCCCTGCGGGGGTTGATCTTTCTGGCGGCGCTGGGGGAGGGGGGGCTGCTTGAGCTGGCGCAGCTGAATCGCGACAAGGCCGAGTACGCCAAGTCGCGGCTGGCTGAAATCCCCGGGGTGACCGTGTTGCAGAGTGCCCCGACCTTTAACGAGTTTACGATCAGCCTGCCCAAACCGGCTGATCAGGTGGTGGCGTCACTGCTGGCCAAGGGGATCGCTGCCGGTCTGCCGCTGGGGCAGTACTACGAGGGTTCCGAACAGCTGCTGGTGGTGACGGTGACCGAAAAACGCAGCAGGAAGCAGATCGACCTGCTGGCCAGGGAGCTGGAGGTGGTGGTATGCAGCTGATCTTTGAGAAATCGGTCCCTGGACGCAAAGGTGTCATGCTGCCGGCTGCGGATGTGCCCCCGGCCGCTGCCTTGCCAGCAGCCTTGCAACGATCTGCACCGGCCGGGTTGCCCGAGCTGTCGGAGCTTGATCTGGTGCGGCACTTTACCAACCTGTCCCGGCGTAACTTCTCGGTGGATACCAACTTCTACCCGCTGGGCTCCTGCACCATGAAGTACAACGCCAAGGTGCTGGAGAACGCTGCGACCCTGTTTAATCCGCTGCATCCGCTGACGGCACTGTTGCCCGGCGGGGCCGATCTGTGCCAGGGCGCCCTGGGTATGCTGTATGATTTGGGGCAGTGGCTGGCCGACATCACCGGCATGGATGAGGTGACCACGCAGCCGCTGGCCGGCGCCCATGGCGAGATGACCGGCATGCTGCTGATCGCCGCCTACCACCAGGCCAAGGGCAATCGGAAAAAATACGTGGTGGTGCCCGATTCCTCCCACGGCACCAACCCGGCCTCGGCCGCCATGGTGGGCTATGAGATCATCACCATCCCCACCGCCCCCTACGGCGATATGGACCTGGAGCTGTTCAAGCAGGCCATGAACGGTGAAGTGGCGGCGGTGATGATGACCTGCCCCAACACCCTGGGGCTGTTCAACCCCCACATCAAGGAGATCGCCGACATCGCCCACAGTCACGATGCCCTGATGTACTACGACGGCGCCAACCTGAACGCCATCATGGGCAAGGTGCGGCCCGGCGATGTGGGCTTTGACGTGGTGCACGTCAATCTGCACAAAACCTTCGGCACCCCCCACGGCGGTGGCGGCCCCGGTTCCGGACCGGTGGGGGTCAAGAAGGCGCTGGTACCGTTTCTGCCGATGCCTCGCATCGTGCATGACGAGCCTTCCGGTCAGCTGCAGGTGCAGACCCAAAGCCCCCAGAGCATCGGCCGCACCGCCAACTTCTTCGGCAACTTCGGGGTGATGGTCAAGGCCTGTACCTACATGATCATGCTGGGCAGGGAAGGGCTGATCCAGGTCTCGGAGCAGGCGGTGCTGAATGCCAACTACATCAAGGAGAAGCTGAAGGGGTATTTCGAGTTGCCCTATGACCAGACCTGCATGCATGAGGCGGTCTTTTCGGCCTCAAAGCAGCTGGAGCATGGCGTGCACGCCATCGACATCGCCAAGTTCCTGATCGACAAGGGCTACCATCCGCCCACGGTCTACTTCCCGCTGATCGTCAAAGAGGCGATCATGATCGAGCCCACCGAGACCGAGAGCAAGCAGACCCTGGATGCCTTTATCGAGGTGATGATCGAGGCGGCCCAGCTGGCCGAGAGCGACCCTACGGCCTTTGCTGCCATGCCGGTCAGCATGCCGGTCACCCGGCTGGATGAGACCAAGGCGGCCCGGGAACAGAACGTCTGCTGCGTGGGCTAGTACGGTTTGTGGTCTCACAACTGAAAAGCCGACCGGGGGTTCCCGGCCGGCTTTTACGTAACGAGGGCGGCAGTGCAGTGGCGGAGTTGGACGAACGATTGCTGAAATTGAACTTGCTAATCCCAAGACTGAAATATATATTAAAAATATATATTGTAGGGGGGTGACATCATGAAAACGGCAAAACTATTTCAAAACGGGCAAAGCCAGGCAGTCCGGCTACCCAAGGAGTTCCGTTTTGACGACAGTGAGGTATTCATAAAAAAGACCGGCAATGTTGTTCAGTTGATTCCCCGGAGCGATTCATGGAATTCCTTGTTTAAAAGTCTTAAAAAGTTTTCCCCTGATTTCATGGCTGAGCGCGTGCAGCCGAAACTTGATACGCGTGAGAGTTTCTGATGAAGCTGATGCTCGACACCAATATCTGCATTTACCTGATCAAGCAGCAACCAGTTGCCGTGCTGAAGCGTTTTCTTGACTATCACGTTGGCGATATAGGCATTTCAGCCATTACGCTTTCGGAGCTACGCTACGGTGTGGCCAAGAGCGCACAGCAAGCAAAGAATACCAAGGCTCTTGATGAGTTTATTACGCCTTTGGAAGTGGTTTTGTTCGATGAACAAGCAGCTTGTGCTTATGGCGAAATCCGAGCCGCCCTTGAAAAAGCAGGTACGCCCATCGGTTCAATGGATATGCTGATTGCTGCTCATGCCGTTTCGTTAGGGCTGCCCCTTGTCACCAACAACACACGGGAATTCAAGCGTGTTCCCGCCCTCAAAGTTGTCAATTGGCTTGACTGATCTGTCCAGCGAGGGCACTGAGAACCGCCCGCCCTGTTTTTCGGTCGGTCGGCTCTTTTAGTTGCTGGCGGTTTACGGTCAGACCTCGAAAGACTGAAGTGGATCGGGAATCACCACCTGTTGCAGCCCCAGCTCACCCCGCAGGGCCTCGGCCAGGCTATTGGCGGCGTCATCCTCACCATGGACGATAAAGGTGCGTTGCGGTTTTTTGTGCATAACCTTTACAAAGTCAAGCAGCCCCTGTTTATCGGCATGGCCGGAGAAGCCGGGCAGTACCTCCACCCTGGCCCCCACCTGAAACTCCTCCCCGAAGATGCGCACGAGTTTCTCGTTTTCAATCAGCCGGCGTCCCAGGGTGTTGGGCGCCTGCCAGCTGGTGAAGAGAACCGTGTTGCGCGGGTCAGCAATCCGGTTGCGCAGATGATGCAGTATCCGCCCCCCCTCCAGCATGCCGCCGGAGCTGATGATGATGGCCGGGGTTTTCAGGCCGTTGAGCGCCTTTGATTGCTCCACCGACTGGGTGTACTGCAGGCGGCCGAAACCGAAGGGGTTGTTGTCGTCGTCGGTCAGCAGGAATTCGCGGATCTCGTCATCGTAGACCTCGGGATGGAGGCGGAAGACCTCGGTGGTGCGGGTGGCCAGCGGGCTGTCGATGAAGACCGGCAGGTCGGGGATGGCGCCGGCGCTATGCAGTCTGTGCAGGGCATACACCAGCTGCTGGGTGCGGCCCACGGCAAAGGCCGGAATCAGCAGCGAGCCGCCACGGCCGACGGTCTGGTTGACGATCCGCCCCAGCTCCTTTTCGGATGCTGAACCGTCGGGGTGCAGCCGGTCGCCGTAGGTACTCTCCATGATCAGGATGTCGGTCCCGTCGCTGACCGGCTGCGGGTCGCGAATGATCGGGATATCCGGGCGGCCGATATCGCCGCTGAACACCAGGCGGCGCTTCTGGCCAGTGCTCTTTTCATCGATATCGAGGATGACATGGGCGCTGCCCAGCATATGGCCGGCATCCAGCAGGGTGAGGGTAATGCCGGGAACTATCTGGCGGGGCCGATTATAGCTCAGGCCCACAAACTGGTCCATGGCCCTGGCCGCATCGGCCTTGGTGTAGAGCGGCTCGAAGGGATTTTTGCCCTGCCTCCGGCGGCGACGGTTGACGAACTCCACATCCTTTTCCTGGATGGAGGCGCTGTCCTGCAGCATGACTGCGCACAGGTCGCGGGTGGCCGAGGTGCAGAAGATGTCGCCCTTAAAGCCGTTTTTGACCAGACAGGGGATGCGGCCCGAGTGGTCGATATGGGCGTGGGAAAGGATCAGGCAGTCGATCTTCGCGCCCCGGCAGTCATCACTGCGGTTCTTTTCAAAGGACTCCTTGCGTTTGCCCTGAATCAGACCGCAGTCCAGCATGATGGTCCTGCCGTTGACCTCCAGCAGGTGCTGTGAGCCGGTCACGGTGCGGGCTGCGCCGTTGAAGGTAAGTCTCATGGGGGGCCACCTTTCATCACGAGTCGGTACGATTGTTATACCATGCTCTGCGTGGTCGTAAACCAAGAGTTTTGGCTGCCCCCTGGTCCGGCGTTTCTTCCGACGGCAGGCTGTGCTATCATCCTGGCCTGGTTGGTCGCAGCACTTCCGGTGAGGGTACCATAGGACAGATGCACACACACGACGACCATACCGCTGTCTGGCGGCTGATTGATAGCGGCCCCTTATCCGGCGTGGAGAACATGGCGATCGACGAGGCGCTGTTGCGTTGTTTTGATCCCGCCTCATCCCGGCCGACCCTGCGGCTGTACGGCTGGCAACCGGCGGCCTTGTCCCTGGGCCGGTTTCAGAAGGCGGCTGACGATCTTGATCTCGAACGTTGCCGGGCTGACCAGCTGAGTGTGGTGCGCCGGATCACCGGTGGCGGCGCGATCTACCATGCCGATGAGCTGACCTACAGCCTGGTCTGTGCGCCGTCGCAGATCCCGCCGGCCGCCTCGGTCAAGGATTCCTTCCGGGTGCTGACCTCGTTTCTGCTGGGGTTGTACCGTGCCCTGGGGCTGCAGGCCGATTACGCGGTCGATCTGGCGCCGGCCGGCAGCAGGCTGGGGCAGCGCACCCCGCTCTGTTTTGCCGGCACCGAGAGTTACGACATCATGGTCAACGGCCGCAAGCTCGGCGGCAATGCTCAACGCCGTTCCCGCGGGGTGATCTTTCAGCACGGTTCGATTCCGCTGCACAACCGGGTGCAGCAGGGGCTGCGGTATCTGAAAAACAAGCCGCTGGGTGTTGAGCAGGGCAGCACCAGTCTGGCCGATCAGGGGATTGGTGCTGACGTTGAACAGCTGAAGCAGGCACTGGTTGGGCAGTTTCAGGCGCAGCTGGGGGCAACCCTGCAGACGAGTGACCTGACGGCCGAGGAGCGGGCGCTGTCGCGCAGGTTGGCAGCAGATAAATATGGCGAAGATCGTTGGAACCTGGAAGGTGACGAACCATGAAGCTGCAACGCAAGCCCGAGTGGCTGCGCAAGAAGGTGAACCCCGGTGAGCAGGCCGAGATGCGGGCACTGTTGGGGGAGTTGCGGCTGAACACGGTCTGCCGGCAGGCGCTGTGCCCCAACATTGCCGAGTGTTTCAGCTGCGGTCAGGCCACCTTTTTGATCCTGGGCCGGGATTGCACCCGCCAGTGCAGCTTCTGCAATGTGGATAAAGCTCCCCGACCTTTACCGCCCGATGCCGACGAACCGCGCCGGGTGGCCGAGGCGGTGCTGCGTCTGGGTTTGCGACATGTGGTGATCACCAGCCCGACCCGTGACGACTTGAGCGATGGTGGGGCCAGCCATTACGCCGCCACGGTGGCGGCGATCCGGAAACAATCGCCGGATACGGCGGTGGAACTGCTGGTGCCGGATTTTGGTGGCGACCAATCGGCCCTGCAAACGGTGCTGGCGGCCAGGCCGGCCATCCTGGCCCATAACCTGGAAACGGTGCCGCGCCTGTACGCGGTGCGCAAAGGGGCAGACTACCGGCGTTCACTGCAACTGCTGGAGCGGGCTGCGGCTGCGGCGGACGCTGCGCCGACCAAATCGGGCATCATGTTGGGGTTGGGTGAGACGGAAGATGAAGTGGTGAACGTGCTGCAGGATTTGCGGCAGGTGGGTTGCAGCTATCTTTCGATCGGCCAGTATCTGGCCCCCAGCAAACGCCACCAGCCGGTGGTGGAGTACATCCTGCCGGAGCGTTTTGAGGAACTGCGCCAACAAGCCTTGGGGCTGGGGTTCCGACACGTGGAGAGCAGCCCCTACACCCGCAGTTCGTTTCATGCCGCCAACTACCAATAAAAAAGCCGCCCGTTGCGGGGCGGCTGGTATGGGCAGTTGGTTTGGCCGATCAGGCAAAGGTCGAAAAGCCGTAGTCCTGGCTCTGGGCCGGTTGGGGGGGCTGCTTGGCATTTTGGGCCAGCATGTCCGCCATCCTGTTTTGCGTCTCGGCCGCCTGCTTGATCATTGAGGTCGACAGGGCCTGCTGGGTTTGTGATGATTGCATCAGTTGGCTTGCGCCGGCGATTGAGCTGATATCCATCGCTTTCCTCCTTGCATAACGAATTATTTTCTATCCTAGCAATTGAGTGTGGATTAAGGCAATCTTTTTTAGTGAGGCCGTCAGCTTACGAGCTGGTGCAATCTCTGGTATAGTGTCTATCAAACGACAGGTTGACAGAACAGGGAGGGTCGATGATAACGATTGTGTGGTGGCACTGGCTGGTGTTGGGGTTGTGTCTGATCGGACTGGAGTTGCTGATCCCCTCCTTCACCATTGTCTGGTTCGGCCTGGGTGCAATCGCGGTGGGCCTGATGGTAGCGCTTCTGCCGTTCACCCCGCTCTGGCTGCAGGGGCTGGTCTGGGCCGTGGCCTCGGTGGCCTTTACACTGATGTGGTTCAAATACTTGCGTCCCAAGAATAATCGGACCCATGCCGGTCAATCCAAGGAAGCGATTGTCGGTGAAACCGGCATCATCATCCGTGGCACTGCCGACAGCTACGCCAAGGGTAAAGTCCGCTTCAGGATCGCCATTCTGGGTGCCGACGAGTGGACCTGTTATGCCGATGATCCGTTGACCGTGGGTGAGACCGTGCAGGTCGAGGATATTGAAGGGCAGATCTTAAAGGTACGTAAACTGTAAACAGGAGGAATACATGCCAGGAATGATCGTGGTTGGTGTTTTGTTTGTGGTGGTGGCAGCCACCATCTTTGCCGGGATCAAGACCGTGCCCCAGGGGCAGGAATGGGTGGTTGAGCGGTTGGGGAAGTACAGCTGCACCCTCAAGCCGGGCTTGAATTTTATTATCCCTTATATCGATAACGTTTCCTATCGGGTTTCCACCAAGGGTGACGTGCTGTCCATCGGCTCCCAGGAGGTGATTACCCGGGACAATGCCGTGATCATCACCAACGCGGTGGCTTTCATCAAGGTGACCGAGCCGACCCGTGCGGTGTATGAGATCCAGAATTACGAGTATGCCATTCAAAACCTGGTGATGACCACCCTGCGGGCGATCATCGGCCAGATGGAGCTGAACAGCGCCCTTTCGGAGCGGGAGCATATCAAGGCCCGACTACAGGAAAACATTTCAAAAGAGGTGGCCAACTGGGGCATCTACGTGCAGTCGGTGGAGATTCAGGACATCAAGCCGTCTGAGTCGATGCAGAAGGCCATGGAGCAGCAGGCCAGCGCCGACCGTTTCAAACAGGCCGCCATCCTGGAGGCGGAAGGCCGCCGTGAAGCGATGATCCGTGAGGCCGACGGCAAGCTGGAGGCTGCCAAGCGTGAGGCCGATGCCCAGATTCGCCTGGCCGAGGCCTCGGCCCAAGCCATCAAGGATATCAGCAACGCCGTCCAGGATCGCGACCTGCCGGCGGTGTTCCTGTTGGGCGATCGCTACATTAACGCCCTGCAGAAGATGGCCACCTCGCAGAACAGCAAGATGGTGGTGCTGCCGGCCGACCTGCCGGCGGCGGTGCGTGGCATCATGGGTAAAGGGTAGGGTGGGTGCAGCGCAGCCACGAGTACTGGATGGCCAAGGCCCTGGCCGAGGCCCGTAAAGCCGAGGCCAAGCATGAAGTGCCGATCGGCTGCGTGATCGTCAGAGGCGACCAGGTTATTGCCCGCGCCCACAACCTGCGGGAATCCAGCCAGGACCCGGCGGCCCATGCCGAGCTGCTGGCCATTCGCAAGGCCGCCAGGAAACTTTCGTCCTGGCGGCTGTTGGACACCACCCTCTATGTCACCCTGGAGCCCTGCCTGATGTGCATGGGGGCCATCATTCTGGCCCGTATTCCGCAGGTGGTCTTCGGCTGTTTCGATCCCAAGGCCGGCGCTGCCGGCTCCCTGTTTGATCTCTCCAACGACCCGCGCCTGAACCACCGCCTGGAACTGATCAGTGGCATCCGGGGCGCGGAATGTTCTCATCAGCTCAGCTCCTTTTTTGCTGCTCTCCGTCAACGCCGTCGCGCAATATCATAGTTTCACTATATCCCAATTAAATAATTCTAAGTGGCATCAAGCGATTGAATAATGCTACGATGGGGCATCCTGAGACCTGTAAGGAGATCCTATGTGTCGCCTTGTTAAAACTCTGTGCTGCACCTTCGGCCTGCTGCTGGTGCTTGCAGCTGCTCCGGCCCTGGCGGTAAAGATAAATACGCCGGCCCCTGATTTCACCCTCAACGATCTGCAGGGTCAGCAGGTCACCCTGTCTGCCTACCGGGGCAAGGTAGTGCTGCTCAACTTTTGGTCCACCAGCTGTCCGCCCTGCGTGGCGGAGATCCCCTCCCTGGTCAGCCTGCACCGTGAGCTGAAGGGGCAAGGGCTGGTGGTGCTGGGGATCGCCCTTGATCCTACCGAAAAGCCGGTCCGGGAACTGGTCAGCCGACTCAAGGCGGACTATCCCAACCTGATGGACAGCAACAAGGATGTCTATTTTGACACCTATGGCCTGTTCGGGCAGCCGGTCAGCGTGATCGTGGACCGAACCGGCGTGGTGCGCGAAAAGATCATCGGCGGGCTTGAATGGACATCGCCCCAGGTCAAAAGCAAGATGCAATCCTATCTGAAAGGACGGTAACCGTATGCAACGCAGATTGATCTATGGGGCCCTGATGGCCGTGGCCCTGATGGCGTCTGGCTGTGCCTCGTCAGGGAACTTTATGGTCTACAAGAATGCCAAACACTTCTATGTCACCAGCACGGGTCCGGAGCTGAAGCGGATTTTGTGCGACTCCGGTGATATGGACCAGATCGCCGTTGATTCCCGGCTGCCGCCGATGCTGCAGAAAGACCTGAAAGACGGTATCTGCAGTTCCACTAAGGTGAAAGAACGCCTGATGACGCTGCTGGAGGGGATGACCAAGGAACAGCGCACGGCCTTGAAAGACGCCTTCCGCACAAACGGCTACGACATTAATGTCGTGGCCAACTGTTGAGGTGATTCCTACTAGCGCCCGTGTGGCGCTGACGTACAAGGGGTTGAGTTTTTTTCCGGCATGGTGTATAGGATTGACGGCCTGAGCGATCAGGCCGTTTGATTGACTGGAGAGGTGTCCGAGTGGTCGAAGGTGACAGACTCGAAATCTGTTGTACCGCAAGGTACCTAGGGTTCGAATCCCTACCTCTCCGCCATACTCAATGAAGGGCCTGCGGGAATCCCCGCAGGCCCTTTTGTTTGTCTACGGGGGAGGCATGTGTCAAAAGCTCAGGGTCAGTATAATGGTGGGTCTTGTGGTGTGCGTTATCGGTACAACAGCGTGCGCAGCAGGGGCAGTTGTCAGCCAGATTGTGGCTGCGCAGCCATCTGCTGAGGCTCAGCATCGGGTGCTGAAAAAGGAGTTGTCGAGCGTCAACATGGTGCTTGAGGCATCGGATCAGGATCTGCGCGACACCCTGAACCGCTTGGTGCCCCGCGAGCTGTACCAGGGGGCCACCGCTATCCGGGGGCTGACCGCACGGATGCTGCGTGACGGCTCGATGCAGGTGCAGGCTGCCGACAACTTCATACATCTTACGGTGCCGGTGGCGGTGTATTTTGGCTACGGCATGTTTGAAACCCTGCCGTTCAAAACCAAGCTCAGGTTTAGGGTGAGCGCTACGGTGAGGCCCGATTGGCAGCTTGACCCGGTGATCCACTATACGGGCTTAAGCGACGCGCTGGTTGATACTGTCGGCATTGGCCCGGTTACAATCCAGCCGCGCAAAATGGTTGAGGAGCTGACCCGGCCGGTGCAAGGGATGCTTACCGCCCAGGTCGCCCGGAAGTTGCAGGAGAGGTTTCCCTTGCGGAGCCAGGCGGAAAAGGTGTGGCGTGCCGCTCAGAAGCCGATCCTGCTGGACAAGCAGTACCGAACCTGGTTGTTACTCGATCCGCAGGAGGCGTTTTTCTATCCGTTATATGCCCAGCGTGGTCAGCTGCGGCTGGGAGTAGGCTTGCGTTCCTATGCGGAGCTGGTAGTGGGGCCTGAACCTGCCGTCCGCTCAGGAGTGACACCCTTACCCAACCTCAAACCAGCGTTCGGACAGGATCGCCGCTTCCGCGTTGCCCTGCACACCGATCTGTTTTATCGTGATCTGCTGGAGATCGTCAGCCCGCTGCTGCTTGACAAGGAGTTTACCGGCGAGGGGCGACGGGTGGTGGTGAAAGGAATCGAGCTGTACGGCAATGGCGACCGGCTGGTGATACGGCTTGTTACGACAGGCTCTTTAGAGGGAGTGCTGTATCTGACCTGCAGGCCGGTGTTCAACCCGCAGACCAATCAGTTCTCGGTTGAGGATGTGGAATTTGATCTGCAAACCACAAGCCTACTGCTTGCAACGGCAGAATGGTTCTTGCACGGCACCATCAGGGAGGCGATCCAGGAACGGTTGAACATGGACCTGAGTACACGGGTGCAGCAGGCCCGGGAGATGGCAGCCAGGGCATTGGCCCGGGTCCAGCTGGCCGAGGGGCTTTACCTGGTCGGCAATGTCAGCGAGATGCGTCTGCATGATGTGCTGGTGCAGCAAAACAAGCTGTCAATCCAGATCTACAGCGAGGGAGAGAGTAGCGTTGTCCTGCGCTGACGGCGGGCAACCAACCTTGCGTTACCGGTTTCATCTGAGGTGCCTATGACTCACCATCATCATCATGGTTCACCTCCCCTGCGGGGGCGTTGGTCCAGCCGGCTTGGATTCATCATGGCGGCGGCCGGTTCGGCCGTGGGGTTGGGTAACATCTGGAAGTTTCCCTACATCACCGGCATGCACGGCGGCGGTGCCTTTGTGCTGTTCTACCTGTTCTGTATTGCCGTAATCGGTGTTCCGCTGATGGTGGCCGAGATGATCATCGGTCGGCATACCCGCAAGGGACCGGTGGGGGCCTTCAGGCGTCTCAAGGGTGGCTTCTGGGGGGCGGTGGGCTGGCTGGGTGTCTGTGCCGGATTCGTGATCCTTTCCTATTACAGCGTGGTGGCCGGTTGGACGGTAAGCTACCTTTGGCTGGCGCTGCAGGGCACCTTCAGTCAGCAGTATACGCAGCAGGTGCCGCAGCTGTTTACCGGCCTTTTGTCCAGCGATGCGAACCAACTGTTCTGGCAGGCCCTGTTCATGCTGGCGACGGTGCTGATTGTGATCGGCGGGGTTAAAAAAGGTCTTGAACGGGCCAACAGGATCCTGATGCCGACGCTGTTTCTGATCCTGGTCGGCCTTGCCGGCTTCGGTCTGTTTTCGCCTGGCGGCTCTCAGGCGCTCGAGTTTTTGTTCAGTCCCGATTGGTCCAAGCTCGATCAGTCCGCCATGCTGGAGGCGCTGGGCCATGCCTTTTTCAGCTTAAGCCTGGGGATGGGGGCCATCCTGACCTACGGCAGCTATGCCGACGAGGAGACCAACATCCCCAAGGTGGCGATCACGGTGTCGGCCATGGATACCCTGGTGGCGCTTCTGTCCGGCCTGGCAATCTTTCCGATTGTGTTTGCCTACGGTATGGCGCCTGCCGCCGGTCCTGGGCTGGTGTTCAAGACCTTGCCGATCCTGTTCAGCCAGATGCCGGGCGGCAGCATCATTGCTATCCTGTTCTTCCTGCTGCTGGTGTTTGCAGCACTCACCTCGGCCATCTCCTTACTGGAGGTGGTGGTGGCCTACTACTGCGACGAGTGGAAGTGGGATCGTCGCAGGGCCACCCTGGTGATGGGGCTGGTGATCTTCGCCATCGGCGTACCGTCGGCCCTTTCCAACCATCTGCTCAAGGACTGGCAGTTGATCGGCGAACGGAACTTTCTGGACTCGGTGGATTTTATTGCCACCAATTACCTGTTGCCGCTGGGGGGGCTGTTGATTACGCTGTTTGCCGGCTGGGTGCTGACACCGTCTGTGGCCAAGGCAGAGCTGGCAAAGGGGGCGGCCGTCAGCTGGTTCTATCCGTTATGGTGTTTTCTGATTCGCTACGTTTCGCCGGTGTTGGTGGCCCTGGTGCTGCTGAACAAGGTGGGTCTGTTCTAGAAACAGGTTAAAGATAAACAAAAACCCCGCCGGAGCGGGGTTTTTAAACAGCAATCATCGAAGGTGCGTTACTTCTTCTTGGCTGCCTTCACTTTGAGATCTTTGAGACCTTTGCCCGGGGAGAACTTGGCCGAGGTTTTGGCCGGAATCTTGATCTCTTTGCCGGTTTGGGGATTGCGGCCGGTACGGGCCTTCCGGGTCACGGTGCTGAAGGTGCCGAAGCCGACCAGGGTCAGCTTGTCGCCGGCTTTCATGGCTGCTTCAGTTGCCGCCATAAAAGCGCTGAGGGCCTTCTCGGCCTGGGTCTTGGTGATACCTGCGCCTGCCGCCATCTTTGCAACGAGATCTGCCTTCTTCATTCGGGTCCCCCTTGGGTTTTTTACGCTGCGGACGTCTCCGTCAGCGTTGAAGCTGAATCTGGCATACAATCTTAGCACTGGTTTGAGGCTCTGCAAGTGATCAAGCGATTTTTTCTGCTTCTAACACACTTTTTTTTGTATAGCGAGCGTTCTTTGCGCTTTTAATCTGATTTTAAGAAGGCTGACGATCAGCACAGGAAACTGTTGACAGTCGCGTTGTGCTGGCAGTAATTTTAAGTTTCTTCAGAAGAAGATATGAAACTGACAGACGGTGGGGCGGCCAGTGGCCGCCTTGTTTTTGGGCCGTGGTCATGATCGAACTATGGGAGGTTTGCAGATGGATATTTCAGTGCTCCCCCTGGCAGCAGGGCAGATGAAGGCTAAGGTGGCTGACGAGTCACAGCTTGGGTTCGGTCGTATCTTTACCGACCGGATGCTGTTGGTTGAGTGGACTGCGGACAAAGGCTGGCACAATGCCCGTATCAAGCCCTATGAACCGTTCGTGCTGGACCCGTCGGCCCAGGTGTTTCATTATGCCCAGGAGATCTTCGAGGGCTTGAAGGCCTACAAATGGGCTGATGGACGGGTTGCCCTGTTCCGGCCGGAAAAGAACGCCCGCCGTTTCAACCTTTCCGCCGACCGGTTGTGTATGCCTGAGCTGCCGGAAGAACTGTTTGTTGAAGGGATCAAGCAACTGGTCGGGCTCGAAAAAGACTGGATTCCCACCGCAGCCGGCACCTCGCTCTACATCCGTCCTGCCATGATCGGCGTGCAGCCGGTGCTGGGGGTCAACCCGTCCGATCATTACTATTTCTTCGTGATCCTTTCACCGGTGGGGGCCTACTACGCCGCCGGGTTCAAGCCGGTCAGCATCATGGTGGAGGATCACTACGTCCGTGCCGTGCCGGGTGGTACCGGCGAGGCCAAGACCGGCGGCAACTACGCCTCATCGCTCAAGGCCGGTCTGGAGGCTAAAAAGAAGGGCTTTGACCAGGTGCTCTGGCTGGATGGCCGCGAGCAGCGCTACATCGAAGAGGTGGGGGCCATGAACATGTTTTTTGTTTATGGCAACAAGATCGTTACCTCGGCCCTGAACGGCTCGATCCTGTCGGGCGTGACCCGCGATTCGGTGCTGGCCTTGGGTAAGAAACTGGGCTGTACGGTGGAAGAAACCAAGATCGATGTCAATCAGCTGCTGGCTGACATCAAGGCCGGCAAGGTGACCGAGGCCTTCGGCAGCGGCACCGCTGCGGTGATCACTCCGGTGGGCAAGCTGCACTACAAGGACGAGACGGTGCAACTGGGGAGCGGTGGTGTTGGTGAACTGACCCAGAAGCTGTACGACACCCTGACCGGCATCCAGACCGGCGCCCTGCCGGACGAGTTTGGCTGGGTGACCTTTGTGAAGTAACTTGATGACCGAGGCGGGCAGCGATGCCCGCCTTTTTTGCTCAGATTCTTGCAACTATTTTTCTTGATTGTTTTTGTTGTGAATATGTTAGATTATTTTCATGCAGAAACAAAAGAGGAGGTGGAGGCAATGCTTAAAACAGAACTGATTGCAGCAGCTCTGATGATGGTCATCTCGACCCAGGCATCGGCTGCAGGTGATTATCGTGGTGACCAGCGCTGCCCGTTGCCCAAGGACTGGAGCAGGTATTCGGAGCCCTATAACCCGCTGGACCATCCCAACGACTATCCGACCTTCCATAAGGCCGACTGGCCCGGCTGGAGTTGTTCCTATCAGCGGGAGGATGGAGTGATCGTGCAGTATGGCGATAACCGGACACCGCAGCAGCAGTGGCAGGACCTGTGGGGTGGGTCGGGCGGCGGTGATGTCAACTAATCGGCGTACTCCTCTTTCTTGAGACCATACTTTTTGATCTTGCGGTAGAGGGTGGCCATGTTCATACCGGCTTCCTTGGCGGCGCTGTCCACGGCGCCGCCATGTTTTTTGAGCAGGTCCCGCAGCAGATCCCGTTCGAACCGTTCCAGTGCAGCAGTGTACGGTTCCTCGGCCATCAGCACCGGTCCGGCCTGAGCAGAGATGTGGGAACTCTCCGGCAACTCGATCACCTGGCCCAGGGTGTCAAGGCTGATATACTCGCTGCCTTCCATGGCCATGCAGGCCTCAATCACGTTCTTCAGCTGTCGGATGTTGCCGGGCCACAGGAAGGAGCAGAGCACCTGCATGGCATCTTTTTCAAAGCCCTTGATGCTGGTGCCGAACTTGAGGTTCTGCAGGTGGATGAAGTGGGCCGCCAAAAGCGGTATGTCCTCAACCCGTTCCCGCAGCGGCGGCAGGTGCAGGTTGACCACATTCAGCCGATAATAAAGGTCTTCGCGGAATTCCCCTTTTTTGACCGCCTCTTTCAGGTCGGCGTTGGTGGCGGAGATCACCCGTACATCGACACGGGTCGGCGTGGTTTCTCCTACCCTGGTGAACTCCTGCTCCTGCAGGAAGCGCAGCAGGGTCTTCTGGACGTTGATCGGCAGGTTACCCACCTCATCCAGAAACAGGGTGCCGCCGTTGGCTGCCTCCAGTAAACCCTGGCGGTTTTCGGTGGCGCCGGTGAAGGCCCCCTTGCGGTAGCCGAACAGCTCACTTTCGAGAATACTTTCCGGCAGGCCGCCGCAGTTGATGGCCACGAACTTTTTGTCTTTGCGGGCCGAGTGGTAGTGCACCGCCTGGGCGATCAGCTCTTTGCCGGTGCCCGATTCTCCAGTGATCAGTACCGAGGTGTCCCGACCGGCCACCTTGCCCACCTTGTCCAGCACCGTCCGCAGTGCGCCCGAGGCGCCAATGATGTTGTCGAACTGAAGCTTTTCCTCCAATTCACGCCGCAGCTCGCGATTTTCCTCCTGCAGTAGTGCCTGTTGCAGGGCGTTTTTGACGCGGTAGACCAGTTCCTGTGGCTCGAACGGCTTGGTCAGCATGTCGTAGGCCCCGCGCCGCAGGGCCTGAATCGACATCTCCACCGTGGCGTAGGCGGTGATGATGATCACCGGCAGGTCCCGGGCCTGCTCTTTCACCTTCTGCAGTACCTCGAGGCCGGTCATGCCGGGCATCTTGATATCGGTGATCACCAGGTCCCAGGCTGCAGGGCTGAACTCCTCAACCGCCTTGACCGGGTTGGTGTAAGTCCGCACCAGGTAGCCGTTGTCCAGCAGCACCTGCTCCATCATGCGGCATAGCCCCTCTTCATTATCAATCAGCAGTATCCGTTGTTTATCGGTCATGCCAGGTCCTCATGATCAAGCGGCAGGGTAACGGTGACGGTGGTGCCGTGGCCCGGCTCGCTCTCGATGGTGATACTGCCGTGGTGCATCTCAACAATCTGACGGGTGATGGCCAGTCCCAGGCCGGTACCGCGGGCCTTGGTGGTGTAGAACGGCTCGAAGATCTTTTCCAGGCTTTCCTGGGGGATACCGGAGCCGGTGTCGCTGAAGATGATCCGGACGGTGTTGTCCGGGCCCGGTGTGGTGGCAACCAGCAGTTCGCCGCCGTCCGGCATGGCGCCACCGGCATTCAGGATCAGGTTGATGGCCACCTGCCGCAGCTGGTCCCCGTCAAGCAATATCTGGGGCAGGTTGCGATCAAAGCTGGTGCGGATGGTGACGCGACGCATGTCGGTATGGTTGGCCGAGAACTCGACGATCTCGGTTAAGAGGTCGTTCAGATTGGTCAGGACCAGGGTTGGTCGCGGGGTGCGGGCGTAGGACAACAGGTCCTGCACGATCTTTTTGCAGCGTTTGCTCTCGCGTTTGATCTCGTGGATGTATTTGTAGTTGGGGTCGTCCTCGCTGAGTTTGCCTTCCAGGTAGCCGGCGTAGCCCAGAATCACCCCCAGCGGGTTGTTGATCTCGTGGGCTACCCCGGATGAGAGTACCCCCAGTGAGGCCATCTTGCCCTGTTGTGCCAGGGTGGCCTCCATCTCCTGGTTGCGCTGGATGATGTCGGTCATCCGGTTGAAGGCAGTGGCCATCTCTGACAGTTCATCGCTGCCGGATACGGCCATGCGGGCCTTCATGTCCCCCTTGCGCACCTTGCGGATGGTCTCGATCATCTGGTTGATCGGCCTGGTGGCCACATTTGAGGCGTATAGCACCATCAGGGTTGCAAAACAGCCGACGATGCCGATCAGGACGATGGTGCTCAAGAAGATGCGGCTCTTGATGGTGTTGGCCTCTTTGTAGAACTCATCCTCGTAGGATCCGACCGCCACGATCCAGTCCCAGACCGGAAAATACTCGTAGCGCACGATCTTCATGCGAGGTTTGGCATCACCCTCGTTCTGCCAGGGATACCTGATCCAGCCGCTTTTATGCTCGATCATCTCGCGGATGAAGGGGTGGCCGTTGGAGTCGGTGGAGTCGCTGATGTTTTTGCCTTCCGATTCCCGGTGGATGGTCAGGGTGCCTTTGCGGTCCATGCAGTAGATGTAGCCGGTCTTGCCGACCCGTTTGTTCTTGATCTTGTCCTTCAGGTCGGCAAAGGAGGCAGACGCCAGCTCGGTTTCCAGGTCGCCGGTGATATCGAAACGGTAGTCCTGGAACTGTTTGTCATAGGATCGCAGCAGGTCGATGGTGAACTCGGCCATATGCTGCAGGTCGTCCTTGCTGGTCTGGGTGATGCCCAGATAGGCCTTCTGATTGGCGATAAAGCCGGTCACCAGCGCCACCACGATGATCGGTATGATCACCAGCGGCAGCACCAGCAGCAGCAGCTTGCTGCGCAGCTTTAAACGGTCGAAAAAAGGACTGGACATGGCAGGTCAGATATAGCCTGAAAACGCCCCGGAATCAAGGGCGCTGCCAGTTTCTGCTGCGCTGGGCACTTTTTCTGGTATATACTGCCTGACCATGAAACATGAAACTGCAACCAGAATCCATGAAACCCTGCAGCATCTGAACAGCAACGTGTTGCAGGGCAAGCAGGATGCCTTGCGGCTGGCCATGGTGGCGCTGCTCTCCGGTGGGCATCTGCTGATTGAGGACCTGCCCGGCCTGGGCAAGACCACGCTGGCGTTGGCCCTGGCAGGCAGCACCGGTCTGACCCTGGGGCGGGTCCAGTGCACCAGCGACCTGCTGCCGTCGGATATCACCGGCCTGTCGGTCTTTAGGCGCGAAGAGGGGCAGTTTGTCTTTCTGCCGGGACCGATCTTCAACCATATCGTGCTGGTGGATGAGATCAACCGGGCCATGCCCCGTACCCAGAGCGCTCTGCTTGAGGCGATGGAGGAACGGCGAGTGACGCTGGAGGGGACCACCCATCCCCTGCCGGAGCCGTTTCTGGTGATCGCCACCCAGAACCCGTCCGAACAGACCGGCACCTATCCCTTGCCCGAATCCCAGCTGGACCGTTTCCTGCTCTGCACCGGCATCGGCTATCCCTCGCCTGAGCTTGAAAAGGGGATCATTGCCGGCGGCGGTATCCGGGAACGGCTGGAGGGGCTGCCGCGACTGCTGGACAGCCAGGCCCTGCTTAAGGCCCGTCACGAGGTAACCCAGGTCTGCCTGGCCGACAAGGTGCTCGATTACCTGCATCGCGTGATCACAGCGACCCGCAGCCACCCGGCCGTGCTGACCGGTCTCTCGACCCGTGCCGGTATCGGTCTGGCTCAGGCTGCCCGGGCAGCGGCCTACCTGGAAGGGCGGGATTATGCGGCTCCGGAGGATGTTCGCGATCTGGCCGTGGCCTGCGGCGCACACCGTTTGCTGCTGCGCCCTGAACACGAGGCACGGGACAGGAGGGAGCTGCTACGGACCATTCTCGCCGAGATAGCGCTGCCTTTGGCCTGAAGCTGACCCTGGCAGGTGGACTGTATATCCTGATCACCATCCTGTTGGGGTTCGCTGCGGTCAATACCGGCAACAACCTCCTGTTTCTGGTGGTTTCCGGCCTGCTGGCCTTCATGTCGGTTACCGGCTATGCGGGCATGGCGAATCTGCAGCGCTTGAGTGTTGAGCTGCTGCCGCCGACTGAGCTGTACGCAGGACAGCCGGCATCGTTCTCCCTGCGGATTACCAATCGTAAGCGACGGCTACCGTCATTTTTGTTGTCGTTCTCCTGTCAGGAGGGGACTACGGTGCTGGCCCACCTGCCGGCAGCCGAACGTGTGGATCTGCCATTCGAGTTGACCCTGTCTGAACGGGGATGGACGCATGTGGCATCGATACAGGTCAGCTCTCCCTTTCCGGTCGGTTTTTTTATCCGTTCCTGGCGCTTGTCGATTGATCGTGACCTGCTGGTCTATCCTCGTCTGGCGCCTTGCCTTGAAAGCGGCGGTGGGCGCGGCGGGACCCATGCCGCTTTGGGGCGCCGTGACGAGCGCAGCAGCAGCGGTGAGGTGGAGCGGATTGTGGAGTACAGCGGTCGGGAGCCGTTGCGCCAGATTCACTGGAAGCTGTCGGCCCGTGGTGAGGAGCTGAAGGTTAAGCAGTACCGTTCTGCAACGGCAGAGCCGTTGATGATTGAACTCGATCTTTTGCCGGGGCGTCTTGAGGAACGGATCTGCTGCGCTGCCTGGCTGGTGCACCACTGGGCTGCCGAGCGGCCGGTGGGCCTTCGCCTGGGGGATCGGTCGTTGCCGCCTCAGGCCGGGTTGCGTCAGATGCATCAGCTGCTGTCTGCGTTGGCTGAGTACAGGTAGGGCCTGTTGCCTGGTAGGCTTCGAGTGATGCCGTCAGTTCGCTCAGCTGGGTTTGCTGCGACGTGCTGATCTGCTCAAAGGTAACACCGATGCCCGGCATCTGGTGGCATGCCCCCCAGGGGCGTACCCAGCGGATGGTGCAGCTGATCAGTGTCGGGTCGGTTAAACCCACAAACCGGACCTTTACCTGCCGTCCGGGCAGATGGGCGGGATGGGTGCTGAACAGGAAGCAGCCCTGCGAAGAGACGTTGAGGGTTACGGTCTGCTCCGGCTGGTCCAGGTGCTGGCCATCGAAGAGCAGCGCATTGAGGTGCAGCGGCACCCGGTCGTTGGGCCGCACCAGCCGGGGCGTGAAACTGTTGCAGAGGGCAAGAAACTCATCCAGGGAACGAGCCGTGCCGTGATGGTTGTCGGCCATCAGCAGCTTGATCGAGTCGGTGGCCGGCGCGATGTTGAGGTAGGCGCTGGGCAGTGCCTTGAGGATGTCCTCCAGTTGTTTTTTTTCAGCAGTGCTGGCCTTGGTGATGATCGGCATATCCAGCAATACACCATTAAACAGTGAACGGCAGGTCAGGGCCGGCAAATCTTTCAGCTCGGTTGCCGGCTGGCAGGCAAAACCACGGAGCTCCAGGGCTTCACGGTAGGTCTGGGTGCGGCTCTCGCTGCGGGCCACCAGGATCAGGGTCGGTGCGTTCATCGGGCTATCCTTTCAGCTGGCGAGAGGTTTGCAAGGACAGCCGAGACCTGGTCTTGCCAGGGCAGCCAGGCCAGGGCAGCATCACGGCGGCCCCAGGGGCTTTCACACTCAAAGCAGACATCCGGCACCAATTCCTGACAGAGTCTGGGGCGCTCAGCAAATGGCAGGCGGCACCCCTCTGCAGTCAGAAAGACACAGCTGCCGCTACCAGGCAGCGCCGACCATCTGCGCTGTTCCCGTTCCTGCAGGGTGGCGGGACGTGGGTAGTAGATCAGTCTGGCCGGGTCGGGAGAAACGCCACCCGCCTGATAGGGGATGCCGATATGTTCTTCCAGCACCCAGTTGGAACTGGCAAGCGCCTGCAGCAGAACGTCGCTCAGGTCGCCGTTGACGACAAAACGCTCCGGAGCTTCAATGCCCGGCTTGGTTTGGCAACACTGCCCGCCGCAGCGGGCACAGAGTTGGATATCTTCATTCGAGGTGGTCATGGCGGACGCATTGTACCGTGAAAAACTGATCAATGCCAATAGTCGAGAATATGGTCGGGCCTACGACCTGCTCCGATTTGCTGATGACGCCGCTGTTGCCGCGGCCAACCATGAACGTGACGAGCTGCTGGACTGGCTTGGTGAGCATGCACGCTTCGGCTACGCGGGGACCAAGGTCGATTGCAGTCGGCTTTCGCCAGGGTGCCAACGCTGCGGCGAGGGTAGTTGGTCCTGCCTGTTTATCAACGGCCGCTGTAACGGTCGCTGTTTTTATTGCCCGACCGCGCAGGAGGACGACGGGCCGCCGGTCACCAACGGATTGGCTTTTTCATCACCTGAGGAGTATGCCGACTATGTCGAGCGGTTCGGTTTCCGCGGGGTCAGCATCAGTGGCGGCGAGCCGTTGCTCACGCCGCAGTTGACCCTGGCCTATCTGCGTGCCCTACGGCAGCGTTGCGGTGCTGATCTGCACCTCTGGCTGTATACCAACGGCACCTTGTTGACCAGCGACCTCTGCCACCAACTGCGGGAGGCCGGTCTGGACGAGATCCGCTTTGATCTGGGGGCGGTGCGCTATCACCTGAAAAAGCTGCGACTGGCAGTGGGGGTGATCCCCGCGGTGACGGTCGAGATTCCGGCCGTGCCCGAAGACGAACTCGTGATGCAGCGCACGATGCGTGAATTGGCCGAGGCCGGCTGCAATCACCTCAACCTGCACCAGTTGCGGTTGACCCCCCATAACCTGCCGCACCTGCTGGAACGGAATTACACCTTTGTGCATGGCGAGAAGGTTACCGTGCTGGAGTCGGAGCTGACCGCCCTGCGGCTGGTGCGCTACAGCATCGAGCAGGGTATCGGCCTGGCGGTCAACTACTGCTCCTTTCCCTACAAACGTCGCTTTCAGCATGCCGCTGCCCGGCGGCGGGCAGCGCTTTCTGTCTGCGGGCCCGATGAGCTGGTCACTGAGTGCGGCTATTTGCGGGTAGTGCGCGGAGGGACGGTGCAGTACAGTGAGGCCGCCATTCTACAAGCCCCCACCATGCGCGGTCCCTTTGAAAAGATTATGCTGGCGGGTGGGCGGCCGTTGTATCTGGAGCGACAGCCGGTTACCCCTCAGCTGCCGTTGTCGGAGCAGGAGGCTGCCGGGCTTGTTGCCGGGGCAGTGCCAGAACGGCTGATGGCCTGGGAACGCATACCGGTGGGGTTGGCGCCGTATTTTTAGCACAGGCTCGGCAGGCGTACTGCATCTGCAAATAATTGCAAAAATGCGAATCGGGTCGGTGACAAACCTGTTTTGTTTGCAATACTGCAACAAGATTCAGTGGCACCCTCTGCGTCAGTGTCGCTAATCATTCAATATCAGGGCTTTTCAGCTCTTTATCAAAAGGCAGACGGGTTTGGCACGTCAGTTGCCTTGCAGATAGCTGGTACTCCAACCGGAACCACTATCCCTGCAAGGAGGGTTGTTATGTCGAATCCGCATGAAAGTAAGGGCTGGCAGGTCGTTATTGCCGGCACCGGCATTAACCTGGCACTGGGCGTACTCTACGCCTGGAGTATCTTCAAAGAGGCTATCGTCAGCTCCATCAAGACTGGCGGCCCCGGTGCCTTCCAGTGGGACCTGGCATCGGTTGGTACGCCCTACGCGGTCAGTTGTCTGGTATTTGCCTTTGCCATGATCATTGCCGGTAAGGCCCAGGACAAGATCGGTCCGGCCAAGACGGCCCTGATTGGTGGTCTGCTGGTCGGTGCCGGTTTTGTCCTCTTGGGCTTCACCACCAGCTTCCTGGCTTGGATTATCGGTTTTGGCGTGCTGGCCGGAGCCGGCTTTGGTTTCGGTTATTCCGCCGCCACGCCGCCGGCCATCAAGTGGTTCTCTTCGGCCAAGACCGGTCTGGTGGCCGGTATCGTGGTGGCCGGTTTTGGTCTGGCGCCGGTCTATATTGCGCCGCTGGCCAAATTCCTGCTGGGACATTTTGGTATTCAGCATTCAATGCTGATCCTGGGTATCGGTTTCCTGGTGGTGGTCTGCGGTCTTTCCTTTCTGTTGGTCAACCCCCCAAAAGGCTATGTGCCCCGTGAAGTGTTGCGCGGTTACTATCCGGCTCTCGATGCGGAAAAGAAAAAGAAGGAAGAGTCAAACGCCGAATTGGGCGAGGTGCTGCGCTCTCCCAAGTTTTACGTGCTCTGGTTCTGCTTCTTCATCGGTGCCGGTGCCGGCCTGATGGTGATCGGCAGTGTGGCCGGCATGGCCAAAGCCAGTATGGGCGAGATGGCCTTTGTGGCGGTTGCCATTGCCGCTGTGGGCAACGCGGCCGGACGGATCGTGGCCGGTGTGCTTTCCGACCGGATCGGCCGCCGTGCAACCCTGTTTATCATGTTGGCCTTCCAGGCCTGCCTGATGTTTGCCGCTATCCCGATTACCGCCAAACCCAACGCCGTAATGCTGGTGGTGCTGGCCACCTTTATGGGCTTTAACTACGGTTCCAACCTGGCCCTGTTCCCTTCCTTTGCAAAAGACTACTGGGGTCTGAAAAACTACGGCCTGAACTACGGCGCCCTGTTTACCGCCTGGGGTATCGGTGGCTTTGTGCTGGTGCAGGCTGCCGACAAGATCAAGGCCATGCCCAACGGTAACAACAATGCCTTTATCGCTGCAGGCATCCTGTTGTCCTGCGGCGCCGCCATGAGTGTGTTCCTGGCAGACAAAAAGAAGGCCGTGGCCGGCGAAGAAGTGCCGTCCCGCTGGCAGGAGTTCTGGGGCGAGTTTTCGCTGGGGTTCAAGGTGTTCCTCGGTTTCGAGGAACCGCAGGTCCGTGCTCCCCGTAACTGGGATGCTATTGAGGCTGAGCGCTCCAAGGCTTGATCAATTTTGGAAAGAGGGTAAACACAGACGCCCCGGCCAACTGGCCGGGGCGTCTGTGTTTGTCTGCAAGGGGCAGCGTCTGGCGGCCGTTGCCAGGTCGGATCGAACCTGGCGAACAAATTGATCGATCCGTACCAGGTGGTCCCGTTGGGTGTCGTCGAGAATCCGCAGAATACGCTGCACCTCCGGAGAATCACCGGCAAACCGGTCAAAGACGTGGCGCTCAATAAAAGATTTTTCCGTATCCACGACCAGTGAGAGTGCCTTCGGCAGGTCTAACGTAGCTGCACACTCATGCCGATTGGGCAAACAGCTTGCACGCTTGAGCTTTTCTCGTAATGCGTTACACTTGCGGCAGGTTGATGAACAATCGTGTCTGCCGAGGTTACGATGGACTCGTATCAGCTTGAGACACTCCTGCAGCCGGAACGTTACCCGGAGCCGACCGATGCGGTGCGCCATCTGCAGACCCACATCTCCCACCTGTTCCTGACCGACCAGTTTGTCTATAAGCTGAAAAAGCCGGTTGATTTCGGATTTCTTGATTTTACCACCCTGGAGTTGCGCCGCCATTTTTGCCATGAAGAGCTACGACTGAACCGGCGTCTTTCCCCGGACATCTATCTGGAGGTGGTGGCGCTGCATGATGACGGCAGCGGTGGCCTCTGTTTCGGTGGTGAGGGCCAGGTTGTCGAGTATGCGGTCAAGATGCGCCGCCTGCCTGAGGAACGGATGCTGGGCCGGCTTTTGGATACGGGCCAGGTGACGCCGACTGAGATTGAGGATATTGCCCGTACCGTGGCAGCCTTCCACGGAGCAGCCGCCACTGATCAGCGGATCGCCTCCTTTGGCTCAGTGAGCGCCATTCGGGCCAACTGGCTGGAAAATCTGCGCCAGACCGTGCCCTATTGCGGCGTTACCCTGGCGCATGCTGATCACCGGCTGATCGGTGACTGGGCGCTGACAACCCTAAATGGCGCTGCGACCTGTTTTGAAGAGCGGGTGGCAGGCGGCTTTATCCGGGAGTGCGACGGCGACCTCCATAGTGCAAATATCTGTCTTGACGGTCAGGTGCATATCTTCGATTGTATCGAGTTCAACGAACCGTTTCGTTTTGGCGATACTGCCGCCGACGTGGCCTTTCTGGCCATGGATCTCGAGAACCATGGCCGCCGCGACCTGGCCGAGCTGTTTGTGGCTGCCTATTGCCGGGAAAGTAGCGATACCGGCCTGCTGGCGGTGTTGTCGTTATATCTGGTCAACCGGGCCTTTATCCGCGGCAAGGTGGAGAGTTTTCTGCTGGACGACCCGCAGATAGCGCCTGAGGACAAAAAGGCCGCCACTGGACGCGCAGCCCGTTTTTTTCGTTTGGCGCGGGGGTATGTAGTGCGACGGCGGTTGCCCTGTACGCTGCTTATAACCTGCGGTCCCACCGGTTGCGGCAAGAGCAGTTTTGCGGCTGAATTGGCCTTTCAACTGGGAATTGCCCATCTTCAGGCCGACCGCGAACGTAAACAGTTGGCCGGGGTTCGGCCAACGGAACGCGGCACCGACATCTACACCGCAGACTGGAACCGCGCCACCTATGAACGGCTGGCAGCGCTGGCTGCAACAGAGTTGGCCGCCGGCCGCAGTGTGGTGGTGGATGCAACCTTCCGGTCTGCCGCCGATCGGGCGCGTTTTGGCTTGCTGGCGGCAGAGGCGGGGGTGCCGCTGGTCATCTGCGAACTGAACTGCCCTGCGGAGCTGGTGCGACAGCGTCTTGCGGTGCGTGAGCAGGCCGGTGACAGTGTCTCCGACGGTACCTGGCGGGTGTACCAGCGACAGCTAGCCACCTTTGAGCAGCCTGCCGACACAGAGGGGCAGGTGCTGACCATCGACGCAGCAAAGCCGGTAACGGCGATGGTTGAGCAGGCATTGACCGGTTTGGCGTTGCTTCCCTGAGGGGGGGCTTTGCGTAACCGTCAGGTAAAAGTTGAGCTCAGCTGATTTTTTTTAGATACATGTCTGAAATAGTGTGCTAGGGTGTCTCATCTTTTGAAGTTTACGACCCTGGAGACTTTAAAAGCCCCAGGGTTTTTGGTTTAACCGATTTACGAACACTTGCGCTATCGCAGGTGCATTACACGCGAAGGTAGAAGAAGGAGAAGTACGGTATGACAACAGGTAGGGTTAAGTGGTTCAATGACAGCAAGGGGTTCGGTTTTCTGGAGCAAGAGAATGGCGAGGACGTGTTCGTTCATTTCTCCGCTATCAACGCCAACGGTTTCAAATCCCTTGCTGAAGGGGATGCGGTCCAGTTCGAGGTGGTCAAGGGCCCCAAAGGGCTGCAGGCTGCCAACGTGACCCGCATTTAAGCAGGTTTAAGTGTCAGCATTCAAAAGCCCCGGCCTCTGGTCGGGGCTTTTTTTGTTTTAAATGCCAATAACCGCCAGATAGGGTGAGTCGAGCCGATGTTCTGCCAGATAGGAGCGGACAGCGGCTTCTCCCGACATCAGCAGCTCATCCAGCCGATGTTCCAGCGTCAGCCAGACCAGCCAAGGCAGGTTGCCTAACAGTGAGCAGCCGTAGTCTTGCTCCATCTCGCGCAGGTGTGCCAGTTCCAGTTCCTGTGCCAGCTCCTGCGGAGTGCCGGCGTAATGGGTCGGAAAGGCAACGGCAGAGCGGTCCAACTGCTCCATGAACTGTTGTTTCTGTTCATGGGAAAGGGCTCCAAAATCGGCGGTGCACCAGTGTGGTTCCCTGGTTGAAAGCAGGGAGCGGCAGGAGAGGGGTCGCAGCTGATAGACTCCGCAACTGCCGTCCTGCTCCAGAAACGGGCAGGGGCCTGCCTGGTCGCGGTAGCTTTTGAGCCAGTCCTTTAGTGAGCCGGCCTGTTGGGCGCATTCCGCAATAGCGGGAACGGTGGCCTGCAGACGGGCCTGCTGCTCCGGCGTCACTACACGGGCAACGGCACTGGCCTCAATGGCGGTGCAGTTGACAACCAGACGGCAACAGCCGCTGCAGCCTTTGCCGCAATATATCCTGCCGCCTCGCTGCCGGTATTCGCTTAACCACGCCCCGCAGAACTGATCGAAGCATTCCTGTTTTTGACGCACCGCCTGCAAGCGTGTATCATGTGACATAGGTTGCATCTTCCTTTGCGCGATCATACGCCGTCGGGGTTAACGGTGCAATCCCGCAGCTTGATTTGCTACAGAAAGGCTATTATGTGCCCGTTGGAATTGAGAGCATCGAGCCGGACATGTTTCCGGATGTGGCGTTGTATCTGCGCAGCGGCGGCAACTATGTGCTTTACAAAAATAAGGTTCTTTCGTAAAAAAGTTGAAGTTCAAGTATAGTACTGAAGTCATCCTGCTCTTTTGAAATAGATATAGCTGCACCGGATCAAGCCATTTTCTGGTAGGTTTTTGTTTCCCGACAAATTCCCCG
>Ga0302250_1000550_pt1 | contig 35670 bp, 55 predicted proteins | sample AAG_RA_Asp_MG_FD_193536 | JGI IMG/M metagenome (GOLD analysis project Ga0302250, IMG submission 193536) | Enriched activated sludge microbial communities from anaerobic digester in WTTP, New Holstein, Wisconsin, United States - AAG_RA_Asp | ecosystem: Engineered > Bioreactor > Anaerobic >...
CCAAGCGCAACTAATGTTGCTAGTGTTAAAATTGTCTTTTTCATTGTGTACTCCTTAAAAGTTTTATGATGAAATAATACGCTCCTGCTCTTAACGAGCTTTTAACGGTTTGTTAATCAACCTTAACGAGTTTGGCTCTATATTTAGGTTGTTAAAAGAGTACACAATTTTTTGTGTGTCAAGATTGTGCCAACATATTTCCTAATCTCTTAGCATCATTCTCATCATGAATATAATGTGCATAAACTTTATTAATCATATTCAGCGAAGAATGACCTAAAAAATACTGTATCAATGTTGGATCTTCTCTTGACTTCATTAGAAGGCTTGTGAATGTATGCCTTGTTGAATGTAATGTATTTCTTTCAAACCCTTTCTTAACCAAAAAGCGTGAAAAGCTTCTTGCATAAGCCTCATATTTATATGAAAATATCTTATCTCTTTTTTTATCAAGAGTTGAAAGATAATCTCCAAGAGGTTTTAGCAAATCAAAACTTCTTTTTTTACCGCCTTTTGGTAGATTTTCCATTTTTCCGTTCTGTATAGAAGTACGATTAATGAAAATCATATTGTTTGAAATATCACTCCATCTTAAAGCAACAATTTCTCCAGGTCTTGCACCAGTAAAGAACGCAAAGTACAAAAACGTCTTTAACTCACCTTCTGCTTTTTCTAAAATTTGATGCATTTGTATGAGGTTAAAAACTTTCTTTTCTTTGTTTTTAACTATCGGCTTATCAGCCAAAGGAACTGGATTTTTGTCAATTATTTCTAATCGCATAGCTTCTTTAAAAGCCATCTTTATAGGAACTAGATATAAATTAATCGTAGCGCTAGAAAGACCTTCTCTCTTTAAAGAATTTATGTAATTTTCAATATTCTTTACAAAAATCTTCTCAATATTTACATCACCCATAATAGAGTAGAATTTATTTACTGCTTTTTCATAGGTAACAAACGTATTGATTTTTTTGTTTTCCTTAGCTTTTTTCAGAACAATGTCTGTAAATTCGCTCATTTTGTATTCTCGAAATTCTACACCATACTTTATTTTACGCTCAATTTCAGGTATAATATTTCTCTTTACATAAGCGATATTTGCCTTAGATTCTTGGAGGTTGAGTGACCTTCTCACCCTCCTTCCACTTTCTTCTGTGTAATCCACATAAAGAACTTTTTTACCATCCTTGTTAGGACGAGAGTAAAGCTTTACTTCCATTTTGGTAGCTCCATTCTTCTAACAAGGCATCTCTATACCACATCACAATTTTATCAGATTTTTTGTAATAGTGATATTTGTCACGATAAAAACCTCTGTTCCTACGCTGCTTCATTGTGTCTGCTGAAACTCCAAGAATTTGACCTGCTAAGGCATCCCCTTTAACTTCTGTAGGGTACATAATTCTCTTTAATTCAACACCCATGAAAGCAACGAGATACTTAGCGGTTTGTTTCGCTTGTTCTTGTATCTCGTTTTCGCTCATCGTTCACCTTATGAATAATTTTTTGATGATTGTGTTTTGGCTCATCGTATGCCACCACTAAAAGGGATTTCAGAATCGTCAATATCAGGCATCTCGTATTCATTTCCGTCTTTGTCTTGATACGTCACCGTTGGTTTGTTTTGCTGCATTGGAGCATTATTTGTATCACCATCTGCTTGTCTGCTATCCATCATCTGCAATGTTTCAACGGTGATAGAGTGCTTTGAGCGCTTTACACCTTGTTGATCAGTCCATTGATCGAGCTTTAAACGACCTTCAACCAATACTTTTTTACCACGGCTTAGGTATTGATTAGCGATCTCTGCTGTACGACCAAAAAAGGTGATGTCGATAAAGCATACTTCTTCACCTTGGCTACCATCTTGCTTTTTGAAACGTCTATTTGTTGCAAGCCCAGTGGTGCAAATAGCACCGCCATTAGGAAGATAACGTAGTTCACAGTCACGTGTGAGGTTGCCGAGTAGGATGACACGATTAAACATCGTTAGCCTTTGTAACATCTTCAAAGTTTACGATGTATTTTGAGTTATCTTTATCGGTATTTATTTTGTACTGAGCACGTTCATAATCGATCTCATGGATTGTATTTTTACCATGTCTGTGGCTTACCATATCGCCAACGCTAAATAAAGGGTTGATGTTATATTTTTTTACCCACTCTTTTATTTTTTCTTCTCGTGCTCTGTATAAATCCCATTGTATAGAGTCAAGGGCTTCCACAATAATGCTATCAACATGATATGCACTATATCTATCCTCTAAGTGTTTTGCATACTCATAGCCATTTTCGTTTCCAATATCTTTGATTGATTGAAAAATATCATCTTCATCGATATCTGAAGATTTAAAATTTCCGCCATACGCTTCAAAAAGATCATTTGCAATTTTTAGAAGATCATTGTCTTCTAAATCTCTGATTGTTGGTCTATTTTCCATATCATACCCCTATACTATCATCGTTAAATTTCTCTATAAGAGCTTGAAGCCCTGCCTCATCATCAACCATCGTTCCTGCGTTTTCTGCTGTAATCTCAAACTGTTTGCAGAATGAATCAACATCGGTAACGCCTTGTTTTTTTAGCTTGTTTTTGAGAACAAATAATGGATTAGCATTGATGTTTTTTGGCTTATCGTTTTGAGGTGTTGGCTCTGTTTCCGCATCAATAATGACACCTTCGCTAAAGCTTTTCTCAACGTCAATATGTTGACCTGATGAAATCTTGTCATCTATGGCAATTGCTAAAGCTACTTTTTCATCTCCGATAGCTTGCTGTTTGGCTACTTTTTTAAGTGATGATTTTCGTGCCATCTCTTCGTACCAATCAGCCCAAATATGTGCAGGTTTTTTTGGATTGTCTTGATTTTCAGATTTAAGGCGCATTTTTTCGATTTTTGCTTTCGAGATAAATTCTGTTTTAATACCATCAGCGCTTCTAATAACAACCAAAACACCTTTTAAGTGCTTATAAACCCAATCGTTATCGTCATCTTCACGATCATCAAAATTAACCTCAAAGTCGTAAGTAAACGCCATTTTTTCGTTATTGAAAGCGATCTCAAACTTATCTGTGTCATAAACTGGGTAAGTATCAGATTCAAGCCCTGCACGGCTTAATAGTTGGATGAATCCCTTGTAACCAATTTGAAGCTGTGCGATAGTGCATTTGACCTTGTTTTTATCGTTTTTGTCTTTGACCTGATAAGGAATAATGTATGCATGACCTAGATTTGGGTCAACTGATAACCTCAACTGTGCTACTCCCATCACACATGATATTAAGCTATCATCGGTACAATCTGCTAATTTATAGTTTGATGTTACAGATACTGCAATCGCTCTAAAACGCTTTGCATCTTCTTCACTTTTAAATAATGAGTTAATCATAGCTGATCTACTCGCTATTAAACCGCCTACTGATTTCGCTCTTTCTATTGCTGTTGCCATTATTTAACCTTTAAATGTAATTTTCTTTTCTATATTCCCACGAAAATGCAGGTTTGAATAACTCATCTATCCCATTCTCTTTAAACTCTGCATATTTGATGAGTAAACTTTGATACTTTGACCTTCCCTTTTCGAGTAGTTCAGGTGTACAGTAAAACCCAAAAGGACAATGCGGAGCTTGCTTAGGAACAACAATCCATGCAAATATTTCAATATCAAATCCTGCATCTTTTGCAGTATCAAAATACCAAGCAGCCGATAAGTCATAATCGTAAAGCTCTAATACCTTCAAAAATTCAGCATGATTGTTAGCACTAGAGCTTTTTACATCGATGATGATTTTTTGTTGTAGGTTTAAAATATCAGGTCTAAATTTATGCAAAAGCCCTGTTACTTCATTTTTATGAAAGATAGATACCTCTTTGTAGGCTGAACGGATAAAGTCACCATAAATAAGGTAAACTTTATGTGCCATTTCTTTGGCAGTATCAATCATCCCTTGACCTACAATAATCTTATTTGGATTATCTGCTTTCAACTTATTCGATACAACCGTATCAGACCCTTTAGTAGGACTTTCGAGGTACATTTCATCGAGTAAGTGAGGCAATAAGATTGCATCGTGGATTAATGCCCCTTCATCAAATGCAACACATGATTTTTTGAAGTGTTCGCGTAACTCAAAGGCTGTCATGCTCTTACGCATCAAATCAAACTGTGTGGACGATATACCGTCAATGCTGTGGTAAATATGGTTTGGCATATTCTCGTTGATCGCATCGAGTTTATAAACTGGTGTTGTAAGTGAGGAAAGAGTTATTTTCTCTTCCTCTTCAAAGTCTAGGTCAAGCATCATCTCACCTCAATTTTTTTCAATGATGTAATCCCCGCACCTTCGATCATTCCTTGAAGCTTATTAATAATTTTGTCTATCGGGGTTTGTTTAGGTGCTGATACTTCAAACGTAGCCGTTACTGTAAAGATACGTTTGCCGTCATCTGTGAATGTAGGCTCTTTCACTTCTTGCTTTTGAACTGGTGCAATATCTGCACGAGTAGCTTTAGCAACCGCTTCCGCTTTTTCACGTTCAGCTTTCAATAGTGCCTCTTGCTTCTCTCTTTCAGCTTTTGCCAACAATTCAGCCTCACGTACTCTTGCGCGCTCTTCTGCTTCTCTTCGTGCGTTCTCTGCAATCTCACGATCACGTTTAGCTTTCTCTTCGGCTTCGAGTTTTGCTTTAGCAATTTGAAGCTCTACCGCTTGGATACGTTGATCGATAGTGTCACTCGTTTTTTTAGCAATTGTATAGCCCTTGCTATTTGTGCTAACTGCTGATAAAATTACGAGATCATTTACCGTGATCGATTCAGGGGTGATGTTAGCCGTCAAACAAGCATCATCTCTGTACTTCTCTACAATTACTTTGATCGCTTCAAGTTTTCCTTTTTCAAAGTTCTTTACCTGGTTATCAAGTGCAGCGCGCGCTGAATCATAGAAACCTTCAATCTCTTTAGCTTTTGCATCAAGTGGAGTAAGTGGTGCTAAAACTTCATTTTTGAATTCTTTATATTTCTTTTTGAACTCATCTTTCTCTTTGTTTACCTCAGCCATGAGCTTTTTTGTTTCAGGGAGGCTATCTTCCGTGACGATAATGTCGTACTTGTTTTGAATATCTTTTTTGATGTTCTCCGCTAACTCTTCCATATTGCTTGAAATATCAAGCGAATGTGATACTACTAAATCCATTATGCCCTCGCATTTAATCTCACGACAACCCTAGGCTCTCGTAATTCTTTCAGCTGATCTCTCAGAAACTCATTAGCCTTTTTTTGATTTTCGATAGTTTTCTGTTGATCTTTTATGATTCTGTGAAGTTCCACGTTTTGGCGCAGTACCTTCTTAAAATCATTAGCATCGATCACAATCTCGAAACCATCTTTGAATATGTCAGCTAAAAACTGATCTTCGCTCAACTCAACATCAGGCATCAAATCTTCCTTTCAATTTTTAACTTTGAGGCAGGATATTGACTATCCAAATGTCTCAAAATAACAGTTTTCTCTGCTTTATCGCCTTTTACATAAGCGTTTAGCCAAAATACTTTAGGCATTGTTTTCTCCTTTGTGTAAGTTCTTAAAAAGTGAGTAGCCCATTACTGACGCATTACGTTCTCGTCTTAGGTTTTATTTTTATTGCTATAAGCAATGTTCAAAAGTACCATACTTGAACATACCACTTGACTACTCACCATTTAAAAACTTGATGGCACGTGCAAAACCTTTTTTCTCGAATTAACATGTGCTATTGTTGAATGCTTAATGCCATCAAATAAACCCTCGATCAGAACACGCACAAAACCATTGTTTTCATCAAATAAACACTACTTAATATATTTTGTTGTTGAATGTGTCATGTTCTCAGTGGAAGGTTAAAAAAGTGTGAGATTATTTAACGCCTAATCTCAAAGGCGGTTTATTGTGCTGTTTTTCATTCTCTTTTTTCAGTCACTAACGGACGTTTCACAACGTCACGGCTATGGTTTGGTTTCCTTCCATAGCAACCCATCCCCTACCTTAACGCAGTGGGGCACGTAGAGTTTTAACAACTCAACTAGAGCCACCATTGTGACTCTGTTCAGGTGTTAAGCTGATTTTGAATAATCGAATGATTGAATAAGATCAATAACTCTGATTCTGTTTACGAAGTCAATCGCTTGATCAAATTCGATAGATGGTATCTCGCTGTATCTTGGTACAGTGAATCTACTTTTTACTAATCTCCAAACAGCACGATAAAGAGGAGATAAATCTTTTTCACCATTGCTTAATGAAAATACTTTTTGATTGACTGCATCTTTTAGGCGTTTTTCTTGCCAACCTTCAAGACGTTTAGTTTTCTCAAGTGCTTCTAATCTGTTGTCATGCTCTTTTGCAACTTGAAACATTTGTTCAAGAATTTGAAGAGGTGATGATTTTTGTTGTTCTCTTAATGCATTTTCCATTTTGTTAAACCCATCAATAAAATCAAGCTTGAAGTTTTCAGCTTTTTCACCAGTGAAACCCATTACAAGAAATGTGAACCCATCTCGATTCATTTCATACATAGGCATTTCTCTGTTTTGAGAATTTATGTATGAGGACTGCTCAAAATTGAGCCGTGCTCTTTCACTCATATTTGAGATGTCTCTCAAAATATTTTTATGCTCTTTTCCAAAAACATTAGCAACATCTAAACTAGTTGCAAACACCTTTCCATCTTTCGCTACCAAATTAACTGGTATATTGTTGATAACTAATGCGCTCATGCAATCTCCTTTTCTTTTATGTACCCAAGTCGTTTTATAATTTTAAAGGCTTTAAAGGCATCGCTTCCACTTTTAAAATGGTCACTTTTCTTTTTTGTGATTGCAACTATTAAAGGAAGGCGAATATCCTCTTTTCGTGCGAATTCAGCAAGAGAGCCATAATCCTCACGAATTTTTGAAAGATTTAATTCAATCATTTTTAACCCTTTTTGGTGTATGGTATTAAACTTTTTTCGATTGTTTGTCGATTTTGTTTGCATGAAAGAATTATAGTGCAATTTCGCATCATTTGTCAAGAGTTTTAATGCAATTTCGCATAAAAGGATAAAACATGGACTCTAAAATGCTCGTTGCAAATAGAATAAAATTGTTAAGAGAAGATATGAAAATGTCACAAGATGAGTTCATTGAGAGACTATCAATATCCAAAAGAACACTCGCATCTTACGAGGCTGGAGAGACTTCTCCAAACTTTCAAAAAGCATCACATATCGCAAGTCAATATAATGTAAATAGTGAATGGCTGACAAACCCATTTAATTATAAAGATGACGAACCAATACCTTACATAAATGCAATTTCGCATGACAAACCATCATATTCACCACAAAACAATCTAATTACCGCTACAAAATTATCCCCACATGTATCCGCAGGAAATGGCTCAAACATAGAGAGCATAGATAGTGTTGAAAAGATGGGCGAGTTTATCATTGATGTATGCACATTTAAAACACCACCCACAAAAAAGCTTTACGCTATGCAAGTTGATGGCTATTCTATGACCCCTATGATATTCCCAGATAGTTGGGTCGTGTTTGATGATACAACACATTTTAAGGGCGATGGGCTTTATGTGATTAATTGGCGTAATGTTCTGATGGTAAAACTTTTGCAAGTAAATAGCGAGGGTATGATAAGAATTGTATCTGCAAATAAAGAGTATGAAAGCTACACTGTAAGCCCTGACGACCAAAGTGTATTTAGGATTTTTGGTAAGGTGTTGAGGACGATAATATGATGGATTTTATTAAAAGTTTACTTTCTAAAAAAAGAGAAGAATTAAAAAGAGAAAATCTAACGATGTCGTATGAGCTTCCGAAAAGAGAAGAGGTATTTGAATCAAAAGTAGATAAAGAAAAACTGCAACAAAAGCTACATGATAATTATGAGAGAAATAAAGAGTTGTACGAAGCATCAAAGAAAAAAGAAAATCCAACCGTTAAACGCACTTCATCAAGTACAATTACTTATTTAAAAGGTAAAAAAGCTGTACAAAAAAGCTTTGTAGTGTTTGATATTGAGACAACAGGACTAAGCCCACATGATGACGAGATAATCGAAATTGGAGCTATAAGGGTTGATGATATAAATGCTTCAAGCCATACAACATACCAAGAGCTTATAAAACCATCTTGTAGAATATCATCACGCATAACTTCAATAACAGGCATTACAAACGATATGCTAGAAAATTGTAACAGTATTGATCATCATATAAAAGAGTTCAAAGAGTTTATAGGAGATTTGCCCATCGTTGCGCATAACGCTAGTTTTGATTGCGGTTTTATGTCACACACATTTAAAAAGCATGGATTAGAATTTAACAATCATGTTATAGATACGCTTCAACTATCACGCAAAGCTTTACCACAACTAGAAAATCATAAACTTACCACTATTAAAAAGCATTTATGCATCAAATCAGATAGAGACCATAGAGCTTTAGACGATGCAATAGCTACTCTTAGGGTTTACGCTTTTTCAATAGATGAATTATATAATGTGTTTAAAAAATAGGAGTCTTTATGAAATCATTGTTTTTGATTTTGGTATTAATGATATTTGGTTTTGCCTCTGACATTGAGGGTTTTAGGGATATGAAATGGGGAGACAACCCTTCAAAATTAGGGAAAACAACTATCGTAGAAAAACATCCTGAAGAAAAATCTTTTATTTATAAAAAAAACAATGAATCATTTAAAATAGGAGAAACACTGTTAGATGGAATTTTTTATGATTTTTTTGACAATAAACTAGAAACTGTTATATTAAAATTTTCATCAAAAAAATCTTTAGATTCTTTAAAACAAGCATTTGAAGAAAAATATGGTGGAAGAGGATTTATAAAGCAAAATAAGTATATTGAAGAGTATTATTTTGTTGATGGAGGTCCCGCATCAATATCTATGAATTGTAATTCAAGTTATAGCAAATGTTATATATTTATATCTAATACTAAAATATTAGAAGAAGCAGAAGCATATAGAAAATCAGTGGCTAAAAAAGGTGCAAAAGATTTATAAATGCATAAACTCCTGCATCTATAAAAAGGCGAAATACCCTAAAGAGTTAGATAATGTACTCCAAGAAGCTAAACAGTCAAAAAAAGGGCTATGGAGCGTTGATTTTGAGGTTATGAGTAGGTTGTGCAAATGATAGGTAAAGTTATCAAGTTTTTTATAATCGTTTCAATACTATCTTTTTACGGTTGTAGTATAAAGCAAAATGTTAAATCGGAATTAGATATAAAACAAACACGTGAACGCTGCTTACAACATAGTTCTAAAGAACTGTGTGATGATTATGAGATAGCTGTTAGAAATAATCAACATTAACACATCTCCAATTCTTCAATAGGCAACATAGCTAATTCACTTCTTCTTATCCACCCTCTTTCGTTTACTTCAAACTCAGGATGTAATAAGATCAAGTTCATGTAGTAAGCTTGTTCTAGTAAGTCATATTCTCTATCGAATATATGCTCATCAAACGCATTAAACGCAGCAATAGTTCCATTACCTACAATACCATCGTCTTTTACACCAACGAGGCGCTGAGCCATTTTAACGCCTGCTTTCATGTTTGCATTGGTACAAAAGATAAAAAGCTCCTCCGCGATCTTTTGAGAGTTAACCATGTAAAGCTTCATTTTATCCCAAAACTCTGATTTAAAGAACGAATAGACATCTTCTGTCAAAGATTTGTCCTGGTATAGTTCAAGCGATGCCTCTTTTTTGTCTCCACCGTGTTTATCTAAAACGGTTTGAATATATCCCCATCTTTTCCAAGTTGGATGTTCTCTTTGAAAGATACCCATATATGTGAGCCACCCTTCTTCACCTTTATTAACGTGTAAACATGATCTAGGATTTTTACTGAATTCAGCTTCCATGTTCAAATCCATCGCTTTTCTAAAGTCAGCCATTATTTGCAACTCCTAAACGCTTCTCTCATATTTTTATAATCCGTTTCCATCGATACTTCTCGTATTGATCTACACTCTGCCCATTGCTCTAGTGTAAATTCACCATCACGATATTGTTGTGTGCATGATCGCTCACTTGACAATCTTTCAGGCTCTTCCGTTTGACATGGAGATTGAATGTACTTTGTTCCACAACCGCTCATTAAAAGCGATAAAGCTATTAAAAAATATATCTTTTCCATCTTTGTTTATTCTCCATATCTTTTTTATGTTCTTCATCATTGCAGGCTGTTTCATGTGGTCTAGTTTTCCAACTTCTTCCACCATTTTGGTTAGCATCCCAAATAGAAACCCACTGTATTTTTGTTTTGTCTATTTTGTATTGGTCCAACTCATCAGAAGTGCAAATATATGATCCACCATTCCCATCATCAATGAAATATAATTTTTCTTGGCTACGTGTGCATCCGCTAAAGACCATTACGCATAAGAATAGCAATAGAATTTTCACACTCTGTTTTATTGCTGTCATGCACATACTCCTTGATATATTTTATGCGGTCTTTATAAATGATCTTCTCTTTTTCAATTACTTTATCTGCATTATCGCTTTTGTTTTTTGCATCGTGATTACCTTGAGCTATTGCACCTTCATATCGTGCTTTATCGGTAAGAAGGTATCCGTTTTCATCTCCTACTTTCTTTTTTTCATCTTTGCATGTAGATAGATCTCTTTTTAAACTCCATACGTCCATTTTCAATGAAGCGGACCAACATAAAGAGGCAATAAGCGCAGCAATTAGGATGTACGAAAGTGCGTTGAGTTGATTACCAAGAAATGTTTTAATGGCTGTAAGTGCTATGATCCACATCATCTACCCCTTTCAATCATATTTTCAAGAAAATTCCTGAGCACTTTAATGATCGCTGATACCGCATCAATCTCTGCCACCGCTTCACCTGTTTTAAACGTATAAATGTTTCCTAAAATACTATACGCCTCTGCTATGACCATAATAGATAGCGAGAAGCCAATAAACCACTTAACGTCAAAGTCCACACCCTTAGCCATGAGCGCAATCGTAAACGGTACAAGCAATACAACCAATTTACTCAAAAACCCTGCTATCCATCTGCGTGATGTGATATTCTCTTTAGTGCGATATGCTTTGAATGTTCCAGTTAACATATCGATGCACATTAGAACTACTAAGATAGATAGTTTCTTGCCATCTATCTCTAAGAATTGCACTAGGGATGCAAGCGGTAACAGAAATAAATTGAGTGCCGTTGATTGCTTTTCCATTTAAAACCTTAATAATAAAATCAAAATAACTACGTCTTGTGCGAGTCCATTCCAAACTTCACTATGCTCTCCACCACCGTTCATATATTTAAAATTCCATAGTTTTGATGTGTAATATCCAAGCTCACACGCTAATGGAAATGCTAAACCTAAAATAATAATTGATATAAGAACAAAGTACCACTCAATAAAAAATACTAAAGGTAACAAACATATCCACCAATAAATACCGCGAATAAATAACCACACACGACAATGATTTATCCAGTCTTTTGAAGGGTCTACAATCTTAGAAGCTAACCATTGAATACCGTTATTTTTTCCCTCTGTGTAAGGTGTAGGCATTTTATTTGTCATTCTCATAGTTAATGTTGCTTCACAATCTCCTATTCCAAAGCTTTCACCGATCACATATAAAATACCTACTGATAAAGCTAAATATTGGTTGTAAGATATGCTTAGTAAGATATAAGAGAGGAGTAAGCCTATAAATTTGCTCCAAACGCCATTCATGCCTCTTAATCTGTTTAGTACGGTAAACATTACAGTTGCTTTCTAAGTTCTGCTATTTGAGCATCAATGCTTTCTAGCTTACTTTTTGCAAACTGATTAGTGCTGTCGATCATAAGCTCTCTAAGAGGTCTTAATTGTTGAATTTCTAATTCTGCTATTTTAATTAAAATAGAATTTTTGTTGTTTTCTGCCTCAATTTTTGTAAGTTCTTCATCTGAAATAATCTGACCGTCTTTTGTTGTAATTTTTATCATACATCACCCCTGTAAATACGAATTTTTGAACCAACGGCTATTGCACCAGCAACGCTTGTTGTAAATGTAAGTTGTGTAATATTGGCAACAGTTGCCGTTTTTATTAATGTGCTATCTTCTTTTAAAACAGATGATCCATTACTACTATTCCCAAAATTTATAGCCCTTGCATATCCATTATCACCTCGCTGTACATTACTGGTAAGAGATAACGAACTAGACGGCTGTAGTGTAATAATTTGAGGATTATTAGCCCTATTTGCTCCTATTGTTGTTCCATCAAACTGGACTAACTCTCTATAATAATTTGTAAGATTTGTATCTCCATTAATAAAACAATATAATCCTGAGCTATTTGCTGTTGCATTTGCTATTGAAATTTCTACTCTATAACTTTTATGTGTATTAATATCAAGATTAGAAAAATCTATACTAGTTATAGGACTACCAGTAACTACATATTCAGCAAGTAATCCTTTTACTTTTTCACCTTGGACAAAAGCTGTTGTTGCAACCTTCTGGCTATTGTCACCAGCCGTTGGAGTTGGAACAATAGGACTTTTTAAAAATGTTTTAATACCATCAATAGAAGCATCGAGTGTTTTAGATAATTTATCTGCTAATGCATCAACTAACCCTGTAATAGCGCTTATAGGGTGTGAATCCGTATCACTTCTACCGCTTAATGATCCGTGAGATGTTGGTACATACGTTGGACTTGACCAAATAGATAACTCTGCATCATAAACATAAATACCTTTTGGTGATGTTGTTTTAAAGAATAAAGCACCAGTTACTAAAGGATTACCATCATTATCAACTGTTGGTGCTGTTGCTTTAGCTCCTAGATACTTATCATCAAAGTTATCAAATACCGCCTCTGCTGCTAATTGTGCATTGTATGCAGCTATTGCGCTTGCATTTGCTTCACTTGCTTTTGTTGTTGCTATGCCTGCCTGTGTTGTTGCTGTACTAGCTGCGCTAGTAGCGCTTGACTCTTTTGAATTGATTGTTGAAGCTGTACTATTTATTTGAGAAATTACCGTCGTTAATTGAGATACAAAGGTGACAATCCATGCTATAAACGCATCAAATCGTGTTCTAAATGTTGGTATATCGTTACTGCTTGGCGCATCAGGTGGTGTGGTTAATGTTTGATCTATCATATTTTCTCCTAAGTTAATCCGATTATGTTTACTGTGATAATAGTTTCTACTGGTCCACTCATTACGGTAGAGTGTTTCTGCTTGTACCCATAGACGAGTAAATCATCAGAATACCCAGCCATAAATACAACACCCTTCCCTCTTGCATCGTTAAGTATCTTATTAAGCGCCATAGCGTTTTTTGTTTTTGTAAACAAATCCAAATCGAGTGTTGGTGCATAATTTCCTTCTACCAAAGAAGTATCCCCAGTTGAAGTGTCAGTTGCTACTGTTGAGTAATCCAAAGCTCCTACACTCACACCCCATTTTGTTAAGCCTACTTCTTTGACTTTTCCGCAACAAAAAATACCGCACTTTGCATCACTAGATCCGTTATTGATCTCAATTATAAGTGAGATGTTACGTGTCGCTGTGGTGCGCTCATAGACAAACTGTGTTTTTCTGTTTTCAATCCAATCACCGTAACCATAATCAAAAGCATCAGTTACATCTCTAATTAAATTTTTTGTAAAAGTTTCAATGACTTGATGTGTGTTGTTGTCGATAACTTGGATAGTTACGCTTTGGGCATCTAGGTTTCCAAGATAAATAGCTTGTGACTCATACGCCAACATTTCCACAGTTATGTTCCCATTTCTAACGCTTTGTGATGTAAGGTATTTGTCAAACATTTTGTACTTATTAGTAGTACCTAAAAATAACCATTTTCCATTTGGATTTTTTGTGGCATCATAAATAGAAGTTCTAGGATCAACACCAGTATTGGCAACTAAACATTTATACTCTCCGTAGTTATCAGGTAGATAAACTTGCACACCAATTGCATATGCTGTTGAAGCATTCCAATCAGAATATGATGAATTACTAATATTTGAGGAAGTGAGCGTAAATGCTTGTGGAAATAGTATTTTCATACGATAGCCTTTCCAAATTGCGCCTCTTTTAGAATAGATTGCAATGTTTTTACGCTTTGAACTAAAAGATTGATTACGGTGTCATTCTGTCCTGTTTGTGTGGTAACTAATTGCTTAAGATCAATCTGCTGTGAGGTGTTATTGACCTTTGTGAGCATTGTATCAACTGGCAATGAATACGTCGTGCTACCGTTTAGACTATCTAGCGCATCTTTGTACTTCTTTGTTGCATCGGTTGACTTCATTAGTGCATCGCCAAGACTAGCCCATGCCTCGATAGTATCTTGTGTGAAGTTATTTTTAATCGCTGCATCGTACATCGATAGGAAGTTATCAACGGTTACAGAACTTGCACCTAAACTTGAAGCCAACGCCTCGAAGTCTTTTTGCAAATAGTTTGATGTAAACGCTAATTGTTCAACAGTTCCGCTACCTAAAAACCACTCTGTATATCCTCGTTTATAGGTTGTATATCCGCTTACAGCCGTTGATATAGCTTCGGTAATCGTTTTATCAATTTCTGCCGCATAATCTACCCAACTTTGATAGATTGTGCTTAAGTTATTTGGGTTAATAGAGACTAAGAACGCTTGTACAACATTAGTGTCTAGAAAGCTTTGTAAGTTTGAAAAACGACCACCTGAGACAACAAGATCGTTATAGTTTCCTAACTGTTCTAAAAGGTAGTCATAAACGCCAATAGTGCTTTTAATTGCTTTGATCTCTTCATCACTAAATGGAGTGTAATTTGTCCAAGAAGAGCTTGAAAACCATGATTTTTTCTTATAGCTTTGCCAATATTGACCTGATGCACTATCCGCTGTTGCATTGCCTAAGATGTCAATACCTGCGCCTGTTTGTTTTGTTTTACCGAACATACCGCCTAAAACTGATCCTAGAACAGCATCTAGTAAAATACCACCTATACCACCAGTTAGTACTCCTGCAGCAGTAAGAATTCCACTCAATCCACCTGCAATTAATCCACCAGTACTAGCATAAGTATTAGCTCCAAATACTTTATCCCCTAATGCACCTATTCCATATCCTAAACCACCACCAATAAGACCACCACTTAACATTGATCCTGCTGTCATTGCTGTTGGTAGTCCGCTCATACCTGCGTAAGCAAAAGGATTAGCAACACCTGCACCAAAACTCATTACTCCACTTGCAGCTCCATTAAATCCTGCTTGTGCCAATAACCCACTTATGCCTTGAAATCCGCTTATGATAGATCCGCTAATTCCAGTAGTCATCACTCCATAAGCAGTTTTTAGCGAAGAAGCCGTACTGAGTAATGATAATGCATCGCTTCCTTGGCTTGTAACTGTTCCGCTCGCTTGATCGATTACAGTACCGCCTGCTGTTTTAATAACTCCATCACTTACAGTTGCGCCTGAACTAAGGAGTGAACTCATATCACTAGCGCTTAATGTTGATCCTACCAATGAAGCAGAAGTGCCAAGTCCACCATATGAGCGGTACATATTGACGATACCGCCCTCTAACGATTGTGTGATATTACCTGCAATCGTTCTGCTAAGTCCTTGTGCGATAGACGTACCAATATTTTTGAAAAGGTCTTTTAGCCATTCTCCAAAGGATTTAAACTTACCTGTCATAGCATTAAAGAAGTTTTCATCCATCGCTTTTTCAATGTTATTAAACGCATCAAGCATGAATTTATAGAATGAGTCACTATTTTGAGCGTGACGTTGGTTTTCGATTGCTAATAGATCCAAATATTCATCTGCATTTAGCTTTTTTGTTTCAAGTTCACGGCTTAAATTTACCATTACTCCATCATGTCGAATCTGCTCTAAAGCTGTTTCTTTTTGTGCTCCATATAGGCTAACTTCTGCTATTTGACTTCTAATGTCTAGCTCTGTTTGCAAATGAGTGTATGCGCCATCACGTTCAATTTGATCTGCTAGTTTTGTGGCGTACTCTCCAACGAGTTTTAAATCTGCACCTTTGTTAATTAAGTCTTGAACGCTTTTTGATAAATCCTGATACTTTTTATCAACATCTGACATATTGATAGCACCAATAGAAATCATGAGCTCTTCATTTACAGATTTTACGGTAGCTTTATAACGCTCTTCTGCTGCCACTTTTTTAAGTATGAGTAATTCTTCTTCTTTTTGAAGATCACTCATTTTTTGAAGATCTGCTGCTTGATCAGTACTACCACTTTCATACTTTTTAGTTTTTAGAAGATTGATTATTTCTTGATTTTTAGCTATCTGAGAAGTAATATCATTGATCTCTTTTAGCCTCTCAGCTTCGGGCTTTGATATAGCTTCATTTCTCAATGCAGATTCAATATTAAGAGCTTCAATTTGCTCTTTAATATCAAATTGTTTTTCAAGACCTTGTATTTGAGCGGATAATGTAGAGTTGAATATTTTTATCGCATTTGTTTCATCTGATAAACCTGTATCTTTTTTGTTTTTCTTTTCTTCACTATTTATTTTTTCTTTATTCTTTGCTATCTGATTTTGGAGTACTATAAGGTCTTGTTTAGCAAATCTAAGCGTATTATCATCCATAGTTGACCAAGAAGCACCTAAAAATGCTAAAAAACCATTACTATCTTCATTTTTTGATTTTCTATCTTCAAGAGTTTTAACGTATTCTGCTTGTTTATCTATCATTTCTTGAAGTTTAAAATTGCTTATTTTTTCAAGATTGTCATAAACTTTACCAGTGATCGTATCCCAGTTTAAAAATACCTCTGTAATGGCAAATAATGCAGCAGTTGGCCCAACAGTTTTAAATGCAGTTGCCAATAAAATAGTTGAATTTTTTAAAAGAATAGTCTTTGCAATTGATCTTTCAAGTTCATTTCCATATATAGCCATTTTACTCGCAGATATAACAGCACTATTGGAAACAGCATCTATACTAAATGATGTTGCTTTTAATAACGCAGGTGTTCCATATATAGCTACTCCTAATGCAGTGAAATCTTTTGCATAATCTTTAAATGTCTCATAATAATTTATTGATCCATTTGATGAAAAACTTTGTATGCTTTCCGCTACATCTTCAATATCCTTAGTGATACTTTGCATACTTGGAGTAAAGTCTTGTAGTGCTTTCAACTTTAAGGACTCTATTGATATACCTATTTTTGTAAAAGAATCATTAAAAGCTTCCGCGGCCTTTCCTGTTTCATCATTTATTACGCCTAAATACTCTCTTAAAGAATCTCTACCACTATTTAAAAGAGGGATTAGTTCTGCACCTGATTTTCCAAATAGTGCCATAGCTGTACTTGCTTTTGTAGCTCCATCAGGCATATCTTTAAATTGATCTGCAAGCTCTCCAAGTATTTCAAAGCTATTTTTTAACGTTCCATCTTGATTTTTTACAGAAATACCTAGGCTATCAAAAGCTTTTTTAGCATCTCCGCTTCCCTCAGAAGCAGCGCCAATGTTCTTATTGAATTTTGAAAGAGAGCCTGATAAAGACTCAAACTCTACATCTGAAAGTTTAGCTGCTGCATTGAGAGAATATAATGCATCTGTACTAATGCCTGTTTTTTGTGATAGTTTTGAAAGATTGTCTGCGAAGTCTAATGTTTGCTGTATTTGCGCTTTGAACATATCAAAAGCGAAATAACCGCCCAATGTGGCTGCGGCAGTCTTGGCAACATTTTCCATAACCTTTGTACCTGACTGCATAATACCAACCGCTGTGTTCATATCCTTACGGATTTGAGCGGTATCAGCAGCAATAATTATGTCAAGTTTGCCAAGTGCCATTATCTACCCCATTGTAAAAATTTGGAAGATGGCTTTTTGAGCTTCTTTTATTTGCTCTTCTGTCATATCTTCCACGTCTAATTTCTCTTCTTTTGATCTGTACATGATTAAATCTTCGGGCTTTGTTTGTGCACCAATCATGTTGTTTATAATTGAGCAAAGAGAAGCATGTCTAAAGTCATTCATCTTCTCTTCATTCCCAAATGGCTCTAATTTATAGAACTCAACCCACTCATCTAGCTCTGCACTTGACATTTCACGTTCAAGGCGGTCTACCGTCATACCGAGCTTTAACGCTAGACGAAAACGAAACTTTCTAGACTCGGTTAGTTCTTTTTTTCTAAAGCCTTTTCAATCTCACCAAACACTCGATCAATAGATGCAGGTGATTTTTTAGCTAAGATTGTTTCAATATCTTCATCAGAAAAAAGGCGTGCCCCATTTTCATCACAAAGAGAAAAACCGACTTTATAAAGCCTAAAATCAGAGAATGCTTTTTCAGCTTCTTCACCTTGAATAAATCTAAGTTTTGGATTTTTATTTTCATCAAGTACAGGTTCACCTTTTTTATCAGTGACTACCTCTAAATACTTTCTTGAATATAAAGCTAAAATGTCTCTTTCCCTTACGCTAGGGGATTTAACATAAACATCCCCACCCCATTCAGGAACACTAATCTTTCCTGTACCAATATCATTTGCTTCAATAATTGACTGTCTAGTAAGCATAATTAACTCGCAAATGTAATATCAGGTTCGCCTGATGGTTGGAAAGAAAATTGGAGTTTTGTTTGAGCACCTTTTGCAGGTACGATGTTTGGAATACCAGGAATATAACCGTCACGAATTACAATAGTTTTTGAGCCTGTTGTTGGAGTGATTTGGTCATTTAATTCGAGTTTGATTTTTGTGTTTGCATTTGAAGTACCAAGTTCAAATACGCGAACTTGACCAGGATCATCAGCAATATAGTTACACTCTAGTGAAAATTCAGTAGCATCTTTCAAACCATCTGAAATGTATTCTTTGTAGCCTACTGTGTCCATGTTGGTGACATCAACACGACCTGTTTTATCTCCAAGCATACCAGGGATGTCTAAAAGCTCCCCAACTTTGATGAATGTTCCAGGAGTAGCAGTTTCAATAAAAATTGAAGCTCCCAACGAGTTTTTAGCCTTTGACATGCAAGACTCCTTAATAAGATATTTTCAGTATCTTACGAAGAGAGTTACGCAGTTTTTAGGTGATTTTGGAGGGGAAATTATTGAAGTATGTCGTCTGAAAGTTGGTAATCTAGGATTTGAAAGAATAATAAAGTATCAGGCTCAATATCTTCCCCATGCATAAGCTTTAATCCTTTTCCGCTTAGTTTTTCTTTGACTAAATTCGCGTTATTTACTGCATCTGAATATGTTTTTGAGAAAACTTTGATTTGAAAACGAGCCAAATCTAAGCTTTCAGTTCCTTCTGTTGTCGAAGTGTCGAAAGGGCTTATACGCTGATAAGTAATGTAAGGAGTTGGAGTATTTTGAGGAGCTACTAAAGGGTAAACTCTAGTACCTATTGATGGAATGGTTTTTAAGAGGTTAAATAAGCCTGTTTGAATCATTTATTCACCTTATCAAGGTTTGATTTAATATCGCTAACTACGGTATCCAATACCTCACCTTCTGATTCATCAAGCGCAGGGCGCATAAATGGTTTTGCAGGCATTTTTGAAGTTCCGAACTCAATAAAACGACCATAATATGGGTCTTTAGAGTTCTTTGTTTTTCTTTGCTTTAGGCTAACTCTAAAAGCGATTTTTCCTGAGACTTTAGCACCTGATGTAATGATAGATTTTTGAAGGTTTCCTGTATCTTTTGGTACATTTTGCCTAGCTTTATCTCTAACAATATTCGCTCCTTTTCTAACGGCAGCGCGTATCACTTTTTTTTCAAGTTTCGCAGGAAGAGCATTAAGATTTTTGATAAGATCTTCTAGCCCTTTTATTTCGTTACTCAAAATATTTCCTTAGCAATAATATAAAGCTCAATCCCTCGCTCATCTTTGTTCTGAGAATTTAGAATGTTGAACTTACGATCTCCAAACTTTATCTTATGCTTTGTGGTAATTCCTGCAACATATCGACATCTTATTTGACATGTAGCCTCTGTGAAAACTTGATTAGCAACAAACTTTTCATTACCGCTTACGGGCTTTATTTCAGCCATCGAGTAACAAAAGTGAGTTTCCACTTCTGCTGTTCCTCCCATCTCATCCTGACCATCGGAGATAGTAATAAACTCTATTTTATTGCGGAGTGTTCCTGCTCTCATAGGTATCTAACTTTGTATTGATCTAAAATACAATCGATCACCCCACTTGGCACTTCTGCAACGCTTAATCCAACTACAATTCCCTCTCTATTTTCGTAAAGAGTTGATACTTTGTTAAGACACCATGCTTTTAAACTTGCAGGGATAACATCGTAACCACATTCATAGGTTATGGTCACATCATCAGTAGCCGAAAACTCGATAAAAGCAACGTCATAGTCATAGTGTAATGAGTAGTCAAGCGCAATACCGTTACACATAACACTCGTGATTGCTTTTAATGGAGCTTTAGGGAGTCGTAGCGGTGATTGTTCACCACCAACTACGATCTCATAAGTTGCCGTGCATAACTGCCTTCCTGTTACGTTTTGAGCGTAATCAGTTGCCGCATCAATCAAGAGAGAAATAATCGCATCATCATCGTTTGTCAAAATACGACAAAAGCTTTTAGCCTCTTCGATTGTTACCGGCTGTGTAGTTGGCTGTGTTTTGCACGTTAATTTCATTTATTCTCTTCCTCTTCAATGAGTTTAGTAAGATCTTCAACCGTTGATTTTTTAGTGTACTTGATACCTAATTCATCGGCTTTGGCTTTAAGCTCTGTAAGCTTATCGCCATTCTCTTCCTCTTCAATGAGTTCTGCCGCATTTGTAGCAATTAGCTCATTACCAAAATGTTTTTCTACATCAACAACATCGCCAACTTTTTTAGTAACTCCGTCAATAAAGACGGAGCGTGTGATTTTTACTTTCATATTACAATCCTACGTCAGTTGATGCAGCAAAAGCAGCCGCATGTCTAATGGCAATATCCGCAGATTGGAATGCGCGAACAACAAGACCTCCACTATCAGCTTTTGCATATGGATCAAGCATAAGGTCAAGCCCACCCCATAAACCAAGAATAATCTCTGAAAAATCACCAAATAACACAGTATTAGCGTTCATCTGCATCGTTGAATATGCCCCATATCCATTGACTTCATTATCTTCAAAAATCATAGCAGCTGCACCCGCTACCTTAGGTGTTGATTTTGCTGTACCTTTAATGGAAGGTGTCATCACATAACTACATGTTGAAGCATCATAATTGGCTGTTTCTAAAGCTGTCTCAAATTTGACCGCATTAGCAAAGCTAAAACCACCATTTGCAGTAGTACAACTTACTGAACCAATCCCTGATGTATTTAAAATACCTCTTGGTTGACCACTTGCACCAGTTCCACTAATAATCGCTTTGTCAATTCCAAGACCTAAAACCTTTGATAAATCATTCATCAAAAGAGCATCAACAGAAGGATTAGACTGCATCAAAAGCTGACGAGTCGTAGCTGTTTTGGCCGTAATAGTTTTAGGACTCATATTAATCATGCCAATAGCCAATTCCGACTGATTAGTATCACCGCCCTCTGTAACCCAGTAAGCTGTGGAAGAGCCTGTCTGTTTTGAGATAGCAACATTACCAACAAGACCGTCAAGTGTTTGTACACCTAATTGCATCATAAGGGCACGAGCACGAAGCAACTCAATAAAACTACCTGGCATGTAATTTGTAGCAACAAGATTACCACCTGCTGTTGGAGTTGCAACATTCATATCACGTTTTGCAGTCAAGATGTCATGAGGAATATAGATACCATTTGCTGATCTTCCATATTGTTTCTCTACTTCTTGGCTCAATTCACGCTCATACCCTGCATCAATTCCTGAGCCTGGCATTGTTGAAAGAAGAGCGCGGCTTAATGAATAACGCTTTAATTCTTTGTCTGTTAATCCAAGTTCTGCACGGATTGGTGAATTAACTGGTTTTTCAAGGTTAGCGATAACGCCTTGGACTCTTTGTGTGACATCATTCGCACTCAATGTGCGCTCTAAACTGTCAAACTCTTTTTTGTATCCGTCAAATTCCGCTGATTCTTCATCAGTAAGATCACGTTTTTCAGCAGTTGCTTTGTCTGTTAAAGCTTTCATTCGCTCCAATAGCTTTTTTAATCTCTCGTTCATTTAACTTTCCTTGTGTAAATTTCTAAATCGCGTTTTGCAATTTGTAATTTTGAAATATCAGGTGTTCTCTGATCTTCCACCGCTTTACGTCCTACTATTGCGCCACTATCAAATCCTTTCCATACTGCAGAAAGCTCTAGGATAGTAAACTTCGTTACAAGCACATGGGTAGGTTCTCCTTTTTTCTCTGTCTCGATCACTTCATCAATGGTGTATCCGATAGATACATCTGTTAAAATTCCCTCAGCGTATTTTTGAAAGACTTTAAGGCTATCTTCATCACTTCCAAAGACTACATCACACTTAACTTCTCCGCCCTCTAGACGTAAATTTTCAACTCTGCCAATAGCGTTATCAACGCTTGGTGAGTGATCTTTAAAGAAAGTTCTTAGATCTGTAAGGATCGCGCCTTTTGGGTCTAACTCTTCAATATAGATGCGACCTTCCCACCAGTCGTAACGCTCTCCTGCATTGTCTTTTGATACAAGAATAAAAGGAACGGTACGAGTTTCATGGTTAATAAGGATCGTATCTGCTCTAATTTTTTTCTCAAAACTTCTACTGTGAAGTACATCCATTAAATTTTTAGGCATTCGGTGTGCCTCCTTGTGTTGGTTTTCCTGCTTCTACCATATTTAATGGCTCTAGATAAACATCCCCATTTTCAATAGGGTTTAAGTCCTCTAGTTCTCTAATTTCATTAACACTTAGCCATCCCCAATTTCTACCTTTGGTATAAGCTTCATATCGTGCTTGGATATTTCCTCTTAGAAGTGCATTTGCATTAAACTTGAAGAAGTATCCTGACTCTCTTTCTTTTGTTGTCAGTAAATGGAAATTTAAAGCCTCTTCAATCTTTGTGGCGAATGGGATGATAGAAGTTGTAGCAAATTCTATGTTCTGCTCTTCAATGTTTGAGAATGTAGCTTTTTCAAGATCTCCAATTTTATGAGGAGGCACACCAAAGATACGAGCTATTTCGGAAACTTGAAATTTTCGTGACTCTATAAACTGTGCATCTTTCATATTTAGTGGGATACCAATATAATCAGCGCCACCCTCTAAAATTCCAGTTTTGAAACTGTTATTACCACCATAATTTTCATTAAATGATTTTCTTAATCGTTCATAAGCTTCATCTGTTAGTTTTTGAGGAGCTTTTATAAATCCGTTTGGTTTTCCGCCGTTGTCATAGTAAAGTTCTGCGTGATTTTCTGCTTTTAACCCAAGCGCAACACTCTTTCTGCATACTCCAATTGGTGAAAGTCCATCAATACCATTGAGAGTAAAGTAAGGAATATTGATTACTTCTTCAAAAGTTAGTTTTCTTGACCCATTTTTATCGGTGTAGTTGTAGTAAATTTTCCCATTTATTCGTTCTTTGTACACATATTGAGGAAGAAGAACATTAAGTTCAACAGTATCCCCGTATATATTAATCCCTTTATGAATGTATGCTGATCCTTGCAAAAGCATCGAGGCAACAAAAGACTGTTTAAACGAAAAAATATTTACTTCATTATTTGGGCGATATTTTAGAAGTTTGTATAGCATATGGTCTAAAGCTTGTTCTGTTTTATCACCTGTTTTTTTATGGAGAGATAATGGAAGCATTGCTATAGATTCTGATAGAAGTTTTACTGCTGCAAAAACTGCTGTCATTTGTAGTGATATGTTTGGAGTTACATTGCCAATAGAAGAGCCTGAGTTTAGCATATGAAATTTAGCGTACATTTCATCATAGTTAATACTTTTACCAACTAAAGCACGAGCAATATTGCTAAAATACCCCAAGTCATCCCTCCACTATTTTTCCAAAGTTTAACGATGGAGTTACGCAGTTTTTAGGTGATTTTGGAGGGGAAATTAAATAGTTCTAAATCCTACTGTTTCATATGGTGAAATATCTTCCTCTTTTTTATCATTTAAATATGCTCCTAGTGCCATACATAAAGCGACCATTCCATCTATTCTTTCAATTGATCGTGGATCAGGCTTGCTAAACTTCACATTTCCGCCACTATCAGATATCAATTCAGCATTTGAACTCATCCAGTTAAGTACCTTGTTATGACCGTGATTAAGTTTTTTGCTAAGGACTAGTTTTTCAAGTAATTTCACAGGTGCATTCATGGCTACTGTACCTTGATTAAATGCTACCGCTTCCACACCTTCTTTCGTTAGGTTATTCGTTGTTTCTGTTGCGTTATGTCTATCGTATGCTAGGACTTTTAGATCACAAATATTGGCTATTTCCATAACCGCATCTTTCACGTAATCATAATCTACTACGTTACCAGGTGTGGCGGTAATAAAACCTTCGCGTACCCAATCAGAATAAGGCACTTTATCTTGATATTTTCTTTCATCAAGTGTATCTTTTGGCATAAAAAATCTACAATAAACGTCAAAAATTCCATCTTCTCTCTTTGAAATAACTACCAATGCCGTTAAATCCGTAGTAGTTGATAAGTCAAGCCCTGCATAAACTACACGACCTTTCAAATCTTCCAATTTACAGGAAATACCGCCCGATGCTTCCCATTTCTCATAGTTAATCCATGCCTCTTTTGAATTGGTCCACACATTTAAACGTTTTACTAAAAAATTGTTATAAGCTGATGATTTTCCCTTTGCCTCTAACGCCATAGCCTTAAAATCTTCGTAATTAAGAGATATTCCTAGATTAGGGTTAGCTTTCTTCCAATTTTTAGGATCAAATGGGTCATCTCCTTTGTCTAGTGATGCTATGAATACGTGATAACTGTCGTTTTGGAGCACTCCTTTTAGAATTTTTATAGCGTATTCTCTTTCTTCATAGCATGGAGAAGTACGTTTAAATCCTGCTGTTGTAATAATCATCTCCAAAGCTTGAAGCCTTGCACCCATACCTGAACGCAAAACATCTCTCATTTCACTATCAGGGTGAGCATGGTATTCATCAACGATAGATCCATGGACGTTTAATCCATCCTCTGTGTTGCTATCACGTCCTAGCGGTCTAAAAATGCTATTCAATAAGTCACATGTCATAGTAGAATACGCTGTTTTAACGTATTCTTTTAAACCGCATTTATTTTTCATCCGCTCAGCATCATTCCAAACGATTTTAGCCTGATCTTTTTTAGTAGCTACGGCATAAACCTCTGCGCCATGTTCTTTATCCCCAAATGCTAACTTTAGCCCTATGCCTGATGCTAAAGTAGATTTTCCATTTTTACGCGCTACCTCATCATAAGTCGTTTTAAATCTTCTTATCCAAGGGAATTTTTCTTTTGTGTTTTCATCTTCATTTTTTTTCATCCATCCAAAGATAGGCTTTATTATGTCCTCTTTTTGCCATTCTTCTAGGATAATGTTTTTACCTGCCCATACACCTTTAGTGTGTTTTAGAGCTTCAATGAACTTTACGGCTTTATTGGCTGATTCCTCATCGTACCATAGCCCACGTTCATGACCGTGCAATAAGTCGTTATAGTGTCTTTTACGTGCAAGCCTTAAAAGCTCACCTATTCCATCTTCGTTAATTCTCGCCTTTGCTTTTTGTAAAAGCTCTTTTGAGTACACCATTAGAAAAATTCTTCAAAATCATTTTTAGGTTTATCGTTACTAGGCTTTAATTTATTGCGCGCTAATGGTGTTACGCCCAACTTCTCACATACTGATACATAACGATCAAAATGTTTTTTAGCTACGTCTGAGTATGGGTGCTCTTTTTCTGTACCTTTCATATCAACTGACATATAATCAACAGAGGAAGCCAATGCTTCATATTTTAGATACGTTTGAAATGAGAGTGCAGCGGAGAAGATAAGCGCATCATCAATTTTTTGATAAATTCCTAAATCTTCCATCTGCTCTCTAAGAGCTACTAAATGTAGTTTTCCACTTTCTTCAAGTAGTTCATCGCTTGGTTTACTTTCAGCCTCTTTTAGTTTAAATTCAATCTCCTTGGCTTTCTCTTCAACCTCTTTTTTCTTTTTGACATTTTTTTCAATGGCTGACGGTGCGTGAATGATCTGCTTTTTTTTGACATCAGGCAGTAAGGCTAAAATCTCATCTTCATAGAAAAACCAATCACGACCAACTTTCCAAGATTGTACTAGTCCATCTTTCTTTTTTCGTTGTAAAGTTTTGGCATTTACTCCTAGTATCTCTAGGGCTTGTGCTGTTGTGATTTCTTTACTCAATTGTCCACCTTTTTAAACTGTCCACTATTTTAAAATCTCAAAAATCAACTTTGTGAAAAGATGAGGGAGCAAGCGGTCTTTAGGCTCTAAATTCCTAGAGATTTGATACCCCCTCCCCATGTCCTCTATTCTGTGCATTTATGAGTAGGAAAGTCGCTAGGATAATCACGCTGTACTACTCTATGAATTATTTGGTCTTGGCACTTATGAATACCATCTGCAAAATCTCTTTTATGATCGGGGTGTGTTTGCTCCATCACTTTAAATTTATTCCATGCAGAAACTAAAAGCGCCATGATCTCTCTTTCTTGCTCATTCATATCAGCCTCACTTCATTATGTATAACGAGCACCACATAAATACCAATGACCATAGGTAGGCTTCATGTATTTTTTTGCGGTATAGTGCGTTTGAAAAGTACACAAAGCACATTACAAGATTTAATATTAGTAGTATGGATAATATGCTCATCTTCGTCCTCTCTCTTCTGCCGTCTTTTTATTGTGGCACGCATGGCATAATCCTTGGAGATTTTCCAACGCCAAAGGCTCACCGCCATCTCTTAACTCTTTGATGTGATCTACTACCTGTGCAGGATGTCCACACTTAACACACAAAGGGTTATCTCTTAGTACTATCGTTCTAACTCTCCACCATGCTTTAGAGTTGTAAAAGGCTTTGCTCTCTTGGTTGCGTGTTGAGTTATCGTAAGTTTTTTGTCGTGATGCTTCACACTTCTCGCAGCACTTTAGGTTACGTGGTATCTTTGCTCCACATCTGCATGACTTATAAGATATAGGCATCATATCTCCTTAGTGGATTAAAACCTTTTGTGAACTTTTGGATATATTTTTCTATTGTTCGTGGGCTTATGTCACTGATGCAGTTAGCAATATAGTTGCATATTTCTTTCTTTGATTTATTGGTAACTTTTTGTTGTTGCCAAAGTAAATACGCCTGTTTTATATTGTGTCTATCGTTTTTGATGTGTGTATTGCCTGCAAATAGTAATCGTGTTTCATTCTCTTCTTCTTCAAGAACTTGTAGTAATGATTCGATGACGGCTTTTTCTAGGTTTGATTGTTTAAATTTTGTTGCAAGTTTGAAGGATAGATGATCTATTGCATCAGGTTTCATTCTACCGTCCTATAAGATTTTATATACGGTATTTTTGCAGTTTTGGAAGTGAAAGTATCTTAAAGATTTTTACGCAGAAAAAAGGGAAAATTAATCCCTTTTTATGTTATGAAACTCTTTAATGTATTCTTGAAAGTCTTTACATTCTTCCATACATTTTTCGAGTGCTTTTCCTACATTTAGATTTTCTTTCTCAGCTATTCTATCTAAGGCATAAGCAAATGATAGTTTTACTGTTGGGTGTATTGTTACTGTCGTGTCACGTATCTCTCTCATTCGTGTACTTCCCCTTTATACCCATCGTAGAACGCTTCATTGTTTCGTTCTGTTTGACCGTTTTCCTGATCTTGTGAAATTGGTTTATCCTCGAACTTTGTGTATCCACACGCAAAGCATTTGTGCATGTGAGGTGCGTTTTGTGTTTTACATTTTTTGCATATCATTATAATTCCTTGTGATATAATCTTGTTGCCCTTTTATAGGAGTAACTTTTAAGGATTGCCGAATGGCTGACTTTATAGCTACCCCAAACTTGTGCAGTAGGTTGTAATACTGGCATAGATGCAATAACGGGGTAATTAGAGCAAGTTATATAGAAGAACTCTCTTTTTGCGAAAAAAGAATTCTTCGCTTATAGGTACAACACTGTATGCGTGTTATTTATAACCTATGTAATGGAGCTGTGCTGCATCTCTTGATTAATGAAGCGATTTTAGGCTGGATGGCTTAAAGCAACCGAATAGTTTTTCAACACAAGTGTATGGCTCCGCTCGCCTTCATTTAACATGGCTTCTCTATCCTTTGAAATTCATAGACGAAGACAAATTGGTTTTCTTCCCATGCGCCTTTACCGTTGATGGAGTTCCAAAGATTAATCCACCAATTAAAAGCATGTTCAGAACATTCTTTCAAAGAACAGCTATTTAGTGGTAGACATCCCTCTTGAAAAACATCATGAGCTGTTATATCTTGCAGTCTTTCAACTCTTACATTCGTTACACGTAAAAAGATACGACACGCTTCTTTTGGCATAAAGATTGACGGTTTCCAAATTACGCTTTCTTTTTTCCAATGATAAAGTTCAGGTGAAGCTTTATAAATAAAGCCACTATTAGGTTCTCCAAGACAATAATTTTGCCACGTTTCCCTCACCCATAAAACATCACCTACTTGGTACTTAGAATACTTTGCAACAAACCAGTTTAAAAGCTTTTCTTTTGTTGAAAAAATTCCAACACTTTCAATGCTCATTTTATAATTATGTGTTAGGTTGTACCCAGTATTTTCAAGCAGTTGAGATTCTTCAATATCAAACTGTGTACAATCTTTCATAACTCTTCTCGTCATAGTCTTTCTACCATCTAAAATAGCCTGCACCATAGGAGTGCTGAATAGTATTGGTTTCATTTTCGTTCTCTCTTTGTGAAGTCAATACGTTGATAAACTTCGTATTCTTCTTTAATTTCATCTTCCGTAAAATATCTGTTTAGTATTTTTGTTTCACAATAAATATCTGTTACATACCTATACTCATAAACTGGCTCATAAGGCTTGTATTGCTCTAAGAAGTCATGTTTTGTAAGAATATGCTTAACTTGTTTTTCATCTTTAAACCAAACACAATTTGGTACTGTTAATACTGAATTTTCATTTACAACCTCTACCACTTCCCCATCTTTAACCCATTTGCTGTCTTTTGCAATACTCATCTTATTTTTTTCCTTTCGCACACTTTGTCATTGATACGCACGACTTTATTCATGCGGTCCAACTCTTTAAACAATAAGGCTAACGCCTCACACATTTTGTAAAACGATATTACTGCTAAGATTGATAGGAATAGTATTAGCTCTAGTTGGAGTTCGCTCATGTGGTAGCCTTTTTAATTTTGTAATCGCTCCACGAATGAGGTTCAATGCCCATAGGTTTTCTTATTGCTTCTTCAACTATTGATTTTAATAGTTCTATTTCGTAATCTTTATCTTTTAGTTGTTCACCAAATTCATCAAAGATTTGGTCGATAACTTCATCAGCTTTTTTAAGACTATTAATATGCTTCCCATCAACTATAACACTCATTCTTATTTTTGATTTTTCACTTTCCCTTGTCATGCGTTATCCTTTGGCTCGTATCTTATGCAACCAAAAAACTCACTTATAGGAAATTCATTTAAATGACAATAATGGTCAATTAAAAGTAATCCATCTCTTTCAAAATATCTGTTTATGCAAGTTGCACACGTTTTAGGCTTCATAGCTTCTTCAATCTCTGCTATCACTTCTTTGATTTGTTCTTCTTTATACACCACCTTAGTTACATTATTGAATTTGCTTTTATGATGTGGTTTTTTCAATATCTCTAACACTTTTTCCATCTCTAATCCTTTATGTTATACTTTCATCTGTGGGGTGCTTGAAAAAGTGTGTCCCCACCCAAATGCGTTATGCGCTCTCCTTAATCCCAAGTTCATAAGCTCTTAACGCTACTTCTTCAAGCATACGTTTTAATTCTCTGCGTGATATGGTGATGTTTTCTTCTGGTTTCATAAGCGGTGTTTTAACGATAAGGCACGGTGTCTTTGGAGTTTTATCAAGTAGATAATCTGGCTTGAAGTCTTTTGGAGATTGCCTCTCCATAAAAGCTTCTTTTGTACCTGCGTCCATGCCTTTTTCTTTACAGATTTTTTCATATCTGAGCCATTGCTTTTCAAGGAAGTCTGTTTGTGTCATAACTTCAACCCTTTCACACTTTTTATCGGGTCAATAGAGCCTTTCTTCTTTGGCTTACCACCTACAAAAGGAATGAGGCATAGAATGAAAGCGAAGAATGCTAGTGGTAATAAATATTCCATGATCTATCCTTTGTTCTGCATTTTAAAAATCTTGCTTCTCATCTGATCGTTTTCATCTCTTAACATTTCAACCTCTTTTATAAGGTTATCAATGGACCCTAAACTCTCAACTCCAAAAGACATGATGAACGATTTACTTTTCACTATTTCATTTTTAATATTGACAAGCAGGCTTAGAATTTGCATCTTAAGCCCCTTCCTCAAAGTCAAATAATGTAGGCATGGCCATTTCTTTTTCCATAGCCTCGCAGTATTTAACTCCATCTTGAAAATAGCGCCAATTAAGCTCAGTAGCCCTTCCTTTTCGCCCTTTTTTCAATGCTCTATATGGAGTTGTCATAATTCCACCGAATGGGTCATAAACAACTTCACCTTCATTTGTAAAGCGCTCAATCACACGGTCCACTATGTCAAACTGCAAAGGGCATAAATGCATCTCTTGACCTTTAGCAGATTGCATCATATTGAGTGTTCTCATACGTGCAACATCTGCCCATACATCATCCATCCATGAAGGTGGTTGAAGAAGCATAAAGGAAACAGGAAGCTTCCCTTTTTCGTCTAAATGTTCGCCTATTTTTATGTGATGTTCATAGTCATAGATCTGCTCAAGGTGGTAGTTCTTAAACCATTTAAAAATCTTGTCAGGCTCTGCTTTTTCTAGTTCATCAGGTGTCATAAGTCTGTTGCCACTAGAGCGCCAAAAACCATGTGCATCTGTTTGCCAACGTGCCCTTGAATATTCATTTTTTGAGTGTTTAACAGGAACATCAGCATAGGCTTTTTCATTGCTTGTTTGAGGCTTTCTAAAAAGGAGGATATACTCAGGCATACCGCAACTGATCTTCGTTCCATCTTTACATACCTCTGACCATCCTAGTCGGTATGTTTGATTGTTTTCTCTTACGACATCTGTAACGACTGTAATCATCCCCATGTATGCAAATCCATGTTTTTTATAGTGCGTTATACAATCTGCATGAAATGGATAAACGGTTTGAAAACCTAAATCCGTAAGTCCACCTGGTACAATTCTGTCTTTAACATGAATGGCCGCTATTCTTCCAGGTGATAGGACCTTAAAAAGATTTGGAGTTAAAAAATCCATCTGTTCAAAAAAGTGTGCATTTGTATCGGTATGTCCAAAGTCACAATAATTAGGGCTATACTCATACTGTGTCGCAAATGGAATGCTAGTTAAGATCATATCTACACTGTTTTCTTCCATCCTTGCTGTTTCATCAACACAATCATTATGAACACATGTAAAGTTTTTTCCTGATACCTCAATGCGTTCAACACCAATGGCTCTTTTCAAGTTGTCAGCCATAGCATTTGAGCTAAGACCATATTGTTTAATAATGCTTGTCATTTGTCTCACCGTTTCGTTATGTTTATCCCACTTCTCTTGCAAAATACGTCTTACCTCTCGTTCACCTTCAGTATAAATAATGTCGATGATTACGTTTTTATTTTGTAAAAAGCGGTAAATTCTGTGAATGGATTGTATGAAGTCATTAAACTTAAATCCAATACCTAAAAAGATCATCCTATGGCATTGTTGTAGATTGACACCACTTCCATACATCATAGGTTTTGAGATAAAAGCAGTTTTTTCTTTTTTAAGCCATTGGCCAAGAAGATCTTCTCGTTTATCAATATCTTGATTTCCATAGAGAGATGAGTAAGTAACTTCTAATTGTTTGAGTGCATTTTCTATGGCTTCTTGTTCACTGTTTAAATCACACCAAATAATCACCTGGTCTTCTTTTGGTTTTGAATGGACCAGTTCTGACATTTTTGATATACGGCTCTGAATGCTTTCTCGTTTTTCGCGCGCTGCTTCTGTTAAACCTACTGCTGCATTGCGAAATAAAATTCCTTGGCCATCTTTACCTTTGTCAAACGTGCTGTCTTGATTTGGTATCTCATGCCAGTTGATTGTCATGTCAGGTAGTGAGTACCCTTCATCACTATGACCTAAATCACTAGGCTTTTCAATGAATAATCCCCATGAGCTTACCCACGCCCAAAACTCTTTTTCTTTATGGGGATGAATTGTAAGTTGATCTGCCTTTTCACTGTTACGTTTGAAAAATCGTGTCTTTGATTGACCAACATCCATAACACCTAAAAATGCACTATAGGCTAGTAGCTCTATGTAGTCATTTGGTGATGGTGTAGCAGTGGCCACGAAACGATAAGATACATCATCTCCAAGGATACGCTCATTCATAGTCTTTTTATCACCTGCAAAAAGTCCCATAAATTCACGAAATGTTTTCGTACCACCAAATCCACGTAGTACGCTTGCTTCATCCAAAGAAGCACATTTAAAGATCCGAGGGTCTAGCTTTCCATCTCTTACACTTTCATAGTTTGTTAAGTAGATGATGCCTTCTTCTGTAGCCTCTTCAGTTGTACGAATAAACTTTGTTGTTATTCCTAGTTTTTCAGCATCTTTTTTAAATTCAGCGCGTACACCTAAAGGACAGACGATCAATCCCATTCCTCCAGCATGCTTAAGAACGAGCCGCACTATTTCAAGCTGCATCATGGTTTTACCAAGACCGAATGATGCGAAAACGGCTCGTTTCCCACCAAGTACTGCCCACTTCACTATGTCTTTTTGATGTGGTAATAGAATATTGTTAATTTCATCATCATGTATGATAAATCCATCATAATGAGCCATTTTTATTTTTGACTCTATGAATTTTTGATAAGTCATATCAGTACCTTTGATTGTTTGAGTTGTTCGGTAATTCCGAACAGTTGAGTAGTTAAATGCGGTTTAAAGCGGTATTAACAGTTTTATCGAGTCTTTCATCGCCTAAAGTGTTATTTTGCTTTTTTTGCTCTATTCTGAGCGTTTCTTTGCCATAATAAACAACACTTGAAAATACTTTGTCTAGTTCCTCTTCAAGTTTGTGATTATCATCTAGGTAAATTAACCTTTTGATAGTTCCAATTTTTCCTAGCGCGTTGTTTTCAAAATCAGTAAAACACCTAACCATTTCACCATCAATGTTTTGAGCCAAATACCTAGTTAAAATCTCTTTATCTTCTAACTCTCGAAGCTGAGGTTTTAGTTCTCTAAACTTTTCACCAATAGCAAAAGAAACTTTATGAGCATTTTCTAATCGATCACGATTAAGCTCTTCATAGTACATTTTCCTCAAAAGTAGAAATTTCTCTATTGAATTAGCAAACTTCAAACGAATGTCATTAAAGTTATCTTCGATAAAAGCCTTAAATCCTTCAAGCTCTTTCACCTGTGCAATGTCCGCTAAAGCGTAAGGGTCTTTTAGATCAATCTTTAGCATATTTGCAATGTGTTCTATTAAGGCTCGCATACTTCCCCCTCAATAACATCATTGCTAAAGCGCTTTTCGTAAGCATCCATAGCCTCACGGTTACTATCTGCTAGTGTTCTGTACTTTGGTTTTGAATCGTTATGGTTATGCCATGTCCTTAGTTTCTGTTTCCAGTTTTTAACCTTATTTCCTTTGCTGTCTATCCAGTTACCATCTGTGAAGTAGTCAAGAAAATATTTAGCATTTACGTTTAGGTTGTTAGTTTTGATGAAAGTTTCAATTTCTTCAAGTGTTGGAGGAATAAACCGTTTAGGTTTTTTCTCTACACTCTCTTTATCTATACTATCCTCTTCTAAACTAATCTTATCTTTACTACTCTCTTCTATACTAGCCTGACTTTTGTCAGACACTTGACTGTCACTTGACTGACATAGTGTGTAAGCACCATTTTCTTTTAAATTTAAAAGAGATCTTTCATATGTGTAATTGGTACTTTTAACCCTATCTTGACGAATATAGTTATGTACCCACCAATGTTTTATGACATAAATTTTTGACTCAAAACCTATTAAAAAACCTTTTGCCACCAAAACATCAAAATCGTTCTCGTTTGCACCAATTGATCGCATTATCTTTTTAGGACTATTAATAAATCCCTCATCATCTGCTCTCATAGCTAAATGAAAGTAAAGATTTTGTGAAGTTGCAGGCATATCAAGGAACGCATCGCTATCAATAATTTGATTTGAAAACATACGTTTTTCAGCCATTATCAATATCCTCACTTCCTCCGTATTGCTTCCAATTTTCACGAGCTACATGTAAAAACAATTCTTGACTTAATGCCTTGTTTTTGTGCGCCCATTCGTGGCAATTGCGACATACACATAATAAATAACGGTCATCTTTATCCGCTCCAAAACTTCCAAATAAAACGTGATGAGCTTCAATGGTTTGATGTTCGCATCCGTTTAGTTTTGCTTGACATTGTGGGTGGTTTTCTTTGAGCCAAAATTGATACTGCTGCAACTCTTTTGATGGAAGTTTCTTATCGTTTTTTGGTTTGTTCTTTTGTAGTTGATCTTTTTTCGTTAGCATCTTTTAATTCCTCAATCCGTATCAAAACACCATCAAAGGTGCTAAATTGTATTTTCTTAGCGTGAAGTTCTATGATCTGCTTATCATCGATATACGCTATGCCATTGAGTCCATCTTGGATTACTTTGCACTTATTATCTAAGTCACCTTGACCTTTTTTAATACAATGCCATTCAAAATAGAGCTTTACATTTCCAGTAAGTTTTTTAACTTTTTGTTTTCGTGCAGTCCAACCAAGAATCGTTTTAAACTTTTTGCCCTGATCGTTTAAGTAAGTACCGTATTGACTACGGCTATAAATGTGATTTACAGAAGGTATATGCCCTTCAAAAACTATCTCACACATAAGATAGTCTCCAAACATTGAAGTGATTTAACTTCACAAGCTATTCCACCGTTGGCGATGACATTTCGTGATAAATCTTCATCATAGTGCCACACCATTAAAACGAATCTAATTCCATCTTTAAAAAATGAGATAGTGTTATTTTTATGAGTAGCTTTGATTTTTAGATTTTCAAGTTTTTTTAATAGCTTAATATGAAGAGGATCACTAACCTTAATCCCTAAACCTTTTCTGTGGTTTTTGAGCATAGTTAGTCCTGTTAATTTATACCGTGTGCCAAGATTGTGCCAAAGTGTGTCACGAAAAAGGCTTTTAAGTGGTATTATTTAGGGGTCTTGTTGTGGTAGAGATGCCCTAAAATAGGCTATTGTTGGCGTTTTACCAAAATAGCAACATTTAACGGTTTGTTAATCAACCTTAACAACCAAAATTTAAACTACTTTTTGATAAAATCTTGATCTTCAATTAAACTTACATGTAAAGAGAATAATAGTGGACCTAGAATATTACGAAGTACTGGAA